>Ga0075367_10001390_pt1 | contig 10351 bp, 14 predicted proteins | sample EndMethybrTD3032_FD_71399 | JGI IMG/M metagenome (GOLD analysis project Ga0075367, IMG submission 71399) | Populus endosphere microbial communities from Tennessee, USA - Endosphere MetaG P. TD hybrid TD303-2 | ecosystem: Host-associated > Plants > Roots > Endosphere | place: USA: Tennessee...
GATGTGATCGGTGCCGTTCGAGAAGCTGGCGATCAATTTCAGCTGCGGCCCGGCCTCCTCGATCACCGTGGCATCGATCCGGTCGGTGACGGTCGGAACGAGCACGTCGGCGCTTTTGACGGCGGCGATCAGCTCGGCTTTGGAGCGCGGTGCATCGTCGATATTGAGTTCCGCGTCGAAGAGTTCGCGCATGCGCGTCTCGACCGCATCGGGCAGCTTCCGCGTGATGTAGACCTTCGGTTTTTTCTTCGTCGTCATGTGCGCCGGCGCTAACTTGTTCAGAGGTCCTTAACCAAGACGCGGGATAATTTTCCCGTTCCGGGCAATTTCTACCAGACCCGCACGCGAAGACAAACAAAACTCGTCCAACGTGCGCAGGAATGTCGAATTCCCGGAATCAGGCAGCAGTCCTGCCCCCTCTGAGCTAACGGAAGTCCCATGCATAGCAAAGTCCTGAAATCTTGCCTCGCCCTTGCGATCGGTTTCGCGCTTTCTGCGGGCACGGCTGAAATGGCCTCCGCACAGGCGGCAAAGGGACCGAGCGGCCTGCCGTTGCCGCGTTTCGTCACGCTCAAATCCAAACGCGTCAACTTGCGCATCGGCCCCGGCACGGACTATGCGGCCTCATGGATGTATCTGAAGGCCGGTTTGCCGGTCGAAATCATCCAGGAATACGATAACTGGCGCCAGATCCGTGATGCCGACGGCACCGAGGGTTGGGTCAACCAATCGCTGCTGTCGGGCTCGCGTGCGGCGATCGCCGCCCCGTGGATGAAGGGCAAGGGCAAGTCCGTCTACGTCAACATGCGCCGAGACGCCCTTCCGTCCGCAAGCGTCGTTGCCAAGCTAGAGCCCGGCGTCATGATGAACATCGGCGAATGCAATGGCGACTGGTGCTTCGCCAAAACCGACGGCGCCGAAGGTTGGGTGGCGCAGTCGGAAATCTGGGGAGCTTATCCGGGCGAAGCCTTTAAATGAGGTTCGCCTGATTGCCGGCTTCGGCTAGCGACTTCATCGGCCGTGGGCCGATCTGCTGGATCACGATGCCGGCCGCAAGGCAGCCAAGCTTGCCGCAGTCTTCCAACGTCCGGCCCTTTGTGTAGCCGTAAAGGAAGCCGGCGGCGAAGAGATCGCCAGCACCGGTCGTATCGACCAGTTCCTTTATCTTGATCGCATCGACGTAGAAGCGCTCGTTGCCCTTGAGAATCACGGCGCCGTTCTCGCTCATTGTCACAGCCGCAATCTTGCTGTCCTGGGCGATGCTATTCAGCGCTTCTTCGAAGTCCTCGGTTTCGTAGAGCGCCAGTGCTTCCTGACGATTGGCGAAGACGATATCGACGGTGCCGGAGCGCATCAGATCGAGGAATTCGCCTCGATAGCGGTCGACGCAGAAGCTGTCGGAGAGTGTCATCGACATTTCGCGGCCGTTTTCGTGGGCGATGCGGGCACATTCGCGGATCGCTTCCTTGGCGCGCGGAGGATCCCAGAGGTAGCCCTCGAAGTAGGTTACCTTGGACTGGGCGACGACGTCAGCCTCGACGTCTTCGGGTCCGAGCTCAACGCAGGCGCCGAGGTAGGTGTTCATCGAGCGTTCGCCGTCGTCGGTGACGAAGATCATCGAGCGTGCGGTCGGGGGGAATGTCCCCTTCGGCTGCGTCTGATAGTGAACGCCTTGCGCACGGATATCGTGCGCGAAGATCTCGCCGAGCTGGTCTTCCGCGACCTTGCCGAAATAGGCGGCCTTGCCGCCGAAGCTTGCGACACCGGCTGCCGTATTGCCGGCGCTGCCGCCGGAGGCTTCTAACGCCGGTCCCATACGGGCATAGAGAAGTTCTGCGCGCTCGGCATCGATGAGATTCATCGCCGCCTTGGTGATCTGGTTGTCAATGAGGAACTGGTCGTCGCAACGCGCGATAATATCGACGATGGCGTTGCCGACAGTCAGAACATCGAATTTGATCATGAAAGGGAAGGTCCCGCTTTTTGGTGATAGCCGGTGACCGGTCTTAGCGAATTTTCGCCGCATGGGAAGCGGAAATGGCGCTTCGAGCGCCCATTCCGTCACAAATCCGCTCCTGCCGATGTCGCGAAGCTCCCACGGCATGGTGCGAATCGGTAAAGGGTTGTTCAGGCGACCGCCGCATAGATGAGGTCGGGCGCGACAAGCCACTCGTTCTTGCGCAATGCGGACACATCGAGCCTGCCACGAAGATCGCGGCGGGCGACGCCGACAAAGCGGTAACGGCTGCCCCTGATGTCGATCACACGAGCAGGGATCGGTCTCCCGTCGATATGGCCTATAATAGGTCCCTCTGAGCGCGAGCCGCTGAGAAAAAAGTATTCGTGGGGAAGGTGTCGGCTCACCATCCTATCGCCTTTCGTCATTCGGTACCGCCTGGAGCAAGTTCGCGCAAAGGCGCTTCTGATCGTCAGGGCCGGCCTTCTCCAAAGGAACGGCGCTTTTTTGATGGCAGTCTTGGAGAAAGACGGCGGGCATTCTTTGCCTCCACGATGAATGGCTTCTTTCGGGGACGCATGTTCGATTGCTGATGGTCGGCGAGAGCGCAGGTAAAGACGCGGTCGACGTTCGTCGCGTCTCGTCATAAGCATGGGGACAAAGCCATAGCCGTTCCGTTCAGACGCTGGGCGCCCGACATTAAAATCTCATATCACTTGAAAGGGCTGCATTGCCTGTGGCAGGCGACCTAGTGCTCGATCTGCTGTTCTGCCACGGCGCTGACGACAATCTGATCGGACCCCTTGGCATAGAGCGGAAGCGTCAGGGTGATCGCCTCGCTACGCCCATTGATGGTGGCGGTATATCGCTTGTAAACGCGATCCTGCCCCTGCTCTTCACCAGCCGAGACTGCATTCACCTTCTCGATCAGTCCTTTCTCGAAGAGATCTGCGTCGACGTCGCCCAGCGCCACCGTGCACCCTTCGACGGTCTTGCCCCCGACCTCTGCCCGTGAGACCACCAATGCCCGAAAGCTTTCGCTTTCGCCACCACTGACGATCCATCCTTCCAGCGCTTCTGGGTTTTCCATCGGTGTGAAAGTCAATGCCAGATCCTGTGCCATTGATGGCCATTCGTCTGCTTTTGCGCGCTCGGACGTGCGCTCGAAATCTGGGCCGGAGGAAACGCAGCTGTCGTAGAAAAACGCAAGCTTGGAGTTCGCATCGTCAGCAAATGACGATCCGGTAGCCGCAAGCATGAAGAAGCAGACAGCCAAGCTACGCTTCATATTCTCTCCGCGCGTCAAGGCCGGTGCGGCCTTTCGGCCGCACCGATCATTTCAAAGCTGCCGGATATTGTCGGCAGAGGTTCTGCCGGTCCGACGGTCCTGCGCCACTTCGAACGCTATGCCCATTCCTTCTTTCACGGTGTCGATCCCGCCGCGCTGGGCGGCCGTGATGTGCAGAAAGACATCGGTGCTTCCGTCATCCGGCGTAATGAACCCAAATCCCTTGTCCTGGTTGAACCACTTGACTTTACCTGTCGGCAAAATTTACTCCCATGTTGGTCTCCCCAGCCAAGATGCGACATCGCACGATTTCGTCGGCCGGCACAAGAGCCGTCGATAGCAGGAGCTTGCGACGGGCTGGCAGCGCTTCGCAAAAATGCCGCCCTGACGTCATCCCCGTGTCATTTTCAGTCCCTATAAGCATTCTCAATGAAATTGGCATGAGCGGCTTGCGGGCCGCAGCCAATGAAGAAGGGGATGATGCCCTTCGACGATACCGGAGCGACGCTGACCACGGATGGACTGGCAGCATCGCGAACCGGCTATCCGGCTGGACCGGATGCGGAAAAGCGGGCGCAGCCCAGGCGCAGCCCGCTTTTTTTGTTTTGGTGCCCTACGCATTTGTCATTCCGGCCGATTTGCTGCTACGGATGCTTATCCCTCGCAAGGCAGCCGCATTGAATGTCCGCCATCATCTTCGACGTCCTTCCCATTTTCATCATGATCCTTATCGGCTGGCTGACCGTGAAACTGCGCCTGATGAAGGCAGAGATCGGCGATGCGCTGAGCGAATTCGTCTTCAAGATTGCCGTGCCGCTACTGTTGTTCCGCACGATCGCCGAGGCCGACTTTCACGGTGCCTCGCCGTTCCGTCTCTGGATCGCCTACTTCTCCGGTGTTGCAGTGACCTGGGTCGCGGCCCATATCGCCGCGACGCGTTTCTTCGGGCGCGATGACCGCATCGGCGTGCTCGCCGGCGTGTCGTCAGCCTTCGCCAACACCATCTTCATCGGCCTGCCGCTCGTGCAACGAACGGTCGGCGACAGGGGACTTGTGCCACTCTCTATCCTGATCGCGGTCCATCTGCCTGTGATGATGATCATCGGGACCATCATGATGGAGCGTGCCGAACACAAGATCGCGGGCAAACAGGAGCGCAGCATCGCCAGAGTGGTGCGCCAGATCGCCCAAAATCTCCTCAAAAACCCGCTGGTGATCGGCTTGGCCGCGGGGGCCGCCATGCATCTTCTCGGACTCACCATGCCTGGGCCGGTGCAATCCATCGTCGGTCAGATTGCGGGCGTCGCCGGGCCGGTTGCGCTGATCTCGCTCGGCATGGCGCTCGAGAAATATGGAATCTCCGGCAATGCGGGCATCGCCAGCGTCACCTCGGCCTTCAAGCTGCTGCTGTTGCCGGCCTGCGTCTGGACGGCCAGCCATCTCGTCGGGCTGGCCAGCGACTGGACGGCCGCCCTCGTGCTGATTTCGTCCGTTCCCACCGGCGTAAACGCCTGGCTGATCGCTAATCGCTTCGGTGTCGGCCACAGTCTGGCCGCCTCAACGATCACGCTGACCACGGCGCTCGGCGCCATCTCGGTGACGTTCTGGGCTTTTCTGCTCGGTGCATAGGACAAAAGAAAAGCCCGGCGTGGGCCGGGCTTCGGTAGTCCTCAGAGAGCAGCGCGCTACTGCGTCGCGCTATCCGGTGCGTTTGGATCGGGAAGCGGAACCGGCGAATCGGCCAGCGTGTGAAGGTAGAGGATGACGTTGGCGCGATCCGTATCCTTCGGAAGACCTGCAAAGCCCATTGCCGTGCCGGCAACATATTTCTTTGGCGCTGTCAGGAAGTGGTTCAGGTGATCGAAGGTCCACTTCTCGCTGCCACCCTTGGAGAAGTCCTTCATGGCCGACGAATAGGCAAAGCCCTCGTGCGTGCCGATCGGACGATCGACGAGACCATAGAGATTGGGGCCAACTTTGTTCGGCCCCCCCTTGGTCGCGTCATGACAGGCCTGACACTTCTTGAAGATAGCTTCGCCGGCCTTGGCGTCTGCCTTTGCAAGCAGCTGCGCAATCGGAACGGCGGCAGCCGGTGCGGCCTCTCCGCCACCGGAGGCGGCGGCCTCTTCGGCGACGATCGCGAAACCTTCCTTCTCCGGCTTCTCCGAATGAAAGATCCCCTCCGACGCGATGGAAACCGACATCAGAACGAAAACCGTCCCGAGCAGTGCCCCCACAGCCGTATTCACGTATGAATTCATCTGCAATGCTCCCCTTGCAGCCGGCAGACATAAAACCGGACCATCTTGAAATCGCGCGGAACCTATGTCTTTTGGCTATTCGTTGCAACAGTCTAAATGGGCTGTTGCGTGAGACTTTTTGACACTTTTCAGCCCGGATTAGAAGGCCCGAACAATGACCAGTCCGAATTTAGATGACGTGCTTGTGCTGATCCCGGCACGCATGGCATCGACCCGTCTTCCGGGCAAGCCGCTTGCCGATATATGCGGCTTGCCGATGATTGTTCAGGTGGCCCTGCGTGCGAAGGAAGCTGCGATTGGCCGTGTTGTCGTCGCGGTTGATGACCAGCAGGTCTACGATGTCGTTGCCGAGGCGGGCTTCGAAGTCATCATGACTAGCAAGGACCATCAATCCGGTTCGGATCGTATCTACGAAGCCCTGACGAAGGTGGACCCGGAGGGGCGCGCCAGGTTTATCGTCAACGTGCAGGGCGACCTGCCGACGATCGAGCCGGAAACCGTTCGTGCCGCGCTGCGCCCGCTGGAAGACGCGAGCGTCGATATCGGGACGCTGACGATCGAGATCGAGGACGAGGCCGACAAGAAAGCGCCTCATATCGTCAAGGTCGTCGGTTCACCGCTATCCGAAAGTCGTCTGAAAGCCCTCTATTTTACGCGCGCCACGGCGCCCTACGGCGACGGCCCGCTATATCATCATATCGGCCTTTATGCTTACCGCCGCTCGGCCCTGGAGCGTTTCGTCACGCTCGGACCGTCCGTGCTGGAGATGCGCGAGTCGCTCGAACAGCTGCGCGCTCTCGAAGCTGGCATGCGCATCGATGTCGAGATCGTTGACACGGTTCCGCTCGGTGTCGATACTCCCGCCGACCTTGAAAAGGCGCGGCGCATTCTCTCCGCAAGAACGAAGTGACGGATTTTCCATGAACATCAAGACCAACAGGATCGCCTTTCAGGGCGAGTTCGGCGCGAACTCTGACATGGCCTGCCGTGACATGTTTCCGACCATGGAGCCACTGCCGTGCCAGACATTCGAAGACGCCTTCGTGGCGGTCGAGAACGGCGATGCCGATATCGGAATGATCCCGATCGAAAACACGATCGCCGGTCGCGTCGCCGACATCCATCATCTGCTGCCGGAGTCCCGCCTACACATCATCGGCGAGTATTTCATGCCGATCCGCTTCCAGCTGATGGTGCTTCCCGGCGTCACCAAGGATGAGATCCGCACGGTTCACAGTCATATCCATGCGCTCGGCCAGTGCCGCAAGATCGTTCGCTCGCACGGCTGGAAGCCGGTGATCGCCGGCGATACCGCAGGTGCCGCAAAGCTAGTTCAGGAGACCGGCGATCGCTCGATGGCCGCGCTTGCCCCGCGTCTTGCCGCTGATCTCTACGGTCTTGAGATCGTGGCGGAGAATGTCGAGGACACCGAGGACAATGTCACCCGCTTCGTCGTCCTCGCTCGCGACGAGGAATGGGCGCATCGCAACGCCGCTGAGGAAAAGCTCGTCACGACGTTTGTCTTCAACGTCCGAAACATTCCTGCGGCGCTCTACAAGGCGCTCGGCGGTTTTGCGACGAATACCATCAACATGACCAAGCTGGAGAGCTATCAGCTTGGCGGAAAGTTTGTCGCAACACAGTTCTATGCCGACATCGAAGGACACCCGAACGATCCGAATGTCCGACGTGCGCTCGAGGAACTGCGCTTCTTCTCCGAGAAGGTCCGTATCCTCGGCGTCTATAAGGGCCACCCCATGCGGGGCCAGTTGCAGAAATGAAAAGAGCGCCGCCGGGCGCCCTTTCCACTGTAGCTTACTTGTCCGGCTCACAGACACGCAAGCGATGGCCGTCCGGATCGAGAACGACGAAGGTCGGACCGAAATCCATGTCTGTAAGATCTTGCGCGATGGGGAGCTGGCGTTTGCGCCAGTCCTCGTAAAGCGTTGATACGCCGTTCTCTCCGGGAACCATGAAGGCGATCTCGGCGCGGCTGCCGGTGGCGGACGGCTGCGGCGTAACCTTGCTCAGCCGCCAGAGGCCGAGCGTGAAGCCGCCGTCGAGCGCGAAAGCGACAAAGTTCGGCGCTTCGGCCACCGGCTCGCGGCCGAGCAGTGACCGGTAGAAGCCGGCGCTCGCAGCCGGGTCCTTGACGTAGAGAATGATGAGATTCGGGCTGTTCATCAGGACGTCCTCGTTGTGACAGGGTGCAGCGAAGAAACGCCGCTGCACCTATGGCAGCGGCGGTGGTCGGTTACACGTCTTGGGAGTTGCGCACGCACAGTTTACCCTTCGTGGCAGGTCCGGCCCCAATCCACGAAGCCGAGATCGCGTTTCATCGTCTCGGACAGTGCTTCCGGATCGAGCCGCGGGTACTTGCTCCGTGCCATCTGCCGCGATGCCTTCATCATCATGCGAAGGAGCGTGGATTTCGGATATCTTGCATGGTCGGAAGTGTCCTCGACCGGAGGATTGGCATGCGTCGATCGGGTAAGGTTCAAGCTCGTCATCATCGGTCCTCCTGTTGGATTGGTACCGATAATAGCGCTGACCACTGTCAGTTTATGGCAGTAGTGTTGAGATCAGGGCGCAACATTCTGCTGGTCCCGCCATTCCTTGAGAAGGACCCCGCGCCGGCGCGGATAACGTCCATCCTGCGGAATCATCTCGATGATTCGGTCGGTGCGGAAGTGGCGGTAATCCTGACGCAATTCGCACCAGGCGACAACAACGCGCACTTGTTCGAAATAACTCAGCGCGAAAGGCCAGATATTGCGGACCGAGACCGTTCCGCTCTCATCCGAGTACGTCAGCTTGAGGATCCGTTCCGTGCGAATCGCCTTGCGAATGGCACTGAGATCGGCCTTGTCGGCGACGGGCGGCTTCAGGTGAACGAGCAGCGTCGAGGTCTCGATTTCGTCGCGCATCTCCTGGGGTAGCACGTCCGCGATCTTGGCCAGCGCGTCTGCACCAGCAGCGGCAAGCCGCGGATCGGCGGCACGCGCAACCCAGCGTGAACCGAGGACGAGCGCCTCGATTTCGTCCTGCGAGAACATCATTGGCGGCAGCATGAAGCCCGGCTTCAGCACATAGCCAAGGCCTGGCTCTCCCTCGATCAAAGCCCCTTGTGCCTGCAGGCTCGAAATGTCCCGATAAAGTGTGCGAATGCTGACGCCGGTTTCCGTTGCGAGCACGGCACCACTAACCGGGCGGCGATAGCGTCGCAGGGTTTGCAGCAGCGTCAAAAGACGTTCCGAGCGCGCCATGTGGTTGGCCTTATTCTGTCGGGCCTCATTGCCTTTTCCACTCCACCCAGTCGCGCATCAGCCGGTGAGCGATTGCTCCCTTGGGCGGCGGTGCCTTGCCGGTTGCGCTGGGACGCTCGAGCATCTCGAGCGTTTCCTCCCGCGTGAACCAGCGGCAGTCTTCCAACTCCTGGCTGTCGAACTTGACCTCTTTGGACTTGGCTTCGGCGTAACAGCCGATCATCAGTGTATGCGGCATCGGCCAGGGTTGCGATGCATGGTAGCGGATTCGTCCCGTATGAATTCCGGATTCCTCTAGTGTCTCGCGCCGCACGGCGTTCTCGATCGTCTCGCCCGGCTCGACGAAGCCGGCGAGACAGGAATACATGCCGGGCGCAAAATGCGGGCTCCGACCGAGGAGGCAAAGATCGCGTTCCTCATCAATCGTCAGCATGATGACGACGGGATCGGTGCGCGGGAAGATTTCGTGTCCGCAAGCGGAGCAGATGCGCTTGTAGCCGCCGATATGGATCTCCATGGTCGAGCCGCAGCGGCCGCAGAACTTGTTGTCCCGGTTCCAGCGGATGAGGCTCGCTCCCTGGGCGAACTCACCGAGCAGGACTTCGTCGATTAGCATTTCGCGGAACAGCGAACGGCCATCTGAAGGCTTGTAGTGGCTAGCCAGCTCCTCTTCCGCGACCCCGACAGGAACCGCAAGCCGGGGTTCGCCGGTCTTGCGATAGCCGAGCAGCACTGTTTCGTCCCAGTTCGGTTCCAGGTCTTTCAGCTCGTAGCGTGCAAACAGCGGATCGAGCACCTGCCCGTCATGTTTGAGGACCAGTTTGTCGCCGGCGAAGGCGAAGATATGCGTCCCTTCCTTTGCCAAGGCCTTGTCGACCGACGTCTCGTCGCGATGTTCGGAATCGCGGATCAAGTCGTTGGCGGCGAAGGCGGTCAGGCTGCTGGGTTCCGGATGCGGAACATCCGAATCGAAAAGCGAACGGCTCATGATGAAAGGGCTTCCCGCAACTTCTCTATAAGGTCATCTCTCTTATCCGCCACATAAGGTTCCGCCTTGCCAAAACCCCAAACCGGATTTGGCCAATTGGCATCGCCTTCGAAGCGGGCAATGACATGAACATGAAGCTGACGGACGATGTTGCCAAGAGCCCCGATATTGATTTTTGTGGCGCCGGTGATCTTCTTCAGGGCGGAGGCGACCATCTCCGTCTCGAATGTCAGCAAGACCTGATCGAGGGGCGTCAGTTCGAAGACTTCGCTGACATCCGTCCTGCGCGGCACGAGAATCAGCCACGGCCAGCGGGCATCCTTCGACAGCCTGAGATCGCACAGCCCCGTCTGCATGACGCTGTCGCTATCACTTTCCAACCGGCGGTCGAGCTTGAAATCGTCCAACAGGCATTCCTCCATGTTTTCCTGAGGCTAGCAGTTTTTTTTGAGCTTGGCTTGCTTTTGATGGCGATATTGCCGATATGTGCATCCGGGAGGTTGGTGGTGGACGAGCCACTCGCCAACCGGGTCAGGTCCGGAAGGAAGCAGCCCTAACGAGCCCGGCACGGGTCATCGTGCCAGCCTCCCA
>Ga0075367_10001391_pt1 | contig 10350 bp, 9 predicted proteins | sample EndMethybrTD3032_FD_71399 | JGI IMG/M metagenome (GOLD analysis project Ga0075367, IMG submission 71399) | Populus endosphere microbial communities from Tennessee, USA - Endosphere MetaG P. TD hybrid TD303-2 | ecosystem: Host-associated > Plants > Roots > Endosphere | place: USA: Tennessee...
GCGCACTTCATTGGGCTTTCATGCGCCGACTTCGACATGTGTCGAGCTCTGTTGCGCTGCAACATGACGACACATCCTTTGGCCGCTTTACCGATACGGTGTCCCCTTCGCAACAACGGCGCTGCGCGGGGTGCGTGGCAAACGATCACCCGATGAACCCCCCTGCGTCCCTTTGATCGGAGCTCATCCATGAACGCCGAAGCCTATCTGTCCGGCGCGATATCGCTCAGCCCTCAACGAGGGCCGATCCATGTCGTCGCCGACGAACTCGCACTGCGACTGAACCAGTTGCTCGCGTTGTCCATCCTCGTTCTGCTCGCCCCGGTGATGGGGGTCGTGGCCTTCCTGATCTGGCGGCGCGACGGCGCGCCCGTGCTGTTCGCGCACTACCGCGTCGGCCACGACGGCAAGCTGTTTCGCTGCATGAAGTTCCGCACGATGTACCGCGACGCGGAGCGCATGCTCTCCGAACTGTTGGCGAAGGACCCCGCCGCGCGCGCCGAATGGCAGCGCGAGCAGAAGCTGCTGCGCGATCCGCGCGTCACGCCGATCGGCAACTTCCTGCGCCGCACCAGCCTCGACGAGTTGCCGCAGCTGTTCAACGTGCTGCGCGGCGAGATGAGCCTGGTCGGCCCGCGCCCGATCACGGTCGGCGAGCTCACGCGCTACGGCCGCGTGCGCTGGCACTACCTGAGCGTGCGCCCGGGCATGACCGGGCTGTGGCAGGTCAGCGGCCGCAACAACACGAGCTACGACGAGCGCGTGGCGCTCGACCGGCGCTACGTCGAGGAGCGCAGCGTCTGGATGAACCTGCACATCCTGCTGAAGACCGTCAAGGTCGTCGTCGCGCGCGACGGCGCCCGCTGACCGCCACCCCCCATCGCGAGCCCCAACATGTCCGGTGATCGAGTTCCCGCCAGCATTGCCGTGTCCGCCGTTCCGGGACGTGTGGTGCATCTGCTCGAACGGTTCAACGACGAAGTGTTCGACCTGCTCGGCCCGACGACCGCCGCGTTGTCGCAGTCGTCGGTCGAGCAGGTCATCGTCGTGGTCGACGATCCACGCCGGCGCCCGCTGCTCGCGCGTTTCGACGACTCGATCGAGCTGCTGCTGGTGCCACCGCACAGCGACCTGATCACCCAGTGGCGCATGCTGTGCAACGCCTTTGCCTACGCGCTCGAGGAGCGGCCGGTGAAGGCGATCCACCTGCACGGGTTCGCCGCGTCGCTGATCGGCGAATATGCGCTGCGCAAGGTGCCGCAGGCGGTGCCGATCTTCTACTCGCCGCACGATTCGCGCACGCTGCATCCGCTGCGTGCCGTAGCGAAGCTGGCCCGGCTGGCGGTGCGCGCGTTCGTGCCGCCGCGCGAGGCGCTCGCCATCGGGCACGGCGCGCCCGAGGTGCGGGCGCTGCACGGGATGGCGCACCAGACCGTGCGGCTCGTCGAAGGGCCGGTCGCGGCGCCGTTTTTCGAGGTCGCCGCAGCGCCGGCGCGCCACCCGCTGATCATCGGCGCGAGCCGGACCCACAACCTGCGCGCCGTCGAGGCCTTCGACCAGCTCGCGGTGCTGCTCGGCGGCGGGGCGCTGCATCTCGGCTTCAACTGGATCGGCCCCGTGAACTCGGTCTCGAGCGCACGCCTGCAGGCTGCCAACGTCGGCGTCTACGAGGCGCCCGACGACGCCGAGCGCGCCTCGCGCCTCGCCGGCGGCTGGCTGTACGTCGCGCTCGGCGGCAGCCGCGGCTTTCCGCTGTGCCTGGCCGAGGCGATGGCGGCCGGGCTGCCGTGCGTGGCGATCGATTCGCCGTTCCACCGCGACATGGTGCGGCACGGCGAGACCGGCTACCTGTGCCGCAACCAGGTCGAAGTGATCGACCGCATTGCGCAGCTCATCGACACGCCGCGCCTGCGCGCACGCATGGGCCGCACGGCGCGAACCATCGCGCGCGAGCGCTTCAGCGAAGCGAGCTTTCGCGAGGCGCTGCTGTCGGCCTACCAGGTCGGCGACGAGATCACCGTGCCGCTCACGCTGCCGGACCCCGGCCAGGCCGCAGGCGCCGCAGAAGCGCCGCTTGCGCTGCCGACCCCCCAGGAGTGCCCATGATCAGCCTCGTCGTTCCGACGCGCAACCGCGCGCACACGCTGCGCTTGGTCGCGCCCAGTTATTTCGAGCAGGACGGCATCGACCAGATCGTGTTTGTCAGCGATGCGGGCGACGACGACACCGAGGCCGTGCTGCGCGCGATCGCGGCGCAGCACCCGGCCGTGCAGATGCAGTTCGTGCGCAACAGCGAGCGGCTCGGCGCATCGCAGTCGCGCAACGTCGGCGTCGCGCTCGCGCGCAACGAGTTCGTGCTGTTCTGCGACGACGACGAATACCTCGAGCCCGGCTACGCCCGCACCTGCCTTGCCAAGCTCGAGCAGCGCGGCGCGGCCGCCGTGTCGGGCCGGCGCGTCTACATGCAGGAGGGCGAAACCGTCGATCAGGCGCTGCGCCGCTTCGGCAACGGGCTGCGCGACACGGTGCCGTTTCGCGCGCTGCTGTGCGAGTACGTGAACGGTGCGCGCTTCGTCGGTGACCGCCGCCAGCCGATCACGAATGCGGTGATCCTGACGCGGCGCAGCCTGCTGCTCGCGCATCCGTTCGACGGCCACTACCGGCTCGGCAACGGCTACCGCGAAGAGACCGACTTCCAGATGAACCTGTTCGTCAACGGGCACGACATCTGGGTCACCAACGACTGCCACAGCATCCACCTGCCGCTGTCGCAGGTGCGCACCGGCGGCCAGCGCACCCAGGCCTGGCGCCGCATCTACTGGGCGAACCACTACACGCGCTACTTCTACGCGAAGTACTACGCCGCCTACGCGAAACGCCTGAGCCTGCGCACGCCGCGCTCGCTGGCGCTGCTCGCGTTCGGCGTGTTCAGCGTCTACAAGGAACTGTTGCGGCCGACGCTGCACGCGCTGGCGATGGCCGCGCTGCGCCGGCGCGGCAGGACCGCTGCATGAGTCTTAGCTCACGATGACGATTTCTCGCCGACTCTTCATTGCGCGTGCGCCGGGTGCGCTCGGCGCCGGGCTCGCCGCGCTCGCGGTGCCGTCGTGCTACGGGGGCGGAAGCGCCGCCGAGCAGGCGCCGAACGACGCGACAGGCGGGGCCGCAACCCAGGCGATCTCGAACTCGAACGCGAGCGCCGGAACGACGGCAGGCGGCGCGGCCCGGGCCTCGTCGGGCTTCGTTCCCGACGGCTATCGGCTGAGCTTCGCCGACGAGTTCGACGATCCCGACGTCTCGCGCATCAACGAAAACGCGGTCGGCGGCCGCCCGGGCGCGCCGGCCTGGCGCAGCCGCTACCGCCACGATCGCCAGACCATCATCAACGGCGAGAAGCAGATCTACGTCGATTCGGCCTACCGCGGCTCGGCCGCGAACCCGCTCGGGTTGCAGCCGTTCTCGATCGAGTCCGGCGTGCTGACGATCAGCGCGACGCCGATCGCCGAGCGGGCGGCCGCGTTCCTCGGCAAGCAGCGCTACGTGTCGGGCTGCATCACGACCGAGCTGACGCACTCGCAGCAGTACGGCTACTTCGAGATCCGCGCGCGCATGCCCAAGGGGCGCGGCTTCTGGCCGGCGTTCTGGCTGCTGCCCAAGAGCGCCGCCTGGCCGCCCGAGATCGACGTGTTCGAAGGCACCGGTGCCAAGCCCACGAACGTGCACCTCGGCGTGATCGAGAAGCAGCGCGGCCGCCCCGGTTCGCGCTGGGTCAAGGACGTGGTCGACACGACCGACGGCTTTCACGTCTACGCCGCCGAGTGGACCGCCGACGACGTGATCTTCTCGATCGACGGCAAGGAGCAGTTCCGCGCCGGCAGCCACCGCATCCATGAGCCGATGTACATGCTCGTGAACCTCGCGGTCGGCAGCAAGGACCCGGGCTTCATCCCCGACCCCGATGCGTCGACGCCCTGGCCGGGGCAGCTCCAGGTCGACTACGTGAGGGCGTACAGCCGTGCCTGAAGACAGCGGAGCGGACAGCCGAGCGGACAGCACTGCGCGCCCGCCGCGCGGCGCCCGCACGGGGCGGCCGATGCTGTGGTCGGCGATCGAGTCGCTCAGCCTCGCGCTGGTGTCGTTCGCGATGCTCGCGATGCTCGCGCGCTACCTCGACGCGAGCACCTTCGGCAAGGCCGCGATCGCGCTGGGCATCGTGCAGATCGCCTGCTCGCTGGCCGAATCGTTCTTTCACGACGCGGTGGTGCAGCGCGGTGACCTGCGCGACGGCGACATCGATGCCGCGCACACCGCCAGCGTGCTGATTGCGCTCGTGCTGGCCGCAGGCATCGCGCTGAACGCTGTCCTGGCCGGCCCACGCGGCCTCGGCCAGGACACCGAGATCGCGCGCCTCGCGCTGTGGATGGCGCCGTCGATCCTGCTGACCGGCTGGTGCGCGATGACGATCGCGTCGATGCGGCGCACGCTTGCGACCCGCGAGCTCGCGCTCGCGAGCGCCGGCAGCCGCTTTGCCGCCGGGCTGCTCGGGCTGCTGCTGTTGTCGCGCGGCTTCGGCGTGTGGGCGCTGGTGGTGCAGCAGAACCTCGCGGCGCTGCTGCTGTTCGTGCTCTTGCGCAGCATGCGGGCACCGGCGCCGCGGCTCACGACGAATCTCTCCGGCGCGCGCCGGCTCGCCTCGTTCGCGGCCGTGAACTCGGTCTACGGCCTGGTGAACACCAACATGAGTCGGATCTTCCAGCTGCTGTGCGGCCTGGTGATGCCGGCCAGCGTGGTCGGCCAGGTCTCGCTTGCGCTGCGCCTGGTCGACATGCTGGTCTCGGTGATGGTGACCGGCGTCGCCCGTGTCACGATGCCGCGCCTGGCTGCGGCGCTGCACGCGGGGCTCGGTGTCTCGGCCGGCTTCCTGTCGGCGACACGCAATTTCTGCATCGTGACGATGCCGGTGCTCGTGCTGATGGCCGCGCTCGCGCATCCGCTCGTGCAACTGGTCGGCCACGACGGCTGGGGCGAGGCGGCGGTGCTCGTGATGTGGTTCGCGCTGGCGCAGGCGCTGCGCAGCCCGACCTTCCTGTCGACCACGCTGTTCGCGTCGCTCGGCAAGCCGCACGTCAACCTGGCCGTCAGCCTGATCGAGCTCGCGACGCTCGCGCTGCTGACCTGGACCCTGCACGACCCGCTCGCCTGGATCGCGCGCCTCGCGGTGGTGCTGCCGCTCGTGGTGTGGCTGATGCAGCGGCAGGCCGGCGTCGGGCCGTGGCAGCTGCTGCGCTCGGTGCGCGAGTCGCTCTTCGCCGCGCTCGTGATGGGCGCGGCGCTCGCCTGGGCGCTGCCGTCGCTGGGCTGGCAGCGGCTGCCGCCGATCCTCGCGCTGCTCGCGGCCGGCCTGGCCGGCACGCTGATCTACGCCACTCTCGCCTCGCTGCTGCTGATGCGGCGGGCCGCTCCTACAGGACAGACATGAAGATTCATCACATCAGCAACGTCAACGGCAACTTCGGCGACGAGCTCAACGGATGGATGTGGCGCGAGCTGTATCCCGAGCTGTTCGACAACGGCGACAACAGCGACGACGGCATCGACTTCATCGGCATCGGCACCATCCTCGACCGCCATCTGCCGACGCGCGGGCTGAACGTCGTGCTCGGTTCGGGCACCGGCTACGCGCCGCCGCCCGACCTGCGCTCCAACCCGGCCCAGTGGTGCGTCTACGGCGTGCGCGGCCCGCTGACAGCCGAGCTGCTCGACCTGCCGCGCGAGGCGGTGCTGACCGATCCGGCGATCCTGCTCGCGGAGCATCCGCGCTGGCGCGGCCCGCGCGAACACAGCACCGAACACGGCAACGTGATCTTCGTGCCGCACTGGAAGTCGATCCGCTTCGGCCAATGGCAGGCCGCCTGCGAGCTCGCGCAGATCGACTTCGTCGATCCATGCGGCGATGCGCGCCAGGTGATCGACCGCATTGCCGGCGCGCGCCTCGTGGTCGCCGAGTCGATGCATGCGGCGATCATCGCCGACGCATTGCGCGTGCCCTGGGTGCCGGTGGTGCTGTCGCGCGAGGTGGCGCCGTTCAAGTGGGCCGACTGGGCTGCGACGGTCGGGCTCGAGTACACGCCGCTGCTGCTGTCGCCGAGTTCGCCGGTCGAAGTGCTGCGCGCCGAGGTGCTCGAGCACAGCGCGTTTTCGTACATCAGCGACTTCGGCTTCCAGGCGCGCGCCGACGGCGGGCCGCGCGAGCTCGGCTGGTCGCGTGAGCAGCTGCTGCGCGACCACGCCCAGTCGATCGGGAAGGTCGGCGCGAGCTGGCGCTGGCACGCCAGCATCTATGCCGAGGCGCTGCTGAAGCGGCTCGCACGCATCGCGCCCGACACGCACCAGCGCATCGCACCCGGCACCTACCAGCGCTACCGCGACCAGGCTGCCGCCCAGCTGACCCAGGCCGCGAACGCACCGAGCTTCCTGAGCGGCGACGCCGCGCACCGGCGCGCGCTGCAGCGTTGCCAGGACGCGGTGGCGAGGCTCGCCGCCGATCGCCGCGAGGGCCGGCTCGCCGCCTGGGCGCGGGCGCGCACGGTCAGCTCGCCGCAGGTCCGCGAGCTCGCCCAGGTGCGCGTGATCGACACGATGGTGCGGGAGACGACATGAAGGCACGTTCGCTCGTGTTCTCGATGGGCTTCAACGGCTACCAGCGCATCTACGCACGCAACGTCCAGACGCAGCGCGCCTACTGCGCACGCCACGGCATGGACTACGAGTTTCTCGACCGCCCGTTCTTCACGCCGCTGCTGATGGAGTGCTGCTGGCTGAAGGTGCCGCTGATCCTCGCCGCGCTCGACGAAGGCTGGCCCTGGGTGGTCTACATCGATTGCGACGTCGAGGTGCGCGCGAGCTGCCCCGACCTGCATACGCTCGAGCGGCCCGGCAAGCACCTGTACATGGCCACCGGCTACTCGGGCCGGCTCAACTCGGGCGTGATCATCGTGAAGAACTCGCCCGAGGTGCGCGCGCTGTTCCAGCGCATTCTCGACGGCGCACAGCAGCCGCTGCCGCCGGAAGACGACGTGGGCTGGGGCGAGAACGGGCACATCATCCACTTCGCGAAAGACAGCCCGCTGCTCGAGATCATCCCGCCGCAGTGGAACAACAACCACGACCCGGCGCTGGCCGACTACCTGCGCCACTACAGCGCAGGCCCGATGCGCCCGCTGTACGCGCCGCGGCCGATCGAGAAGGCCTGGGCGCTGCTCGGCAAGGCGTACCTGAAGTCATCGAAATGGCGGCCGGCGCCGTCATCGGACCGGTTCTTCGACAACCTCGCCGCGCTGCAGGCGACCGCCACGCGCGGCATCGCGGCCTTCGGCCGCGCGATCGGCAACAGCGGCGTTCGCCTCGCCACGGAATGACGCGGGCCGGCGGCGAAGGAACTCCCACGATGCGCTGTCTCTGGCTCTCGCGCTCGCTGCCGTTCCCGCAGGACAGCGGCGACCGCATCTACTCCGCGCAGCTCGCGCGCGCGCTTGCGCAGGCCGGTGCCGAGGTCGACTTCGTCGGCCACCGCACCGATGGCGCCGAGCCGCCGGCCGATTGGCCGGTGCGCTGGCATGCAATCGACGGCGGCTGCCGCCCGAACTGGCGTGCGCTGGCGAGCCTGCAGCCGCTGAACGGCGCGATCCACGACACCGCGGCCTACCGCCGGCGGCTCGCCGAGATGCTGACCTGGCGCTGGGATGCCGTTGTCATCGACACCTACGGCATGGGCTGGGCGCTGGCCCAGGTCCAGCGGGTCACGCAGCAGCGCGCCCGCCCGCCGGCGCTCGTGCACATCTCGCACAACCACGAGGCCGTGCTGTGGCGCGGCATGGCACGCGAATTCCGCGGCTCGCCGCTGCGCAAGCTCGCGCTGTGGCAGAACGCGCTCAAGGTCGACCGCATCGAGCGCCGCCTGGCGCGCGAGACCGACCTGATGAGCTGCATCACCCCCGAGGACGCGCGCGCCTTCGCGCAGGAACGCAGCGCGCCGACGATCGTGCTGACCCCGGGCTTCAGCGGCGTCGAGGCGTTGCCGCACCCGATCACGGCTGCGACGCCGCGGCGCGTCGTGCTGATGGGCTCGTTCCGCTGGGTCGTCAAGCAGGAGAACCTCAAGGCCCTGGTGCAATGCGCCGACGCGGCGTTCCGCGAGAACGGCATCGGGCTCGACGTGATCGGCGACGTGCCGGCGGAGTTGGGCGGGCAGCTGGCCGGCTTTTCCAGCGTGCGCCTGCACGGTTTCGTCGACGATGTCGAGCCGTTCTTCCGCAGTGCGCGAATGGCGCTCGTTCCCGAAGTGATCGGCGGCGGCTTCAAGCTGAAGTTCCTCGACTACGTGTTCGGCCGGATGCCGGTCGTCACGTTGAACGATGCGGCGGCCGGCGTGCCCGCGGCGGTGCGCAACGCGATGCTCGGCTGCGCCGACCTCGACGCGCTGGTGCGCACCGTCGTCGAGCGCATCGACGACCTGCCGACCCTGGCGAGGCTTCAACGCGACGCGCTCAGTGCGGCGCGAACCGCCTTCGACTGGTCCGATCGCGGCCGGGCCTTGCTGCGCGCGGTGCGCGAGCTCCGCCACTCGGCGGCCGGGAAACAGGCGTCGTTCAGCGAGCCTGCGCCACGCGCGAGCGCGTGAGGTCGAGTTCGCGCTTGCGCGCGTGCAGCCACTGGCCGAGGCCCTTCTCGAGCCAGCGCCAGCACAACCAGGCGAGCGCGAGCGACAGCACGGCCGACACCAGCGCAAAGACCAGCGTGGCCGCCCAGCTGCCTTCGGCGTGCGGCATTGTGGTCTTGACGACGCGCTTGACCGCGAACATCACGAGCGGGTGGCACAGGTAGAAGCTGTAGCTGATCGTGCCCAGCTGCTGCAGCGCGCGCGTACGCAGGAACCCCAGCGAGCGTGAGTCGGGCATCGCGACGCAGGCGAAGAAGTAGGTCGCGGCCACGAACGCGCCGAGCATCGCCGGCCCATCGCCGCCCAAGACCAGCTCCCAGAGGTTGACGCCGGCGGAGCCCGCTTCGTCGACGTCGGTGCTGCGCCACAGCAGCAGGAACAGCAGCAGCGCGAGCGGCGCAAGCCACGGCATGCGGCGTGCCCCGGGCGGTGCGGCGCCGAAGAACGCGACCGCCACGCCGCTCAGGAAGAAGATGGCGCGCGGAAAGCTCGACACGCCCAGCAGCACCGCGAGCACCGACACCGGGATCCACACGCGGCGCGGCACGCGCGAAGCACGCGCCAGCGCGACCGAGAAGGCGGCGATGAGATAGAACAGCCATTCGTAGCTGAGCGACCATGACGCGGGGTGCGCCGCCTGCACGTCAGGCACCAGCGGCGGCAGCAGCATGAGGTTGGCCAGCAGCACGCGCAGCCAGCCGAGCGGGTCCAGGTGCTGCAGCGCGCGCCAGCCGAGCAGCGGCCCGAGCACGCAGATCGACAGCAGCACCGGAATCCAGAGCGGGAAGATGCGCACGAAGCGGTCGAACAGGAAGCCGCGCATGGTGGGGTGGCGGCGCAGGCTCATCACGATCACGTAGCCGCTGATCATGAAGAACACCTCGACGAAGTAGCTCCAGCTGTCGACGAGGTAGACGATGTCCCACTGCCAGATCGCGTCGTCGGGCGGCAGCGGCGGCAGCCCCGACTTCGCGACGTGGAAGAGGAAGACGAAGGCGACGCACAGCCCGCGCAGCCCGTTCACCGAGGGGTTGAACGAGCTGGCGCGCGGGCGATCGACGACGACTAGGGCCTTCTGATCGATGCGGCCGGATTCCATGTCTGGTACACCTCGCCGAGCAGCGAACGCCAGACACCGAGGCCGGCGCCCGCGAAGGCGCTCAGGATGTCGAATGCTTGCGCGAACGGCTGCACCGGCCAGCGGTGCCCGAACAGCCACAGCGCGAGCGGCACGACCACCACCGCCGCCGCGAGCTCGAAGCGGCCGGCGACCAGCGCCGCGCCCAGCCAGGCGAGCCAGGCAAGCGCCAGCAGGTAGATCGTGAACCAGCGCAGCAGCTTGTGCGACACGTACTTGTAGAGAGAGCCGGCCGACAGTTGCTTCAGGCGCGGCCACATCAGCCGGTGTACGTTGAAGGCCTGGCAGGCGATGCGCACCTTGCGGCGGAACTCCTCGTTCATCGACGTGACCGACTCTTCATAGGCCCGCACGTCCTGCGCCTGCACGACGCGGTGGCCGCCGCACAGCACCATGAACGAGACGTACATGTCGTCGATGATGTGGTCGGGCGGCGGCTCGTGCAGCGCGCGCCGGATCGCGAACAGCGAACCGTCGGCGCCCATCACCGAGC
>Ga0075367_10001392_pt1 | contig 10348 bp, 13 predicted proteins | sample EndMethybrTD3032_FD_71399 | JGI IMG/M metagenome (GOLD analysis project Ga0075367, IMG submission 71399) | Populus endosphere microbial communities from Tennessee, USA - Endosphere MetaG P. TD hybrid TD303-2 | ecosystem: Host-associated > Plants > Roots > Endosphere | place: USA: Tennessee...
AAAAGGAGCTACCGCAATGACCACCAGCACCCCCATGACGACCTCCGGGCTCAACACTGCCGCCTGGGTCAGCTTCACCTACATCCAGTTCGCCGTCGCGCTCGGCATGTCCGCGATCGGTGTCTGGGCGCTGCCGGCCGACCTCGTGACCAAGGGTTATCTGGTCATGGCCATCGTGTTCACAGTCGGCTCGACCTTCACGCTGGCCAAAACCGTCCGCGACGGGCATGAAGCCAAGCGTATGGCCAACCGCCTCGATGAGGCGCGCGCCGAAAAGCTGCTCATGGAAGTCGGTCGCGCCGGCTAGCAGCTGACCCGAGCAGCCAATTGCGGGTCGCCTATTGCGCCGGCGGCCCGCGGCTTCTTGATCGGAGGCTGCGTGGCCAAGAACTCCCTTCGCAGCTGCTAGATGACCCCCGTGTATTAGACTTTAGTAGTGGTAGAGTGTGCAGGCGGGATCATCGACGAGAAGAGGAGGACTTCTCATGATCAATGGCGTCGCCAGTTGGCTCTTCAACCTGATGCTGTGGGGAGCGATCGTTACGCTCGCAGTGCTCCTGTATGAGACCTTGAATCGTGGATTTCTGGCCGATCAGCTCAATTCCATGCACGCTCTTATCGGCCTCGGCGCGGTCGCTGCGCTGTCGTTGCTATGGCCGAAATATTAGCTGGCCCAGAGGTGGCGCCTGTCTCGCACGGGCGCCACACACCAAGTCCTGTCCCCGAAAGTCCTTGACTTTTTGCGCTGCAGCATGAGATAAGCCCACATCGCTGAAGAGCGATTCCCGGTGCTCCAGCCGCGTGAGGGGACTTGTTGCGGGCTTAGCTGCCCAACGTTCGTCCCACCTGTTGAGCGCCTTCAGAACCTCCCACAGACAGCCCAGGCCACGCGGGGCGTCCCAATCGACCCGCCGTACGCGTCACGCGTGCTCGTCCGGATTCCATCCGGCGCACCTTGGCGATTGCGGTCTGCATTGAAAGAACGACAAACTTGACGACCTTTTCAGACTTCAACCTGAATCCCGCCATTCTCAAATCGCTGGAACAGGAAGGCTACACCATCCCCACGCCGATCCAGACCCAGGCCATTCCGACCATACTGGCCGGCAAGGACCTGCAGGGCATCGCCCAGACCGGCACCGGCAAGACGGCGGCCTTCGCGTTGCCGATCCTGCACCGCCTCGCCGCCAACAAACGCGAGCCGATGCGGCGCGGCTGCCGCGTCCTGATCCTCACCCCCACGCGTGAGCTGTGCAGCCAGATCTGCGACAGCTTCCGCACCTACGGCCGCCATCTCGGCATCAAGGTCGCCGCTGTCTATGGCGGCGTCGGCCATCGTCCCCAGATCGAGACGCTGTCTCGCGGCGTCGATGTGCTGGTCGCCACCCCGGGCCGCCTGCTCGACCACCTCGATGAACGCAACGTCGTGCTCGACGGCGTCGAGACCTTCGTGCTCGACGAGGCCGATCAGATGCTGGACATGGGCTTCATCCAGCCCATCCGCCGCATCATCTCCAAGATCTCGATCAAGCGGCAGACGCTGTTCTTCTCGGCTACCATGCCGAAGGAGATCGGCCGCCTCGCCGCCGAGCTGCTGCGCGACCCCGTGAAAGTCTCGGTGGCTCCCGCGGCTACTACGGTCGAGCGCGTCAGCCAGCACGTTTATCTGGTCGACGCGAAGGCCAAGCGCTCGCTGCTGGTGGAGCTGTTCGCCAATCCCGAGCTGACCCGCACGATCGTGTTCACGCGCACCAAGCACGGCGCCGACAAGGTCGCCCGCCATCTCGAGGCGGCCGGCATCAGCAACGCCGCCATCCATGGCAACAAGAGCCAGGGTCAGCGACAGGCCGCGCTGGCGGCCTTCAAGGCCTCTCGCATCCGCGCCCTGGTGGCGACCGACGTGGCGGCACGCGGCATCGACATCGAACTTGTCACGCACGTCATCAATTTCGAGCTGCCGAACGTGCCCGAGAGCTACGTGCACCGCATCGGCCGTACGGCCCGTGCCGGCGCCGAGGGCATCGCCATCTCGATGTGCGACTCGGAGGAGCGCGAGTTCCTGCGCGACATCGAGCGCCTGACCCGGCAATCGATCCCGACCACCGACCGGCGCCGCGATCCGACGCTGCCGCTCACGGAGACCGTGCGTGATGCCCGTCCCCGCAACGGCAAGCCGCAGCGCGGCAGCCACGGCGAGGGCAAGGGCAAACCGCGCGGCGGACGCAACCAGCGTTCGGAGCATCGCGGCTACGATCAGGAGCGGCACAATGGTGATCGCCGCCCCAACCGGGACGCCACGCGCCACGCGTCGCCCGCGCCGCGCGAGCCCTATGCCAATCAGGTGGCCAACGGAGCATCACTGTCCAACGTCGCCTTTCTCACCACGCCGACGACCCGCCCGGGCCATGCAACCCAGCGGGACGACAGCCGGCGGGGGCAGCCCCAGCGCGAAGGCAAGGGTGGCGGCAAGCGCTACTCCTCTCAGGGCGGCGGCTACCGCGCCCGCTAGTGTGATGATCGAGAAATTCGCCGGAGTTTGCGGCATGGTTCGGAGCGAATTTCTCGATCTGAATCACACTAGCAAACCTATGATTCTAGTGTCCCTTATGATTTCGAAGTTCGCTCCCGAACCTAGCGTCGAGCATCGGCGAACTTCGAAATCGGGACACTAGGGCAGCAATATCCCCTTAAGCGGGCGGACCACTTCATATTGTGGGCCGCCCGCGGCTTCGCTATCACTCGGATTGACCAACCCTTCAAGTCGCAGCAGCGGAAAAGGTCATGTCCGAGCTGAAGCTGATCGCACTGGATGCCGAGGATCTGTCGGTGCTCTCGGCGCACCTGCAGGATGCCGTCCTGCGCATCGCCGACATTGCCTATCTGCCGCGCGAGAAGCGCTTCGCCGCCATCGCCAATCGCTTCGACTGGCTCACTGCGGGTGACGGCAAGGCCGGCAGCGGTGCCTATGCCCGCCGGCGCGCCGCCATGCGCTTCGAGCGGGTGCTCAGCGCCCAGCTGCAGGGCATCGATCTCGCCAACAAGAGCGCCGTGCTGGCCCTGCTGGCGATCAGTTTCGAGCCGGCCGAGGCGCCGGAGGGGCATGTCACCCTGCATTTCGCCGACGGCGCCGCAATCCGGCTGCATGTCGAGTGCATCGAAGCCGAGCTGAAGGATCTGGGACCGGTCTGGCAGGCGAAATCCAAGCCGCAGCATCCGGACGAGGATCCCGCCAAAGCCTAGTGTCCCGATTCCGAAGTTCGCCGGTGTTCGCCGCTGAGCTCGGGAGCGAACTTCGGAATCATAAGGGACACTAGAATCATAAGTTTGCTAGTGTGATTCAGATCGAGAAATTCGCTCCGAACCAAGCCGCGAACTCCGGCGAATTTCTCGATCATCACACTAGTATTTCGCGACCAGAGAGGCGGCCGAGGCCAGCCCATGCCCCAGCGACTGAGCACCAGCGATCCCGGCTTCGAAAGCGCGTTCGCCGCCTTCCTCGCCGCCAAGCGCGAAACCTCGCAGGATGTCGACGACGCGGTGCGCGCCATCATCGCCGATGTGCGTGCGCGTGGCGACACGGCGCTGACCGAGCTAACGCAGCGCTTCGATCGCCTCGATCTCGCCAGGACCGGCATTCGCGTAACCGACGCCGAAATCAGCACCGCGGTGGCGGCTTGCGATCGCGAGACGATGGCGGCCCTCGAGCTGGCGCATGCGCGGATCGAAAGCCACCATCGCCGCCAGCTTCCGGCCGACGACCGGTACCGCGATGCGCTCGGCGCCGAGCTTGGCTCGCGCTGGACTGCCATCGAGTCGGTGGGCCTATACGTTCCAGGCGGGCTTGCCAGCTATCCGAGCTCGGTCCTGATGAATGCCGTGCCGGCCAGGGTCGCCGGCGTGCCGCGCGTCGCCATGGTCGTCCCCTCGCCCGGCGGAGAGATGAACCCGCTGGTGCTGGCCGCGGCACATCTGGCCGGCGTCGGCGAGATCTACCGCATCGGCGGAGCACAGGCGATTGCCGCACTGGCATTCGGCACCCACACTATCAAATCCGTGGTGAAGATCGTCGGTCCCGGTAACGCCTACGTGGCTGCCGCCAAGCGGCAGGTGTACGGCACGGTCGGCATCGATTCTATCGCCGGACCGTCCGAGGTGCTGGTCATCGCCGACAAACACAACGATCCCGAATGGCTGGCGGCCGACCTATTGGCGCAAGCCGAGCATGATACCGCCGCGCAGGCCATCCTGGTGACCGACGATGCCGGCCTTGCCGATGCTGTCGAAGCCGCCGTCGCGCGTCAGCTCAAGGCCCTGCCGCGCGGCAACATCGCCGGCGAAAGCTGGGCCACGTTCGGCGCGGTGATCCTGGTGGGCTCGCTCGACGAGGCACCGGCGCTGGCCGACCGCATCGCCGCCGAACACCTCGAGATCGCCACGCGCGAGCCCGAGGCGCTGGCCGACAGGATCCGCAATGCGGGCGCCATTTTCCTCGGTGCGTACACCCCCGAGGTGATCGGCGACTACGTGGCTGGCTCCAATCATGTGCTACCGACCGCGCGTAGCGCCCGCTTCTCCTCGGGGCTCGGCGTGCTCGACTTCATGAAGCGCACCTCCATCCTGAAGCTGGACGCCAGCGCCCTGGCTGGTCTCGCCCCTGCGGCGATGACGCTGGCCCGCGCCGAGGGTCTGGAAGCACATCGCCGCTCCGTCGCCATCCGACTGCCGCGCGGCGACGGCGACAAGCCGTGAGGACCGCCATGTTCGATCCTCCCGTCGATCCCAACTCGAAGTCACGCCTCGCGGCCATCAGGCTCGACGGCGCCTCCATCAAGCGCGGCAGCACCAACATCGAGCACGAGCGCGAGGTGGCGATCTTCGACATCCTCGAAAGCAATCGTTTCGAGCTGGATGGCCGCGACGACGGCCCTTACACGCTGGTCCTCTCGATCGTCGAGGATCGGCTGGTGTTCGCCGTCGCGCAGGAGGCCGATCCGACGGAGACGTTCACCTGTGTCCTTTCGTTCACGCCCCTGCGCCGCATCCTGAAGGACTACTTCACGGTGTGCGAGACCTACTACCAGGCCATCCGCACCGCGCCACCGTCGCGCATCCAGGCCATCGACATGGGCCGCCGCGCCCTGCATGACGAAGGCAGCAAGGTGCTCATCGAGCGGCTCAAGGGCAAAATCACGGTCGACAACGACACCGCCCGGCGCCTGTTCACGCTGATCTGCGCTCTGCACTGGAAAGGTTGAGGCGTGCCGGGCGCGGGGGGCCAAGACCTGCCGGGAGCGGTGCTCTTCGCCTGTACCATGAATTCCGTGCGCTCACCGATGGCCGCCGCCATTCTGCGCCACCTGGCCGGCCGCCGCGTCTACGTCGAGTCGGCGGGTGTGCGAGCCGGTGGCGGCGATGCCTTCGCCCAGGAAGTGATGAACGAGATCGGCATCGACATCACGCAGCATACGCCCCGCACGCTGCGCGATCTGCACGACACCTCCTTCGATCTGATCGTCTCGCTGTCGCCGGAGGCACACCACCAGGCGCTGGAGTTGACGCGCACCATGGCGGTCGACGTGGAGTACTGGCCGACCTTCGATGCCACGCTGATGATCGGCCAGGGCAGCCGCGAGCAGATCCTGCAGGCCTACCGCTCCGTGCGCGACGCCCTGTTCAAGCGCATCAAGCAGCGCTTCGGCCTCGAAGGCGGACCGTCGGTATAGCGCCGCAAGCCCAGTTCTCGTGCGACGTTTTTGCATGCTCCATCCATCAGGCTTGATGTATTTTGCATCTTTACGCATGTGCCTTGCATTAGTTAGTATTTATAATGGTTGATTATTTAGATAGAAAGCATGTGAAGCCATGATCACGGCCGGGCAGATGCGGGCCGGACGCGCATTGCTGGGTATCGACCAGCAAACCTTGGCCGACTTGGCCGGCGTGTCCTTGCCGACCATCCAGCGAATGGAAGCCAGCACCGGCAACGTGCGCGGCGTCGTCGATACCCTGACCAAGGTCGTGGAGGCATTCAGCCAGGCCGGCGTCGAGCTGATCGGCGAGAACGCGGCGAGCGAAGGCCAGGGCCGCGGCGTGCGCTTCAGGGAAAGCGCCGTGCAAAAGGGCGCGGTGCGGGCAACAAAGACGCGCGCGAAATAGAGGGCTCCCCACTTCCCGGATTGATTGGTGAGCCGCGAAGGCCATGGCAATGCAGAAACACGCAAAGCGGCGCTCGCCGACATTCGCGGAACTGTTCACCCCGAAGCTGGTAACGATCCTGCGCGAAGGCTACGGCTGGCGCGACCTGCGCGCCGACGCGATTGCCGGCCTCACGGTGGCGATCGTCGCCCTGCCTCTCTCCATGGCGATCGCCATCGGCTCGGGCCTGTCCCCGGACAAGGGCCTGTATACAGCTGTGATCGGCGGCTTTCTGATCTCGGCGCTCGGCGGCAGCCGCTTCCAGATCGGCGGACCTGCAGGCGCCTTCATCGTGCTGATCGCCAGTGTCGTCGAGCGGCACGGCTATGACGGCCTGGTGCTTGCCACCATGATGGCCGGCCTGATCATGATGGCGGTCGGCTTCCTCCGGCTCGGTACCTACATCAAGTACATTCCGCTGCCCGTATTGGTCGGCTTCACGGCGGGGATTGCCGTGATCATTTTCGCCAGCCAGGCGAAAGAGCTGCTGGGCCTCGACATCCCCAACGAGCCGGCGGCGCTATGGCCCAAGATCAAGGCCATCATCGCCAACGCGCACACGCTGAACCCGCTAGCCGTTGGCCTGTCGATACTCGCAATCGCCATCATCCTGGGCCTGCGGCGCTACCGGCCGAAATGGCCAGGCCTGTTGATCGCCGTCGCGGTCACGGCGGCCCTGACGGCATTATTCGGGCTGGAGGTCGCAACCATCGGCTCGCGCTTCGGCGGCGTGCCGAGCACCCTGCCGGCGCCGCATCTGCCGGTCTTCGATCTGGCGAAGATGCGCGCCGTCCTGCCCGATGCCATTGCCATAGCCCTGCTCGGGTCCATCGAATCGCTGCTGTCGGCGGTGGTGGCTGACGGCATGACCGGGCGCCGGCATCGCTCGAACTGCGAGCTGGTCGCGCAAGGCACGGCCAACATCGCCGCCGTCGCCTTCGGCGGCATGTGCGTCACCGGCACGATAGCTCGCACGGCGACCAACATCCGCGCCGGTGCGATTGGCCCCATATCCGGGATCCTGCACGCCCTCTATGTCCTGCTCTTCATGGCCGTGGCTGCGCCGCTGGCGCGCTACATTCCACTCGCCTGCCTCGGCGCCGTGCTGGCCGTGGTGGCCTGGAACATGGCGGAAAAAGAGGAGTTTGTCGGACTTCTCCGCTCATCCTGGGGTGACGCGGGCATCCTCATGGCCACCTTTCTGCTCACCATCTTCGAGGATGTGACCATAGCCATCGCCACCGGCGTGACGCTCGGCGCCTTCCAATTCCTGCACCGCATGGCCGAGGCCGTGGAGATCGAGGCCGGCACGCCGCTGGTCATCGACGACATGCCCGACACGAACGGAGCGCGACCACCGATCTACGATCCGCAAGTCTCGCCCAACGGCGATGTAATCGTGTACCGCATCTCGGGGGCGTTCTTCTTCGGCGCCGCCGCTGCTGTGGGCACCGTTCTCGACAGGATCGGCGAGCACCCCAAGCGGTTCATTCTCGACTTCACCGATGTGCCGCTGGTCGACACCACGGCAGCAAAGGCCCTCGAGAGGTTCGTCCACAAACTCACCTCCTCGGGCACGCGCGTCTATATCGCCGGTGCCCGCCGGTCGGTAATCCGCTCTCTTCTGCTGGCCGGACTGCGCAAACCTGCCGTCCGCTACGTCTCGTCCGTGCAGGACGCGCGAGCTCATGCGCGCGCGTAGCCGACCATTCGCCTATGAAACGCGGCTGCGCATGTCGAAGAACAGCGCCTGGCTGATCACCGCCTTCAGCGCCTCTGCCTGAAATGGCTTGCTGACGAGGAAGGTTGGCTCGGGCTTCGCACCAGTCAGCAGCCTTTCCGGAAATGCCGTGACAAAGATGACCGGCACAGAGAATATCTGCAGAAACTCGTTCACCGCATCGAGCCCGGAACTGCCGTCCGCCAGCTGGATATCGGCAAGCACCAATCCGGGGCGCGTTTGCCTCACGGCCTCGATCGCCTGCCGCTCCGTTCGCGCCACCCTGACGACGCGATGCCCGAGCTCTTGCACCAGCTGCTCGAGATCCATCGCAATGAGCGGCTCGTCCTCGATGATCACCACATCGGTAGCAATCTGCGCGGCGATATCCTGGTTGGCGTCTTCGAGAAGGGCGCTCACTTCTTCCGGGGCCATCTCGAGCACGAGTGCTGCGTCCTGCAGTGAGAACTCCTCCATCGCCACCAGCAGGAAAGCCTGGCGCCCCACTGGGGTCAGCGCAGCCAGGTTACGCTGCACGGGGTCGACGACTTGGGAAGATGGCACCGACGCGGTGATGGGACGCGCCTCGAGCGCATCCACCTCGGCCAGCACGGAACGATAGAGGGCGATGCGGGCGGGAATGCTGCCTGCTTTGCCCGCCAGGATACGTTCAATCGCAGCGACGACGCATGCATCCCCGAGCGTCTGACTGCCTGTCAGGGCACGCGCGAAACGCCGCAAATACGGTACGTGGCCGACGAGGCCTTCATCACTCGACATAATTCACTCTGCTGCGAGGCGCTTCTGCCGTATAGACGCTACCGCTATTGGCAACAAGCGCAATTGCCGGACGTCGGCAACAGGTGCGCTGAAGCTCAAGGTGTTCGACCATGAACGAAGACGACGAGCTTCCCGCTGGCGACGCCAAGCCTAAAGCGACGCCCGAGGACGCCGCGGCGCTCCCGGCTCAACTCGGCAAGAAGCTTCGCAGCCTGTTCGCCGATGTGGAATCGCAGCCCGTGCCGGATCGTCTGCGCGAGCTTCTCGAGGCACTCGCGGCCAAGGAGAAGAAAGCTGAGTAGCTCACAGACGCGTGTCAAGGACGCCATGCTCGCACAGCTTCCGACGCTGCGGGCGTTTGCGGTTTCGCTTTGCGGCAACTTCGACCGTGCCGACGACCTCGTTCAGGAAACCCTTCTCAAAGCCTGGCAGAACCTCGACAAGTTCGAGGAAGGCACCAACCTGCGCGCCTGGCTCTTCACGATCCTGCGAAACGGCTACTTCTCGGAGCTGCGCAAAAGGCGTCGGGAGGTCGAGGACGTGGACGGCAAGATGACCGCCTCCCTTTCCGTTCCCCCCGCGCAGCAGGGGCATCTCGACATGCAGGATTTCCGCAAAGCTCTGAACACGCTTCCGGCCGACCAACGCGAGGCGCTTGTACTCGTCGGTGCTGTCGGGATGTCCTACGAGGAAGCAGCCGGAGTGGCGCAGTGCGCCGTCGGCACCATCAAGAGCAGAGTGAACCGGGCCCGCACGAAGCTGACTGAGATACTGGGCGTGACCGACGCGGACATCTTTGGCCAGGATGCGGCCACCGCGGCAATTGTGAAGGGCGAGGGATAGACTGCAATAAATCCCTCATAACAAAACCGGCGGCGATTTGCAGGTATCCTTCTTTTGATCTGCAGCCGCAAGCGCCTAGGGTAGGATCAAGAAGGTCACCGCGGGGACGGACCGGATCGGCTGTGTCGTCGCCCTGCCGTGCTTTGCTGCGAAGATCGAGAGGAAGCCCATGTTGAGCCGCCGCTTCATGTTTCGCCTTGCGACAATCCTCCCGGGTGCCGGCGCGCTTGTCGCCGCGGCCACGTCGGCTCACGCAGCGGAGCCCGGCAAGCAGCGCGTCGCCTATCACGTGGCGGACAAGGAGAAGGTCGACTTCGTGATCGGCAACATCAAGAACCACCTCGAGGGCCTCGGTGGCCCGGACAAGGTCGAGATCATTCTCGTCGCGCATGGGCCGGCGCTCAAGCAACTACACGCGCTGGACGGCGAACAGACCTCGATCAAGAACCTGCAATCGCTGATCAAGCAAGGTGTCGCCTTCAACGCCTGCGGCAACACCATGCAGAACCTCAAATACGACCTGTCAGATTTCCCGGCCGGAACGGTCAAAGTGGACAAGGGTGGCGTCGTGCGGCTCGCCGAATTGCAGCAGCAGGGCTACGTCTACCTGCGGCCCTGATTTGCGGTTTGCCCGCGCTTTGGGCCGCACCGGCTTGATTTTCGCCGCATGGCGTGGGCATCCTCCGGCCGAATTTCGGCTGAGTCCCGGAGCCCAAGCCTCATGACCTCGACGAAGGCTGCCCTGTTCAACGCCTTGAGCCGCACGGATAATCCGCGCCGCGAGACGCTGCGCCAGGAGCTGGCGCGCAC
>Ga0075367_10001394_pt1 | contig 10346 bp, 7 predicted proteins | sample EndMethybrTD3032_FD_71399 | JGI IMG/M metagenome (GOLD analysis project Ga0075367, IMG submission 71399) | Populus endosphere microbial communities from Tennessee, USA - Endosphere MetaG P. TD hybrid TD303-2 | ecosystem: Host-associated > Plants > Roots > Endosphere | place: USA: Tennessee...
CTGCACCTCCTGCTGGATCCGGTCCTGGATCGAGGGTTCCGGTTTCTTCTGCTGGGCGGCGGCCGTCATGGCGGGCCTCCCGCTTGCGACGGCGGACGTTTCGTGCGCCGCGGCCGCCGCCTGCGCCGTCGGCGGAGGCCACATCGGTGTGCACGCGCTGCAACAGCGACATGATATCGTTCAGTCGTCCCTCGATGTGATGCAACCGCTCGCCGAGATCGATCAACTCGCTGCGGCTCGGCAGGTTCATCGCCGCGAGATAGCGCTCCATGAAATCGCCGAAGGCTTTTTTCGCGCCCGCCGAAGCGCCGGTCATCTGGCCCATGACGCGGCTGAACTCTTCGGACTGCATCGCCTGGTTGGAGAAGCTGTTGACCTGCTTTTCCATGTCGGCAAGGAAACTGTGCCACATCTGCACGGGATCGGTGCCCTTGTCCGCCATACGCATCCTCCTCGACAACGCTGGCGGATCAGGTCCCGCTCTTTGCTCGCATTCCATACCGCCGCGCCGGTCGGGTCAATATTCGACTATCGTTTCGCCCTGCTCGCATCGGTTCGGGGCTGCTTCTGCACCGCGGCGAAGCATGCGATAATTGGAGCTTCCCAGGAGGAGAGCGCCCTTGCCCGACGTCGCTTATCAGCCGCCGAAACTGGCAAAAGCCAACGGCATCGAGATCTGCTACGACATTTTTGGATCGGCGGACGCCGAGCCGCTGGTCCTGATCATGGGTCTCAGCGCGCAGATGGTGCTGTGGGACGAGGAGTTCTGCAAGCAGCTCGCCCAGCGCGGCTTTCGCGTCATCCGCTTCGACAACCGCGACATCGGCAAGTCGACGAAACTCACCGGCGGCAAGCGCATCTCGCCGATGGATATCCTGAAGATGCGTTTCTTCGGCATCCTGCCGCAAGCGACGTACACGCTGCGCGACATGGCGATGGACACGACCGGCCTGATGGACGCGCTCGGCATCCGCTCCGCGCACGTGGTCGGCGCCTCGATGGGCGGCGCGATCGCGCAGGAGATCGCCATCCACTTCCCCGACCGTATCCGCTCGCTCACCTCGATCATGTCGACCACCGGCAACCTGAAACTGCCGCAGCCGAAGCGCGAGGCGATGGCGATGCTGATGTCGCGGCCGCCGAAGACGAAGCAGGAGTACATCGCGAACTTCTCGCGCAACTGGAAAATCCTGCGCCAGGGCAGCTTCCCGCTCGACGAGGCGCGCGACCTCGAGATCGCTGCGCAGTGCTACGAGCGCGGCCTCAGCGCCGAAGGCGTCGGCCGGCAACTGCGCGCCATCCTCGCGTCCGGCGCGCGCAACAAGCAGCTGGCGACCGTGCGGACGCCGACGCTGGTGATCCACGGCACGGTCGATCCGCTGGTGCGGCCCGAGGCCGGCCGCGACACGGCGAATTCAATTCCCGGCGCAAAGCTCGTGATGATCGAACGCATGGGCCACGCGATCCCGATCCCGATGTGGCCGCAGATCATCGGCGCGATCGCCGATCACGCGCACGCGGCGGAGCGGAAGGCGGCGTAACCCGCCGTCAACTCCCCGCCCAGACGTCAAGCACGTAGCGGTTCTGCGTGCCCATGTCGTCGATCCAGCGCTCGGCCGCCTCTTCGTCCGCGCCGGCCTTCTCGCGAAAAATGTCCATCAGCCTGCGCTTGACGTCGGGCTCCATCTTGCTGCCGTCGCCGCAGACGAAGATGACCGCGCCCTGCTGGATCAGGCTCCAGACACGATCCTTCTGCGCCGCAATCAGATCCTGCACATAGGTCTTCGGACCCGTGCCGCGCGAGAACGCGACCTGCAGCTCGCAGATGCCCTGATCGGCAAAAGCTTTCAGCTCGTGGGCGTACAGGAAATCCTGCTCGGGATGGCGGCAGCCGAAGAACAGCATCGCCGGTCCCAGCGTCGTGCCGCCGGCCTTCTGCGAGGCCCGCTCCTGCAGGAAGCCGCGGAACGGCGCCAGCCCCGTGCCGGGACCGATCATGATGATCGGCCGCTTCGGATCGTCCGGCAGGCGAAAGCCCGCCTTCGTCTCGCGGATCAAGGCCTGCACCGTCTCGCCCGCCCTGCGGCCGCCGAGATAGTTCGAGCACACGCCGCGGAAGACGCCGTTGCCGGATTGCGCCGGCCCCTCGACCACCGCGACCGTCACGCTGCAAAGCGAGCCTGCGGCAGCCGGCGAGGACGAGATTGAGTAGTAGCGCGGCGACAAGAGCGAGAGCATTTCCAGGTAGAGATGGAACGGCAGCTCGCAGGCCGGGTGCTCCTGCATCAGGTCGAACACCGACTTCTTCTTCGCCAGCACCTCGCTGCGATAGCGCTCGGTCGCCTCGTCATCCTCGCCGCACAGCGCCAACAGTTTCGGCTTCGTCATCGGGCAGCGGGTGTTCTCCGCCATCACCTGGATGTGCCGGCGGGCCGCGACCTGCTGCAACTCGACGAATTCCGTCAGCAACCTGCCGATGGAGATAACCTCACCGACCGGCAGCTGCGAGCGGCGCCCTTCCCCGACATTGAGGCGGATGCGATCCGCCGACATGAAGCCGAAGCGGCGGGCCACCGCCTCGACCAGCGCCGCGTCGTTGCGCGGCAGCACGCTCAAATGGTCGCCGACCCGGTAGCTGACGCCCGCGGGCAGTTCGACCTCGATATGCCGGGTCGAGCGCGGCGATGCGTTCGATCCGGTCTTGTTCTGCAGCTCGAGGTTGGTCGCAACCTTCATCGGCAGCGCACCGCTCGCGCCGACGATGGCGCGCGTCACCGTCGAGGCCACCGGCTCGATCGCATACAGCGGCGCATCGCCCGCCCCGCGGTTGAAAGCGGTCTCGATGCCGAATTCCTTGGCCGCCAGCGGGCGCAGCTTTGCAAACCAGGTACCGAACTGGCTTTCGAGATCACCATTGCGCGCGTCGCCCTCGCCGCGCTGATAGACGTTGCGCGCGCCGGCCTCGCTCAGCTTCTGGTCGATCAGGCGCGGCACGTGCTGATAGGTGGCGGCCCAGTCCTTGTTGCCGCAGCCGAACACCGCGTAACGCACGCCGGCGAGCTCATCCTTGCCAAGCCCGCTGTCCAGCCACTTGACGAATTTCGTCGCGTTGTCGGGCGCAGCTCCATTGTAGGACGCGCAGATGATCAGGACGCCGCCCGTCTTCGGCAACTCGCCGGTGACCGCGTCGAGCGGCGCGAGCTTTGTCGCAAAGCCGTTGACCTGGGCGAGATCTGCCATGCGGGTTGCGAGCTCTTCGGCGCTGCCGAGGTTCGAGCCGTACAGCACCAGCAGCGGCGTGTTGTGGCCTGGCCGCGTGACCAGTGTCGGCGTCGCCGCCCTTGCGGTCGCCGGCTGCGCGGCGCGTCCTGCCACCACGGCCCGTTCCGAGTCCGGGCGCGGCTGCACCTTGATCTTGAAGCCGTCCGGCTTGATCGTCAGCGTTTCCTTCAGCTGGATCTGGTAGCGGTTGTGGTCGACCAGGCGAAAGCGCTGCAGGATCATGCCGATCGCCAGCGCCGCCTCGTGCATCGCAAAGCCACGGCCGATACAGGCGCGCTGGCCATTGCCGAACGGCTTCCAGGCATTGATCGGGCGCTTGGCCTCCGCCTCCGGGCTGAAATTTTCGGGATCGAAGACGTCCGGGTTCGGTCCCCACACGGTCGGATCGCGGTGCAGCGCCAGCACCAGCACGGTGACGAAGGTGCCCTTCTTCAGCGTGTATTTGCCGCCGCCGATGGTCTCGTCCTTCAGCGGATGGATGCCGTAGGCCGGCGCCGGCGGCCACAGCCGCAACGCCTCTTTCAGGATCTGCGTGACGTAGGTGAGCTTCACCACCTGCTGGTAGGTCGGGCGGATATTGACGTCGGGGCCGAGCACACGATCGACCTCCTCGTAGGCCTTCTTCAGGACCTCGGGATGCTTCAACAGGGCGTAGAGCGTGTATGACAACAGGCCGCTGGTCGTCTCATGGCCGGCGATCAGGAACGTGTTGATCTGGTAGCGGATGTTGACGTCGTCGAGCTGCTCGCCTGAGGCGCGGTCGACTCCGGTCATCATGGCGCCGAGCATGTCCTTCTTCGCCGCCGCGGCCTCGGCGTTCTTGCGTCTTTCCGCGACGATCTCGTCGACCATCGCGTTCATGAACGCGACGTCCTTCTCCATGTCCTGCCGGCGGCTGCGCATCCACAGGCCTTCGAGCGGCAGGCCGCGCGTCATCATCACGGTTTCGAGCGAACGCACCAGCGACTCGACGAACGGATGGTAGTCGCGCCGGTAGAACGAGTTGAAGCGGTAGTCGAAGCCGCACAGGCCGATGGTGTCGAGCGTCAGCGCCGTCATGTCGTGGACGACGTCGATCTCCTCGTCGGCGTTCAGCCGCTCCCACTTCTTGATCAGCTGCTCGGCGATGTCGACCATCATCGGGTGGTACGACTGCATCGCCCGGTTGCCGAACGGCTGCATCAGGATGTTGTGCGCCTTGCCCCAGTTCGGCTCGGTGGTGTCGGCGGTGAACAGCCCGTCGCCGGCGATCGCGCGCACGCGGCGAAGCGCGCCGCGCACCGCCTTGTCGAAGCGCTTTTCGTCACTCAGCTCGTCGACGAGCTCGGCGCCGGACACGACGACGAGCGGCGCGCCCATCATGTCGAGCCAGTAGATCGGGCCGAGCTCCTTTGCGAACTGCGCCAGATGCTGCACCGGCGCGCTGGAATCGATCGACAGGATGTTGCCGACGATCGGCTTCTTCGGCGGATGCGGGATCGAGCCCAGCGTGTCTGTCAGCGCCATGATCTTGCAGTGTCCCTCAAAATCAGCCGATGCGGCGGCGGTACCACTCGATCAGCTTGCCGGAGACCTCCTCCGGCTTTTCCTGCTGCGTCCAGTGGCCGGAGCCCTTCACCAGGTATTTCTCCAGATCCGGCACGATCTTCTCCATGCCGTCGGCGGCCGAAGGCGGCAGCACGCGGTCGTTTTCCGCCATGATCATCAGCGACGGCACACGGATGGTGAAGTCGAGTGTGGCCGAGCGCTCCCAGTTGCGCGTGAAATTGCGGTACCAGTTGATGCCGCCGGTAAAGCCGGTCCTGGTGAAGGTGTCGACGAACACCTTCTTCTCCTCAGCCGTCAGGATCGGCTCGCGCGGATCGCCGGCCGCGCTGTAGCCTTGCACCAGCTGCGGGAACGCGAGGTTCATCGTCGATGGCGTATCGCCATGGTTGGCGACGCCCGGGTCTGCCGCAGCCGGCTGCGGCAGCGGCTTGCGCATGAACATGTCGAACGTCTGCTCGACCCGCGACGCAAAAATCCGGTCGGGTTCGCGCGCCGGATCCTGGAACTGGACGATGTACATGCTGTCGCCGAACCGCTTGCGGAAGATCGCGATCGGATCCATCGGCGCCCGCGGCAGATGCGGTGTGTTGACGCCGACGACACCGGCGACGCGCGTCGGATGGTGCATCGGCATGGCCCAAACGACGAACCCGCCCCAGTCGTGGCCGACGAAGACGGCACGCTCGACGCCGAGATGATCCATCAGACCGACGAGGTCGCCGGTCAGATTGACGATATCGTAATCCTCGACCTTTTCCGGCCTCGAGGTCGCGCCATAGCCGCGCTGGTCCGGCGCAATCACGCGGATGCCCGCCTCGCCCAGCGCCTTGATCTGGTGCCGCCAGGAGAACGCGATTTCGGGCCAGCCATGGCAGAAGATCACCGGCACCTTGCCGTCGCTGGGGCCTGCTTCGTAGTAGCCCATGCGAATGCCGTTGGTGTCGGCGAATTTCAGTTCCGGCATCTCGATCATGGCGTACGCATCCCCAAACTTCCAACTCAAGACTTCCAATCGCTATCCGGCTGCGCGCCCAGCGTCACCGCTAGCATCACGCTTCGTCCCATAGGTCTCAGCTAGCACCGCCAACTCCTGCGGCAGCATGTCGGCCATCGGCCGCAGGTTCGGGATCACGTTGGCGCCAGCGATGAAGCCGAAGTCAAGCTGGTCGCAGTAGCTTTGCACTGTGATGTTGAGCGCGAGCCCGTGCGCGGGGATCGAGACCGGGAAGATGTTCAACAGTTCGGCGCCCACCGCATAGAGCTTCTGCCTCGGTCCCGGCACGTTCGAGACCGTGACGTTGGCCGCCGGCGGCAGCACGTCGGACAGATTCGAGCGGCTGTACAGCAACGCCAGGATCTGCACGACGATCGGCGCGCCCAGCATCGAGACGTTCGACAGGTGCGGCATCACCGCCCGCATCGGATGCGACAGCTCCTTCGACTTGGTGGTCTCGCCAATGATCACTTCCAGCCGCTGCTTCGGATCGGCGATTTGGGTCGCGAGCGAGCAGACCATACCGAACACCTGGTTGTTGGAGTCCGTGTTGCCCTCCTCGCGCAGCGAGATCGGCACCGCGGCAGTGAGCGACTTCGAGGGCAAGCCGTTCTGGTCGAGCAAATAGCGGCGAAGCACGCCGCTGCACAGCGCCAGCACGACGTCGTTCAGCTTGCCGCCGGACGCCTTGGCGATTGCTTTCGCCTCCGACAGCGAGATCGTCACGGTGGCGTAGCTGCGCTCGGACGATACCGCCTTGTTCAGCATGGTCGAGGGCGAAATCATCCCGGCGATGCTTTCGCGCGATTTCGGATCGGATGCGCGCTGCGCCATGTCCGACAGGCTCTTGAGCAGCGCCGGGACGTTGCCCGCGAATTTTACCGCGCTCTCGATCTGGAACATCGCGTTGTCGAACAGCACCGAGCCGAGATCGCCCTTGCCGATGCGCGGCAGCGAGATGTCCTTGGCCAGCGACGTGCCGAGCGGCTGGCTCCATATCTGCTGGTAGGAATCGATGAAGTGGGCGGCGATGTCGCGCGCATCGCGCTGCGACCGCGCCTGCTCGGCCGGCTGCGGCACCTCGCGCGGCACCGGCGAGACGTCGTAGACCATGTTGGTGAGCGCAGCTCCCGCGCCGCCGTCGATGCAGGCATGGTGGATCTTCGAGTAGAGCCCGATCTCGTTGTTCTCCATGCCCTCGAACACGTAGAACTCCCACAAGGGGCGCGCACGGTTCAACAGCTTCGCGTGCATCCAGCCGACGATGCGCTCGAGCACGACGCGGTTGTGCGGCGCCGGCAGGCTGGCGCGGAAGATGTGCCGGTCGATGTCGAACTGATCGTCCTCGACCCAGCTCGGATGATCGATGTCGAGCGGTGTTTTCGCCAGGCGAGACTTCAGGATCGGCGCGATGTGCAGCCGGCTCGCGATCATCGCCTTGAACTCTTCGAAGAAGTCGCCCTGGTACCCGTCCTTGAGACGGAAGATCGCCATGCTGCCGACATGCATCGGCATCTCCGGCGTCTCCAGATAAAGGAAAGATGCGTCGACCGAAGAGAGCTGGCGCGGGGCGTTGCTCATCAAAATCCTCCCGAAGTGCAGCAGGCGCGGACGGCGCCTTTACCGGCGCTTCTTTCCAAAGCTGAGTTTGAATGCATTGCCGATGCCGATGCAATCGCTAATTCGGCAGATCGGTCAAAGGTCTGAGGGTGCGCGCGCGCTTGCCGCCGCGCGGCTGGCGGATGCGTTAGATGGCGCGTCAGCTTATTTGTCCTTGCGCGCGCCGAGCCCTGACATGTTCATGAAAAGGTCCTGGAAACGCTCGGCGACCTTCGGGTCGAACGAGAACCAGGTGCGCATCAGTGCGTCGGGCGTGAAGTTGGCGATGTTCTCCTGCATCTTCGCCTGCATCTGGTCCATCATGACCTCCTGCATCGGCTTGACGTCCGGCAGGCCGAGGAAGTCGCGCGCTTCGATCGGCGTGCAGTCGATTTCGATTTTGACTTTCATTGCAAATGTCCCAAGGCCGGCATCCAGGGCCAAAGCATAGCTACGAAAGTAGCGCCCGGCCAGCCGTTTCGCAGACGCGAAGCTTTGCCACGGACATGAGATGGTCATTGAGGCGCATCGGCTCCTGTGGCATCGATTGGCGCAACACCCGCGCGTCACCTGCGGCCGGATCGGCCGGAGCGCTGAAAAAGCCAGCGATCGCAGCGGGACCACCAGGGAGGGATTATATGTTGAAGGGAATTATTTCCGCCAGCTGCGCGGCATTGATGCTTGCGGCCGCGTCGTCGGCCTTTGCCCAATCGAACGAGCTGACGGTCGGCATCACCATTTCAACGACCGGACCTGCCGCCGCGCTCGGCATCCCGATCAAGAACACGATCGACCTGCTGCCGACCGAGATCGGCGGCGTAAAGGTGAAGGTGATTCAGCTCGACGATGCTGGCGATCCCACGAACGCCACCACCAATGCCCGCCGCCTGATCTCCGAATCCAAGGTCGACGTGCTGATGGGCTCCTCGACGACGCCGCCGACCATCGCCGTGTCCACTGTCGCCAATGAGGCGGGCGTGCCGCAGTTCTCGTTCGCGCCGATGCCGATAACGCCCGCCCGCGAAAAGTGGACTGTGGTCATGCCGCAGCCGGTGCCGCTGATGGCGAAAGTCATGTTCGAGCACATGAAGAAGAACAACGTGAAGACGGTCGGCCTGATCGGCTTCTCCGACTCCTGGGGCGATCTGTGGCTGAACGAGTTCAAGAACCAGGGCGTGCCGATGGGCATGGAGCTCGTCGCGGACGAGCGATTTGCACGGCCGGATACCTCGGTCGCAGGCCAGGTGCTCAAGCTCGTGTCCGTGAAGCCGGACGCGGTGCTGGTCGCGGCCTCCGGTACCGGCGCGGCCCTCCCCCAAACCACGCTGCGCGAGCGCAATTACGCCGGGCCGATCTACCAGACCCACGGCGCGGTGAGCATGGATTTCATCCGCATCGCCGGCAAATCCGCGGAGAACGTCATCATGGCGTCGGGTCCGGTGATGGCGCCTGAAGGCCAGGACGACAGCGCGCTGACGAAGAAGCCGGGGCTCGCACTGAACACGGCCTATGAAGCCAAATACGGCGCCAACACCCGCAACCAGTTCGGCGCACACCTCTACGATGCGTTCGAAATCCTGAAGCGTGTCGTCCCGGTCGCGTTGAAGACGGCAAAACCCGGCACGCCGGAATTCCGCGAGGCGCTGCGCCAGGCGCTGACGAGCGAGAAGGATCTCGCCGCCAGCCAGGGCGTTTATAATTTCACCGAGAAGGACCGCTACGGCGTCGACGACCGCGCGCGCATCCTGCTGACGGTGAAGGACGGCAAGTTCGCGGTGGTGAAATAAGAGCCGGGGCCTCGTAGCCCGGATGGCATAGGCGGCCCGTCGGGCCGCCGTTCTAAGAACGCCGATGCTCTGCATCGGCTATGGCGAAATCCGGGGCCGAGTCAGCGATTTGCACGAGAGTCAGCCCCGGATTGCGCTTCGCTCCATCCGGGCTACAGGAACCTCTCAAATCCCGAGATAGCTCGCCGCCACCCTTGGGTTAGCGGCGACCTCTTCGGCAGTGCCGGAAAGCACAAACTCACCGAGCTCCATGACATAAGCGCGGTCGGCGACCTGCAGCGCGGCGCGGGCGTTCTGCTCGACCAGCAGGATCGAGACGCCCGACTGGCGCAGCTCGGCGACGGTGCGAAAGATGTCGGCGGCGATGCGCGGCGCGAGGCCAAGGCTCGGCTCATCCAGCATCAACAGGCGCGGCTGGCCCATCAAGGCGCGGCCCATGGCCAGCATCTGCTGTTCGCCACCAGAGAGCGTCCCAGCCAGTTGACGTCGCCGCTCCTTCAGACGCGGGAACAACGCAAACACCTTCTCCAGCGTCTCGGCCGACTGTGCCGCCGTGATGCGGAAGCCGCCGAGCAGAAGATTGTCCTCCACCGGCATCGTGCCGAACAGCTCGCGGTGCTCCGGGACGAGGCAGAGGCCGGTTGCGACCCGATCCTCGATGTCGAGACGGGTCATGTCGCGCGCGTCGAACGTCAGGCCGCCCTTCAGCCGCAACAGGCCGATGATCGCGTTCAGCAGCGTGGTCTTGCCGGCGCCGTTGGCACCGATGATGGTGACGATCTCGCCGCGCGCAACGTCGAGCGACACCGAGCGTACCGCCTCGACATTGCCGTAGGCGATGGAGGCCCCCGTAACCGACAGCAGCGGCGCGCTCATGCGGCAACACCGAGATAGGCTTCGATCACGGCCGGATCGTTCTTGATCTTCTCCGGCACGCCTTCTGCGATTTTTGTGCCGAATTCCAGCACGACGACGCGGTCTGCAAGCCCCATCACAAAACCCATGTCGTGCTCGACCAGCAGCACGCCCATGCCGTCGCTGCGCAGCTGGCGCAGCAACGCCGCAAGGTTCTGCTTCTCCATGTGGCGAAGGCCTGCCGCCGGCTCGTCGAGCAGCAGCAGCACGGGGTCGGCGCA
>Ga0075367_10001395_pt1 | contig 10345 bp, 10 predicted proteins | sample EndMethybrTD3032_FD_71399 | JGI IMG/M metagenome (GOLD analysis project Ga0075367, IMG submission 71399) | Populus endosphere microbial communities from Tennessee, USA - Endosphere MetaG P. TD hybrid TD303-2 | ecosystem: Host-associated > Plants > Roots > Endosphere | place: USA: Tennessee...
CCCTGGGACAGCGGCATCGCCGCCGAAGGCGTGACCATTCCCGGCATACTCGTGACTGGCGCGAAGACCCGATCCGGCGCGACAGCCAGCGGAAAAATCGACGTCGACCAGGCCGAGGATGCGCTCGCAGCAGACGGACCGCAGGCACTGCGCGACACCGCCGGCTGGACCAACCTCAACAGCTTCTTTGGCCGCGGGGGCAAGATTCTCTTCTACCATGGCTGGAGCGATCCGTGGTTCTCACCCCTGGATACGCTGCAGTACTACGAACAGATGGCGAAGGACTCCGGTGGAATGGAGCACGTGCGCGCAAGCGCGAGTCGCTTCTTCGCGGTTCCCGGCATGGGACATTGCCGGAGCGGAGATGCGCTGGATCGATTTGACCTGCTGTCGGCCGTTGTCGGCTGGGTTGAGAACGCAAAGGCGCCGGATGCCGTGGTTGCGACCGGAGCCGCATTGCCGGGTCGCAGCCGCCCGCTGTGCGCCTGGCCAAAGTACGCGCACTACAAGGGGCAAGGCGACCAAAACGACGCGTCAAGCTTCGAGTGCCGGGAGTAAAGCCTTCAAGGCCGCCAGCAAGCAACGTCAGCAGCACCAAGCCAGTCGCAGGCATGGGCAGCAATTGCTGGACGCCCGACACCAGCATGATGTTCATGGTCACCAGCACGGCGCGCGGTATAGAATGACGCGCCAAAAGGCTGATTGAGATGAGGCGACATGGGCATGACCTACTTCGATCTCGGAACGTACGGCCGGAAAATCAGCACCACCGCGCCAGAGGCCCAGGTCTGGTTCGACAGAGGGCTCAACTGGCTGTTCGGTTTCAACCACGCCGAGGCGATCAAGTGCTTTCGCAAAGCGCTGACGCAAGACCCTGAATGCGCGATGGCGTATTGGGGCGTCAGCTATGCGTCCGGGCCGAACTATAACCTGCCCTGGACCCGCTATGACCCGCACGGCCGGCAGGTGGCGCTGTCGGCATCGTACGATGCCATGCTGGAAGCGTTGGCGCGCGCCGGGACGGCGAGTGCGGTCGAGCAGGCGATGATCCGGGCGCTGCCCGCGCGCTATCCGCAGCGCGAGGCGATCGAGGACATGACGCCGTGGGACAAGGCCTACACGAAAGAGATGCGCAAGATCTTCAGCGCCTTCCCCGACGATCTCGACGTTCGGGCAGTGTTTGCCGAATCGATCATGAACGAGACGCCGTGGCAGATGTGGGACCTGCCTTCGGGCAAGGCCGCCGAAGGCGCAGGAACCGAAGAATGCAAGGCGGTTCTGGAAGATGCTTTCGAGACGGTGGCGGTTGCATGGGATCATCCGGGCCTGCTGCACCTTTATGTGCACCTGATGGAGATGTCGCCATTTCCGGAGCGGGCATTGCGGGCCGGTGACCGGCTGCGTGAGATTGTGCCGGACTCGGGCCACCTCATCCACATGCCGACACATCTCGACGTGCTATGCGGACACTACAATGACGTCCTGATCTACAATCAAAAGGCGCTGGCGACCGATCGCAGGTTCCTCGCCTATTCGGACGATCCGGGTGTCTACCTGGTCTACGTCATCCACGACTTCCACTTCGCGATCTACGGCGCGATGTTCCTCGGCCAGTATACGCCCGCGATCGCGCTCGCCGAGGAGCTGATTGCCACGATCCCCGAGGCGGTGTTGCGCATTCAATCGCCGCCGATGGCGGATTTCCTCGAAGGCTACCTGACGATGAAGCAGCACGTGCTCGTGCGCTTCGGCAAATGGCACGAGATCATCGCGCAGGAGCTGCCGGCGGACAAAGACCTCTACTGCTCGAACGTCGCGATGATCCACTATGCCAGGACGGTCGCGCATTCGGCGCTCGGCAATGTCGCCGAGGCTGAGGCCGAGAAGGCTTTGTTCATGGCGGCAAAGGCCCGGGTGCCGGACACCCGGCGTGTCCACAACAATCTCATCGTCAACCTGCTGGGCCTGGCCGAGGAGATGCTGAACGGCGAGCTGGAGTATCGCAAACGCAACTATGACGTGGCGTTCGCGCATCTTCGCAAATCGGTCGAGCTCAGTGACGCCCTGCCCTATGACGAACCCTGGGGATGGATGCAGCCGACCCGCCACGCGCTCGGCGCGCTCCTGCTCGAGCAGGGACGGATCGAGGAAGCCGAAGCTGTCTATCGTTCCGATCTCGGACTCGACGGCAAGCTCAGCCGGGCCTGCCAGCATCATGACAATCTGTGGTCGCTGCACGGGCTGCACGAATGCCTGGTTCGACGCGGCGAAAAGGCCGAGAGCGTCCTGATCAAGCAGAGGCTCGACCTGGCTCAGGCGCGGGCGGAAGTTCCGATCAAGGCATCATGCTTCTGCCGTCGGACTGCGATGATGGCGGCGGAATAGCCGGTAACGGCAACGTCTTCGTTGCCACTTCACCTGGATGCGCGGGCGAGCGATCTCGTGAGCTTGCGCGCGCAATCGATGAACAGCTGCGCCACCGGGCTGAGCGTGCGATTGCGCAACGTGACGACCGCAACGGGCCGGGGATGAATTGGGAGTTTTACCGGCAGCGGCTTGAACGACAGCCGGTCTCCTGCGAAGTGCAGGACTGAGTCCGGAACGATGGACACGTAGCGTCCGGTCGCCAGCAATCGGTCGCGCATATGGATCGAAAAGGCCGACACGGTTGCCTCCGGAGGCTTCAACCCGCAGGCGCGAAAAGCGTCGGCCACCAGAGATCCGGGCAACTGGTTTTGCGGCAGGAGAATCCAGCGTTCGTCGACAAGGTCGGCTAGGTCGATCTTGCGCCGCCGCGCCCAGGGACTGTTCGTGCCCGCGACGATCGACAAGCGCTCCTGGTAAAGGACGTCAGCCCGCAGGTCGTCTTCCTTGAAAGGATGGGCAATCCGGCCAAGCACCAGATCGATCGTGCGCTGTCGCAACTCGCGAAATTCCGATGTTGCAGGGATTGTGTTCTGCACATGGAATTTGAGGCGCGGGTGCTGACTGACGAGCTCGTCGATGATCACCGGCAGGAGCGCGGCCGTGATCCACTCAGGACATCCAATCCGCAGCTCGCCGGCACCTGGATCGGCCAGAAACTCCAGCTCCTTGACGCCTTGGCGCAGCGCATCGAACGCCACCAGTCCGTGATTGAGAAGCGCGCGGCCGTAGAGCGTGGGTTCGAGACCGCGGCGATGTCGATCCACGAGCCGGACACCAAGCACGTGTTCGAGGTCCGCGATCGCCTGCGAGACGACCGGTTGCGAGACGGAAAGTTGACGTGCTGCCTTGGCCATGCTGCCGGCTTCGACGGCCGCAAACAGCACATGCAGATCGCGCAGCTTGAGCCGCCGTCCGATGCGCTCCGCCCACTGCATGTTAGGCATAGGGAAATGCCTATGGTTCGATAGGAAAGTAGCGTTTTACTCCTAATCCTGGCGGCCCCACAATTCAACCTGGCTCTTGAAATCCCTTCAGGCCGCGGGGTGAGCAAGATGCGCCGACTGGCATGGTTCATATCCGCGCTGGTACTCGGGCTTGCCGCAAGCGTTGGCAGCACGTGGGCTTCGGCGAGCTACCCAAGCCAGCCGGTCAAGATCATCGTCCAGGCACCGGCGGGCAACGGCCCAGACGTGCTGGCGCGCATCATCGCCGAACGCCTCGGCCAGCTCTGGGGGCAACAGGTTCTCATCCTCAACCGGCCCGGCGCCGGTGGTCTCATCGCGGCGCAGGCAGCGGCCAGCGCGCAGCCCGACGGCTATACGCTCTACATGCCGAGCTCATCGACGTTCCTGGTTCTGCCCGTCACACACCCAAAGCTTCCCTTCGACCTCGACCGCGATTTCGCGCGCATCGGCATGGTCGCACAGGCCCCGCTCGTCATCGCCACAGCACCCTCACTCGGCATTAATTCAGTGGCGGAGCTCATCGCGCACGCCAGGGAGCGCCCCGGCGACATCATGTATTCGGCACTTGGGCGCGGGACCCTGCCCCACGCCACAAGCGAACTGTTTCAACGCCGAGCAGGAATCGAGCTCAGATACATCGCGTACGGCGGAACCAACCAGGCGCTGCAGGACGTCATGGGCGGCCGTCTCGGCCTCGTGTTCGACGGGTTCGGAGCGCTCGCCGGGGCGATCGAGACCGAAACCGTCAAAGTCCTCGCCATCACGGCGCCGGAGCGGCTGCCGCACCTTCCTCACCTTCCGACGGTCGCCGAGATCCTTCCCGATTTCGTTGCATTGAGCTGGATACCGATGCTCGCACCCGCAGGAACGCCACCGCACATCATCGACAAGGTGAGCGCCGATCTGCGCGCCGTTCTGGCGCAGCCCGGCCTGCAGGAGCGTCTGCGTCAGATCGGACAAACGGTCCGCCCGATGTCTCCGGCCGAAGTCACCGCGTTCATCGACAGCGAACGGAAAAAATGGCGTGTGATCTTCGAGGAGACTGCGTCGGACGCGCGCTGAGGAGGATGCATGATTGCCGGACAACCCAGTCAGACGATGCTGCAGACGGCAGTCCTGCGCGCAGTACACCAGTTGCTCGACGCGCCGCTGATATTTGACGATCCGATCGCGGTCGATCTCGTGCCCGAGGCTTCGCGCGACGCGATCCTGCGGGACGAGCAAAAATATCGCGCGCCGGTCCTCAGCGTGCGTCGTGCGGGCGTCGTGCTGCGCAGCCGGTTCGCCGAAGACCGGCTTGCCGCTGCGGCCGCGCGTGGAGTGAGGCAATACGTCATCGCAGCTGCCGGTCTCGACACGTTTCCTTGGCGCCAGCCGGATTTCGCCCACGAGATGCGAATCTTCGTCACCGACCTGCCGGAGAGTCTCGCCGTGCTGCAGGACTGCGTCCGGCGGCGCAGGCTGCCGCAGCCCGCCAATCTCGCCTATGTGCCGCTCGACCTGGAGCAAAAGCAGCTGCTCGAGCCGCTCGTTGCTGCGGGCTTCGATCCCGGACTGCCGACGTTCTGCTCGGCGCTGGGCATCGTTCAGTTTCTCACGCTTGACGCCGTCAAGGCGTTGCTGGCGTTCGTCCCCCTGTGCGCCAGGGGAAGTGAAATCGTGTTCTCATTCACGCCGCCGGACGACGAGCTCGGTGAGCGCGAGCTGACGGGGGTGCGCGAGTCGCAGGGACGCACCCAAACCTACGGCGAGCCCTGGTTGACGCGCCTGCGCCCGAGCCGGCTGAGCGCAGACCTTCGCCTGCTCGGCTACAGGGACATCGAGTTACTGACGCCCGACCTTGCAAACCAGCGCTATCTTCGCGAGCGCTCCGACGGATTGGCGAGCACGCCGAGCGGACAAGCGATGGCAGCAATCGTGTGAAGCACACTCTCACGACCGCACTGGCCGGTCCTGGCGGACCCAGAACGTGATGGCGAGGCCGATCAGCAGCGCAGCACCGAGCAGGAAGAAGAACACTGACTGCTTCAGCCAGGATATTGCAGGCACTGTCACGCCCATGGCGAGGCCGAGGAAGGAGATCTGCAGCGACAGCAGGCTGACGCCCGCAAGGAACGTGCCGAGCGCGAGCAATGTCAGCAGCACCAACCCGGTCGCAGGCATCGGCAGCAATTGCTGGACACCCGACACCAGCATGATGTTCATCGTCACCAGCACGGCGATCCAGTGCAGCGCCTGCGTCCAGATCAGGCGAACGCGCGCCTCCCTGCCTTCGGTCTCCGGCCACTTGGTGACGACGCAGACCACACCGATCGCGAGCGCCAGGAACTCCCAATAGCCGACAAGCGGCTGGTGCGAGATGTTGGTGTAAGCGACGCCCGCAATGGCGAGCACGAGCGCGGCGATGTAGGGCAGCTGCTGCCACAGAAAGTTGGGCATCGCTGATTGAACAGAGGAAGGCTGTGGGCCGTCGTGCGGCTGTGCATCGATTTCGCTCATGAAGATCCACTCACGATGCGTCGGCGTCGAGCCGCTGCGCGCGACCGTCGCCGAGATAGTCCTCAACGTAGAACCTGATGATCGCGACGCGCGTGACCGCGACGAGCGGCATGGCGAGTGCGATGCCCAGGACACCGAACAACGCGCCCAGAAGGACGATCGCGACCAGGGTCCAGGCGGCGGGGATCTCGACGGCCTGCCGCTGGATCAGCGGGCCGATGATGTAACCTTCAACCGACTGGATGATCGTGTAAACGGCAACCGCCCAGATCAACTCCGAAGGGCCGATCGGCATCGCAACGAGCGCGATCGGTGCCGCGGCGAGGATCGGTCCGAGATACGGGACCAGATTTGAGATCCCTGCCTGCAGTCCCAAGACGAAAGGACCGGGCAGCCCGATGAGATACAGCGCGAGCCACACGCACAGCGTCATGAGGACGATGCGGACCCACTGCCCGACCAGCCACAGCCGCAACACATGGCCCATCTCATCCATCACGGCGCGCGTTCGGGCGCGGTAGGACGGCTTCACCAGCAGCACAAAACTTTCGCGGTGGCTGACGGGATCGAAGGCAATGAGGATGCCGAGAAACACGATCACGAGTGCGCCGGCCAGCACGCTCGTTGCGCCGCCGAGCACGGCCTGGGCGTGGCTGACGAAACGGCCCTGATCGGCGAACAGCCACTGCGCGAAATCCCGGCCCCATTCCGGACCGAGCAGATCGATGCCGTACGACGTGAGATATCCCTGCAGGACGTCGATCTGGCGATCCATGACACTCAGCAGCACGCGCGTCTGCTCGGGGAGTTTTCGCGCGCCCCACGCAAAAGCAAATGCCGACAGCGCCGCGAGCAGGACAAGCACGAGCGTCAGCCGCCAGGCGCGGCCGAGCGGAAGAATGCGCGCCAGCGCCCGCGCAGCCGCATCCAGAACGGCCGCGAACAACACGCCGGCGAAGACGATCAGAAGGCTCGAGACGGTCTGCCACACCAGGAACAGCGCGACGCATGCGGCCAGCAGCGCCAGGCCGGTTGCGAGCATGCTGCGTCGTGCGGCGGCCGGTTCGGCGGGCTCATCGCGCAGCGCGATCTCGCGCTTCTGTCCTATAGTCGCATCTCTCATCGAACGACGACCGCAGATCTACGACGCTTCACTGGGGCGTGTGCACGTGGCTGCGAACGCGCCGGCTGCCGTAATGCGGATGCTTGCCGCCGCGATGACGCCAGTAGCGGTGCTTTGTCGGGGTCACGTTGGTGTTGGCCATCGCGCTGCTCGGTGCGCTCTTGGCCGCGGCTGCGCCGACCCCCTGTTTCGTTTGCGCCAGCGACAGGGTTGAAGGTGCAATTGCAGCCAGCAATCCGCCAAGGATCAGCACGCCGCACGCGGTCCGGAAATTCATGGTCGCCTCCATGTGACAGGACAGGGCCGAAAACCCGTCACGACCTTAGAGACGCCTTTCCCGCTCGCACATCAGGGTTTCTCTGTAGAGGGCCAGGGCGGGAAATCGGGATGGCCGGTTATCTGCGCGGCTTGCGCGGGGCGCCAATTGACGTACCGACCTGCCCTTCCTACGTATTGTCGGCATCACGAAGGGGGCAGACGTGCTTTCAAAGCTCAAGGAGCTGGCCGCGGACGCCGTGAAAAGCGTCAGCGAACAGTTCGCAAAGGCCGCCGGCGCCAGCGCCCCGCTAAAGCCTCCAATTTCTTCACACGCTCGAAAGCGGGACGACACTGAGGATGTGGCGCCCAACTTAGCTAGCCTAATCTTATCAGGCTCCAATGCGGCCGGATCAACGCACCAAAATATTGTAGGTGACCGCGCGCTGCGCACCGGTCGGCCAGATGTATTCGATCGTTACTGCATCCGGCCCGGTGTAGCCGCGGCGAGCGATGTACACGGGAGTCGAGCCAGCAAGCCGGCGTCGATTGCAGCCGTTGCGCGAGTCGGATGGCGCGAAGTTCTGAAAGACGCCGCCTTTCCTGATCGAGATAGTTCCGTTGCTCGGCGGTGAAGTGACCCGCACGACGACCTCCCCTCGCGAGCTGCAGTCCGGATTGGTCGACGACACACTATGGAGCAGCAACGGCTTGCCAGCGACGGCGACCCTTTGCGCCTGGGCGGCTGCGGTCGACAGCAAGACAAACAATAACGTCAAAGCAATTCGCACGCTCAAACCTCCAAAAAAATTACCACTGAGCGAATGACACCCTTGCCGATAGCGGACGCGCGCCCATCGTGCGCCAGACGAACCCGTTCCGCTTCGAGCGCAAGCTTAGGAAAACGCAATGCCAGGCTGCAATGAAAACGCCGGCATCGCCCGCGAATTTGCATTTCTTTTCAGAGACCTGTGGCCCGTGGGCCACGACGTGAGCCGCATCAGGCGCTCGCGCCCGGCTCCAGCGCCTCGCCGAGCTGGATCGGGTGCGCCATGGTCTCGTGCAGCTTGGCCTTGTCGAGCTCGCCCTCCGACAGACTAATGACGATGCAGGCGACGCCGTTGCCGATGAGATTCGTCAGCGCGCGGCACTCGCTCATGAACTTGTCGATGCCGACGAGGATCGCCAGCGACTGAATCGGGATGTCCGGCACGATCGCGAGCGTCGCAGCAAGGGTGACGAAGCCTGCGCCGGTGACGCCCGAGGCGCCCTTCGAGGTGATGATCGCAACGCCCAGAATGCCGAGCTCCTGATAGATCGTCAGCGGCGTGTTGGTGGCCTGCGCCAGGAACAGCGTCGCCAGCGTCATGTAGATGTTGGTGCCGTCGAGATTGAAGCTGTAGCCGGTCGGCACGACGAGGCCGACGACCGAGCGCGACGCGCCAAGATGCTCCATCTTCTGGATCATCTGCGGCAGCACCGTCTCCGATGACGATGTGCCAAGCACGATCAGAAGCTCGTCCTTGATGTAGGCGATGAAGCGGATGATCGAGAAGCCGGCCCAGCGCGCAATCGAGCCCAGCACGATCAGCACGAACAGCGCGCTGGTCAGGTAGAACGTGCCGATCAGCGCGGCCAATCGCCAAAGTGAATCGAGACCATAGGCGCCGACGGTGAACGCCATCGCACCGAACGCGCCGATGGGCGCCAGACGCACGATCATGCGGATGATGCCGAAGAACACTTTTGCGGCCTGGTCGATCGCGTGAGCGATCGGCTCGCCCGCCTTGCCCATCAGCGCGATCGAAAAACCCGCCAGGATCGAGACGAGCAGCACCTGCAGCAGATCGCCACGCGCCAGCGCATCGAAAAAGCTGTCGGGAATGATCGCCAGCAGGTGCGAGACGATCCCCTGCTCTTTGGCCTGGGTCACATAGGTCGAAACCGCTTTCGGATCGATCGATGCGGGATCGATGTTGAAACCCTTGCCCGGCTGCAGCAACTCGCCGACCAGCAGCCCGACCGCGAGCGCAATCGTCGACACGACTTCGAAATAGATCAGCGCCTTCAGGCCGACCCGCCCGACCCGCTTGAGGTCGCCGATCGACGAAATGCCGTGGACGATGGTGCAGAAGATGACCGGCGCGATCATCATCTTGATCAGCGAGATAAAACCGTCGCCGAGCGGCTTCAGGTCCTTTCCGAGGTTTGGATAAAAATGGCCGACAAGGATGCCGAGCCCGATCGCGATCAGAACCTGGACGTAGAGGACTTTGTACCAGCGCGTGTGAAGGGTGCCGCCGAGGCTTGCAGTCTTGTCCATGGACGCTCCCTGTGGCGACTTTCGTTCGCGACGTCGCTTTGGCTTCCAGGGACGCTAACCCAACACATCCAGCAGGCCTTTCAAGATGGCCTGCTGGATAGCTTGCCTGCATCCAGGCCTGCACTCACACCGCGCTTGCGCCGAGACCGACGAGCTGCGCCTCGACGAACTGCACGAGCTGCTCCTTCAGCTTGTCCTGCGGCACGGCGACCATCCTGTCCTCGAGGCCGAGCGAAATGATGCCGTGCACGGCGGAAAACATGGTCCGCGCGATCAGCGCAAGCTGGTCGGGATCGCGATCCGGAAGCACTTTGGACAGCGGCGCGTACATCAGCGCGAACGCCTCCATCACCATGTCGAGAATGTCGTCCGGGAACGGCCGCCCTCCCTCCATCCGGTGCTCGAACAGCGAGCGAAGCAGGTTGGTGTTGCCGACGGCAAAATTGAGATAGCCGACCGCGAAACCGATCAGATCGGCGCGTGGGTCGGCTGAGCGGATTGACCGCAGTTGTTCCGTCAGGCGGGTCACCGTCTCCCGGTTGATGGTCAGGATCAGACCATCGAAGTCGCCGAACTCATTATAGACGCTGCCGATAGAGCACGACGCAGCATCGGCAACATCCCGAACTTTTAACGAAATCAATCCCTTACGACAGATTATGTCGCGCGCGCTGTCGAGCATGAGGGTCCGCCGCAAATTTTTTTTGCGGTCGCGTGCAGATTCTTCTTGAACATTGTTCATTTTCAAGCTAC
>Ga0075367_10001400_pt1 | contig 10323 bp, 9 predicted proteins | sample EndMethybrTD3032_FD_71399 | JGI IMG/M metagenome (GOLD analysis project Ga0075367, IMG submission 71399) | Populus endosphere microbial communities from Tennessee, USA - Endosphere MetaG P. TD hybrid TD303-2 | ecosystem: Host-associated > Plants > Roots > Endosphere | place: USA: Tennessee...
CGTGCGCGTCGCCGAGGACCTCGCGCCGAACCGCAAGCCCGCCGGCATAGACCTCGTCGGTACTGGTCGGAATCGGCGCGGTCGATGCGCGAGCGTGTTCGGCGATCAGCGCCGCGACCCTGACCGGGACCTCCGCCGGCGCGAGATGCCCCACACCGTCGAGCACGACCAACTGCCCGTCCTTGGCCCCGGCGGCGATGCGCTGTAGATGATCCGGCGGCGTGGCGACGTCCTGGCTGCCCGCGACCGCGAGTATCGGTGTGGTGATCTCGTGCAGTCGGTCGACGACGTTGAACCCGGCCAACGCCTCGCACACCTGCGCATAGGAGTCAGCGTCGGTGGCCCGCAGGGTTTCGAGAAGTGCTGTGCTGACGACCGGTTCGCGTTCCTGAAAACCGGTGGGAAACCATCGCTGCGCTGCGGCGGCAACCATGGCTTCGGTTCCCGACGAACGCACAGTGGCCGCGCGCTCCCGCCACGCGTCCGGCGTGCCGATCGCCGCACCGGTGCACAGCAGGGTGGCCGACGCAATACGGTGCGGAGCGTCGAGCAACAGTTGCAGCCCGACGCAGCCTCCTACGGAATCACCTGCGTAATGGAAGGTTTCGGTGGTGAATTCGTCAGCGAGCGCCAGCACGCCCGCAGCGAGTTCGGCGATGGTGAACCCCTCGGTGATCTCGCCGCGGCCATGTCCTGGCAGATCCCAGCCCACCACACGCCATCTATCACTGAGGTGCGCGGCGGCCGTATTCCACAGTGTGGCGGCACTGGTGCCCAGTGACGGTCCAAGGAGAAGCAGAGGGGCGGTGTCCGCTCCCCCGAATTCGGTGCCGACGATGCGCGGAATACTCACGGCACGTCCTTGAGGTAGTGACCCGCCCGCAGCAGGGCGGCGTCGACGAGTTGTTCTGCGGCGCCGAGATAGCCCGGAGTCGGGGCACGCCCGGTCAGTTCCGTCATGGTCTGCTGTTCGGATAGCACGCCGTCGGCGGCGGCCAGATTCACCTGTGCGCGCGCCGCGTCGATCTGCAATCCGGCAAGCAGTTCCGTCGTGTGGTCGGCCGCGACGACGGTACGTCGGGCCAACGTCCGCAGGGTGGCCCATTCGGCGTGCCATGCACCGTCGGAACGTTCGTCGACCGATAGCGCCGATGCGGTATGCAGTGTGGCGGCCAGCGGTCCCGCGGTGATCGCCGTGCGGCGGATCAGCACCGAGCGCACCGGATTGTTCTTATGGGGCATGGTCGACGAACCGCCGCCGCCCGCTTCGGCGAGCTCGCCGATCTCGGGCCGACTGCCCGTGGCGACGTCGGAGGCGATGTATCCCCATGCGTCGCAACAGGAAACCAGGGCATCACCGATTCTTGTGACCGCCGATCGCGTGGTATGCCACGGCGGCGAGGGAGCAAGTCCGAGCGCATCCGCCAAAGAATCGCCCAGCCTGATCGCACCTTCAACCGACCCGCTCAGCTCGACGGCGGCCGCCAGGGTGCCTGCCGCACCCCCGGCTTGGACGGGCACCCTCAATTCCTCCAGCGGTTCCGCGGCATCCAACACCGCGGACAGCCACCGCGACACTTTGACACCGGCGGTACTCGGTAACGCCGGCTGCGTGAGTGTCCTGGCGAGCATCGCTGTTGCCGAGTGCGTTTCAGTGAGTCTCGACAGCGTCCGCACCTGAGCCGCAAGTTCTTCGCGGAGACGGTCGACGGCGTCCCGGACACACACCATCAGCGCGGTGTCGACGACATCCTGGCTCGTCAGTCCGCGATGGAGCCACAGTGCGGTTGGCTCGCCCGAACGGAGGCGCAGAAGCGCAACCAGTGCGCTGACCGGATTGCCATCGGCGTCGGCGTCGCGTGCGATCGACTCGAGGTCGCCGTCTACCAAGCATTCACCGAGATCGGCTCGCGCCTCCTCAGGTGCAATTCCGGCACCGATGAGCGCGTTTAGCCACGCCTGCTCGACTGCGAGCATCGCCGCCAGAAACGCACGGTCGCTCATCAGATCATCGGCACGATGATCTCCGGGCCAGAACAGGTCCGTCATGCTCGATGTCCCGGGTAGCTGAGAAAGACGGTCTCGTCGTCACCCGATTGGAGTCTGATGTCGAACCGCAGACCGGCCGCTTCACGAGTTGCGATCAGGGTCTGACTGCGATGCGGGGGAAGCGAATTCAGCAATGGGTCGCCAGCCAGTTGGTCGCATGGCAGATAGGCGCGGGTGAACAGCCGGTTGAGCAATCCGCGGGCGAAGACGGTGATGAGGAAGAACGGTGCGGCACCCGGACTTGTTGGGCCGGGCGGCACCGTCGAGAAGCTGTAATGGCCCGCATCGTCCGTGGCGGAACGGCCCCACCCGGTGAATGTCCAGCCGTCGCGGCGCAGCGATCCACTGACGGAGGGAATCACACCGTCGGCGTCCGCCTGCCAGATCTCCAGCAGCGCATCAGGAACCGGATCACCTGCCCCGTCCGTGACGACGCCGTGAAACTGAATCGCGCCGGGTGAGCCGGGTGGCACGAGATCACTATCGCTGTCGAACGGCAGCGCGTATCCGAAGAACGGCCCGACGGTCTGGCCGGGAGTGGCGGTCAGCAGCGTCGACATCAGTGGTCGGCTCCTTCGTCGACAGGGGTCCGGTTAGCACCGGTCAGCACGATGTCCCAGCGGTAGCCGGTCGCCCATTCGTGCGTGGTCACGTCGTGGTCGTAGCTGGCGACCAGCCGGTCTCGCGCCTTCTGATCGGTGATCGACTGGTAGATCGGGTCGAGCGCGAACAGCGGATCGCCCGGGAAGTACATCTGGGTGATCATGCGCTGCGTGAATTCCGTTCCGAATACGGAGAAATGGATGTGCGCGGGCCGCCACGCGTTGCGGTGGTTCTTCCATGGGTAGGGCCCGGGTTTGATGGTGGTGAAACGGTAGTAGCCGTCGTCGTCGGTCAGGCAGCGGCCCACGCCGGTGAAATTGGGATCGATCGGCGAAGGATGTTGGTCGCGCTTGTGGATATAGCGACCGCCCGCGTTGGCCTGCCAGATTTCCACGAGCTGCCGACGCACCGCCCGACCGTCACCGTCGACGATCCGGCCGGTCACCACCATTCGCTCGCCGATCGGTGCGCCCGTGTGCTGAATCGTCAGGTCGGATTCGAGCGGATGGACGTCACGCTCCCCGAAGCACGGGGTCCACAGCTCGACGCCTTCCGGGTCGGCGTGGTGCAGGTCCTTGGTGGGGTGGCGCAACAGGCTGCTGCGGTAGGGCGCGTAGTCGAGGCGCGGCTGCGTCTCCTCTACACCCGAACGCAGGTAGGCCGACTCGATGGCGCCGATCTCGCCGCTGACCTCGGCCTGGCTTGCCGAAGCGCTGTCCGAGTTGAGTGTGGGCGTTGCTGTCATACGGTGCACGGTATCGGCTCCTTCATGGCGCAGTGAAGACTAGAATTTCGCTCAGCGGAAGGATCTGAAGAATGGCGGGAAATACGTCCACGCCGGGCGCCACCGTCGCAAGTCGTTTGCTGGCGATCGTGGGCGCATTCGACGAACGGCACCGCAGCCTGGCCCTGTCCGAGCTCGCCGACCGCGCGGGTCTGCCCGTTCCCACCACGCATCGACTCGCCGGCGAACTGGTAGCCGGCCACGCACTCCAGCGCCGGGACGACGGGCGGTTCGAGGTGGGTAGGTTGCTGTGGGATGCGGGTCTGCTGGCACCCGTCGAAGGCAGAGTGCGCCAGGTTGCTGAGCCTTATCTGCACGACATCTACGCGGCGACGAAGGCGACGGTTCACCTTGCGATCCGCGAGGGAACCGAGGTGCTGTATCTCGAGCGGATGATGGGCAGCAGTTCGGTACCCATCGTCAGCAGCGTCGGCAGCAGACTGCCCATGCACTGCACCGGCGTCGGCAAGGTCCTGCTCGCTCACGCACCCGACGAGATTCGGCAGCGTGTGTTTGCCAGTCTGATCCGTATCACGCCGTACACGATCGTCGCTCAACCGGTGCTCGCTGCCCAGATCGAACGAGTTCGCCGAGACGGATTGGCAACCACGAGCGAGGAGATGTCGCTCGGCGCGTGTTCGCTGGCCGTCCCCGTCGTGCGGTCGTCCGACGACACTGTGGCGGCGGCGATCGGGGTGGTCGTGCCGAGTCTTAAGCGTGATCGCCAGAGACTGCTCGGTGCCCTGCAGGTCGCAGCGCGCGGCATCGGCCGCTCGCTGTGACCCACAGGGCACCATGTCAGACCGCTTAGTGGTCGACGAGTTGCCGCGCCGAATCCGGATCCTTGTGGCCCAGCAGCGCGGTTGGCACGTCCTTTGTCTCTCTTGCCGTCAGCGCAGCCCCAGCGGCAATGAGGCAGACGACGGCGGTGAAGATGCTTGTCGGCACCCAGCCGCCCTCGCTGACGCCACCAAGGGCGGTGACGATCGCCGGCGCGAAACCGGCTACCAGGAAGCCCAATTGGGTACCGATCGCCAGACCGGAGAAACGGACCTTGGTGGAGAACATTTCGCCATAGAACGATGGCCAGACAGCGTTGGCCGCGGCGTAGCCGAAGGAGAAGGTGGCTATTGCCAACGCGAACATCAGTACGTCGTTGCCACTGGTCATGGACAGCAGATACAGGGGCATCAGTGCCGCAGATGACAGCGCACCGTAGATGAACACGGGCTTACGTCCGATACGGTCGGCGAGCTTCCCGAACATCGGCTGAGTCCCCAGTGCCACGATGTTCGCGACCACCACCAGCCACAGTGTTTCGTCCGCGTTGAGCCCCATCTTCTTGCCGTAGGCGATGGCCAGGTTCGCGAACACAGTGGAGACGGCGGCGATGAAGGCGCAGAAGATCACTCGCAGAACGTCACGCCAGTGGTCACGCAGCAACGGCTTCAGCGGCATCCGCGCGATGGTGCCCGTGGCTTTCGCCTCTTCGAATTCCGGGGTCTCGTGCAGGCGGCGACGAATGAAGTAGGCGACCACCACCACGACGGCGCTGAGCCAGAACGGCACGCGCCAACCCCACGCGAGCAGATCCTCGTCGGGCAGCGCCACGATCGGGATCACCACAAGTGAGGCAAGGATCAAGCCGCCCTGGGTGCCCGTGAGAGTCCAGGAGGTGAAAAAGGACCGCTGGTTGTCGGGGGAATGTTCAAGAGTGAGTGAACTGGCGCCAGCCTGTTCGCCAGCGGCCGAGAAGCCTTGCAGCAGCCGACACGTCACCAGGAGTATGGGTGCGAGCACTCCGACCGACGCGTACGTCGGCAGGCAGCCGATCGCGAAGGTCGACGCACCCATGAGCAGCAGCGTGAACATCAACACGTTCCTGCGTCCGATCCGGTCGCCAAAGTGTCCGATCACGAAGGCCCCGACCGGTCGTGCGATGTAGGCGACCCCGAGCGTGGCGAACGACTGGGCCAGCGCTACCGTCTCGTTGCCCTCGGGAAAGAAGATCTTCGGAAAGACCAGGGCGGCAACGAAACCGAATACGAAGAAGTCGTAGTACTCGACGGCGCTGCCCATGAAGCTGGCCAGTGCTGCCTTCTTTGGCGTCCGCTCCGGTGCGCCCGCAGGCACACCATCGGGCGGATTGCTATCGATGACGCTCATGGGTTCCTCCTAGTTTCGGACTGAAGTGGTTCTGTCGGACGAGAATTCACCCGGCAAGACTGCGAAAGTGTCGGGACATGCGAGCGGCGTCCGGGGTGATACCGGTGATCAGCTCGAACGCGGTGGTGGCCTGGTGGACGGCCATGTGGCCACCGTCGAGGGTTCGGCAGCCGACCTCACGTGCGGCGGTCAACAGCGCGGTGTTCAGCGGTCGATAGACGATGTCGGCGACCCACAGCCCGGGATGCAGAAGTGCCGCATCGAACGGCAGGCCAGGATGATCGGCCATACCCGTTGGCGTGCAGTGCACGATCCCATCGCTGACCGGCAGCAGCACGGACAGCTTGTCGAATTCCGAAGCGTCGACGCGCGCGCCGTGATGCCGGCCGGCCAACTCACGAGCCAGAACGGTCGCCCGCTCCACATCGACGTCGACAACTATCAAGTGCTCGGTGCCCATATCGAGAAGGGCGTGTCCGACCGCGGCACCTGCGCCGCCCGCACCGACGAGGGTCACCGTCTCGGTGGCGGCATCCGGCAATCCCTCGGCGAACCCGGTGCCGAAGCCTGGAGCATCGGTGTTGTAGCCGACTGTGCGGTTGTCCTCGAACACCACGGTGTTGACCGCACCGAGCGCCGCGGCGTCGTCGTCGAGTGCGTCGAGGTGTTCGATCACCAGCCGCTTGCAGGGGTGAGTGACGTTCAGCGCGTTGTAGCCCAGCGCGCGAGCCCACCCGAGAACCTCACCGATGCGCTCAGGTGCGATACCGGCGGTCGTGAGATCGATGGTCCGGTACACGTAATCGAGGCCATGCGCGCGGCCTTCGGCCATGTGCACCGCCGGTGTCAGCGACGGGCCGACGCCCTGGCCGACCAGGCCGACGAGATAAGGGCTGGAACTCACTGTGCACCGTCCTGACTAATGTACTAACTAGTACGTACGTGAAGTAGAACACTGTGGTGCGTGTCTCGTCAAGGACTAGTAGTGACGGAGCTCTCTGGTCAGCGGGTGGTCAGCCAGCCGACGACGACGTCGCCGATCATGCGTCGCAGGTGCGCGCGTTGCGCGATGTCGGTGAAATCGACGCCGAACAAGAAGCCGAACGTATAGCGATTGGCGACCTGGAATACGCAGTACGCGCTGATGACCATATGGACGTCGAGGGCGTCGACGTCATCGCGGAAGACCCCCCGCTCGTGACCGGAGGCGAGGATCCGATCGAGCACCGAGGTGGCCGGCTGCGAGAGATCGCGCAGCGAGTCAAGGCGGCTGATGAACTGGCCGCGATGGATGTTCTCGATCGATACCAGCCGGATAAAGGCCTGGTGATCGAGGTGATGATCGAACGTCAGCTCGGCAAGTCTGCGCATCGCCACGACCGGGTCGACGTGGTCGACCTGCAGCCGTTGCTCGGCTTCGCGAATGCCGCGGTACGCGTTCTCCAGCACCGCCATATAAAGCTGTTCTTTGCCGCCGAAGTAGTAGTAGATCATCCGCTTCGTCGTGCGCGTGCGCTCGGCGATCTCGTCCACGCGCGCACCCGAGTACCCCGACTCGGCGAAGACCTCGGTCGCGACCGCGAGCAACTCCGCGCGCGTGCGCTCGGCATCGCGCTGGAGCTCGGGACGGGACTCGGCGGTCACCTTCGGCAGCTTACTGGCAGACCCGGCGCATTCAGCGGAACCTCTTCCGCATTAATTAACTAATTGGTACATTGAGGCCGAATGGAGGCACCATGAAGACGTCCATCGCCACGGTCTCGATCAGCGGCTCCCTCACAGAGAAATTGCACGCATGCGCGGCGGCCGGATTCGACGGCGTGGAGATCTTCGAGCCCGACCTCATCGCCAGCGACCACAGCCCTGAAGAGATCAGGAGCCTGGCCCGCCGCCTCGGGTTGTCCCTGGATCTCTACCAGCCGCTTCGCGACATCGAGGGCGTCGACGAAACCACGTTCGCCGAGAACCTGCGCCGAGCCGCAGCCACCTTCGTGACGGCTCAGCGGCTGGGCATCCGGACAGTCCTGGTGTGCAGCAATGTCGCCACCGCAACCGTCGACTCCGACGAACATTCCGCGGGCCAGCTTCGCCGATTGGGCGATCTGGCACAGAGGTTCGATATCAAGGTCGCCTTCGAGGCGCTGGCGTGGGGTCGTTTCGTCGACGACTACCGCCGAGCCTGGCGGATCGTCGAGCTGGCCGACCATCCCGCCGTCGGACTCTGCCTGGACAGCTTCCACGTGCTGTCCCGGGGCCACGACACCGCGGCCATCGAAGGCATCCCCGGCCACAAGATCTTCTATCTGCAGCTTGCCGACGCACCCGCGTTGTCCATGGACGTACTGTCCTGGAGCCGCCACCACCGACTCTTTCCCGGCGAGGGCGACTTCGACCTCGCGGCCTTCGTGTCGCGCGTGCTGACGGCCGGGTACGACGGACCGCTGTCCCTTGAGGTGTTCAACGACACGTTCCGCCAAACCGACCCGGACCGGACCGCGGTGCACGCGCTTCGCTCGCTGGTGTGGCTGCAGGACAAGGTCGCGGCACAAACTCCGGCGAAAACCACGCAATTGCAACCGGTGGCGGACGCCAAGCCGCCCAACGGGTTTGACTTCGTCGAGCTGAAGGCAGAGAACACCACCGAGGTCGAGATCCTGCTCGAACAGCTCGGCTTCACCCCGCGGGGCCACCATCGGACCAAGCCGGTGTCGTTGTGGGTCGCCGGTGACGTCCGGGTCGTTCTCAATGAACAGCAGGCTCGCGATCTCGACCCGCATGTCGCCGCCATAGGTCTTCAGGTGCCCGACGCCGAAGCGACCACCCGGCGGGCACACGACCTGATGGCTCCGCCCGCCTACCGCCGCACCTACGCCTCCGAGCAGCCGATAGGCGGGGCCATCGCCCCCGACGGCACCGAGATCTTCTGGGTCACCGCACCGCCGACCGGACTGCCGCCGGCATGGGTTGACGAATTCGAGAACGGGATGCCCGTCAACACCGATACACCGGTGCGCGCCATCGACCACGTCAACCTTGCCCAGCCCTGGCAGACCGCCGACGAGGCCGTGCTGTTCCTGACGAGTATTTTCGGGCTCTCGGCCGACGCGCCAACCGAGGTGGCCGCGCCGAAAGGACTGGTGCGCAGTCAAGTGATGCGGACTGTCGACGGCGCCGTCCGGTTGCCGCTCAACGTCGCACCGCATGTGCTCGACGACTCCGAAATGCCTCAGCACATCGCCTTCGCGTGCTCGGACGTCTTCGAGGTGGCACGCCGGGCACGTACGCGTGGATTGGCGTTCCTGGCAGTCCCCGACAACTACTACGACTACGTCGCAGGCCGGTTCGGTGTCGACGCCGACACGGTCGCCGCGTTGCGTGAGCTCGACCTGCTCTACGACCGAAGCCCCGAAGGCGAATTCATCCACTTCTACACGCGTACGGTCGGCTCGGTCTTCTTCGAATTCGTCGAGCGCCGCGGCAATTACGACGGCTACGGCACCGACAACGCCCCGGTCCGGCTGGCGGCTCAACGCGCAGGACGCGTCAGCTCACGGTGACGATGAGGTCAGCGATCTACTGGCCCGCAGCGATGTACCGAAGCGCCATCACGTAACCCTGAATACCCAATCCGACAATCACACCCGTCGCGACGCCGCTGATGTAGGAGTGATGGCGAAACTCCTCCCGGGTGTGCACGTTGGTGATGTGCACCTCGATCAACGGTGCCCGCAACTCGGCGCAGGCGTCGCGCAGCGCGATCGATGTGTGCGTCAACGCGCCGGCATTGAGAATCACCGGGTCCCCCGCATCGGCGGCCGCGTGGACGAAATTGAGCAACTCCGCCTCAGAGTCGCTCTGCCGCACAATCGCTTTCATGCCGAGGTCCTCGGCTTCACCTTCGATCAGTGCGACCAACTCGTCGTGGGTCGTGCTGCCGTACTTCTCCGGCTCACGCTTACCGAGGCGGCCCAGATTGGGCCCGTTGAGCACGAGCACGGTTTTCGGCTGCCGTCGCTGCGGCTGCTCGTCCTGCGTTTCCTGCGTCTCGCTCATCGCTACGCCCCCTTTCCGATCACCGAATATGCCGCCGCCAGCAGCGACGGATCCGGACCCTCCAGGCGTCCCGGCTTACCCAGTCCGTCGAGTACGACGAAGCGGAGCACGCCGGCTCTGGTCTTCTTGTCGCCTGCCATGTATTCCAGCAGCTGCGGCAGCGCGTCGGGGTCGTATTCGACGGGAAGTCCCAATGCCGTGAGAACAGTCTTGTGCCGGTCGGCGGTGCCGTCGTCCAGACGCCCGGCCAGCCGGCCCAGTTCGGCGGCGAACACCAAACCCACCGATACCGCTGCGCCGTGGCGCCATTCGTAGCGCTCCCGCCGCTCGATCGCATGAGCAAGCGTGTGTCCGTAGTTCAGGATCTCGCGGAGTTGCGACTCCTTCTCGTCGGCCGCAACCACCTCGGCCTTGACCGCGACCGCACGCCGGATCAACTCGGGCAGCACCGTGCCCGTCGGGTCGACGGCAGCCTGCGGATCGGCCTCGATCAGGTCGAGAATGACCGGGTCGGCGATGAAACCCGCCTTCACGATTTCGGCCATACCGGCGATGAGTTCGTTGCGCGGCAACGTTTCCAGTGTCGCGATGTCGACGAGTACGGCAGCGGGCTGATGGAACGCACCGACGAGGTTCTTGCCCGCATCGGTGTTGATACCGGTCTTGCC
>Ga0075367_10001402_pt1 | contig 10322 bp, 10 predicted proteins | sample EndMethybrTD3032_FD_71399 | JGI IMG/M metagenome (GOLD analysis project Ga0075367, IMG submission 71399) | Populus endosphere microbial communities from Tennessee, USA - Endosphere MetaG P. TD hybrid TD303-2 | ecosystem: Host-associated > Plants > Roots > Endosphere | place: USA: Tennessee...
TCCGACCGCCACCGCCGCAGCATCTCGTCGCTCCAGGGGTCATCGCCCAGCGCCGTGACATAGTCGACGCGCACGCCGAGGCGCGCCAGATAGACGGCCGTGTTCAGCGAGTCACCGCCGAAGCTTTCCGACAGCAGGCCGTCGCCGGACTTGGACAGCTCGATCATGCACTCGCCCACCGAAGCGACGTGAGCCGTCGAACGCGACGCCAGCATCGACCCGGTGCTTGCTCCTGTCATGCCGTTCTCCATGGGCTGCCCAACCTAATCCGGGATGCCGGGTGGACCGAGGATTTCGATGCCGTACCCCGCCGCGATGGCGGCCAGACGCGCCGGATCTGGCGGCTCTGCCGTCTTCGGCGGCAGCGTCCGGCTCCGCGCCGGCTCGGCCACCGCCCGCATGAAGTTCTCGAACCCGGCCGGCTCGACGCCCAACAGGAAGCGGGCCTGCGCGGAGGTCACCATGAAGATGTGCGGGATCCCGCGCGGCCCGTACACGAAGGCGCCGGCAGAAGCCACGATCCGCCGCCCGCCGACCAGAAACGTCAGCTCCCCCTCCGTGACGTAGAACCACTCGTCCTCCCGGCTGTGCACATGCAGGGGCGAGCCGGCCCCCTTGGGCGCCAGATGCTCGATGATGGCGAAACGCCCTCCGCTTGCCGCGCCGTCGGCCTTGATGGTGGCCAGGCTGCCGAGGAACCACAGTGCCTCGCCCTCGTCTTGCCCGAGAGCGATCGGCTGGCCCTTGCCGGCGGCGACATGCATTGATCTTCCCCCATCTGAAAGTTGTACGGGTTTCGCGACCCCGAACCTATCATCCCCTTGGCCGCCAAGGCGATGCAGGTCAGGCCACCCTGCCACCCTCGACGCGTCCGAGGAGACACCGCAACCCCAGGCAAAAGCCCAATGCTGCGGCAACGACGCCCTTGCCGCTGCTGCTTTCTTTTCCCCGCGGCGTCTTTTGTCATATCATTGCAGTGCGGCATGCCGCGCAATCCTTCCGGCCACAGGGCACCACCAGCACATGTTCAAGAAGATTCTGATCGCCAACCGCGGCGAGATCGCCTGCCGCATCATCAAGACGGCGCGCAGGCTCGGCATCAAGACGGTGGCTGTCTATTCGGAGGCCGACCGCGACGGCCTGCACGTGGAGATGGCCGACGAGGCCGTGCTGATCGGTCCGGCCGCGGCCGCCCAGTCCTACCTGGTGATCGACAAGATCGTGCAGGCCTGCAAGCAGACCGGCGCCGAGGCCGTGCATCCGGGCTACGGCTTCCTGTCCGAGCGCGAGGCCTTCCCCGTCGCGCTGGCGAAGGCCGGCGTCGTCTTCATCGGTCCCAACCCCAAGGCGATCGCCGCCATGGGCGACAAGATCGAGAGCAAGAAAGCAGCCGCCAAGGCCAAGGTGTCGACCGTGCCCGGCTACCTCGGCGAGATCGCCGACACCAAGCAGGCCGTCAAGATCGCCGACGAGATCGGCTATCCCGTGATGATCAAGGCCTCGGCCGGCGGCGGCGGCAAGGGCATGCGCATCGCCTACTCGACCAAGGAGGTCGGCGAAGGCTTCACCTCGGCGCGCTCGGAGGCCAAGTCCAGCTTCGGCGACGACCGCGTGTTCATCGAGAAGTTCATCGAGAATCCGCGCCACATCGAGATCCAGGTGCTGGGCGACAAGCACGGCAACGTCCTCTACCTGGGCGAGCGCGAGTGCTCCATCCAGCGCCGCAACCAGAAGGTCGTGGAGGAGGCGCCCTCACCCCTGCTCGACGCCAAGACACGGGCCGCGATGGGCGAGCAGGCGGTCGCGTTGTCGAAGGCGGTCGGCTACGACAGCGCTGGCACGGTGGAGTTCGTGGCCGGCCAGGACAAGAGCTTCTACTTCCTGGAGATGAACACCCGCCTGCAGGTCGAGCACCCGGTCACCGAGCTCGTCACCGGCATCGATCTCGTCGAGCAGATGATCCGCGTCGCCGCCGGCGAAAAGCTCAAATTCAAGCAGGCCGACGTGAAGCTGAGCGGCTGGGCCGTCGAGAGCCGCATCTACGCCGAGGACCCGTTCCGCAACTTCCTGCCCTCGATCGGCCGGCTGACCCGCTACCGCCCCCCCGCCGAGGGCAAGACTGCCTCCGGCGGCACCGTGCGCAACGACACCGGCGTCTTCGAGGGCGCCGAGATCTCCATGCATTACGACCCGATGATCGCCAAGCTCGTCACCCACGCGGCAACGCGCGCAGCCGCCGTCGACCTGCAAGGCAACGCGCTCGACGCCTTTGTCATCGACGGGGTCGAGCACAACATCCCGTTCCTGGCCGCCCTGATGCAGCATCCGCGCTGGCGCGAAGGGCGCCTTTCGACCGGCTTCATCGCCGAGGAATACAAGGGTGGCTTCAAGCCGCCCGTACCGGAAGGCGAGGTGCTCGACATCCTGGCGGCGGTGGCGGTCGCCATCGACCACCTCAGCAACGCCCGCCGACGCCAGATCACCGATCAGATGTCGGGGCCGCCGGTGCGCTTCTCTGACCGCCGCTTCGCCAGCGTCGGAGGCACCCTCGTTGCCACCCGGGTCGAAGGCACGCTCGGCAATCCCACCAAGGTCACCTTCGTCGATGCCAAGGGCATCCGGCGCAGCACGCTCGACGTCGATGCCGACTGGTGGCCAGGTCAGCCGGTCTGGACCGGCATGGTGCACGGCAAGCCGGTGTCGGTGCAGGTGCGCGCCATCCTGAACGGCTACGACCTCGCCTACCGTGGCATCCGCACCAAGGCCTACGTCTATACCGAGCGCGAGGCCGCGCTTGCAGCCCTGATGCCGGAAAAGGTCGCGCCCGACACCTCCAAGCTGCTGCTCTGCCCGATGCCGGGCCTCGTCAAGGCCATCCACGTCGCCGCCGGCCAGGAGGTCAAGGCCGGCGAGGCGCTGTGCGTGGTCGAGGCCATGAAGATGGAGAACATCCTGAAGGCCGAGCGCGATGCCACCGTCAGGGCCGTCAAGGCCAAGGCCGGTGACAGCCTGGCCGTCGATGCCGTCATCATGGAGTTCGCGTAAGGCGTGAGCGGACAACCCACCCGTCATGCCGAAGGCATGCTTCCAGCATGACCCGGAAGCCGAGCCCCGGCCCGAGAGCCGCGGCGAGACTGTCCACGATCGCAATATTTGGTCGAGAGGTCCCGGATCGCGATGCGAGCATCACGTCCGGGATGACGGGTAGGTTTCGGGGGAATGGTTATGCGCAGTTTCGGCTTGGTTTCAGTGCTGGCCTTTGCACTGGCGGTTGGCGCATGCGCCACCGATCCGAACGGCGCCCCGGATGTCACCGCCTCGACCCAATTGTCCTCCAGCGCCGCGTCCTCCGGCCCCGCTGAGATCGAGCCGGACAACGAGATCGTACGCGTCAGGGCGCGCAACCCGTCGCAAACCAAGCGGGTGACCGCCGACAAGCGCGATCGCTCGAAGATTCCCGCCACCAACGACCTGCGCGAGGCCGAAGTCCTCAAGCAGCACGGCGAGTGGACCATCATGCGCAGCAAGGATGCGGCAACCGAGGAGGTGTCCTGCACGGCCGTGCACAAGAAGGGCGGACGCGTCCAGCTCGGCAATGACGGCCTCTACCTGAACTTCAAGGGCAATGGCGCCGGGGTCGATTCCTATCGCCTTAGCTATGACGACAAGCCGGCCGTCGGCATACGCCTGACCGCGCCTCTCGAGCAGATCGCGCTGAAGGACATGGGCAAGCTCAAGTCCGCCAAGCGCGTCAAGGTCTATGTGCAGACCGTGGTGCGCGACAATGTCGAGGTCGATCTCGACCTCAAGGGCCTGCGCGAGGCGCACAACACGCTGGGCGCCCCCGAGTGCGCGTCTTAGGGTGACGGTGCTCCCTCCCCCTGTGACGAACGCGGCATCAGGCCTTCGTCACGCATCGCCCTCCCTCCTTCTTGCGCATCGAATGCACGCATTCGAAGCAGGGGGAGCGCAACCACCGAGCGCGCCGAAAGCCCGCTAACCCTGCGGTAACTTCTGCTCCAGCATGCTGGAGCCGAGGTCGTCCATGCCGCATCTGCCAACCTTTGTCCTGCACGTTCTAGACCCGCGCGGCCGTTGCAATCGCAAGGGCCTGCTGCTGGCCGCCGCCATCCTGCTGGCGATGCAGGCGGTCTTTGCGTTCGCTTTGTGGGGCGCCGGGCTCGACCTCGCCAGCCCCGTGGTGCAACCCGTAAACCTGATCTTCTGCTGGGTCGCCTTCGCGTTGATCTCCAGGCGCCTGCACGACCTCGGCCGCAGCGCCTGGTGGATCCCGGGCGCGGTGCTGATCTGGCTGGTCGCCATCATCAGCCTCGCGGGAGCCATCGTGCTGAGCGGCGACCCCGACATGCTTGCGCCCGGCACGACCAGCTATTGGATCACCCTAGCGGCCATGCTGCTGCCATTGCTGGCGGGCGCAATCTGGCTGCATGCTGCCCCCGGCAATGCCGGCAGCAACCGCTTTGGGCCGCAGCCCACCGCGCAGGGCTTCTCAACGCCGGCCGACGCTGCGTCCTGGCAGCGCACGCCCAACGCCGGCGCTGCCTGATCGCAAACTTGCGCTGGCGCAGCTTTTCTCCTTAAGTCTTGTCTCCTTCCATCGGACCCGGCACGTCCGAGCGTCTTCCCCAGTCTGGAGTGAATCATGCGCAGCTTCCATTTCCCCGGGCGCTCGCCCGTGTACGGGCGCCGGGCGATGTGCGCTACCTCCCACCCCGCCGCCACGCTGACCGCCGTCGAGACCCTTCGCCAGGGCGGCAACGCCGTCGACGCCGCCATCGCCACCGCCGCCGTGCTTGCCGTGGTCGAACCGCAGATGACCGGCATCGGTGGCGACTGCTTCGCGCTGATCGCCAAGCCCGGCCGCAAGAAGCTGATCGCACTCAGCGGCTGTGGTCGCGCACCCAAGGCTGCAACGCCCGAGTGGTACGCCGGCCAGGGCATCAAGCGCATCGAAACCACCTCCGTGCATGCGGTGACGGTGCCCGGCGCCATCGACGGCTGGTGCCGCCTCAATGCCGATTACGGCAGCCTGCCGCTCGATCGCCTGCTGGCACCGGCCATTGCGCTGGCCGAGGGCGGCTTCGTTGTCGCCCCGCGCGTGGCCGCCGACTGGGCGCACGCCGTGCGCAAGGGCAAGCTCAAGGGCGCCGGCGCCAGGAAGCACCTGCTCAACAAGGACGGCAAGCCTCCCAAGGCCGGCCAGGTGTGGCGCTTCCCGGCACTGGCCAAAACGCTGAAGGCCATCGCCGCCAAGGGCCGCGACGGCTTCTATGCCGGCGAGGTCGCAGCCGACATGGTGGCCGAGTTGAAGGCGCTCGGCGGCCTGCAGACGCTGGACGACTTCGCCGCCCAGTCCTCCACCTACGTCGACCCGATCTCGGTCGCCTACCGTGGCGTCGAGCTCAACGAGCTGCCGCCCAGCAATCACGGCATTGTCGCGCTGATCATGCTCAAGATGCTGGAGCGGCTCGGCAAGCCTCCCGCCAACCCCGTATCGGCCGAGCGCTACCACCTGCTGATGGAAGCCGCCCGCCTCGCCTTTGCCATGCGTGATGCCTTCGTCGCCGACCCCGAAATGGCCGATGTGCCGGTCGACCACATGCTGGACGACGCTGTGATCGACAAGCTCGTCAAGCGCATCGACCGCAAGAAGCACCGGCCCGAGCTTGCCCCTCTGCCGCAGCCGGCCGGCTCCGACACCGTGTGCTTCTCGATCGCCGACGAGGCCGGCATGGTGGTCTCGTTCATCAACTCGCTGTATGCCGACTTTGGCACCGGCATTGTCACCACCAAGACCGGCGTCACCCTGCACAACCGCGGCGAGGGCTTCGTGCTCGACCCGCAGCACCGCAACTGCATTGCCCCGCGCAAGCGGCCGATGCACACCCTGGTGCCGGCCATGGTGACGCGCGACGGCAAGCCCGCCATGTCGTTCGGCGTGATGGGCGCGCACTTCCAGCCGATGGGCCACGTCTACACGATGAGCAACATGTACGACTACGGCATGGACCCGCAGGAGGCGATCGACACGCCGCGCGTGTTCTTCGAGGGCGACGCCGTAGTGGTCGAGGAATCGGTGCCGGCCGAGGTTGTCGAGGGCCTGAAGGCGCGCGGCCACCGCATCCTGGTGCGCGACTTTCCCTGGGGCGGGGGGCAGGCCATCGTCTTCGATCGCGAGAACGGTACCCTGATCGGCGCCTCCGACGGCCGCAAGGACGGCATGGCGCTAGGCTACTGACGACGGCACAACGAGGCAGCGATGTCTGCACCTCGAGACGACGACACCCGCACGGTGCATGTCCTGATCCAGGGGCGCGTGCAGGGCGTCGGCTTCCGTTACTGGACGGAGGCCACCGCGAGCCGGCTCGACCTGTCGGGCTGGGTGCGTAACCGCCGCGATGGCAGCGTCGAGGCGGTCTTTTCCGGTCCCGCCGATGCGGTCGCCGAGATGCTCGAGCTGTGCCCGCAGGGCCCGCCCTCCTCCCGCGTCGACCGCATCGACATCGCCGAGCAGGACGACCCGTCCCCCGCCGGCTTCGACATCATGCCCACGGTGTGAGCTCGCCTCAGCGAGCAAAGCGAGCGCGGCGCGCAAGCGCGCGCCCGGCGGCAGTTCCCGCCGGCCATCCAATTGCACACGCGCAGTTTCTTCCTGACGATCGCACGCTGCGACTGTCAGCAACTCAAAGAAAGAGGGCGCGGGGCTCAGACAGCCGCCGGACCGGAACTTTGCAATGCGCGGCCATCTGAGCCTCGCCGTCGCGCTGGATACCGGCTGAATGGTCCAGGTTCCCATCGGCCCGGATGCACGGATTTGAACCGTGTCACCGTCGCGCGACCCCCGGCTCGTGCTTTCGCTCTCAAGGTTGCCCTCGCGAGCGGGCACCCCTCGTTGAGCCGAGGTGCGCCCATTCTCCAACGGCCAGGACTCGCGGGGATAGGCAGGCGCCGCCTTCCGGCCGCTATGGTGAAAACGGGGATAGAGCGCCCGTTTCCCCCGCCAGCGGGCAGAGGGATCATCACGCCAGCCGGTCTGCCGCGTGCCGCAGGCCTTCCAGGATCGGCTCGAAGGCCTCCTCGTCGCGCGCCTCGGGATAGACCATGTAGACCGGGTAGCTGAACTTGCGCGCCCGCGCCGGCACGCGCAGCCGGCGCCGGTTGACGTGATGCTTGACCAGCCGCTGCGGGAAGTAGCCCGATGCCTCGTTGGCCAGCAGGTAATCGAGCCCCAGCGATCCAAGGTCCAGATTGACGCCGGTGCTGGTCAGCTCCGGGAAGGCGGCCGCGTGCTCGGCCTGGAAGTCCGGCCCCCAGTCGACGAACACATAGTTGCTGGGATGGCGCCTGCTCCGCGCCGGAACGCTGGTCACCAGCACGAACTCCTCGTCGAACAGATGCTCGATGGTGAGGCCCGGCGGTTGCCCCGGCCGGTACATGATGGCGAGGTCCAGCGTGCCCTCCAGCAGCCGCTGGATCATCACCGCCGACACGCTGGCGCTGGCCGAGATGGCGATATCGGGGATGTTGTCGCGCAGCCAGGAGATCCACTTGAGCAGAAAGCCGTCCCAAAGCGTCGCATGCGCGCCGACCGCGAGATGATCGCGATAGGGCCCCGACAGGCCGACCTCCAGCTGGGCGTGCTGCCACACGCGAACGAGAGCGAGCGCGTGCTTCTGGAACTGCTCGCCGGCCGCCGTCAGGGCCGCTCCGCTCTTGGATCGCTCGAACAACTGCCGTCCGAACAGCTCTTCCAGCACCTTGATGCGCGTGCTAACCGTCGACTGCGTGATGTTCATCTTGCGCGCGGCATCGATGAAGCTGCCTGTCTCGGCGACCATCAGAAACGTACGCGCGAGAGCGATGTCCATCTGCATCTTCCGTTGTCGATCGATGCCAAAAATCTATCTATCGAAATCTTCGATAGCCGTCAGCGGAAAAATGCGTTTGTAGACTCGGCTGAAAATTTCCACATTGACACCGCCCGGACACGATTCGGGTGGCTTACTGGAAGGACAAGAACGATGAAGGCGAAGAAAGCGAAGAAGGCCGCGGCGAAAAAGAAGCCAGCCAAGAAGAAGAAGAAGTAGACAACGACAGGAGGTGCATCCTTGCGTTTGGCCGGGATGATGCAGTTGAAGCGTGTGGTTTGCGTGATCTTGCTCCTGTCGAGCGGCACTGCGGCCCACGCGGTGTCGATCACCAACCGCGATGACCTAGATCACAGGGTGACGGTCATCGAGGGCAATGCGAAGGCGGACCACGTCCTCAAGCCCTCACAATCGCTCAATGGCATCTGCGTGAAAGGGTGCACCATTCGTCTCGACGACACCGAGGACGACGAGTATCAACTCGAAGCCAACGATGTCGTGTCCATAGAAGACGGTAGCCTCTTCTATGACGGATCCGATACTGCTGCCATGCAGCTCCCGGCAGACGGCGACAAGCCGGCAGGCAAGCAGTAGCGGATCTTTTCCATCTTTTGCGCCCGCTGCCCGCTTTCCGGGCGGTGTGGCGCTTTTCGCCTTTTCGGGGCGGCGTTCCGATCGCCGTGGGGCAGGTAGGTGCAATCGGCGAAGCCGTATTGCACCGATAAACCCTCTCGCCCTTCGTGGCAGATCGGTGCAATGCGCTGCCGCTTATTGCACCCTACCTTGCTACCTCGCGGACGCGTCTCGTTGCCCAGCTGGGGTGGCGCCGCCCGGCAAACCACCATCCCGCGTCGGCCCGAAGCGGCGCTCGAACACCCGGCGTAAGGCATAATCCACAGCCTCGAGACGCGCGCGATGCCCGAGCGCGGCGAGGCTCGTCACCCCGTCGTCGCGGATTCCGCACGGGATGATGCCCGCAAAGTGTTCCAAAACGGGATCGACGTTGAGGGCGAACCCATGCGAGCTCACCCAGCGCCGCAGCCGCACCCCGATCGCGGCGATTTTGTCGTGTTGCGTGCCGCCGGCTTCATCCCGGCGCACCCACACACCGATGCGGCCCTCGATTGTACGAGCCTCCACCCCCAACTCGCCCAGCGTCTCGATCGCCCAAGTCTCCAGCGCATGCACGTAAGCGCGCACGTCGCCGAAGCGGCGCTTCACGTCGAGCATCACATAGACCACGCGCTGTCCGGGACCGTGGTATGTGAACTGTCCGCCGCGCCCCGTCGCGTGCACCGGAAATCGGTCCGGCTGCAGCAGGTCGCCCGGCCGTGCGCTGGTGCCGGCGGTGTAGAGCGGTGGATGCTCGAGGAGCCACACCATCTCGGGGGCGCTGCCGGCGGCGACCGCGTCGCTGCGCTCGACCATGAAAGCGCAGGCGGCCTCGTAGGGCACCAGCCCTTGCGCCACCACCCATTCGACCGGGCGGGGCGAGACTTCGCCGTTCAGAAGCGTCTGGCCGTCAGCGTCCATGCGTGTGTGTCGAGGTGAGAGGCACTGGATGCCGCCCGTACCCCTCGGGATCGCAGGCAGGCGCCTCTATATATAGGGCGATTTTCCGCGGCTGAACCCACCTTGCGCCGCCCGGTACGCCCCGCCGCAGCAACTGCCGGCGCCTTCCCGAACGGCCGCGCTTGTTCCCCGACCCCGAGTTTGCTAACAGAGGCCGCCCATGACGTGCGGTCGTGGCGGAATTGGTAGACGCACTACCTTGAGGTGGTAGCGCCGCAAGGCGTGAAGGTTCGAGTCCTTTCGACCGCACCAATCGTGGGAATCCCGCGGTCGCATCAATCCATTGACGCCCCTGGGAACGCGATCAGGGCGCCGCCGCGAGCATCCGCCGGCAGAGCGATCGGGGCAAGACGAAGGGCCGGATGAGGTGCATCCGACCCTTCGACCAACCGGCTGCCCTTAGCCGCCGGTGCTCTTGTTCTCGTACTTATTGGTATCGTCACCCGGGCGCGGCTCGGCCTGGGCCACATTGACGGCGCCCAGCGACAGCAGGGCGGCCATAAGGGCAAAGCCGATTTTCTTGCTCATGATCGTCTCCATCTGCAGTTGCTACGTCTTGTCTGCACATGGGCAACGTGGCCGCGCCACTCGAGTTGCGGCCGCGCCGATAACTTCGCCTCACGTCTCGGCGAGACGTCGAGCGCGTAGCGCAATCTGCAGCGCAGCGGCAAGCTGGGCCTCGGCGGTGTGCGACTGCCGCAGCACCATTCAGGCCGCAGGCGCGACGGTGAGGCCGCGCACACCGTGCCGTTCGATCAGGCGCGCGACCAACCCGGAGGACTTGGCCTGCTCGACGAACTCGCGCAGGAAGACAGCGCCGGCCGCGTTCTTGCGAGACGTGCCCACCGCCTGCTGCACGGT
>Ga0075367_10001403_pt1 | contig 10313 bp, 9 predicted proteins | sample EndMethybrTD3032_FD_71399 | JGI IMG/M metagenome (GOLD analysis project Ga0075367, IMG submission 71399) | Populus endosphere microbial communities from Tennessee, USA - Endosphere MetaG P. TD hybrid TD303-2 | ecosystem: Host-associated > Plants > Roots > Endosphere | place: USA: Tennessee...
CATCGAGCACGACGTACTCGACCTGGTTCAGCACGCAGTTCTTCGCCTCGATGTGGTCGAGCAGGCGGCCCGGCGTTGCGACCAGCACCTCGACGCCGGCCTTCAGCTCGAGCGTCTGCGGCTTCATGTCGATGCCGCCGTAGACCACCGCGACGCGCAGCTTCGTCTGCGCCGCATAGCCCTTGATGTTGGCGGCCACCTGGTCGGCGAGCTCGCGCGTCGGCGCGATCACCAGCGCACGCACCGGGTGGCGAGCCGGGGACATGCTGGCGTTCTCATGCTGCAGCATCTTTTGCAGAAGCGGGAGGGAGAACGCGGCGGTCTTGCCGGTACCGGTCTGGGCCGCGCCCATCACGTCGCGGCCGGCCAGGACGATGGGGATCGCCTTGGCCTGGATCGGGGTCATCGTCGCGTAGCCTTGGGTGGCCACGGCGCGCAGCAGCTTGTCGTCGAGGGCGAGGGTGTCGAAGCGGGCGGGTGGCGCCGGGGCGATGTCACCGGTCGAAGCGGAGTCAGTCATTGGTCCGCATTATCCCCTAGCTGCGATTGGAGCGTCGGTAGACCAGCCAGCGTGGGGATTTGAAGCGCACGATGCGCCAGTACAGCACCACGTAGCCGACACCGAACAGCAAGATGAAAGCGGCGAGCACCACCGTACTGTCCCAGAACAAGACCGCCGGGACAACGGACATCATGCACAGCATCCACAAGTACGGAGAGGTCATCGAATTGCGACGAGTGAGCGCCTTGGCGCTCTTGTTCCCGATGGCCCAGCGCATCAGACGCCGATAGACCAGTGAATGCAGGTGCAAGCCGTCAGGCAGACCCGGCGACACGTCGCGCAGGACCTTGCGTCGATAGATGGAAAACACGGTCTCGAAGACCGGGTAGATGCACAGAAGAAGCGGGAACATCGGCGAGACCTGCGGATTGCGGTGCAGCAACAAGATCGCCAGCTCGGCAACGAAGAAGCCAAGAAAGTACGCGCCGCCGTCGCCGAGAAAGATCAGGCCGGCCGGGAAATTCCAGACGAAGAAGCCCAGCATCGCGCCGATACCGACAAGTGCGAGCAGCGTCACGAGCGGGTCGCCGACCAAGCTTCCCACGTAGCACAGACAAACGAGGATCAGCACACCGCACATCGACGACAGCCCATTGAACCCATCGATGATGTTCAGGGAGTTCGCGACACCAGCAACCACGAAGACCGTGACCAACGCCGCGCCGGCCGAGAACGAAACGATCCAGTCGAGTCCGGGAATCGCGGTGCGGGAGACGACCGCCTCGACCAGCCAGACCGCCAGCGCGGCCGACATCGCCGTGAAGAACAGGCGACGGCGCGGGCTGATGCGCTTGGTAATGTCCTCCGACAGTCCCGCCAGAAACGTCGGCGCGCCGCAAGCGAGCAGCATGAGCCCTTGAACGCCGACGCTACGATTCAGTGTCAGCACGACCAGCACGCCGGCCACTGTGCCGGCCACGATGCCGACACCACCGACGCGAGGGACGGGACGCGCGTGGAATTTCTGCGGCCCAGAAAGATCGTGGTCGTTGAGGAGGTGCGCGTGGCGCTGCGCCATCGCGACCGTGAGGAGCGTCAGGCCCAGCGATACGCCGAAGGCCACAAGCAAGATCAGCATCGCGCGCCATTCTATCGGTCAGGTATGCCAGCGAGGCGTCGGTAGAATGCCGCCGGTCCCGCGCTTGCGGGCGACTCCGGCCCGCATCGATGCCCTCTTGCATGAACCGATTTCTACGCTCTGCCTCGCGCCTGGGGTGCTTGTCCGCGATGGGGCTGTTCCTAGTGCTTCCGGCCCTGGCCCAGATCCAGGTTCCCGATCCTCAGCAAGGGCAGCAGAACTTTCAGAGCTCGACCGACAGCACGTCGAACAATAGCGGCCCGATGCGGCTGCGTCAGGGCGCGCAAGGGCAGCAGCAACGCGGCAACGACGCGCTACGCTGCTCGCAGCAGGCGTTCTTGCCGGAGTATCGGCCGGGCGAGTTCGAAGAGTACGTGCAGCGCCTGGCCGTGCAGATGCCGTCGAATCCGCCCCGGTCGCCAGACGACGCGCAGCAGCAGAACCAGGCCTCGACACAGAGCCAGCGCGATGGCGTCGACGTGCCGCAGCGCCGCCAGACGACGCAGAAGGTTCGCCGACTAGGCGCCGATCTGATGACGGCAGACCCGTGTCCAGCCGAAGGCCCGGACTACAACCCATTGGTCCCGGCGGACTATCTGGTCCAGGCCGGCGACGAACTGGCGCTTACGCTGTGGGGCTCGGTGGACGCCGATCTGCGGCTCGTCGTCGACCGCTCGGGGAGTATCAGCATTCCACGCGTCGGCGCTGTCATGGTCGCCGGCGTGCGCTACGCCGAGCTGCGCGACGTGATCGCCCGCCGTGTCGCGCAGGTGTTCAAGAACTTCCAGATCAGCGTATCGCTCGGCCAGTTGCGCGGCGTGCGCGTCTATATCACCGGCTTCGTGCAGCGGCCGGGCGCATACTCGGTCAGCAGCCTCTCGACGATCGCGGGCGCACTGGTCAAGGCGGGTGGCCCGTCAGCGGCCGGCAGTTTCCGGAACATTCAGCTGCGCCGCGGCCGCACAGTCGTGTCGACGTTCGATTTCTACGACTTGCTGCTCAAGGGCGACCGATCGAACGACCGCGTCGTGCAGCCCGACGACGTGATCCATGTCGGCCCGCTCGGCACGCAAGTGGCGCTCATCGGCAGCGTCAACCAGCCGGCCATCTTCGAGCTCAAGCCAGGCGAGACGCTGCTTGACGTGCTGCGCATGGCCGGTGGCTTCACGGCGGTCGCCGATGTCAACCGGCTGGCCGTCGAACGCCTGGACGACCGCAACACGACCCGCATCACTCAGCTCGAACTGCCCCAGGCGAGTAACGGCGAGCTGCGCAGCGGCGACGTGCTGCGTGCGTTCAATTCGGTGCTCGCGGTACTGCCGGTCGAACGGCAGAACAAGCGCGTGCGTATCGAAGGCGAAGTGCTGCGACCGGGTGAATACGTGCTGCCGGCGCGCAGCTCGATCAACGACGCGCTGAACGTGGCCGGTGGCCTGACATCGGCAGCCTACATCTATGGCACCGAGTTCAGCCGCGAAAGCGTGCGTGTCACGCAGCAACAGAACTATGAACGCGCGCTGCGCGATCTGGAGCTCGAGTTCGCGAAATCGGCGACGACGCTGCGCACCAACACCGCCGACGAAGCCGCCGCGCAATCGCAACGCACATCTGCAACGAGCCAGCTGATCGAGCGTTTGCGCTCGCTTCGGCCCACCGGGCGCGTGGTGTTGCAGATGCCGCCGGACAGCCGCGAACTTCCTGACCTGGCGCTGGAGGATGGCGACCGCGTCTACGTACCGGCCCGGCCGACCACCGTCGGCGTGTTTGGCAGCGTGTTCAACGCCGGCAGTTTCTTGTGGTCCGACAGTCGCTCCATGGACGACTATCTGCGATTGGCCGGAGGCCCCACCAAAGGCGCCGACGATGCCAGCGCCTTCGTGATTCGAGCCAATGGCAGTGTTGTCAGCAACTTGCAGAGCAAGGGCTGGTTCAGCTCCCGCAGCAGCCAATTCGCGGGCCTGACCACTCAGCCCGGCGACACGATCTTCGTGCCGGAGGAGATCAACAAGACGACCTTCGTGCAGGGTGCGAAGGATTGGACGCAGATCCTCTATCAGTTCGGGCTGGGGATCGCAGGGATCGTGGCGGCGACGCGGTGATGGACGGGCACGTGAACGACCTGCCCGCAAGCGGAACGGATGTTTCGGCCACTGCCGACGAAAGCATTTCGCTGTTCGACTTACTGGTTCCGCTGGCGCGGCACATCAGGCTGCTGACGATCGGCCCGCTTGCGGTCGGTGTGCTCGCATTCGGCATTGCCTCGTTCCTTCGACCCACCTTCACCGCGACGACATCGTTCCTGCCACCGCAGCAGTCCCAAAGCTCGGTCGCAGCGTCCGCAATGGCTTCGCTCAGCTCGCTCGGAGCCTTGGCGGGGAGTGCCGGGGCGCTGCGCACACCCGCCGACCAGTACGTGGCCTTCCTCCAGAGCGTGACTGTTTCAGATCGGATCATCGATCACTTCAACCTCATGCAGGTCTACGGCAAGGAACTCCGAGTCGATGCGCGCACGGCGTTGAGCCATCTCGTCCGTGCGTCCGTCGGCAAGAAGGACGGGCTCATTACCGTCGAAGTGGACGATGCAACGCCCGGGCGTGCCGCCGACATCGCCAACCGGTATGTGGAAGAACTGCGTCGGATGACCGGAACCATCGCGGTGACCGAGGCGCAGCAACGGCGCCTCTTCTTCGAGCAACAGCTGGCCCAGACGCAAAAGAAGCTCGTGCAGGCGCAGCAGGCAATGCAGTCCAGCGGAGTATCCGAGGGTGCCCTGAAGGCAGAGCCGCGGGCCGCGGCCGAGGGATATGCGCGCCTGAAGGCTGAGCTGACGGCGGCGGAAGTGCGCTTGCAAACATTGCGCGGCAACCTGGCCGACCCGACCTCTGAAGTGCAGCAACAGCTGGCCGTGGTTGCCGCGCTGCGCAGCCAACTGGGCAAACTCGAGCAGAACACCGACGTCCAGCGCGGCCCCGACTACATCACCAAGTACCGCGAGTTCAAGTACCAGGAAACGCTCTTCGAGCTGTACGCTCGCCAGTACGAGCTGGCGCGGGTCGACGAGAGTCGCGAAGGCTCCTTGATCCAGGTCGTCGATCCCGCGACTCCGCCTGAAAGAAAGAGCAAGCCGAAGCGCAGCATCGTTGCGCTGGTCGCCACGCTGCTCACCGCCCTGGCCCTGACCACCACGGTATTGGTTCGGCATGCATGGCGCCGCTCGGCGGCGGACCCTGCGAAAGCCGAGCAGATCGCGCGCCTGCGTGCGGCCCTGGCGCGGCGCTGAGCCCGCCGGCCGCCCCTGATAGTCGATTCGCCTGCCGGCCGTACAATCCGCCTCGGTGTTCATCGCATGAACAAGTCCGTCGCACTCGAATCTCACGACATGCCTAGCCTTCCCAAGCCCGCGGGTCCCGACGTCGATGGTGCGCACCTCGAAGTGCTGCGCCTGCTCGAGGCCGACCCGTCGCTGACGCAGCGCGATCTTTCTCGTGCACTGGGACTGAGCCTCGGCAAGACCCACTACTTGCTGCACGCGCTGCTGGACAAGGGACTGGTGAAGATGCGCAACTTCGAGCGCAGCGATCGCAAGCTGGCCTATGCGTATCTCCTGACGCCGGCCGGACTGCGCGAGAAGCTTCGCCTGACGCGCGCGTTCCTCGTCCGCAAGGAGGCCGAGTTCGAGGCATTGCAGGGCACCATTGTTCGCCTGCGCGAAGAACTTCGCGGCCATGCCGACAGCGCGTCGGCCGATCATCGACAAGCACAAGACGCCTCATGAAGAAAGTTCTCGTTACCGGCGCCGACGGCTTCATTGGCTCCCACCTCGTCGAGTTGCTTGTTGCGCAGGGCCTGGATGTCAAGGCGCTGTCCCAGTACAACTCGTTCAATCACTGGGGCTGGCTTGAGGACGTCCCCTGCCTCAAGGACATCGAGGTGGTGAGCGGCGACGTCCGGGACCCGCACTACTGCAAGCACATCACGCGCGACGTCGACACCGTGTTCCACCTCGCCGCGCTGATCGCGATTCCGTACTCGTACGTGGCGCCCGACAGCTATGTCGACACCAACATCAAGGGAACCCTGAACATCTGCCAGGCGGCCCTGGAAAACGGCGTTCGCCGCGTCATCCACACCTCGACGAGCGAGGTCTACGGAACGGCCCGCTACGTCCCCATCGACGGCATCCGCTGCAGGCGCAATCGCCCTACAGCGCGTCGAAGATCGGCGCCGATGCGATGGCGATGAGCTACTTCAACGCCTTCAACCTGCCACTGAGCATCGCTCGACCCTTCAACACCTACGGCCCGCGGCAGTCCGCTCGCGCCGTCATCCCGACCATCATCACGCAGATCGCGAGCGGTCAGCGGCAGATTCAGCTCGGCGACGTTTCACCGACCCGCGACTTCAACTACGTGGCCGACACCTGCCGCGGGTTCCTCGAACTGGCGCGCTGCGAACACGCGATCGGAGAGACGGTCAACATCAGTTCCAACTACGAGATCTCTGTGGGTGACACGCTCGGGCTGATCCGTGAGCTGATGGCGAGCGACGTCGAGTTCCTCTCGGATGCGCAGCGCATACGCCCCGAGAAATCGGAGGTGTTCCGCCTCTGGGGCGACAACACCCGCATCCGCGAGCTGACCGGCTTCCAGCCCATCTATGACATCCGGCGCGGCCTGCAGGCCACGATCGAATGGTTCACGCGCCCCGATAACCTGGCCAAGTACAAGGCCGGCATCTACAACGTCTAGGCCAGAGCCATGTTCGACGCCCTGATCCGATTCATCCGCGAGCAGTACCGGACCGATGAGTTCATTCCCCTGCACGCTCCGGTGTTCCCGGGACGCGAACGCGAGTACGTTGTGCAGACGATCGAGTCGACCTTCGTCTCCAGCGTCGGCACCTTCGTCGACCGCTTCGAGCGCGACATGGCGGCATACACCGGCGCGCAGCGCGCGGTGGCGACAGTGAACGGCACCGCGGCGCTGCATGCAGCGCTGTTGCTGGCGGGTGTCAAGCCGGGCGAACTGGTCGTCACGCAGTCGCTGACCTTCGTGGCAACCTGCAACGCCATCGCCTACTGCCATGCGGAGCCCGTTTTCGTCGATGTCGACCGAGACACGCTGGGACTCTCGCCGAGCGCCCTGGAGGCCTGGCTCGATGCATCCGCGCGGCTCGACGCGGACGGCATGTGCCGGCTCAAGCAGGACGGACGCCTGGTTCGCGCCTGCCTGCCGATGCACACCTTTGGCCATCCGGTCCATCTCGACCGCCTCGTCGACGTCTGCCGACGCTGGAACCTCGCGCTTGTCGAGGATGCGGCTGAATCGTTGGGCAGCCTCTACCACGGCAAGCACACCGGCACCTTCGGGCTGCTGGGCACGCTCAGCTTCAACGGCAACAAGATCCTCACCACCGGCGGCGGCGGGATGATCCTCGCGGACGCGGCGCTCGGCGCGCGCGCCAAGCACCTGACGACGACCGCGAAGAAACCTCATCCGTACGAGTTCGTGCACGACGAGGTCGGCTACAACTATCGGCTGCCCAACCTCAACGCCGCGCTCGGCTGCGCGCAGCTCGAACAACTCGATCGTTTCGTCGAATCCAAGCGGGCGCTCGCCGAGCGATACGGGGCGCATCTGGCAGGCAGCGGCCTGGAGTTCGTCCGTGAGCCCTCGGGATGCCGATCGAATTACTGGTTGAACGCCGTCGTCTGCGACAGCCGCGAGCAGCGCGACGCCCTGCTCAGGGCCACCAACGACAAGGGCGTCATGACCCGGCCGATCTGGCAGTTGATGACCCACCTGCCCATCTACGAAAACTGCTTGCGCGGTGACCTCGCCACAGCGGAGTGGCTGGAGGCGCGTGTGGTCAACCTGCCGAGTTCGGTGCTTCCTGTCGACGCCACACCACTCGTCTCCTCATGAGCAAGCGCAAGATCTGCGTTGTCACCGCAACCCGCGCGGAGTACGGGTTGCTGTTCTGGCTGCTGCGCGAGCTGCAACAGGCGCCCGATGTCGAGCTGCAACTGGTCGTCACCGGGACTCACCTTTCCCCCCGGTTCGGCATGACTGTGCGCGACATCGAGGCCGATGGCTTCGAGATTCGCACCCAGTTGCCGATCCCGCTCGACGACGACACCCCGGTCGGCGTGACGCGATCGATGGCCACCGCGACCGCCGCCTTCGCGGACTGCTTCGCCGCGCTGGCCCCCGACTTGCTCGTCCTGCTAGGTGACCGATATGAAGCGCTCGCGGCCGCACAGGCCGCAATGGTGGCCCGAGTCCCGATTGCCCATCTTCACGGCGGCGAAGCCACCGAGGGTGCCATCGACGAGGCCATCCGTCACTCGATCACCAAGATGTCGCATCTGCACTTCGTCGCGGCCGAGGCATTTCGGCAACGGGTCGTTCAGCTCGGCGAGACACCCGACAGGGTCTGGATCGTAGGAGCCACCGGGCTCGACAACATCGCACGACTGGAGCCGATCGACCGAGCGCAGATCGAAGCTGAACTCGGGCTCAGGCTCGCCACGCCGAGCTATCTCGTCACGTATCACCCGGCCACTCTCGGTGACGAACCTCCGGCGCAGGCAATGCGAACCCTGCTGGAAGGTCTCGATGAAGACGAACCGACCATCGTGCTGACGGGCGTCAATGCCGACACCGGCAGCAGCGCGATCCGGCACGAGATCGAGCGCTTCGCCGCGGAGCGCCCGAACCGCGTGCGGATGGTCGAATCCTTGGGGGCTCGCAGATACCTGAGCGCGATGCGCTGGGTCGATGTCGTCGTCGGCAACTCGTCCAGCGGCCTGCTGGAGGCGCCCTTCGTCGGCACTCCCTCGATCGACATCGGCGTGCGCCAGCAAGGCCGCCCGCGCGCCCCGTCGGTCATTCACTGCGCCGCAGAGCGCAACGCCATACGGCAGGCTCTACGCCAGGCGTTGAGTCCCGAGCACCGCGCCATCGCTGCACGGCGCGAGACGCCGTACGGCACGCCGGGTGCGGCACACCGCATCGCCGAAGTGCTGCGTGCGCATCCATTGGACAAGCTGCTGACCAAGCGCTTCCATGATCTTCAACCGGGGACGATTCATGAGTGATCGGGTCTTTGTCATCGCGGAAGCCGGTGTCAATCACAACGGGTCGCTCGACCTGGCCACGCAGCTCGTGGATGTCGCCGCGGCGTCGGGGGCCGACGCCGTCAAGTTCCAGACCTTCGACGCCCGGTTGCTCGCGTCGGCCGGCGCTCCGAAGGCGGCCTACCAGAGGGAGACCACCGATCGAGACGAAAGCCAGTTCGAGATGCTTCGCAAGCTGGAGCTGCCGCGTGCATGGCATGCGCAGTTGCAGGCCCGAGCACGCGAACGCGGCATCGAGTTCCTCTCGACGGCATTCGACACCGGCAGCCTGGAGTTTCTCGTCGAGCTGGGGGTGCCGTTGTTCAAGGTGCCGTCCGGTGAGCTGAGCAACGGGCCGCTGCTGTGGCGCTTCGCCCGGACCGGCAAGCCCCTGGTGGTGTCGACCGGCATGGCCACGCTGTCAGAGGTCGAACAGGGACTTGCCGTCATCGCTCACGCCTTGAACGCAGGCACCGAACCTGCCGAAATCGACGAAGTCTGGAAAGGCTGGAGCTCACCGGCCTGGCGTGCGAGCCTGCAAGGCCGGGTCACGCTGCTGCACTGCACCTCGCAATATCCGACGCCGCCCGCGGAGGCGAACCTGCGCGCCATGGACACGTTGGCAACTGCGTTCGGCCTGCCGGTCGGCTACTCCGATCACACCGAGGGAGACTTGATCCCGATCGCAGCAGTGGCACGCGGCGCAACCCTGATCGAGAAGCACTTCACGCTCGATCGCGAGCTGCCGGGCCCGGACCACCGCGCCTCGCTGGAGCCCGCCGAGTTCACGCGCATGGTGGCCCACATCCGCGCGTTACCGCAGGCGCTCGGCGATGGGCGCAAGGCTCCCCAGGTCTCCGAATGGGACACCCGGCGTGCGGCACGCCAGCAGGTGGTGGCGGCCCGCGACATCGCCGCGGGTGCCGTCTTCCAGCGCGCCGACCTGACGACCTTGCGCTCCGGACACGGCCGTCCGGCGATGGCCTTGTGGTCCACAGTCGGCCAGCTTGCCGCGCGGGCCTATCGCGCCGGCGAAGCCATCGACCCATGAAGACCGAACCCAACCAGATCGGCACGGCGATCCTGCTCGGCGCCGGCGGTCACGCCAAGGTGGTGCTGTCGCTGGCGCGCGCGCTCGGCTGGGCCGTGATCGGCGTGTGCGACCCGGCGTTGACCGCGGGACGCGACCAGCACCAATGGCGCGGCGTGCCCGTGCTCGGTGCCGATGCTGCGCTGGCTCGCGTCGACGCAGGCACGATGGCGCTGCTCAACGGCATCGGACAGAGCCCAGGTGGCAACACACGCCAACGGCTGTTCGAGGAGTGGAGCGCCAAAGGCTTCCATTTCCCTGTGCTGATCCACCCGTCCGCCAGCGTCGACCCCAGCGCATCGCTGGACGAAGGCGCACAGATCATGGCCGGGGCGGTGATCCAGGCCGACGCCCGCGTCGGCCGCAACACGATCGTCAACACGCGTGCGTGCGTCGATCATGACGGCCTGATCGGCTCGCATGTGCACATCGCGCCCGGCGCCACGCTGTGCGGCAGCGTCCAGGT
>Ga0075367_10001405_pt1 | contig 10296 bp, 12 predicted proteins | sample EndMethybrTD3032_FD_71399 | JGI IMG/M metagenome (GOLD analysis project Ga0075367, IMG submission 71399) | Populus endosphere microbial communities from Tennessee, USA - Endosphere MetaG P. TD hybrid TD303-2 | ecosystem: Host-associated > Plants > Roots > Endosphere | place: USA: Tennessee...
GAACACACCACGTCGATCTGGTGGCCGAGCGAGTCCATGTATTCGAGCTGCTTGTCGAGGTCGAACCACTCGGCCCAGCTGTTGAGCGTGTCGGAGCGGTCGTTGCGCAGGTAGCCGTAGCCGCCCTGGTCATTCACCACGGCGCGGGGGAAGCCCTTGCGCGTGCAAAGCTTGTCGAAGAACGGGCGGGGCCACCAGTGAAAATGGGAATCGATGATCCGCATTTCTCGTCTCCAACCCTTGTCGTTATTCCGGCGGCGCGCAGCCGAAGCAGTTAGACGATAGTATCCCGGAAACAGGCTCCGTTCCAGACGCCCGCCGCAACGCTGCCGTGCGCAGCCTTAAGGCCGGGTTGCCGTCCGGCTGCGGCTTAACCTGAGACTATTCCGCCGCGATGGCGTAGCCGCCATCGCCATCTCCGGCGAGATTTCGCGAACCCCATTTTCGGATCGTGTCGATCACCGGCACAAAACTCTGGCCCTTGCGGGTCAGGCGATACTCCACCTTCGGCGGTACGAGGCCATAGTCCTTGCGGTCGACGAGGCCATTGAGCGTCAGCGCCTTGAGTTCGCGGCTCAGCACGCGCGGCGCGATCTCCTGCGTGCCGATGCCGCCGCGCAACAGGCCACTGCGGATTTCGCCGTAGCGGCGGGGGCCGTCCTTCAGGTCCCACATGATGCGCAGCTTGTACTTGCCGCTGATCATCTTCTGGAACGCCGCAACCGGACAGCGGCAGGATTCGTCGGACTTGGGTTTCTTCATCGCCATGGCGTACTCCGCGACTGACGCCGCTATTATCTCACGGCTGCGGCCGGAGGCAAAGAAAGTTCATACTATCATTTTTGTCCGTACTTGCCTGTTTGCGCATGGCGCTCCCAAATGATCCCGCACGGACAGTGGACGCCGGTGGCGCGACACTGCCAGGCAAAGAAGGAGTGCATCGCTTGAAGACCTTCCTTATCAAATACACGTTCAAGACCGGTACGAAGGAACAATGGCATCGGGAGATCGAGCAGTTCATCGCCGCGCTCAACAGCGACCCGGAACTCAAGGGCCGGATTTCCTATCGCTGCATGAAAAACCGCGACGGCGACGATTACTACCATCTCGCCGGAACGGTTGACGACGCGGCGACCAAGATCCTGCAAAGCCGCGACTTCTTCCCGCGCTACACCGCGCAGACCAAGGCGACGGCCGGCGGCGTCGTGGAAGTCATTCCGCTGGAAGTCATCGCCGAGACGCAATTCCGCGGCTGAGCATTGCGGCCTCCGGTCTTCAAGATTGCGCGCGCGCTCCCTATTATAGGGAAAGGCGCGCGCATTCCTTGGAAAACCGAGAGGCCAGCATGTCCGATCAACCCGTTTATCTCGCGGCGGGCCTGCGCACGCCCTTCGTCAATGTCGATGGCGCCTTCGCGAACCGCGACGCAGTCGCGCTCTCGGTCCCAGTCGCGCAGGCGATGGCGGCGAAAGTGAAAGGGCCGATCGACTTTGCGGTCTGGGGCTGGGTCGTCCAGAACCTCAACTACGCCAATCTCGCCCGCGAAGTCTGGTTCGACGCCGGGCTCGACCCGCATGTGCCGTCGTTCACGACCATCATGCAGTGTTCGACCAGCATGGTCGGCGTGTTCGAGGCGGGCGGCATGCTCGGTCCCGGCCGCGCGCAGCTCGCGATGGTGGGCGGCGTCGAGAGCATGACAACCGTTCAGATCGCCTTCAGTCAACGGCTGTCGAACTGGCTGCGCCGCGTTCTGCAGGCGCGCAGTTTTTTAAGGCGGCTGTCTGCGCTCGCGGCGCTCAAGTGGTCGGATGTGCGCCTCTATATCCCCGAGGTCAAAAACCGCGTCACCGGCCGCAGCATGGGCGAGCACACCGAGGACATGGCCAAGGACTGGAATGTCGGCCGCCGCGAGCAGGATGAACTTGCCTTGCAGGGCCACCAGCGCGCGGTCGCCGCTCAGGAGAGCGGCTTCTTCAACGATCTCATCGTTCCAGTCGATGGCGTAACCAAAGATCATTTCCCGCGCCGCGACACCTCGCTCGAAAAGCTCGGCAAGCTTTCACCCGCTTTCGACAGGAAAAGCGGCAAGGGCTCGCTCACCGCCGGCAACAGCTCGCCGTTAACGGATGGCGCCGCCGCGATCTGGGTCGCGACCGGGGAGGGCCTGTCGCGCCTGCCGCCCGAGACCCCGCGCGCCCGGTTGGTCGATTTCGAAATCGCCGCCGTCGATATCTTCACCGAGGGGCTCTTGATGGCGCCGGTCTCGGCGATACCGCGGCTCCTTGCCCGTCACGGCCTGACCTACAACGACATCGCGTTGTGGGAAATCCACGAGGCGTTTTCGGCGCAGGTGCTGTGCCACATCAAGGGGCTTGAGGACAAAGTCTTCGTGAAGGCCAAGGCCGGCGTCGAACATACCTTTGGCACGTTCCCGCGCGAGCGCATGAATCCGAACGGCGGCAGCGTGGCGCTCGGTCATCCGTTCGCCGCCACCGGCGCGCGAATCCTCAGTCAGGCGATCAAGGAACTGGCGGCAATGCCGAAAGGCAGCCGCGCCATTGTCAGCATTTGCGCCGACGGCGGCCTTGGCAGCGTGGCGCTGCTGCAGACCTGACGGCGCTGCCCGCTAGAGGCTGCGGACGAACGTCGCCAGCAGGAAGATCGTCGCGCCCGAGAGCGAGTAGACCACGGCGGCCGTGACGTATGCCGCCAGTCCGCGAGCCTCGTACTGCACCGGCTCACAGACTGCTGGCGTCGATGGGGTCATGAATATGGACAACTGTGTCATTGCCCGAATCCTCGAAAATTTCTTGCCCCCAGAAAACGCGGAGCCCCCGATTCGGGCGAGTCATTAATTGAGTTTATTTGCATTGTTACCCTGTGCGTAGGTTGACTCTGTTAAGAGTCTGACACGGTCCCGATTCCGGGAATCGGAAAGACCTCAAAAACGAATCGTTGCATCGAATCGGACGATGAGTCCGTTCATACGGTGAATTCGATTCGTATGGCCTCCGGCACGGCATGATCGACAGCGCGCGGGCGCGCCGTTAGTGTTCGCAATGCCGATGAACAACAATTCCACACAGCGGTTTCAATCTGCCGACCGTCTTGCCGGTGCCATCGTCGAGCGCGTTGGCAAAAGCATTGTACTCGCGCTGCCGCTGGGGCTCGGCAAGGCCAACCGTATCGCCAATGCGCTGTTTGCCAAGGCCGTGGCCGACTCGAGCATCAGCCTGCATATCTTCACCGCGCTGACGCTGGAGAAACCGCGCGCGAAGCAGGACCTTGAACGCCGCTTCGTCGCGCCGTTGTCCGAGCGCCTGTTCAAGAATTATCCGGAACTAAGCTACGCAGCGGCGATCCGCTCCGGAAAATTGCCCGCCAACATCAAGGTCAACGAATTCTTCTTTCTCGCAGGCCGCTGGCTCGGCGTGCCGCTCGCCCAGCAGCATTATATTTCAGCAAACTACACTCACGCGCTGCAATACCTGCTCGACATCGGCGTCAATGTGATCGGCCAGCTCGTCACGCCGGAACGCGATGGCGCCATCAGCTTCAGCAGCAATCCCGATCTGACGGCTGAATTGCTGGCGCTGCGCCGGGCCGGCAAGGCGAAGTTCGTGTTCACAGGCGAAGTGAACGCTGAATTGCCATTCATGGGCGGCGACGCTGCGGTGTCACCGAGCGAACTCGATTTTATTTTCGAGGGCCCGGAGGCCGAATACCCGTTGTTCGCCCCGCCGCGCGAACCGGTGGAGCTGGTCGACTATGCAGCGGGGCTGCACGCCGCGCGCCTCGTGCCGGATGGCGGCACCTTGCAGATTGGCATTGGTTCGCTCGGCGATGCGGTCGCCAAGGCGTTGATCCTGCGCCATCGGGACAATGCAAACTTCAAAAAATTGCTGGCGAGCCTGAACGCGCGTTCGGTTGCGCCGGCATTGGACCATACGGACGCTTTCGAAGCGGGCCTTTATGGCTGCACCGAAATGTTCGTCGAGGGTCTGCTCGATCTCTACAAGGCAGGCGTGCTCAAGCGAGAAGTCGATGGCGCCGTGATGCACGCGGCGTTCTTTCTCGGTTCAGGCGCGCTCTACAAATCGCTGCGCGAAATGCCGGAAGCCGAACGCAACAAGTTCCGGATGACAGCGGTGTCGTTCGTCAACGAGCTCTATGGCGACGAGGCGCGAAAGCGCGCTGCCCGCGTTAATGCGCGTTTCATCAACGACGCCATGATGGCGACGCTGCTGGGCGACATCGTTTCGGACGGTCTCGACAACGGCCAGGTCGTCAGCGGTGTCGGTGGGCAATACAATTTCATTTCGCAGGGTTTTGCGTTGGAAGGTGCGCGCTCCGCCATCGTGTTGCGCAGCCATCGCGTGACCAAGGGTAGGGCGCAGTCCAACATCCGCTGGAACTACGGCCACACCACGATCCCGCGCCACCTGCGCGATATCGTCATCACCGAATACGGCGCGGCTGACCTGCGCGGAAAATCCGACCGCGATGTGATTGCCGCCATGCTCTCAATTACGGATGCGCGCTTTCAGGATGAATTGCTGGCGCGTGCGAAGGCGGCAGGCAAGATCGAGCGGGGCTTCGAGATTCCGGCGGCGTGGCGAAACAACACGCCGGCGTTTCTCTCGAACGCGCTCGGTCCCGCGCGCGTTAGCGGGGTGCTGCCGGCGTTTCCGTTTGGCACGGACTTCACCGATGCCGAGCAAAAATTGTTGCCGGCGCTGAAGGTGCTGAAAGCCGCGTCGCCGTTGCAACTCGCAGTGCTGGCGCTGCGCGGTCTGTCACTGGGCGGCGAGAGCGATTGCCTTGAGCGGATGGGGTTGGCGAAGCCCGCTGGCATGAAGGAGCTTATTTATGCGGCACTTTTGCGTGCTGCACTGCGGGAATCGCGCCGTTAAGGTCTGAGGCACTCCGGCTGCCCGGTCGCTATTGCGTTTTATGGTACCTGGAACATCGAACGCCTTGCTCCCATTCTCATCAAGTTGAAGTGATAAATTTCTGCCCCGAGATTATGAGCAATAAGGCCGCCCGAATTTGCCAGACGATGCAACGTGTGCAGCACGTTCAGGCGCACATATTTCCATGCTGCATCGCCACACAGATGTCCCGAGCATTCTTCGGCGTGTTCATTGACGTGTCATGTTCTCGCCGCAACAATCGCTACAGATGCGTACACGAGCATTGGCTAGACCTGACGCAACGAAGGTGGAGGAGGTCGTCATGATAAGCGCTCTGTCCCCGCGCTCCGATGAGTTGGATGCCGGCCGCATTGTGCGTCCGCGCTGCCCGCAGTGTGACGACCGTCAGTTTGCGTCTTCCGTCTCGGTGCATGTCAACGAGACCGATGTCCGTCATTGGTGGAACTGCGAGACCTGCGGCCACCAGTTCATGACGACGGTGCGCATGCGCAAGGCGACACGCCGCCGCGCCTTCTCATAGTTCCTCATAGTTCGCAATTTCTCAATCGGTGTGAAATTACTCCGGCGGATTTGTTCCGCCGGAGTTCGCATTTTTGGCCGGGGAACGATTGTAATGCCGAAGGATTTTTCTCTTGGGAGCTGAACAGGAGAAACGGCTATGAAAAAACTTGCTCTGTTTGTTGCTGCCGGCGCGCTGCTGGCAATTCCATCGGTCGCTAGTGCGCAAGATGCGGCGGGTGGCGCTGCGGTCGGCGCCGGTACCGGTGCCGCCACCGGCTTCGTTGTAGGCGGCCCGGTTGGTGCCGCGGTCGGTGCGGGCGTCGGCGGCGTCGTGGGCGCGGGCGTGGCGGACAAGGATCATCGCCGCCGCCACGTGGAAGAACGCGTCTATGTCGAGCCGCGCGCTTCGGTTACGGAACGCAGCTGCGTGCGCGATTCGTTCGGTAATGAAAACTGCACGATCGTGCGCCGCTAGCGACGCAGCGTAATGCGCCTTGTTGGGCAATGTGAGTATCGATAGGCGCGCGCGAACGCCCCCGCTGATGGCGGGGGCGTTCGCCTTTTTCGCGCCGTAGCAGACGGCGGGTGGAACGTGTCCCCGGGCGTTGCCATTGTCTCGCAGGCGTAATGGAAAAGGACGAAGGAGTTCCGCGATGAAAAAAGTTCCACTTCTTTTGGCTGCGACCGCCACGCTTGGCCTGTCCGCGCTTGCGTATCCCGCACAGGCCCAATCGATTGGCGAGAAGACTGGCGTCAACTCGTTGACGGGAACGGCGCCTTCGACAGCGGACTTCGTCAAGGAAGCCGCGATCAGCGACATGTTCGAAATCGAAGCCGGCAAGCTCGCCCAGCAAAAGGGTTCGCCGGAAATCCGCGCCTTCGCCTCGCACATGATCGAGGACCACAGCAAGACAACGACCGAGATCAAGAAACTGGTCCAGAGCGGCGACGTTAAGGCCGAACTGCCGACGGCGCTCGATCCTTCGCACCAGGCCAAGCTCGACAAGCTGAAGACGCTGCGCGGCGACGACTTCAACAAGACCTACGACGACTCGCAGAAGGCCGGCCACAAGGACGCGGCTTCGCTGTTCGAGCGTTATGCCAACGGCGGTGAAAATCCGAAGTTGAAGGAATTTGCGGGCAAGACGCTGTCGACCATCCAGGACCATCAGAAGATGGCAGAGAATCTCAAGCCTTAACGGAGGTATCGCCATGGCCCGCAAGACCCGCAAATACTCCAAGAGTGCATCGAAGGACGTAGAGCGCAAGATGAAGCGTTACAAACGCGGCACGGCGCGCAGCGGCCCCGGTGGCAGGGGTGGCAAGGTGAAAAGCCGCAAACAGGCCATCGCCATTGGCCTCTCCGAAGCCCGCAAGAAGGGCAAGAAGGTGCCGCGCAAACGCAGTGCGTGAGGCGCGGCGCGCGAGCGTTGAGCCGAACAGGCGCAATTGCTGAAAAAGAAGGTGTTGGCAGTAACGCAACAGCAAGCGTCTTTGTTCCACCGCATGGGCTCTTGGTCCCAGGGACTGGGAGGAACAACCAACCTCCGGCTTCGTTGAAATGACAGCAATTAGGCAGTCCGTTCGAGGGAGCGTGCCATGGGTCGTTTCAATTCGCGTTTTGAGCTTTCCGCACCGTTCAACAAGGCCGTGCTCGCCGCACTGCTGCTTGCGGGGGTTTCGGGCGTTGCGCTCGCCGAGCCGTTGTCGCTTGCCGACACCAGATCTCCGGTCATTTTCGATCAGGCCATTCACGACCAGCCGGCGACAGAGCCGCCAAGCTCCACATTGCAGATGCCGGAGCATCTGCGCCGTCAGACGGTCGACTATACGGGACGCGAGGTGCCCGGCACGATCATCATCGATACTCCGAATACGTATCTCTATCTGGTGCAGCCGGGCGGCAAGGCGATCCGCTATGGCATCGGCGTCGGTCGCTCGGGGTTCACCTGGTCGGGCATGCAAACGATTTCGCGCAAGTCGGAATGGCCGGACTGGTACCCGCCCGCGGAAATGATCACGCGCCAGCCGTATCTGCCACGTTTCGTTGCGGGCGGCGTTACCAGCCCGCTTGGGGCACGCGCGATGTACCTCGGCAATACCGAATATCGTATTCACGGCACCAACCAGCCCGAGACCATCGGCCACAACGTTTCAAGTGGCTGTATCCGTATGAACAATGATGACGTCATCGATCTGTATTCGCGGGTGAACGTCGGCACCAAGGTCATCGTGCTGCCGATGACCGCGAAGGCCCAGATGCCGGCGCTGACGCGCGCCGCCGCGATGGCGAAGCCGGCAGAGGTTGCGCAACGTCCGCGTGGGATCGTGACCGTGGTGCCCACGGGCTCGAGCACCTTGGCCTACACGCCGCCAGTGGCGATGGTTTCGAGCGCGCCGCAGACCATGGTCAGAGCACACGGTCTCTACTGAGTTTGAAAGCGATACGGCGGCGCTACTGCCAGAATGAGGCCGCTCCAAGCGCCAATACAGCCAGCAGCATTATGGCGGTCGCGAGCCAGCCGGCGATTTTTAGCGGCTTTGATGCGGCGAAAATGTGCATGATTTTTTGATTGGTGACGATCAGCATCATCGCCGCCATCACTGGAACCGCGACGATTCCATTCAAAACGGCGCTCCATACCAGCATTTTCATCGGATCGAACGGCGTAAACGTCAGCGCAAACCCGATAATCGTTGCCGCAGCAACGATGCTGTAGAAACCCGTAGCTTCCGCGGCCTTTGCTTCAAGCGATCCGCGCCAGCCCATGGCGTCCGCGACGCAATAGGCAGCCGAGCCGGCAAGGACCGGGATCGCCAGCATGCCGGTGCCGATGATGCCAAGCGCGAACAGGAAGAACGTCAGTTCACCGGCCAGCGGCTTTAATGCGTTGGCGGCATCCGCGGCCGAATGGATTTCCGTGATGCCATGGGAGTTTAGAACCGCCGCAGTGGTCAGGATGATGAAAAACGCCACGACGTTGGACAAAACCATGCCGACGGCGGTGTCGAAAAAAATCCGTTTCATTTCAAGCTGCCCGCTGCGCGAGGCATTTTTCAGTGGTTGCTGAATCCTGCCCTGATTCATTTCTTCGACTTCCTGCGAGGCTTGCCAGAAGAAGAGATAGGGACTGATCGTCGTGCCGAGCACGGCGACGACCATCATCAGGTAGTCGGAGTTAAACGAGATTTGCGGCAGCACGGTCGCCGCCAACGCTTCGCCCCATGGAATTTTCACTGTGAAGGCGGTCGCGACATACAGGAACAGAATGAGCGTCGCGAATTTCAATATCGGCGCGTAGTGCCGATAGGGTACGAAAACCTGCAGCAGAACCGACGCCGCAGCGAAGATCAGCGCGTGCTCGTGCTTCAATCCGCCGACGACGAGGGTGAGTGCTTCGCCCATCGCGGCGATGTCGGCGGCAATGTTGAATGTGTTTGCGGCCAGCAGTAGTGCGACAATGACAAGAACAACAGGGCGGGGCACGACCAGCATCAAATTGCCGACGATGCCCCGGCCGGTGACGCGGCCGATCTTGGCGCTGATGACCTGAATCGCGATCATGAACGGCGTCGTCAGGAACACCGTCCATAGCAACCCAAATCCGAATTGAGCGCCGGCCTGCGAATAGGTCGCGATGCCAGACGGATCGTCGTCCGCCGCGCCAGTGACAAGGCCGGGGCCGAGCAGGCGCAGAATGACGTTGCCGGATCGTTTTTTCACCGCAGGCGACTTCGAGCCATTTGCCTTCGCCGCAGATGTCTTTTTTAAAGCGGCCATATTGCCCTTCGCCTACGAAATTCGAACTGAATCAGCGGCTTTCAACAAAAAGGCCGGCAGGAGATTCCCTGCCGGCCTCAATGTCTGTCATTCGGAAAGGTTGCCTGTTCGGGTGGCGTTTACGCCTTGCTGAACAGCTCGTCGACGTATTCCCAGTTCACGAGGCTTTCCATGAAGGCCTTGAGATAATCCGGGCGGCGGTTGCGATAGTCGATGTAGTAGGAATGCTCCCACACGTCGCAGCCGAGGATTGGCTTTGCCTTGTGGATCAGCGGGTTTTCGCCGTTCGGTGTCTTCATGACGGTGATTTTGCCGTCCTTGACCGCGAGCCAGCACCAGCCCGAGCCGAATTGGGTCACGCCGGCGTTGGCGAATTCTTCCTTCATCTTCTCGACCGAGCCGAGGTCCTCGATGATCTTCTTCTCGAGACGGCCGGGAATGCTGCCGCCGCCTTTCGGCTTCATCCACTTCCAGAAGTGCAGATGGTTATAGTGCTGGGCGGCGTTGTTGAAGAGGCCGGGGTTGCTGCCGTGGGCGGCGACGACGATTTCCTCGATCGACTTGCTGTCCAGCGGTGTGCCCGCGAGAATTTTGTTGGCGTTGTCGACGTAAGCCTTGTGGTGCTTGTCGTGATGATATTCGAGCGTCTCTTTCGACATGATCGGCGCGAGCGCGTCGTGGGAATAGGGAAGATCGGGCAGTTGAAGGGCCATCTGCGGCCTCCTTCTTTTTTAGCTGTGAAAACGAACGGTGGTTGAAATAACCGGAGCCAGTTTTCCCAATGTTGGAGCTAACAAGCAAGACGGGAAAATGAGCTGGCGGCGATTAAAGGAGGGTGGAACGGCCGATTTTCCGAAAGCCAGTCCCTGAAAGTAGTCCTTCTGCATGAACTGCAAATCAGCTTGTTCGAATTAACGTGCGATTCCGCCAAATCGTTCCTTCCCGGTTCGACTTGATGCCATAACTTCCAAGGACAGGCGATTTGGATAAGTTGCGATGGCCGAAAGTCCATCTGGCGATCCGGCAAATCTGGCGTGTTTTGCCCGCCGATCTCCTCGATTGACGATCGCAATATAAGAG
>Ga0075367_10001409_pt1 | contig 10286 bp, 8 predicted proteins | sample EndMethybrTD3032_FD_71399 | JGI IMG/M metagenome (GOLD analysis project Ga0075367, IMG submission 71399) | Populus endosphere microbial communities from Tennessee, USA - Endosphere MetaG P. TD hybrid TD303-2 | ecosystem: Host-associated > Plants > Roots > Endosphere | place: USA: Tennessee...
GCGTACACCCCGGGCTGCTGCATCTGCCATGCCGTGCGCGCTTTGGCGCGACACGGGCGCGGACCGCGGAATGTCGAGCCCGAACGCGGCAGCCGTCGCGCGTCCAGGGGCCGGCGCGCGGATTCGTCCCCAGCTTCGCGGACTTTTCGACGACCGCGGTCGAGGCGTTCAGCCGACGTGTCCGAGGAACCAGGCCGCAGCGCTGCCGGCGTAGTAGGCGACCGCGGAGACGATGGCGCCGAGCCCGAGCATCTCCAGGCCGCCGCGCAGCGCCCGTTCGTCGGTCACCGTCGAGCGCAACGCGCCGACGCCGAACAGGGCAGCGAGCGTCGACACCGTGGCGGTCGCGACCCGCGCCGATGCCGGCACCGCGGGGAAGAGGTAGGCCGCCAGCGGAATCGCTCCCGCCACACCGAAGGCGAGGAACGTGGCGACGGCGTGGCGTGACGGGTAGGCTTCCTCCTCGGGCAGCGCCAGCGTGCGGCGCACGATTTCCTGCGATCGGATGCTCAGGTAGTTGCCGACCCCCATCGAGAGCCCATCGGCGAGAAGGTTCGCGAAGCCGACGATCAGCACCGCCCGGCGCGTCAGCGCTCCGCCCTCGACGCCGGCCACGACGGCGAACGTCGTGACGAGCCCGTCGTTGGCGCCGTACACCATGTCCTTCAGATAGTGCTGCGCGGTGGCGCGCACGCCGCGAGGTTCGACGTGCAGCGATGGGCGCGGGCCTGTGGCGTCCTTCATGGTGTGCCAGCCTGAGTGACGGTGACGGTCTGGTCGCGCACGGCGATGGTGCCCGTGCGCGGCGTGGAGGTCGGGTTCGGCGCGACGCTGAAGGCGACGCGGTCGTCGCCCCGCGCCGGCACGTGGCTCGTGATCGTCAGCCAGGGCACGCTCGCGACCGCGGACCAGACGCAGCCGTCCTGCGTGGCGCCGCCGCACGTCGTCGGATCGCTCTGCTGGATGACGTCGAACGTGCCGCTGCCGCCGGCGGCGTCGATGGCGATGGCGCTCCGGCTGACCGCGTACCGGCAGCCCGCCTGCGTGATCCGGATGTTCTGGCCCAGCGTGGGCGTCGGCCAGCGCACCAGGATGCGCGCCGACCTCGGCGCGTCGTAGTTGTCCGTGAGGCGCATCGCGATGGTGCCGGACCCCGTGCCGGTCGCGCCGCTGCGCAGCTCGACCCACGCGGCGTCTGGCGTCGCGGTCCACGGACAGGCGGCCTGCGTGGTCACGGTGGCGACGAGCGTCGTGCCTGGCATGCAGGTCTGGATCTCGACCGGCGCGACCGCGTAGTCGCAGATGCCGGTGTCGCCGGCTTGCGTGACCGCGAAGGTCCGATCGGCGACGGTGATCGCCGCGGCGCGTCCGTCGACCGCGCCGTTCCGGGTCACGCTGTAGCTCACGGTGCCGGCCCCGGCGCCGCGGGCGCCCCCGCTGACGATCAGCCACGCGGCGTCGCTGCTGGCGGTCCACTCGCATCCCGCGGCGACCGCGACCGCGAACTGGCCGTCTGCCGCGTCCTTGCCGTAGTGGGCGGCGGTCGGCGAGAGCTCGACCCGGCACTCGGGCGGCGCCACGTGGCCGCGCTGGGTCACCGTGTGCGGCTGCCCTTCGACGCTCACCACCCCCGAGCGGGCTTCTGCGGCGGTCTGGCCGGCGACCACGTACGTCACCGATCCGTCGCCGCTGCCCGTGCGCGTCGCGGGCAGCGAAATCCACGCCTGGCTCGTCGACGCCGTCCACGTGCAGCCGGCAGCGGCGGAAACGGTGACGGTGCCGGTCCCGCCAGTGTCCGCGAACTCCCGGCTCGCGGGCGACACGGCGACCGTGCAGGGCGGCGATGGTTCGACCGGGGACCTGTGCTCACACGCCGACAGGACGTAGCCGGCCGCCACGAGGACGAGCAGGCTCGCGGCCGGAAGCAGGGCGGGCAGCCTTCGCACGGTCGACCTCCACGGCGTGTCCCAGCAATCCGCGGACCGTCGAGACCAGGCACCGGCGCCGTCAGCGGCGAACGGCTGCGGCGATGCGACGCGAAGGATTTCGCGGCGAGCGCGATATTTCCCGCGACCGCGCCGTCGTCGACCCCACCCATGGCCGCGAGGCTGCCGATGGCTGCCGGCATCGCCTTTGCGATTCCCGTCCGTGTCGACATCCCCGTCGGCGCCGCCTTCGCGGTTCGCGAGCACGCCATGCCCCACCCACGGATGCCCATCGCCTTGCTGCTCCTCGCGCTCGCGGCCGCGTGTGCGCCGCGCTCGCGGCCGGTGACGCTGGACGCGACCGCCCGCGATCGCGAGGCGCTGCTGGGCTCCTGGCGCGGGAGCTACAGCATCGACTTCCAGCGCGGCGGCAGCATCTCGTTCGTCCTCCGGGCCGGCGACACCGACGCGCACGGTGACGTGCTGATGGTGCCGAAGGGGGCGCAACGGCCGTACGGCCTTCCGCCGGGAACGGGCGGACCGCGACCGCAGGGCGGTCCCGTCATCGACGCCGAGCTGTTGACCATCCGCTTCGTGCAGGCGTCGGGCGGGCACGTGACGGGGACGCTGGTCCCGTACTGGGATCCCGATCGCGCCTGCGTCGCCAGCGCGACGTTCGACGGGCGGCTGGACGGTGGCCGCATGAGCGGCACCTTCCTGTCGACCTGTGAGCGCGGCGTCCCGACCTGGACGGGCCGCTGGTCCATGCGTCGCGTCCGATGAAGGGAGCGCCGTGCGCGAGATCCGCGAGTACTGGGCGGTCGAGGCAGGCCCGCTGGCCGCCGACCTCGAGTCCTCGGCGAGCGGGCTGAGCACGGACGACGCCGCGGACCGGCTGCGACGCCTCGGCCCCAACGCCCTGCAAGGGACCGAGCAGACGTCGGCGCTCACGGCACTCCTGCGCCAGTTCCGCAGCCCCCTTCTCCTGATCCTGCTGTTCGCGGCCGGGGCCTCCGCCCTGACCGGCGAGTGGACCGACGCCGGCATCGTCCTGGTGATCGTCGCCGTGAGCACCGGTCTCACCGCCGTGCGCGAGCACGCCGCCGAGACCGCGGCGGCGGCGCTCCGCAATCGCATCCGGACGCGCACGCGCGTGCTGCGGGACGGGCGTCCCGTCGAACGGCCGATCGAAGAGGTGGTACCGGGCGACGTGGTGCTGCTGGCGGCAGGCAGCCTGGTGCCGGCCGATGCGGTCGTGCTCGAGGCCGCGGACCTCTTCGTCAACGAGGCGGTGCTGACGGGCGAGAGCTTTCCGGTCCAGAAGACGCCGGGGACGACGCCGGCGTCGGCGAGCCTGCGCGATCGCCCCAACGTCGTCCTGCTCGGCACCAACGTCCACACCGGCTCCGGCCGCTGCCTCGTCGTGCGCACGGGGCGCGCCACGCAGTTCGGCCGCCTCGCGAGCCGCCTCGTGCTCAGGGCGCCCGAGACCGAATTCGATCGCGGGCTGCGGCACTTCGGCTACCTGCTCGCCACGGTGATGTTCGTGATGGTGCTGGCGGTCTTCGCCCTGCACGTGGTGTCGGGCCGGGCCAGCATCGAGACGTTGATGTTCGCCGTCGCCCTGGCGGTCGGGCTGAGCCCGGAGCTGCTGCCGGCGATCCTGGCCGTCAACCTGGCGCGCGGCGCGCGCGAGATGGCCGGTCACGGCGTGCTGGTCCGCCGGCTCTCGGCGATCGAGAACCTGGGCAGCATGGACGTGCTGTGCACGGACAAGACCGGCACGCTGACCGAGGGCATCGTCGAGCTCCAGGGCGCCTACGACCCCGACGGCGTGCGCGCGGACGACGTCCTCGGACTGGCCGCCGTCAACGCGTCGCTCGGCACCGGGCTCGCGGGCGCCCTCGACGAGGCGATCGTGCGCGCCGACGCGGCCCGGACCGCGCCCGCGCGCAAGCTGGCGGAGCTCCCATTCGACTTCGCGCGCAAGCGCGCCAGCGTGGTGGCCGAGATCGGCGGCGCCGTGCTGCTCGTGAGCAAGGGCACCGTTCCGCGCGTGCTCGACGTCTGCACCACGATGCCGGACGGGGCCCCGCTGGACGCCGCGCGCCGCGCCTCGCTGGAGGCCAGATTCGAGGCGTGGAGCCGCGAAGGCACGCGCGTGCTCGGGGTCGCGACGCGGGCCCTCGACCGCCGCGACAGCTACGGTCGCGCCGACGAGCACGACCTGACGTTCCGCGGTTTCCTCACGTTCTTCGATCGGCCGAAGCCTGAGGCGCGACAGGCGCTCGCCGATCTGGCGGCCCTCGGCGTGTCGATCAAGGTCATCAGCGGCGACAGCCGCCTCGTCGCGCAGCACGTCGCGTCGCTGGTCGGCCTGCGGGCCGACCGCACGCTCACCGGAGCCGACCTGAACGCCATCCGTGACGAGGCGCTGTGGCACCAGGCGGAAGAGACCGACCTGTTCGTCGAGGTGGATCCGCACCAGAAGGAGCGCATCATCCTCGCCCTGAAGAAGACCGGCCACGTCGTCGGCTTCCTCGGGGACGGCGTCAACGACGCTCCAGCCATGCACGCGGCCGACACCAGCCTGTCGGTGGAATCCGCGGTCGACGTCGCCCGGGACGCGGCGGACTTCGTCCTGCTCGAACGGAACCTGGACGTCATCCGGTGCGGCATCGCCGAGGGCCGGCGGACGTTCGCCAACACCCTCAAGTACGTCCTCACCACGGCCAGCGCCAACCTCGGCAACATGATCAGCATGGCGGTGGCCTCGGTGCTCCTGCCGTTCCTGCCGCTGCTCGCGGGCCAGGTCCTCCTGAACAACTTCCTCTCCGACATTCCCGCCCTCGGTCTCGCCGGGGACAGTGTCGACCACGAGCTCGTCGACCGCCCCCGGCGCTGGGACATGCGGTTCATCGGGCGGTTCATGGTGGAGTTCGGGCTGCTCAGCACCGCGTTCGACGTCCTGACGTTCGTCGTGCTGCTGTTCGTGTTCGCCACGACCGTCGACGCCTTCCGGACCGCCTGGTTCATCGAATCGCTGCTCACCGAGCTCCTCGTCGCGCTCGTCGTCCGCACGCGCCGGCCGTTCTACCGGAGCCGCCCGGGCACGCTGCTGCTGGTGTCGACCGCCGTGCTGGTGCCGGTGTCGCTCGCGATGCCGTACCTGCCGTATGCCGGCGCCCTCGGCTTCGTGCCGTTGCCGGCGTCGCTCCTGGCGGGTGTGGGCCTGATTACGGCCGGTTACCTCGTCGCCACCGAAGCGTTGAAACGGTGGTTCTTCCGTACTGGAGCTGATCATGACCCCGCTGACGATCGACTTCGGGAATCTCTCGCTCGAGGACGTGCCGCGCGTTGGCGGCAAGAACGCGTCGCTCGGTGAGCTGTTCCGTCATCTGCGGCCGCATGGCGTCGGGGTCGTCGACGGGTTCGCCACCACCGCCGACGCCTTCCGGCTTCTGCTCGCGCAGGACGGCCTCGGCGACCGGCTGCGCGCGCTGCTCACCGGCCTCGACGTGGAGGATCTGCCGGACCTCGCGCGGCGCGGGCACGCGGCGCGGAGCGCCGTCCTCGAGACGCCGCTGCCGGCCGCGTTCCGCTACGCGGTGATCGAGGCCCACGCCCGTTTGCGCGAGCGCCATGGTGCCGACGTGTCGTTGGCGGTGCGCTCCTCGGCCACCGCGGAGGATCTGCCCGAAGCGTCGTTCGCTGGCGCCGCCGAGACGTTCCTCAACGTGCGCGGCACCGAGGCGCTGCTGCGCGCGGTGCAGGCCTGCTGTGCCTCGGTGTTCACCGATCGCGCGATCAGCTATCGCACGCGCCTGGGCTACGACCATCTCAAGGTCGCGCTGTCGGTTGGCGTCATGCCGATGGTGCGGTCGGATCTGGCTTGCTCCGGCGTGATCTTCACACTCGACACCGAGTCGGGCTTCCGCGACGTGATCGTCGTCACGGGGGCCTACGGCCTGGGCGAGTACGTGGTGCAGGGCGTCGTCACGCCCGACGAGTGGACGGTCTTCACGCCGACGCTGGCCGACGGCGCCCGCCCCATCATCGGCCGCCGTCTCGGCTCCAAGGAGGTGCGGCTGGTCTACGCTGATGGCAGCCGCGCGACCCGAAGCGAGGCGATCCCGCCGGCCGAACGCGGCCGGTTCTGCCTGTCCGACGACGAAGTACTGACGCTGGCCCGCTGGTCGGTCCTGATCGCGCGGCACTACTCCGAGCGCGCGGGCCATCCTCAGCCGATGGACATCGAATGGGCCAAGGACGGCGACAGCGGCGCGCTGTACGTGCTGCAGGCCAGGCCCGAAACTATCCACTCGCGCAAGGCCGCGACCGCGTCGGCCGAGATGTACCGGCTCACCGGCACGCCCGGCGCGCCCCTCGTCAGCGGTCAGGCCGTGGGCGAGCGGATCGCATCGGGCCACGCCCGCGTGGTGACCGACGTCGCCGGCCTGGACGCCGTCAGGCCCGGCGAGGTGCTCATCGCCGAGCGGACCGACCCGGACTGGGAGCCGGTGATGCGGCGGGTGGCGGCGATCGTCACCGACTCCGGCGGCCGCACCGCGCATGCCGCGATCGTGTCACGGGAGTTCGGGCTGCCGTGCATCGTCGGCACCGGCGGCGCCACGCGGACCATCCGGACCGGCGACGCGATCACCGTGTGCTGCGCCGAAGGCGCCGAGGGCCACGTCTATCCGGGGCTGGTGCCGTTCGCCGTCGAGCGGGTCGAGCTGCCCGCGCTGACGGCCGGGCACCGGACGCGGATCATGTTGATCGTCGGCGATCCGGGCCGCGCCCTCGCGCTGGCCGCAATCCCGAACGACGGCGTCGGTCTCGCCCGGATGGAGTTCGTCATCGCCAACGACATCGGGATCCACCCGATGGCGCTGGCGCGCTACCCGAAGCTCGCCGATTCCGCCGCGGTCGCGGCGATCCGGGCCCGCATCGGCGACGAGCCGCCGGCCGAGTTCTTCGTCCGGCGGCTGGCCGAAGGCGTCGGCCGGATCGCCGCCGCCTTCTTCCCGAAGCCGGTCATCGTGCGGATGAGCGACTTCAAGACCAACGAGTACGCGGCGCTCCTGGGCGGGCGGGAGTTCGAGCCGCACGAGGAGAACCCGATGATCGGGTTCCGGGGCGCGTCACGCTACTACGACGTCCGCTACGCGGAGGGCTTCGCCCTCGAGTGCCGGGCGCTGGCGCGGGTGCGGCGCGAGATGGGGCTGCGCAATCTCAAGGTGATGATCCCGTTCTGCCGCACCGTCGACGAGGGACGGCGCGTGCTGGCGGCGATGGCGGACCATGGGCTGCCGCGCGGGGAGGACGGCCTCGAGGTCTACGCGATGTGCGAGATCCCGGCGAACGTCGTGCTGGCCGAGGCGTTCCTCGGCATCTTCGACGGGTTCTCGATCGGCTCGAACGACCTGACGCAGCTGACGCTCGGGCTGGACCGCGATTCCGAGACGCTGGCGCCCATGTTCGACGAGCGCAACGACGCCGTCCGCTGGATGATCGCGCGGGCGATCGAGGCCGGCAAGCGCACCGGCAAGCCCGTCGGCATCTGCGGCCAGGCGCCGTCCGACTACCCGGACTTCGCCGCCTGGCTGGTCGAGCAGGGGATCGATTCGATCTCGCTCAACCCGGACACGGCCATCAAGACGGCAGTGCGGGTCGCGGAGGTGGAGGCGCGGACGGCGCCTCGCGCGGTGGGCGCGGCGCGCTGAAGCGCCGGCTGGGTCATTTCGTCCTGACGCGAGCCGACCGGTGGAGCGCCCCGCCGCGCGTCAGGACACCAGCGGGCCGAAGGCGAACCCGGTCGCCACGGCCAGGATGGCGACGACGAGCCAGCCGATCAGGCACACGGCGATCGCCCGCGACACGTGCGTGAAGTCGAGGGCGTGTCGTACCGCGACGACCATCGCCACGAGCATCCAGACGGCGACGATGGCGAAGGTCACGGGACGGGCGACGGGCACCGCGACGAGGGCGAGGAGGAGACCCGGCGCCGCGCTGAAGCCAATCGTCCGGGCGATCTCCGGTCCGTCGGTCCGCGTCTGCGCCTCGGCCAGCAGGCGCCCGCCGACGTGGTAGACGATCACGGCCCACGACAGCCAGCCGATCACCACGGCCGCCGTGAGCGTCAGGGTCGAGCGGACCGTGAGCGCTCCGCCCGACAGGCCGATCCCCGCCGCGAGGCCGAAGCCGCCGACGACGGCCGCCGCTTGCCAGAGCGCGCCCGGGTCCGCCTCGACCTCCTCGTAGGTCGTCCCGTCCAACCGCATTGCGCCGATCACGCGTCTGGTGAAGCTCATGGCGGTCCTCCCGGGCGCATCGGCCCGCGGCCTGTCGTCGCAAGAGCAGTGCCGTGACGCGGGCGCCGCGCGGCCGTCGTGCCGCCCGTCGCTGCGGCGAACCAGCGGGGAGCGCCGCGGAATAGTGCGCACCGGCGCGGAAAGCTCCTGAACGGCGGCCGCGCGCGCGGGCGCCGTGACGCCGATTCCACGTTGTTCCCTTCCCAGCGCGCCGTGGACGAGGTCTTGCAGTTCGTGCGGGTGAACGGGTGCGATACCGGGCAGCGCCCAGGGAGGACGTCGTGAAGATCGACCTGATCATGACCCGTGACGTGGGGACCTGCGGTCCCGAGACCAACCTGGCCAGCGTCGTCGAGACCATGTGGCGGCGCGACTGCGGCATCGTGCCGGTCGTGAACGAGCGCGGCGAAGCCGTCGGCGTGGTCACCGATCGCGACGTCTGCATCGCGCTCGGCACGCGCGACGTGCCGGCGTCGTCGCTGGTGGCGCGGAGCGTCATGACGGAGCCGGTCGTGGGCTGTGCCCCGGAGGACGACTGCATCGACGTCCTCCTGACCATGGCGCAGCGCCACGTGCACCGCGTGCCGGTGCTCGGCATCGGCGGGGTGGTGCTGGGGATCGTCTCGATCGACGACATCGTGCGGCACGCCGCCCGCGCGCCGGAGGCCGATCCGCTGCGAACGATCGTGCTGCAGATCCTCGCCGACGTCGACACGCCCGCCAGGCCGGCGCCCAAGACGCTCGTCGTCGGCGCCTGACGTCCAGCCATGGCCGGGCCCTTCGGTTCCGCCGCGCCGCGGCTGGCGCGCGCGCTCGTCGTCGCGACTCTGGTCCTCGCCACCGCTGGGTGTCACAGCGGTGGTGAACGCGATCGGGGAGGCGCGACGCCGCTCAGCCCGTCGGTACAGGCGGCCGCCGCGCCGGCGACGGTGACGCCGCGCCCGTCGGCCGCGACGCCCGCGATCGCCGGCGCCCGGGTGGCGCTTCCCGCCGACGGGGCATGGACCATCGGCTCGAACGTCGTGGCCTTCCCGCCGCGCAACGAGCCGTTCGACTTCCGGCGCGCCCTCGAGGACAAGTACCGCGTCGACCTGGGGCGTGGCCCGGCCGCGACCTACGTCGATCTGGAGGGCGACATCGTCTGGACGCAGGAGTACCTCCGCTACCGGGTCAACGGCTGCGACCACGAGACGGCGGTCAGTCGCGTGCTCCAGCAGATCGGCGGCGGCGGCATCGGGCCGGTCTGCGGCGAGGCGCCCGGAGGCGCGGTGGCGTTCCCACCGCGCAACGAGCCCTACGCCTTCCGGCTGCAGCTGGAAACCGTCTACCGTGACGTGCTGCGGCGCGGCCCCACGTTCAGCGCGGTCGACGTCGAAGGCGCGATTGTCTGGACGCAGGAGTACCTGCGCTATCGCGTCAACGGCTGCGAGCACATCCAGGCGCAGGCCGCCGTGTTCAAGCAGATCGGCGGCGGCGGGATCGATCCGGTCTGCGGCGGCGTCCTGAACGGCACGTGGGACGGCCGGCTGCTCGACTTTCCTGGCGGCCGCACTTTCCGGATGACGCTCTCGATGGTCGGGGACCGGGTGACCGGCTCGATGACGGGCGAGGGCACCGGCGGCGGAGGCTTCGTCACCGGACGCTACGCGGGCAGCGGCCCGGTGCACCTCGAGGCCGATTTCGGCGACGGCAAGCAGTACTTCGACGGCGACTTCGACGGGCCGAATCGCCTCCGCGGCACCAGCACCTACAACACCAGGCCGCCTGTGTATCGCTTCGAGATGTCGCGGTAGGACGGCGGCAGGCGCTGGCTCAGCGCACGTGAATCGGGAGGCTGACGGAGGCCTGCGTGCCGCCGCCGTCGCGGTCACAGAGCGTGACGGTGCCGCCCTGCAGATCGGCGAGCCGCTTGACGATCGCGAGCCCCAGCCCGGTTCCGCCGTGCTTGGTCGTGAAGAACGGCTCGAAGATGCGGGCGCGGATCGCCGGATCGATGCCGGGCCCGCGATCGAGCACGTCGATGCGGCAGGTCTGCGCGGTGGCGCTG
>Ga0075367_10001410_pt1 | contig 10284 bp, 6 predicted proteins | sample EndMethybrTD3032_FD_71399 | JGI IMG/M metagenome (GOLD analysis project Ga0075367, IMG submission 71399) | Populus endosphere microbial communities from Tennessee, USA - Endosphere MetaG P. TD hybrid TD303-2 | ecosystem: Host-associated > Plants > Roots > Endosphere | place: USA: Tennessee...
CCTCCAGGCCGCGCGGCGCGATCACGTCGATCGCGACCGACTGCCGCGTCGCGAGCTCGGCCACGCCCTCGAGCGCCGCCGCGAGGTGAGCGTCGAGCGCCCCGTGGCGCGTCTCGCGCAGCGACAGCTGGTCCGACAGGATCAGCAGCGACTTCCGGCCGGGCCGGGCGCCCAGCGCTCGGATTCCGCCCTCCATCGCATCGATCGTCAGCTTCGTCCGGAGAGGCGAGGAGGTGAGAGGCCCCGCCACGGCGAGGGCCTGCTCCAGGTCGGTCAGCGCGGCGCGCAGGCGCTGGCGATCGGCGGTCGGCTCTCCGAGCGGCGCCACCTGCCAGGTGCGCCCGAGGGCCACGAGGTCGCCCGCCGCCATCTGCGTTTCGACGAACGTGGCCAGCGCGGCCGCCACCCGGCTGCGGCTCTCGGGCGCGAGACCGAAGTCGTCGACGAGGAACGCGACGACGTGGGCCGTTCCGCCGGCCGCGGCATCGACGTATTCATGCTGCACGATCGGCTGCCGCCGGCCGTCTTCGAATACTTCGAACTCCTCCGGCTGGAGATCGGCGACCGAACGGCCTTCGCCGTCGGTGACCACGGCGTCGATCTCCACGAGATCGGCGCCCACGCTCACGACCGGCGCGAGCGGCGACTCCACCGCACCGAACACGGCGGTACCGCCGGACAGAATGGCGATCGCCATCGTGACCACCGTGCGCGGACTCATGAATGGACCCGCGAAAAAATTAACATATGCACCCGGCGCCGCGTCAAGAGGCCGAATGGCACTTTGTTGGGAGGGACCGCTATCGCGCGTTCGCGAACTGCTCTGCCATGGCCCGCCACTGCCAGAGCAGACCCTGGACGGCCAGGAACAGCAGGAGGACGCCCGCCACCACTCGTCCCGCACGCCCGTGCCGCGACATCCGCGCCAGGGTCTCCCCCGCGGCCAGGCAGACGAGCGGGGTCATCAGCAGCGTCTCGTGCCCGTGAAGGAAGACGTCGGGCACCTTGGCGCGCCCGAGCAGGAGCAGCAGGTACGTCGCGGTCCAGGCCAGCAGCACGCGGTATCCCGCGGCCCGGCGCAGGAGGTAGAGCCCGGCCACGGCCAGGACCGGATACACGCCGTCGAAGAAATCGCGCGTGCGCGCGTAGGCCACGACGAGCCAGCTCTCGATCGGATAACGCGAGACCGCGGCGTGCGCGCCGCCGATGCGCGGCAACACGTCGCCGATCATGCCGAGGAAGTCGCGATAGTAGAGAAGGACGGACAGCGCCGACCCGGCCAGCCCCATGGCCAGGATCAAGGCCCCGCGGCGCACGCGCTCGCGCGGCGTCCCGCGCGGCTCGATCGCGGCCAGGGCGAGCAGGAAGACGCTCATGTTCATCACGCCGGAGATGTAGGCGAGCTGGCAGGCGGTCACGGCCAGGGCGCCGCGCAGGAACGTCTCGCGCGACGGGAAGCGGTCCATCCGCGACAGGAGCCACAACACGAGGGCCATATCGAAGGCGTGCCCGAAGAGCGCGGGCAGGAACGCGAAGCTCAGCCGCGAGGTGTAGGTCGGGATCAGCACCATCAGCGTCGCGCCGAGCGTCGAGGCGCCGACGCGACGCGCCATCGCCCACAGCAGCACGATCGGCACCAGGGAGACGGCGGCCGCTCCGAGCTTGAGGGCGGTGATCAGCGCGTCGTAGGGCAGCGCGAACAGCGTGAACGGCAGATGGAACGCGGGCGTGTACGGGAACGCGTAGGTCTTGCCGTAGGCCTCGGTGCGCCAGACGCCGTGCTCCCAGATGTAGGTCGACGGCGAGCGGAAGAAGTCGAGCCCGGCCGATTGGACGACCTCCACGAGGCGCGCATGCGTGCGCAGGTCGGGATAGTAGAAGGCCGGATGATTGACCGCCGCCGCGCGGATCAGGAAGGCGTAGAGGCAGAGCACGGCCAGCGCGCCCACCGCCTCCGGCCGCGCGTGTCCGCGCACGAGCAGGCCGCGCGCGATCACGAAGGCGAGGGCGCCCAGCACGGCGACGGTCTCCGGCACCGCCGTGAGCAGGCGATGTGTGAGCCAGGGGTCGATCGCGAGGCCGAACGTCAGCGCGGCGGAGACGGGCGCGGTGAAGGCGGCGGCCCGCAGACCCGTCCAGCCCGCGGCCCGCAGACAGGCGAACACCACCAGCACCAGCGCGGCCCCGCGCAGGAGGGCGAACCCCCGCAACCGCACGCGCGCTCCCGGCCCCGCGTCGAGGCGGATCCAATCGAGCTTGAGCCCGCGGTCGCGGCGCTCGTGCGAGTCGGCGCGGAGGCCCATCGCCACCGGCGTGCGCGCCAACGTCCCGAGATCGGCGGTCCGCTCGAGCACCGTGCCGCCGCGCGCCTCGAAGTGATCGACGGCGCGCCCGTCGAAGTCGACGTCGACCACCGCGGTCTGGCCGAACATGCGCGCATAGCGATAGCGGAGCTGCGCCGGCCCCTCGATCGTGAGCGGCAGGGCCACGTGTGCGTCGTAGGTCGTCCAGTGGGTCGCGACCTTGTCGTCGATCTCGTAGTACGGGGCGAAGCCGGCGACGTAGGGGCCGTCGCCGGGGCCGAGATTGAGATCGACGGTGCGCGGCCCGCCGACGCCGACGAGGGCAACGGCGAGCGGCGCGGCCGCCAGCACGGCGCCCAGCGCCAGGGCCAGCCCGCGACCGCGCGCCGCGTCAGTCAACGATGCGGTACGAGCGGACGCGCTCCTCGAGGCCGGACCAGATGTCGGCCGGGCGTTTGCCGCCCGCGAGCTCCGTGGCCACGTACCGGCCCATGTCGAGGCAGTGGTCCGAGTTGTTGTAGTTGAACATCCCCAGCCGGCCGGTGAGCACGAGGTTGTCGGCCGCCTTGAGCCGGTCGTACACCGCGTTCAGGCGCTCGCGATAGTCGACGGTGTACATCGGGTAGAACGCGCGGAAGCGCCGGACGAAGCCGGTCCGGAAGCGCGGCGGCGTGGTGAGGCCCGCCTCGACGAGCGTGTCGAAGCAGCGCTTCACGAGCGCGTCGTCGCTCATCGACCAGGTGGCGTCGCCCTCGTCGCAGGTGAGGTCGCAGCAGAGCGCGGTCTGCCCCGCCGGCCCCATCGAAGCATCCATCGCCTTCTGCTCGAAGAGACGGTTGAACGGATACCGCCGCTCCGGAAAGAAGATCCAGTGATCGTCGAGCAGGCGGTCCTGGTCGAGCACGAGGAAGACCAGCGCGAGGTCGCGCAGGCGCAGCGACTGCGCCTTCTGCGCGAGCGAGGCGTCGTCGGGGAACACGAAGCGGGCCAGGGCCTCGATGGGGATCGAGGAGACCAGCAGCTCGCACGGCAGCCGCAGGGGCTTGCCGTCGACGACCACGTCGACGGCCTCCACGCGCGCGCCCTTGCGCTCGACCGCGACCGGCGCGGCCGAGGTCAGGATGCGCCCGCCGGCCTCCCGGATGCCCTCGGCCAGCCGGGCCGGGAACTCACCGAAGCCGCCGCGCGGATAGTAGAAGTACGGCGCGTCGACGTCCTCGCCCGTCTCCTTCAGCTTGAGCAGGCGCAGGATCAGGTCGCCGGCGCCGCCGCTGGGGATGCGCGCCTGCGCGAGCTCGGCGGCGAGGAGCTTCGGATCACCCCACACCTTGGCCGCCAGCGGCTCGAAGACGAGCTCGTAGATACCGCGCCCGAAGCGCTGCAGCACGTACTCCTCGTACGACTGCGGGGCCTTGCGCCCGACGATGCCGCCCGCGATCGCGCCCGCATACGTCAGGCCGAGGCGAGCCGCACGCACGGGGCCGAGCAGCGGGAGCAGGTTGCCGAGCCGCAGCGGGTAGTCGAGGTAGCGCCCGAGCAGGCGGATGCGGTTCTTCTTCTTGTGCTCGATGAGGCGGCCGTCCATGATGCGGCGGATCTCGTCGAGCACGCCCGGCACGACGGAATACAGCTTGTGCGGGCCATGATCGAGCCGGAACCCTTCGGCCTCGAACGTGCCGCACAGGCCGCCGGTGACCGGCGCCCGCTCCACCACCGTCACGCCGTACCCCTGGCGCGCGAGGTAGTAGCCGGCGGCGAGCCCCGCCACGCCACCCCCGAGAATGACGACCGGCGCGCGCTCCGCCATCAGCGCTTGCGAGCCACGAACATCGTCTGTCCGACCCAGTAGTGGAAGGGCAGCCGGTCGAGGTGGAGGACGCGCAGCGTTCCCGTGAGCAATCCGCCGAGCGGGCCCAGGTAGGGCGCGGCGCGTTTCCCCACGTATCCCATCTCCAGCGTCTGCAGATGCGCGCGTTGCCCGAGCGGCGTGAACCCGCAGCGGTTGAAGAGGTCGGCCACGGTGCGGGGCTCGAAGTAGTAGAGATGTACGGTGAGCAGGAACGGCCAGCGCCCGCCCAGCCCGCGCGCGGCCAGGCTGGCGTAGTCGGGCACCGAGATCGTGAGGATCCCGCCCGGCGCGAGCAGCGCGTGCGCGCGCTTCAGGACGGCGGTGGGATCGGGCGTGTGCTCGAGGACGTCCCAGAGCGTGAGCAGATCGACGCTGCCCTCGGGCACGTCCATGTCGAAGATCGTGCCGGGATGCAGCGTCAGCCCGTAGTGCGACTTCGCGAACTCGCACATCCACGTCGACGGCTCGCATCCGATGGGCTCGTAGCCTCGCGCGCGCGTCATGGCCAGGAAGGAGCCGCCGGCCGCGCCCACGTCCATCACGCGTTTGCCGGGCGGCTTCGCGATGGCCTCGATGCGCTCGAGGCAGCGCACGAAGGTGCGCTCGCGGAAGCTCACCTGCGAGACGAAGTTTTCGTCGGTGCCGCCCTTGTAGCCTTCGAGGATCAGATCCCAGCGCAGGCGCGGGCGGACGTAGTACAGGCCGCACTGTTTGCAGCGGACCATCTGGTCCTGCAGCGGCTCGTCGCCCGACGAGCGGAACACCGTCTCGAGGTCGACCGGCTTCGAGACATCGCGCCGCGATGGAATCACGACGTCGTAGGCGTCGCTCCCGCAGATGTTGCATGGAACTTCTTCGAACTGGGTCGCCTTGCCGTCGACCGCGGACGGTCGACCGTCGACCAACGCCGATGGATTCACCTGGGTCTCCGATTGAGGGCGGCCAGCTCGCGGAAGCCCGCGGTCACCGCGTTCAGCACGACGCCCAACACCACGAGGCCGGCGGCGGTGGCCAGCGCTCCGAACACGACGAGGCCGTTCACCACGCCCGAGGCCCAGAGCGCGCGGCCCGCGGCCCAGGCGCCCGCGTAGCCGACGCCGCCGACGGCCAGGGCGAGGGCGATCAGGCTGAAGAAGTACAGGGGACGGTGGTTGCGCAGCAGCACCGCCATCGTGAGGAGGATGCGATATCCGTCCGCGAACGGCGAGAGCTTCGAGAAGCTGCCCTCCGGACGCGCGCGGTAGCGGATCGGCACCTCGAGGATCTGCATCTTCTTTTCGAGGGCCTGCAGCGTCATCTCCGTCTCGATCTCGAAGCCTTCCGTGATGAGCGGGACCGCGCGCGTGAAGCTGCGGTTCATCACCCGGTAGCCGGACAACACGTCCTTGAACGACGTGCGGAAGACGAAATTGATGATCCAGAGGATGGCGCGGTTGCCGAAGCGGTGCAGGTCGTTCAGCGCCTGGCGCGAGGCGTCGTGCAGCCGGTCGCCCACCACCATGTCCGCCCGGTCCTCGAGGATCGGCTTCATGAGCAGGGGCAGGTCTTCCGCGTAGTAGGTGTCGTCGCCGTCGACCATCACCAGCACGTCGGCGTCGACGCTCTCCAGCATCTTCTGCACGACGAATCCCTTGCCCCGCCGCTTCTCGCGCACCACCCGCGCGCCCGCGGTGTGGGCGCGCGCCGCGCTTTCATCGCTCGAGTCGTTGTCGACGACCAGGATCTCGGCCTCCGGGAGCTGCGCGCGGAAGTCGGCCACGACCTTGGCGATCGTGAGCGCTTCGTTGTAGCAAGGGATGGCGACGGTCACACGCAGCGGACTCTCCTCTGGGCCAGAGCCGCTTTTTATACCCCGCGGGCCGCCGAAAGACCAAACCGCGCCGACCGGCGACCCGCGGCTATCTCAGCTTGTACAACGTCCCGTCCCCCGCCCGCCCCACGACCTCGAAACGGGAGAAGAAGCTCGCGTCGAGCGGCTTCACGTTCTCGCGCTCCATCGGGCCGACCACCGCGTAGTCGATCTTGTTCTGCTGGATCAGGTCCAGGGCGTCGGCCTCGCCGGCATAGATCCTCTTCATCGCCTTCTCGCGCTCACCGTAGACGTCGCCGCTGATCCCGTGCGTCCACAACGTCCCCGGATAGCCGAAGAACGAGCGGCGGCCGCTGAGCATGAAGGCGTGGTTGTGCATCGGCGCGTTCAGGATCACCGCATGAGGAGGGGTGTTCTCGCGGATCAGCTCGGCCATGGCGAGGTCGCCGTTGTCGAACACGCGCCACTCGAGGGCGCGGGTCATGATGCGCCAGACGTCGAGGCCGCCGGAGAACGTGAGCGAGAGCGCGCAGATCGCGGCCGCGACCTTCTCCGAGTACGTGCCCCGCCAGAGCCGGGAGACGAGCAGCGCCACCAGCGGTACCGACGGGATGAACCAGTAGATGAGGACCTTGATGTTGTCCCACTCCCACGGCGCGAGCTTCCACAGGTTCGGAACGATGAAACACAAGACGAAAGGCAGGTAGAAGAGCCGGAGCTCGCGCGAGACGACCGGCCGCTTCCCGCGCCACAGGAAGGCGCCGACGAGCAGCGGGATCAGCAGGCCGGTGTTCATGAACCAGTAGCGCGCCACGCCCAGCGTGAACGCGAGCCCGTAGGTCAGCCCTTCGCCGGCGGGCACCCAGGCCTTGGCCAGCGCGATGGCCTCGTCGTGCCCGCTCCAGCCCGGATACCAGCCGACGAACGTTCCGGCCTTGGCCGACGAGCCCCAGATCGCCCACAGGCCCTGCGGGAAGCCCAGCACGAACACGGTCGCGCCGAAGACCATCCACATGCGCCACCGGCGCGTGAGGACCATGAGCAGCGCGCCCATCAGGCCGAGCGTCACGCAGGTGTGCGCGTGGACGAGCACCATGAGGCCGGTGATCGCCCCCGCCGCCGCCATCGTCCGCTCGGGCGTGAATGGAGCCGGCGCGGCCAGCGGAACGACGTGCCGCACGGGCACGACCGCCTTCTTCCCCTTCTCCGTTGCCTTTTTGGAGGACGGCGCGGGCAAGGGCTCGACGGGCGCCGGCTCCGCGGGCTCGTACCCGAGCGCGCGCCACCAGAGCCCGGTCACGACCAGGAAGAGCGGCACGCCCAGCAGCATGCTGCGCATCGGCACGAACCAGTAGACGAAGGCGTTCGACCAGCGGAACTTCTGCTCGTACGCCGTGTAGTCGTGAGTGAGGTGCGTGAGGTGGTGCCACGCGGATTCGGCCTCCCGCAGTTCACCCGCGAGCATCAGGAAACCGAGGCCACCCGTGAGCATCACGAAGGCCGCGGTCAATACGCCGGCCAGGCGGTCGCGCGTGAGCCGCCGGGCCCAGACGTACAGGATCACGAGCAGCGCGCTGGCGAGCACCATGTTCTGCGCGAACATCGCGCCCCGCGGATCGGCCCCCGCCGCCACCAGCATGGCGGCCACGAAATCGACGACGAACGGGTACGACAGCCGCGTGCCCGCGAACTCGGGATGTTCGGGCGGGAAATTGTCGCCGTGAACGAAGCCCGTGATGATCCCGAGGTGGAGCGTGAGGTCGGCGTAGTTGTCGACGTAGCTCGTGTAGATGCCGTCGTTCTTCTGATACATCGCCCGGTCGAAACAGACGCCGAGCACGCTCAGGAGCAGCATCCAGCCGACCGCCACGGCCAGAACGCCCGGCGTCCAGCGGCGGCGCAGCGCGCGCCCGGCGGCCTCGCCGAGCCGCCCGATCCCGTCGCGCACGAACCAGAGCGGGAGGCCCAGCGTCACCGCGGTGGCCAGGAGCAGCGCGCCCGCGTGCATGCCCATCCAGGTCGCCGCCACGTATCCAACGAGACCCAGAACGGTCTGGCCCAGGCAGGCGCCCACCGCCAGCCGGTAGCCGAGGCTCGAGCGCTCGTCGAACAGATACGTGGCGATCGCGCCGCCGACCACGGCGGCCATCAGGACCAGAATGGCGAGGATCAAGGGACCAAGAGACTACGCGATGCCCTGGAGGTCTTCGCTCAAGGGGTGGTCCTGGAGGATCGCCCGCTTCTGCACCTCGCGGAAGAGCGTCATCAAGAAGGTGTCGAAGCGGTGGGAGATGTGGGCCAGGGCGGTGGGCGCGGTGGTCTTCAGGATCTCGATGAAGAACATCTCGAACCCGCGCCAGTCGCGGTACATCAGGTACTTCATGCTGTTGTCGTAGAAGTCGGAGATCGCCCGCTTCAGCAGGACCGCCGTCTTGTCGTCCGGCTTCTTCTCGAACTGGCGCACGGCCTTGATGAGACGGGCCAGCCCGTCGCGCAGCCGCAGCGACTGCTCGAGCTTGGCCGTGAAGTCCGGGAAGATCTGGTCGCCTTCGATGACGGGATCGAAGACCTGGGCGAGCTGCACCGCCGACTGCTGGAAGCAGTCCTTCAGGATGCCGTGGCTGTTCTCGACCCGCATGCGGATGTGGTCGGCCTGCTGGGCCACCGAGATGTCGAGCAGCTCGGTGTTGATCACCTTCTTCAGCTCCAGGGGCAGGCAGTACACGAACGAATCGTAGAGCTGATACAGGGGCGACTCCTGGTTGAGCTCCGCCATCGCCTTACGCTCCAGGTACTGCAGGAGCAGGCGGGCCTCCGACGTGACCAGCGAGAAGACGAGCAGCGTGTTCTTGAGGTCTTCCTCCGGCACGCGGTCGGGGTCCGCGTATTCCAGATAGTGTAGAAGGCGGAACAGCTCCAGGAACACCCGCGCCGCCTGCTTGCGCTCGCGCGGGTTCGGGATGGCGCGGATGGTGGCCACGAGCTCCCGGTTCGTCATCCGGTCGTAGATCGGCTTGAACTTCTTGTCGATGAGCAGGGCCAGCAGGTGGCTCCGCCGCACCTCGCGGTAGAGCGCCTTCCCCATCGCGTTGAAGGTGGAGTACGAGATCCGCGAGACCTTGACGAGGTCGGTGAGGATCAGGTGCAGGTCTTCGAGCGACTCCTTGAGCAGGGTGAGCGCCGACTCCGGGGTGGATTGCCGCAAGAGCTTCTCGATGTACGGATCGACGATGTCGTCTTTCTTGAGATAGGTCTCGAGATATTTGTCGAACCAGGTGAAGTTGACCTGCTCCTCGGTCAGGATCGCCGTGCAGAGCTGGATCACCCGCACCACGACGTTGTCGACGAGGCGCAGCTCCTCCGACCAGTTCCGGATGGTCATCTGCTTGCGCTCGAGCTCGGACAGAGGCTGGTTCTTGATGCGGAAGAAGCGCTCGAAGCTGCGTAGCCACATCTCGAGCTCGAACATCTCGGTCGTCCGGCCGGACGACACCGCCGCCTCCATCCATTTCCGCATCTGGTTCCGTAGAAACTCGGAGCGGATCTGGGATTCGGGCAATGACAACTCGTCGGGCGGAGAGCTCGACATGGCGGGATTATCACACGTTGATGAGGCCGGAAGGGCATGATAAAAGAGAGAACGCCGGCCGAGCGGCGCGCGACACGCGAAGGGTGAGTGCTGTGTCCGGTATGGACGAAGACGGCTCGCCGAGCCGTTCCCCCGCGCGGTTCCGATTCCGCGTCCGTCTCGGGACGCAGCTTTTCCTTTCCCTCTCCCTCTTCGTCGCCGCGATCATGCTGCTGGTGGTGGTGCTGGTCGACCACCGCATGGCGCGCCTGCGCCACAGCCCGGAGCTCACCGTCGAGCAGCTCCAGCAGCAGATGGCGGACACGCGCGCGGAGCTGATGCTGGTGTTCACGGGGGCGGTGATCGCGGGCGGCGTGGCGTCCTATTGGATGGCCCGGCGCATCACCGGGCCGCTGGGCGACCTGGTCAGCGGGGCCTACCGCGCCGCGCAGGGCCAGCTCGACACCCGGCTCGACGTGCGCACCGGCGACGAGCTCGAGGAGCTCGCGCGCAGCTTCAACCACATGGTCACGCAGATCCAGGCCAACCAGCGCGCGGTGGCCGACATGAACCAGGGCCTCGAAGAGAAGGTGCGCGAGCGCACGGAGGATCTCTCCCGGATGAACGAGGAGCTGCGCACCGCCTACGCGGAGCTGACCCAGATCGAGTCGCAGGTGATCGCCGCCGAGAAGATGGCCAGCATCGGCCAGCTCGTGGCCGGCATCTGCCACGAGATCAACACGCCGAACTCCGC
>Ga0075367_10001411_pt1 | contig 10283 bp, 8 predicted proteins | sample EndMethybrTD3032_FD_71399 | JGI IMG/M metagenome (GOLD analysis project Ga0075367, IMG submission 71399) | Populus endosphere microbial communities from Tennessee, USA - Endosphere MetaG P. TD hybrid TD303-2 | ecosystem: Host-associated > Plants > Roots > Endosphere | place: USA: Tennessee...
TCTAAGCTCTGAAAATAAGCTATTCTGAAGTACGCTTATCGCGCGTGATCAGCCTAAAGACTTGAGATTGACGAGGTCAAGATGAAATGGAGGTTGAATAGCATCATCTGGTGAAATCTCGGCATGGCAAAGTTGCGTGGGTGGATATGTATATGGAATTCTTGCAGGAAATCCTGGCTTAGTCGCCATCGTTAGAGGCGTTTGTTCTGATCAGCGAAGGTTTCCGGTATGTGTTTGATATCACGGATAGTGGCACTCGCGTTAACGGCTGCCTTGATCGGCGGGACTTATGCGGGTGTCGCCCGATCTGCGGAAAGTCGCATACTGCGCATCGCCTGTGCCGCAGACATGCGATTTGCCCTTGAGGAAATTCTAACCGCGTTTCGACCGAAGCACGAAGATATCGAGGTTCGAGCCACCTATGGCTCGTCAGGCAATTTCTATGCCCAGTTGTCCAATCGTGCCCCGTTCGACGTGTTTTTATCTGCCGATGTAGATTATCCTCGGCGTCTAATCCGGGAAGGATTGGCACCGCCAGAGAGCGAGTTCGTTTACGCAGTCGGGCGAATTGTGCTGTGGGTGCCGCAAAGTTCTCCGATCGACATAGAGAGACTCGGCATCCAAGCCTTGCTCGCTCCTTCAGTCCAGAAGATTGCCATAGGCAATCCGCGTTACGCTCCCTACGGCCGGGCGGCAGAGTCCGCCATGAAAAGCCTTGGCGTCTATGACAAGGTTCACGACCGTCTCGTTCTTGGGGACAGCATCCTTCAGGCGGCTCAGTTTGTTGAGAGTGGCGCTGCGGAGATCGGCATAATTTCTCACTCGCTGACACTCAGGCCGCCGCTTCAAGGCAAAGGTCGCTCCTGGGAAGTGCCACTCGATGCCTATCCTCGCCGCGAGCAAGGCGGAGTAATACTGGCGTGGGCCCAGGATCGTGGCGCCGCGGAGACCTTTCGAACGTTCATGATTGGCGATGACGGCAAAGCAATCCTGAAGAAATTTGGGTTCGACATACCTTGATGTAAGAGTGTATCGGGACCAAAATTGTTCTCCGACAGAGCATTACGATCATGAACTGATTGAAATGCCGCGTAACAAGGCCGGTGCATTCCATTTGAGACCGCCCAGACGGGGGCAACGCTCTAGCAGACCGTCCGAGCGCTCAATGATTGAGCGCTCGGGCAGCACGACGCACTTTCACACATCGTACCGTTTATCGATCTTCACATTGATCTGGCTGCAGACTTGCTTCGATCGCAGTTGAGATTGGCCCGTCAGCCTCCAGCGATCATACCGACCGCGCTTCTCGTGCGCCCCACATCTGGCGGCTCCCTCGAATCGACCGACGGCAAGGAATCACAAATGATTATAATGAATCAATATACCCCCAGCTGGGGACTAATACCTTGCGATACAATGGAAGGCACGATCATAATTTGACTGCGATCCTGATAGGTGTCATAAGTACAACTTCAGATTATCGACGCGAGTTGCATTTGCTACAGGCTCATCAATTCTGATGGCACAGCCTATTTTTGGCTACGTATTTGGAAGTCGGCGTTATGGACTTCGAAGCAATCTGGCTCAGCGTTCGACTGGCATCTCTGACCACTCTCATTCTGCTGACCTTCGGATTGCCGTTCGCGTACTGGTTGGCGGTAAGTAAGTGGCGTTTCAAGTTCCTGCTTGAAGCGATCGTCTCCCTGCCAATGATCCTTCCGCCGACGGTCCTTGGCTTTTATCTTCTGGTCGCCATGGGACCGCAAAGTCCATTCGGCCAAGTATATGCGGCAGTTGCCGGGCGGTTCTTGCCCTTCTCCTTTCAGGCTCTACTGATCGCGTCGGTCCTGTACAGTGCGCCTTTTGCACTACGCCCTTTCATCGCAGCATTCGCCGGCATCGAACGGCGATTTGTCGAGGCGTCGTGGTGTCTTGGTGAATCCCGCATCGTCACATTTTTTCGGGTCGTGTGTCCGCTTTCCTGGCCCGGCATCCTCGCCGGACTCGTCCTGGCATTCGCCCACACGCTTGGGGAATTCGGCGTCGTCCTCATGGTTGGTGGTAACGTTCCGGGCGCAACGCGGACCGTCTCGATCGCAATTTACGATGAGGTCCAAGCACTTAACTACAAACAGGCTGGATTGACGTCCCTGGTACTGCTTGGCTCATCGTTCTTGGCGCTGTCAGTCACCTACCTTCTCCAGCGTAAAGGTGGGATTCTATGATTATGCGGTTGGGCGCAAAATTCGAAAACTATTTCCTTGCACGACCACTTACGCCTGCGGCTGGGCATCGCGTCGACGATTCTGTGTCCGACGAACGTTCGGCGGAGGATGACCAGGATACGAGAACCGCTGAACTTGTGGCCGATTTCGAGAAGCAGTTTCCAGGAGGCCCGCTCATTCGATTTCGCCTAAGGCGTTCTGAAGACGCCTTCTCGCTGACCGTTCTATTCGGACCATCTGGATCGGGGAAGACGACGGCGTTGCGGTGCTTGGCAGGTCTTGAGCGTCCAGATCGCGGTTATATCCGGTTCGGTAACGAGATTTGGTTCGATTCCGAGCAGCGCATTTTTGTTCCTCCGCAGCAGCGGCGCATAGGCTATCTGTTCCAGGACTACACTCTATTTCCGCATCTGACTGTGGCTCGGAACATAGGCTATGGATTGCGGACAATTGATCGCGCGGAGCGGCTGCACCGTATCGCGGATATTATGCAGTTACTCGGATTGTCTGGCCTCGCAAATCGCTATCCGGACCAAATTTCCGGGGGACAGCAACAGCGCGTCGCCCTGGCCCGAGCGGTGGTGTGTCGGCCACGGATGCTCCTGCTCGACGAGCCACTCTCGGCGCTTGATGTTCCGACCCGTGTGCAGGTGCGCCGTCAACTACGGCGCTCCCTAGAAAAACTTCGAATGCCTGGCTTTCTCGTGACGCACGATCGTGTGGATGCGCTCGCCCTTGGAGACCACATGGTCATCCTCGAAGACGGGCGGGTCTGCCAAAGTGGGCCTGTTCAAGAGGTTTTCAGCAGGCCAGCTGACTTGAGTGTCGCGCGGATCGTTGGGATCGACACCGTCGAACGAGCAAAAATCCTCCACGTGTCCGACGGATTGGCGACCATACAGATCGGGTCGGCGAAGCTATTCGCGTTGGCCTCGGATGATGTCAACGAAGACGCGTACGTCTGCATCCATGCCGAGGACGTGGTGTTAGAACAAATCGGGTCGACGCCTCGCAGCAGTGCACGCAACCGGCTGATCGGACGCATCCGATCTCTGGACCGTGAAGGACCGATGATGCGTGTCCTTCTGGATTGCGGTTTTCCACTTAGAGCACTCGTTACAAAGCAAGCTTACGAGGAAATGCAATTGCATGAAGGAGATGAGGTCGTGGCTGTCCTCAAAGCGGGCGCACTTCATCTTGTCTCGCGCGGTGAGTTCGAGATTCCAGACCCCCGCGCAGCGTGACGGCCAGCACATGCCGCATGATTTCTGTTGGCCTCGCTCGGAATGATTTCTGTTGGTTTCTCTAAAACGGACGCTGGGAGGATTAGATGGAAACGATGGAAGAAAATGCCCTTGATCGCGCAACCAAAGCGTTAATAGGCGGCAGCCTCACCGACGAAGCGCAGATGGCTGCGCTCGACACGCAGCCTACGATCCAAATCCTACCAGAAGCCAACGTCATCAAGATCGGCGGCCAGAGCTTCATTGACCGTGGGCGAATAGCGGTGTTCCCGTTGATCGACGAGTTGGTGGAGAACCTGCCCCGACACAAGATGGTCATCGGTACTGGGGCGGGAACGCGCGCTCGGCACGCCTACAGCGTGGGCCTCGACCTCGGCATGCCGACCGGAGTGCTGAGCGTTCTCGGATTCTTCGTGAGCATCCAGAACGCCAAAATGATCCATTGGCTCCTAGCCAAGCATGGGATTCCATCGATCGAACCGGCCCAGTTCGCTCAGTTGCCTCTCTACCTGGCTGAACGTCAAGCCGTTGTCAGCGTCGGGATGCCCCCATACGCCTATTGGCAGCCTAATCCAAAGATCGGCCGCATTCCACCCCACCGCACAGATACGGGCTGCTATCTCATCAGTGAAGTCCTCGGTGCGCGCTCAATGATCTACGTGAAGGACGAAGAGGGCCTCTATACCGCTGATCCGAAGAAGGACAAGAATGCCAAATTTATTCCTCGGATTACCGTGGATGAACTTGAAGAACTTGATTTGACAGATGTTGTTGTGGAGCGAACCGTCATCGAGCTTATGAAGACTGCCAGGCATCGCCGTTCGATCCAGGTCATCAACGGCTTAAAGAAGGGCAATCTTACCCGCGCTCTTAATGGCGAATCCGTGGGCACCATCATCACTGTTTAAGAGTAGGATTTACTGCCATGACTTCCGATGTTCTGTCCACGGGCGAGCTTCCTGTCGATCGTCGTCATCACGTCGAATCGATGTTGATGCGCGAAAGCCTGCTCGATAAACAGGTCATGTCCTCCACCGAAACTCCGGTGGTGCGCATGCTGCCATTCTGCCATGTGGTGAAAGTCGGCGGCCGGTCAATCATTGATAACGGCCGAAAGGCGACCTACCCGCTGGTCGAGGCCATCGTGGCAGCCCTGCCCAAGTTCAAGTTGGTGATCGGCACCGGCGGTGGCGTGCGAGCCGCTCACGTTACCTCGATCGCGATGGATCTCGGGCTTCCGACCGGGGCGCTGGCGCAGTTACGGATTATCGACGCCCTTGGCAACGCGCACCTGCTCGGCACCTTATTGGCCCCGTACGGCGTGGTAGCGATCCCGCCGGAGATCCTGGGGCACATGCTGCCGTTCTTCATCAAGTCGGCGCCCGGTGTCATCTGCAATGGCGATCCGCCGTACTCGCTATGGGAGCATCCGCCTCAGGCCGGACGTGTGCCGCCCCATCGGACTGACGCGGGTACCTATCTGCTGGCAGAATGCTACGGTTGCGCCACCCATACCCTGATCAAAGACGTTGATGGACTCTATGATGCCGACCCGAAACTCCATTCCAACGCCAACTTGATCAAAGACATCACCGTAGCCGAGTTGAAGGATCGGAAGCTCCAAACGTTGCCCTTCGATCGCGTGCTAATCGATCTCATCGCATGCGCCCGTCAAGTGAAGCGCATTCAGATCATCAATGGATTGAAGCCGGAGTTGCTTGAGCCGGCGCTTCGAGGGGAACATGTCGGCACGATCATCAGAAAGGATGAATCGTCCTGAGTTCGGGCCACGCGCGGCCGTAAATATTTTGGCCTCCTTTGGCCCGCCCTACGGAACAGAGCTTGCTAGCCGTCGCCACGGGTGGGCCGCATGGAAGTCATCGCGTACGGTACAATGATACTGACGGTCGGTGCGGTGCTGTCCTTGCCCCGCACCGGCTTATGGTGGCGAATCGGACCAGCCGGTATAGCGGCTCAAGGCGTTATCGTCTTTGTTTTCACGGGGATTGTCTCTCCGGCGGATCTTGTCGGGAGCTTCGACGTCCTGTGGCGGCCACTTATCGCTATTCTATCAATCATGATGACCACCAATATGGCGCTGCGTCTTGGTATTCTGGACCATGTCGCCAAGTTTCTTGCGCCGAGGTCAGGGCAGTCGGTTCAGCACCTATTCCGCTCGGTATTCGTATTTAGCGCAGCCACATCAGCGGTGCTGAACAATGACGCAGCGGTGCTTCTGCTTACCCCCTTGATTGTGAATTTGATACGAAGATGCTATCCGCAACGGCCAGATCTCTTGGTACCATTTGCATTCGCAGTGTTTTCGGCTGCGGGTGTCGCCCCAATCGTGATATCGAATCCAATGAATCTGATCGTGGCAGAATACGCTGGGATTGGATTCAACGATTACGCCATTCGAATGATTCCAATTTCTGTCGCAAACTGGCTATCTACGTACATCGTTCTGCGTATAATTTTCAATAAGCGCATCAATACTCCAGATCACGCAGTATCGATCTTCCCGATGGGGCAACTGTCGTTCCCGGCCAAGCTCTTTATTGGTCTGATGGTGTTAGCACTCGGGGCCTACCCGATTCTTTCCTACGCCAATGGTCCTGTGTGGGCCGTTGCTGCCGTTAGCGCGATGCTTGGTATGTGGCTCTGTTGGCGTCATGGTGTCGCTTCGCCTCGCGGCCTGACGACAAGTTTATCCTGGGAAATATTGATTTTCTTGTTCTGTGTATTTGTTTTGGCAATAGGTTTGCGTAATGTTGGCCTAGTTGATCGCTTGGAAATATTTTATTCGTCTATTAATAACTCAGAAAACAAAATTGTTGCGATTGGAATTTGCTCAGCCATTGGCTCCGCACTGCTGAATAATCACCCGATGGCCATTCTAAATTCCCTTGTTATTAGTAGAATCCCGGACAACTCGCACGAATTTATATTTTCAGCTCTAATCGGTGGCGACTTGGGCCCTCGCCTTTTACCTGCCGGATCGCTAGCGGGTTTGCTATGGTTGAGCGTACTCAAGCATAATGACGTCTACGTTAGTACAAGTAGATTTGTTATGATTGGCCTTCCAATCACAATACCAGGACTCGCCCTATCTATCTTAATATTGATCTTAACGTAAGCACTGAAAATGATCTTAGGTGCGGAGGCGAAAACAGAGAATGTCCAAGCGCACCGCAAAGCATAATTCGTTATGCTTTTGATTTGCAGAGAGGAAGCACTTCGGAGATTGAAATGGCCAAAACACCCGAAGGCGATCAGGTCAAATGGATAGCTGTTCAAAAGGTGATCTACCTTCTAGCTGTCACTGCAGCAGCTTTTACAATACCTGCGTGGTCGTTGACGCGCCCATTTCAATGGATCCTTATACCGGCCTTGCTTGCCATTCAGGTATTCATTTTGCTGCTCAGTCGCGTCAGCGTGCACGAAATCGTACGCCCGGCTTGGCGGCTCAAATGGCTGTTCGCTCTTCTGCTCGTCGCCTATGCCCTCCTGCCGTCCGACACGCCCTCCGATATCGTGTATACTTGGCATCTGCCGAACGGATGGCGGGTGCCGATCAATTTGACCGGCCTGCAGCTTGCGGCGCTCATGTGCCTCCAGATCATTACCGTGCTTCTGGCCTCGGCTTTTGTCCGTCTGACCGGGGATGGCAACGATCTCGTGGATGGACTACGGGCATTCAGACTGCCTCCACTTTTTGTATATTCGCTTGATCAGACGCTCGAACTGCTGGGAGGCGCGCAGCGCCGTGGCGGCGGTCGTGGTAGCGGTGGGGGTCGGCGTGATGGCCGCGGCGACGCTCATGCTGAAAGCGCACCTCAACTTGGATTCTTCGGAATCGTAAAACGGCTTCTCCGCGGCGATATTGGCGGACTTGTGCAAGCTATCGAGAGAAACATCCGGATCGCCAGCGAGCGCTCAATCCAGAAAGGTGCGCCTCAGCTGAGCGTTCAAATGGCCCATGATGTTGCAGTCATAAGTGGCATCGCCCTGTGTATGGCCTCCCTTAAGATCCTCAAGTTTCTACCCGGTGTGCCGTTCGCCTCGGGGCACAAGGGGTTATTGCTGATCCCGTTATATATCCTAGCAGCACGACTGACATATTCGCGCTGGGGTGGCACGGTTGCCGGCGCAATTATGGGATTGATCGGCTTCCTGCAAGGAGACGGGCGCTTCGGCATTCTTGAGGTTCTCAAACACGTCGCGCCTGGTGTTATCGTAGACCTAGCCGATCCACTCATGCGGCGATTGACCAATCGGGCTTTCTCGTACTGCCTTCTCGGTCTCGCCGCCGCTGTCGCAAGGACAACGACGGAATTTATTGTGATCTTCTTCTTGGGCGCACGTGTCGAGGTGTACCTTTTCCCGGCTGCTAGGCTTGTGCCGAACCTAGTGGCGGGCTTCCTCAGCGGCTTCGTCACCTTTTTCCTGCTTCGAGCGTTTAAGACCTCCCTCTCCTCAGCCGAGAAAGAGTCTGACGTCCCGGCCAACACCACTGTGGCCGATAGGGGCATACGCTCGGTCGATCTGAGCGGATCTGCGGACGAGGAACCGAAACGCCGCTTGCCTTCTCAAACGAAAGAAAACTAGCCTGGTGGCGGCAGGCTCAAGAGATTAGGCAAAAACGCTTATCCAAAAGCAGCGACTACGCCGGACCGCGAATTTTGCGCAGCCACCATGCCAGGGCGTGATATCCGGCGGCGCCGCGCGACTAGCGGCGCCTCCGGCTATATCAGATCAGAGCACATCACCCACTGCAGAGATGAGCGCAATCTTTGTCCTCGTTCTCATTGCGGCTTCTTCGCGGGAACGTTCCAAATCTTCACGATCCGGTCCATGCCTGCGGTGGCCACAAGCTTTCCGTCGTGTGAAAACGTTACGAAGTGAATCCGGCGCTTATGCCCCTTGAGGCTCGCCATTTTTGTTTTGGTCGCCGTATCCCAAAGATGAAGCATGTTATCCAAACCAACCGAGGCGAGCATTTCGCCGATCGGGGAATACGAGCAGAAGCGAACCCACTCGGCTTCGCCTTTGAAGCGGTCCACCTCGGTGCCGCTCTCCGTATTCCAGATCTGCACGTCTTTGCTGTGACCTGCAGAGCACAGTTGCTTTCCATCAGGGGAGAAGGACACTGCGTGCACCGGGCCAGTGCCGGTGTTTATCGTCTTAAGCGTCTGTTGGGTTTCCCTATCCCAGAGTTTGATCGTCGCATCCATGCTGCCTGATGCCAGAATCCGCCCCTGAGGTGAGTAGGCCAGGGCTTTTACCCCGCCGGTATGGCCCGCCAACGTTGCCGCTTCTCCCGTGCGGACGTTCCAGACTCTGATGGTCTGGTCGTATCCTCCGGAGGCAATCGTTTCTCCGTCAGGCGAGTATGCGATCGCGCGGATTACATTCGTGTGCCCCCTGAATGTAGCTACTTCCTTACCGGACGGCACTTGCCACAGTTTAACTGTCAGGTCGTACGATCCAGTTGCAAGAGTTCTACCGTCCGGTGAGAGCGCCAACGTGACAATCGCGCCTGTGTGCCCTTCGAGAGTCGCTAATTCGGTTCCGTTTTCCACATTCCAGAGTTTAGCTGTTCTATCGTGACTGCTCGACGCGACGATCTTGTCGTCTGGCGTAAATGCGACGGCTGTGACGAATGATCGGTGCCCGATGTAGGATGCACGGGCATCGCCCTCGACTGCGTCTTGCGGCGAGGGTTGGAGGCTGGCCTGCAGGACCTCATCCAGTTTCCAGATCGTTGCCAGTTTGTCCATGGTAGCCGTAGCGATGTTCCTTCCGTCCGGCGAGAAGGCGACACCCCGAATCCGTTCTCCGATACCAGATCGCTGGCTCGCTAGTTCATTGCCAGTTGCCACGTCCCAGATCGCCAAAGTGTTGCCTAAGGAACCGGCGGCCACCTGCTTCCCGTCGGGAGAGAACGCGACGCAGAGGATCTCGCCTGCAGGCCCCTCGAAAGTGGTCTTCTCTTTGTATGTCGTCAAATCCCATAGGCGCACTGTGGTATCCATGCTGCCGGTGACGAGCGTCCTGCCGTCCGGAGAAAAGGCCAGGCCACGAACACCATGCTGGTGTCCTTGCAGGGCTGTTTTCTCCATTCCTGTGCTCATATCCCAGAGCTTCACAATGTAATCGTTGCTTCCCGACGCGAGCACGGTGCTATCGGGGCTGAATGCGAGCGATCGGACCGCTCCTTTATGCCCTTTCAGGTGAAACAGCTCGACACCGGTCACCGCATCCCAAACCTTGATCGTCGTGTCGTGGCTGCCTGACGCAACCTTCTTGCCATCAGGCGAAAAGGCGAGGCTTCGGATCATGTTGCTGTGGCCATCGAGGGAGATGAGTTCCTTGGCGGCGCCCCAATCCCACAGCTTTACTGTGTGATCGTAGCTGCCGGTGGCGAGCGTCTTCCCGTCCGCCGAGAAGGCGACCGCCTCGACGGCACCCTTGTGGCCGGAGAGGGTAGCCATCTCCTTTCCAGTCGCCGCATCCCATATTTTTGCGGTCTGGTCATAACTAGCGGTTGCGAGGTACTTACCGTCAGCCGAGTAAGCCAAACCAGCGAGCGCCATGGTGTGCCCTGTAAGTTGCACACGACTCTGCGGAAAGGCTGGTGACGTGGGAGTTAATATCAGAGAGGCCCAAAATAGTATCGTACACAGCCGCTGCATCCATGCAGTCAAATTCCGATGTTCCGACATGGAAATGCTCCTTCAACCGCTTGGCTTCAGCCAGCGAAAGGATCTCAAGACCAATCATTAATCTACGCGACATAAAATGATCACACAAC
>Ga0075367_10001413_pt1 | contig 10279 bp, 9 predicted proteins | sample EndMethybrTD3032_FD_71399 | JGI IMG/M metagenome (GOLD analysis project Ga0075367, IMG submission 71399) | Populus endosphere microbial communities from Tennessee, USA - Endosphere MetaG P. TD hybrid TD303-2 | ecosystem: Host-associated > Plants > Roots > Endosphere | place: USA: Tennessee...
TCGGGCTGGGGCACGGGCGGGCTCTTGGAGAGATGCTCGGGCGCCTTCACATGCGCCGGGCGCTTGCCGTTGAAATGTCCCATGTCGGGCCTTTCGATTGCGGAGCGCGCGCGGCAACCCCATATTCAGTACAAGGCCCGCTATCTGGGCCGCAAAGGAGCGATGTGCAAGTGAGTGGTTTTCGCACGGTGATGCTGTTGTCGGCGCTGACGGCGCTGTTCATGGCGCTGGGCTACACGCTGGGCGGTAGCGGCGGCGCGGTGATCGCCCTGCTGGTGGCGGCGGGCATGAACCTGTTCACCTTCTGGAATGCCGACAGGATCGTGCTGTCCATGCACAATGCGCGCGAGGTCGATGCGCACAGCGCGCCCGAATTTTACAGCCTGGTCCAGGCGCTGAGCCAGCGCGCCGGCCTGCCGATGCCGCGCGTCTATGTGATCGACCAGGATGCCCCCAACGCCTTTGCCACCGGCCGCAATCCCGACAATGCCGCAGTGGCGGCGACCACCGGTTTGCTCAACATGCTGACCCGCGACGAAGTGGCCGGCGTGATGGCGCATGAACTTGGCCATGTGAAGAATCGCGACACACTGATCATGACGATGGTGGCGACCATTGCCGGTGCCATTTCGATGTTGGCCAATTTCGGCCTCTTCTTCCGCGGTGGCGGCAATGAGGAAAATGGCCATAGCAATATGATCGCGACCTTGCTGGCGGTGATCGTCGCCCCCTTTGCCGCAATGATCGTGCAGATGGCGATCAGCCGCACCCGCGAATATGGCGCCGACCAGGCGGGGGCAGAGATCAGCGGCAATCCGCGCGCGCTCGCTTCCGCCCTCGCCAAGATTTCCGGCCGGGCCGAGCTGATCCCCAACCCGGTGGCCGAGCGCAATCCAGCCGCCGCCCAGCTCTATATCGTGCCGGTGCATGTGAGCGAGCTCTTCTCGACCCATCCGGCAACCGAGAAGCGCATCGCCGCGCTGGAGGAAATTGCGCAGGATATGGGCCAGAGCGGTAGCCCACCGCCCATAGCTATGCCGCCGCAGACTTCCACGCGGGCATCGGCCCTTTCTCCGGTGGCACCGCCGGTGGCAGCGCCCAAGCCGCGTCGCAGCGCCCTCGATCCGCACGGGCGCTGATGCCGGTCGACGAGATTGGCGAGATCGCCTTCCGCGCTGCCGGTTTTGTGGCGCGCGAGGCGGCCGGCCTCATCGTTGACATTGCCGTCGACTATATCTTTTCCCGCCACACGCCGCGCCTGTTCCACGCCATCGGCCGGCGGACGATCGCGATCGCTACGCTGGGCCGCAAACGCATCCCCTCTTCCTTGCGGGTCGTGCCAAAGGGGATGGTGCCGCGCCCGCGCCGGTCGGACTGGTTGGCGCTGTGGGTCGGCGTTGCCACCAGCATCGCCCTGGTTGCGGCAGCGATCTACACGGCCGTCTGCTTCGTTTGAAGATGACCCCAGGGCCAAAAGCGCGTAGGGGCCGCTGATGTCCCGTCGTCCCAACGCCCGTTCCGGTGCCCCGCGCGCCGATGATGTCCCCGGCCTGCCCGCGCGCCGCGCGGCCCTGAAGCTGCTGGACGCCGTCTTGCGTCGGGGCGATCCGCTGGAAATCGCGCTGCATGGCGCGACCCAGGGGCTGGCAGACCGCGCCGACCGCGCACTGGTCCATGCCATCGTTGCCGAGACGCTGCGCCATTTGCCCGATCTCGACGCACTGATCGACGGCGCAACCAAGCAGCCCCTGCCCGACGATGCCAAGGCGCGGATGGTGCTGCGCATCGCGCTGATCCAGGTGCTGGCGCTGGGCACCGCGCCCCATGCGGCGATCGCCACCGCGCTGCCGCTGGTCGATGGCGGGCCCCGCAAGCTGGTCCATGGCGTGTTCGGCACCGTGACCCGCGCCGAGCCGAGCCTGCCCGTGCCGCCCGCCCTGCCCGCCGACGTCGCCGAACGCTGGACCGGGCAATGGGGCGAGGCGATGCCGCTGGCCGCCGCCCATGCCTATGCCGTGCGCCCGCCGGTCGACATCAGCCTGCGCGATCCGGCGGAGACCGGCAAATGGGTCGAGGCGCTGGGCGGCACCAGCTTTGCGCCCGGCCATGTCCGCCTGCCCGAGGGGGCGGTCGTGCCCGACCTGCCCGGCTTTGCCGAGGGTGCCTGGTGGGTGCAGGATCTTGCCGCTTCCTGCCCGGCCCGGCTGCTGGGCGCGGGCGAAGGCCGGACCGTGCTGGACCTGTGCGCCGCGCCGGGCGGCAAAACGATGCAACTGGCCGCCGCCGGCTGGGCCGTCACCGCGGTCGACCAGTCGAAGAAAAGGCTGGAGCGACTGAGCGAAAATCTGGCGCGCACCGGCCTGTCGGCCGATGTCGTGCAGGCGGATCTGCGGCAATGGGCGCCGGATGCGCCGGTCGATGCGCTGCTGCTCGATGCCCCATGCACCGCGACCGGCATCTATCGCCGCCATCCTGACGTGCTGCACCGGATCGGCCCGCGCCAGATCGCGGAACTGGCCGAATTGCAGGGCGAACTGCTGGCCCGCGTTGCCGATTGGGTGAAGCCGGGCGGGACGCTGATCTACGCCACCTGCTCGCTGGAACGCGCCGAGGGCGAAGAACAATTGGCGCGCTTCCTGGAAGCACGGCCCGATTTTGCGGCCCAGCCGGTAACGGCGGGCGAACTGCCCGACGACATGGTGCCGACCGCCGACGGCTGGCTGCGTACCTTGCCCGACACGCTGGCGGAACAGGGCGGCACGGATGGCTTTTTCGTTGCAAGGATCGTGCGCATCGGGAACTAAGGCTTAACCATGAGGGGTTTAAGGTGAGGCCCTTCGCTGGAAAGGCCCGCCTTGCGTCCGACCGAACCCCTGCCCCTGCATCATAGCTGGCCGCTCTACGACCTGCGCGAGCATCTCGCGCCGGTGGTGCTGGACCAGGATATTGCGGGGAATGAGGCGGCGCTGACCGATCGGGGACTGGGCCTGTGGCATTGCAACCTGACCGACAACAGCCTGAACTGGACCAGGGGCGTCTATGACATTTTCGGGCTGGAACCCGGCAGCATCGTGCCCCGGCCACTGTCGGTGTCGCTCTATGCCCATGACAGCCGCGAGGCGATGGAGCGGCTGCGCGCCTATGCTATCCGCCACCAGCGCGGCTTCACCCTGGACGTCGATATCCGCCGCCCGGACGGCAGCGATTGCGCGATGCGGCTGATCGCCGCGCCGGTGCTGCTGGACGGCGAGACGGTGGCGCTGCACGGGGTCAAGCAATGGTTGCCCAAGGATGTCGGCGCGCCGGTGCGGCTGGAACCGACGACCTTCTTCATCCCCTGACGCGACTCATCGCCGCGCCGCGCAAATCATGCGTTGCCCTTGCCCCAAGGGAGGGCTAATGCGAGCGGTCAAATGACCCATCCCATTCTCATCTCTCCATCCATCCTGTCCGCCGATTTCGCACGGCTGGGAGAGGAAGTCCGCGCCATAGACGAAGCTGGTTGCGACTGGATCCATATCGACGTGATGGACGGGCATTTCGTGCCCAACATCACCATCGGTCCGGCCGTGGTGAAGGCGCTGCGCCCCCACACCAAGAAGCCGTTCGACGTCCATCTGATGATCTCGCCGGTGGACCAGTATCTCGACGCCTTCGCCCAGGCCGGCGCCGACATCATCACCGTCCATCCCGAGGCCGGCCCGCACATCCACCGCACCGTGCAGCATATCAAGTCGCTGGGCGTGAAGGCCGGCGTGGTGCTGAACCCGGGCACCCCGGCCAAGATGCTGGACTATCTGATCGACGATATCGACCTGATCCTGGTGATGAGCGTCAATCCCGGTTTCGGCGGCCAGAGCTTCATCGAGAATCAGCTGCGCAAGATCGAGGCGTGCCGCAAGATGATCGAGAAGAGCGGCCGCGACATCCGCCTGCAGGTCGATGGCGGCATCGACATCAACACCGCGCCCAAGGCGATCGCGGCGGGCGCCGACGTGCTGGTCGCCGGCACCGCGACCTTCCGTGGCGGCCCGGCCGCCTATGCCGACAATATCAGGACGCTGCGGGGCGGGTGACGAACCAGCGGCGCCAGTCCTCCCCTGTCGCCGTCGAGGCCGGTCATGAACCGGCCGACGACGGCATCGAACAGGGCAAGCGGCTCATCCGCGTCGCGGATGACAAGGGCCTGTCGCTGGCCGAGCGGATCGCCAATCATTTCTATCGGCTGAGCTGGAAGACGCCGCTGCACAGCCGGCGGCTGAAGGGCAAATATCCGCTCAAGCTGCTGGCGGTGCCGGACGATGTCGTGCCCGGCGACCCGCGCGCCGGCCAGGCGATCCGCGCCGGCTATTTCCTGTTCCGGGGCCAGAAGCTGGCGATCGATACGATCGATTTCGGCAAATTGGCGGTCGGCCCGGCCTTTACCGACTATCTGCACAGTTTCCACTGGCTGCGCGACCTGTCGACCGCGGCGACGCGCGAACAGGGCGCGCCGGTGGCCGAGGCGCTGATGCGCAAATGGCTGGCCGCCCATGCCGAAACGCCGAGCGATCCGGCCTGGCGCGCAGACAATGCGGCCTGGCGGCTGCTGTTCTGGACCGCCCATGCGCCACTGATCCTGTCATCGAGTGACCTGGTCTACCGGTCGCTGGTGCTCAACTGCATCGCCCGCACCGCGCGCCATCTGGACCAGAGTGCGGACAAGGCGGCGCCCGGCCTGCCGCGCCTGGTCGCCTGGGGCGGGATCGTCGCGGCGTCGATGCTGATGCCCGGCGGCAATCCGCGCAAGCTGTTCGGCGAAGCGGGCCTGAAGCGCGCGATCGACAGCGCCTTCCATGGCGATGGCGGCATCATTTCCCGGTCGCCGCTGGCGCAGCTGGAAGGCGTGATGCTGCTGGCGATGGTGGTCGCGGTCTATGACGTGCGGCGCGAACAGGTGCCCGGCTTCCTGATCGACGGGCTGAGCCGCGCGGTGCCGGCGCTGCTGGGCCTGACCCATGGCGATGGGGGGCTGGGCAACTGGCAGGGCGCGGGTGCAGTCGATCCTGACCTGGTCGAAGCGCTGGTGCAGGCCAGCCGGGTGCGGACCCGACCACTGCGCCAGGCCCGCGACTGGGGCTATCAGCGGATCAGCGCCGGTAATACGGTCGTGCAGATCGATGCGGCGCCGCCGCCGGTCGCACGCCTGGCCGCCGCCGGCTGCGCCTCCACCGGCGCGATCGAGATCAGCGACGGGCGGCTGCGGCTGGTCATCAATTGCGGCGGCGCGGCGCTGGAAGGCGCCTATATTCCGCGTGATCTCGCCCAGGCGCTGCGTTCGACCGCGGCGCACAGCACATTGGTGCTGGACGACAGCAACTCGACCGCGCTGATGCCCGACGGCACGCTGGGCAAGGGCGTGACCGAGGTCGAGCTGAACCGGCAGGAGCTGGACAATGGCAGCCGGGTGGAGCTGAGCCATGACGGCTATGTCCGCCGCATGGGCTATGTCCACCGCCGCCTGCTGATGATGAGCGGCGACGGCAAGGAAGTGCGCGGCGAGGATATGCTGACCCCGGCAACGCGCGGCAAGAAGCCGGTCAAGCGGCCGGTGCAGTTGCGCTTCCATCTGGCGCCCGGCGTGGAACCGACCCTGACCGCCGACAGCCAGGGCGCGCTGCTGCGGATCGAGCTGGGCGCGCTGTGGCAGTTTCGGACCGGGGCCGGCGTGCTGAGCGTCGAGGACAGCCTGTGGGTCGATGGTGACGGCCGCCCCCATCCCACTAGGCAGCTGGTGGTGACGAGCGAGGCACTGCCGGGCGGCTCCAGCATCGGTTGGCTATTCAAGCGGGTCGGCTGACCCGCATCACATTGGCCAGCTTGCTACCGCACGGCTTTCCGGCGAGAAAGTCTACGCGATAGCGTTGCAGGAATGATGATGCGCCTCGGCCTTATGATGTTCGCGGTTCTGGCCATCAGCGGCCCGGCAGAGGCTTGTCGCAGCTACAGATCGCCAGCCCAGAAGCTCTCAGACGGATATGCTATGGGCGCAATCTCAGCCATCGCGCGCGTCACCGTCGAAGCGGCGAGCTATAGCGCAGCCCCCTTTGCAGATGCCCATCCCTGGTCGGCGACAGCGACGGTGGTTCAGCTGGTTCGGGGCACCTATGCCCCCAAGAGGCTGCACTTCACGCGCGGCTGGGGGGCGGCGGCGTGCGATGAGGGCTATGCCGTCCCAAAGGTCGGCGACCTGTGGATCATATATTTCACAGAGCAGCGGAACGGCGATCCGATCGTCTGGGCTTCCTATCCGGTGTCCATTGCCGCCGATGCCGACATGTCGCTGCAGCTGCCCCAGATCGAGCCTCACCCTTAGCGCGAGGGCGCGATAGCGAAAAGCACATCGCACCGGCGCGATGTTCCGCCATCGTGGCAATGTCCATTTTTTCCTATGAACCCCGCGTACAAGGGCGCATGCAAGATGAGCGACCCGAGGCCCGTTTGCTACCAATCAACGACCTCGCTCTCAGGCCCGGCCACTTTCAGCGGCCGGGCCGCTAGCCCTCTCCCTTCAGTCGCGCCTAATCCGATCTTCATTCTTTCATCCTAGGCAGTCCGCATGATGGCGGGGCTTTATGACCGGATGGGAGCGATCCCGATCGTGCAGTTGCGGCGGATTGCGCATATCTGGTGCGTGGTCGCAGGCCTGCTGTTCCTGGCCTATCTGGCGCGGCAACTGCGCCAGGGCATGACCGATGGCGCCGGCCATCCCTTTGGCGAGGATTTCCTGAATTTCTGGTCCGGCGCGCATCTGGCGGTGACGGGACAGGCCGGCATCATCTATGATCTCGCCGCTTTCCATGCGTTCGAGACCGGGATCGCCAGCGCCCCCATCGACCTTTATCATTACAGCTATCCGCCGGTAATGTGGCTGATCTCCGCCCCCTTCGGCCTGCTGCCCTATCCGCTGGCCTGGGCAGCCTGGCAATTGCTGGGATGGGGCGCCTTCGCGCTGGCGGTGCGGCGACTAGCGCCGGCACAGTGGCTGCTGGTCGCGCTGGCGGCGCCGGCGCTGTTCATCAATGCAATGGGCGGCCAGAATGGCTGCTGGACCGCAGCGATAATCGGTTGGGGCTTGATCCTGCTGCGCGAGCGGCCGGCGGTGGCGGGCATGATCCTCGCCCTGTTCGTGGTGAAGCCCCAACTGGGCTGGCTGATCCCGCTCGCCTTGCTGGCCGGGCGGCAATATCGGGCGCTGGCCGCGTTCATAGGAATGGCGCTGGCGCTGATCCTCATCACCCTGCCGCTGTTCGGGATCGATGCCTGGATCGCCTATGTGCAACAAGGCAGCCTGCTCAAGAGCGTGATCCTGGAACATGGCGACGGCACCTGGCACCGGATGCTGTCCATCTTCGTGCTGGTCCGGCATGGCGGCGCGCCGATCCCGCTGGCCTATGCCGCGCAGGCGATCGCCAGCCTGACGGTCGCCCTGCTGGTGCTGCGGGTCTGGCACCGCGAGGGGCCGACGGCGCGGGCCAAGGCTCTGCTGGTGCTGGGCGCGCTGGGAGGGTCGCTCTATGTCAGCGACTATGATTGCGTCATGGTGCTGCTCGCCGCGCTGTGGCTGTGGCCACAGGCGACGGCGCAGTTGCGCGGGCGGATGGCGCTATTGCTGGCGATGCCCTTGTTCGCCGCGCCCCTGGCGCTGATGAGCGGTGTAGCGCTGGGCGCTTTGGCCTTGTGGCCAGCGCTGCTGGGCGCCGGCCTGCGCCACGCGCCCTATCTGGCGGACGACGGCTTCAGATAAGTGTCGAACCAGGCGACGGTGCGGGTCAGCGAATCGAGTTGATTCTCTTTCTTCTGGAAGCCATGGCCCTCGGCCGGATAGAAGATCGTTTCCACCACATTGCCCTTGGCCTTGAGGATGTCATGCACCTCCTGCGCCTGGCCGCGCGGCACGCGAATGTCGTTTTCGCCCTGGATGGTCAGCAACGGCGCCTTCGCCGCGCGGATATAGGTGAGCGGCGAGGCGGCATCATAGACCTTGGGATCGCTCTCCGGCGTGCCGAGCAGGCTACGCTGATAGGCCTTCAGCTCCTCATCCTGGTCGCGATACATGGTGCGCCAGTTGATGATGCCGAACCACTGGACGGCGGCGGCGAACTCGTCGGGCGCCCGGCCGATCGCCATCAGGGTCATGAAGCCGCCATAGCTGCCGCCGAATATGCCTACCCGCTTGGCGTCGACATAGCCGCTGTCGACCAGGAAATGCTTGGCCGCGACCGTGTCCTTTAGGTCGGCGCCGCCCAGATCCTTGACATTGCCGTCCTGGAACGCCTTGCCATAGCCGGTCGAGCCGCGGAAATTGGGCTGGATCACGACATAGCCGCGGCTGGCAAAGGCGGTGGCGTAGCGGCTGTAACCATCCTGCGCCTGACCGGTGGGGCCGCCATGGGGCAGGACGATGGCGGGGTTGCTGCCGTCGCGCTTCAGATTGGCGGGCATGGTCACGATCGCGCTGATGAGCGTACCGTCGAAGCTCTTATAGGTGACGACGTCGGACTTGGGCAGCGCGGCGGGCTGGAGGCTGGCGATGGCAAGCTGGGTCGCCGGGCGCGCAGTGCCGGCCGCGAGGTCATAGAGATAGAGATTGGCCGGTGAATCGGCGCCCGAATGATTGAGCATCAGCAGGGCGCCGTCGGGCGAGCGCGGTTCGCTGCCGACCAGATAATTGACGCCCGGCGGGATGGCGAGCGGGGTTTCCGCGCCACTCGCGAGCTCGAAGCGATAGAGCGTGCTGCGCGCGTCGGCGTTGATGCGGAAGATGAGCGCCCTGCCATCGCGGGTGAAGCTGGCCGGCACCTGTTCCCAGGGGGTGGATTTGAGCCAGCGCCATTTGCCGGTGGCCGCTTCAAGCAGGCCACCATGAATCTGGCCGCTACCTTCATCGGTGGAGACAGCGATCCATTTGCCGTCGGCGGTCGCATCGGTCGCGGCATAGACGGTGTCGGCCTTGCCGAGCAATTTCGCCGCCTTGCCACTGGCGACGTCGATGCGCCAGATCTCGCTGACCTTGGAATCGATCCGCATGCGGTTGGCGATCAGCGCCTTGCCATCCGCGATCCAGGCGACCGGTGACCAGCTGAACTGCGGGTCGGCCTCCCGCGTCAGGTCGCGCACCCTGCCCGCGCCATCCATCACCGCGACATTGGACTGGCCCTGCGTCTTCAATTTGGTGACGAGCGCGACCAGCCCGCCGCTGGGGCCGACCAGCAGGTCGCTTTCGCGCCGGTCTGGGGTGTTGGTGAGATTCTCGACCGCGCCGCCGTTCACCGGCACGCGATAGATGTCGCTATATTCATTGCCGCCCACATCCTGCTGGAACAGCAGATAACGGCCGTCGGCGGAGGCGGCGAGGCCGGTCTGGGCGTCATCCGACTGGGTCAACTGCATCGGCCAGCTGCCCGCCGTGTCGGTGCGCCAGATATTGGTGCGGCCGGTGAGGTTGGTGGCGACGAAAATCTGTTTGCCGTCGGCGCTCCACGCCGCGCTAGACAGGCTGCGCGAGGCACCGATATCGGCGAGCGGCACGGCGCGGGCATCGGGATTGACCGGCGAGGTCAGGCTCTTGGGATCGGTAACTGCCCGTTCCGGCGTCGGAATTTGCGCCAGCGCCGGAAAGGCGGCGAGCAAGGGCAAGGCGGTGGCGGCGAGCAGATAGCGCATGTCAGATCCCCCAACTGTTATGCGATCACAATACAGTAGCGGCAAAGGCCCGCAAGATCGGGAAATTCCCTGCGCTTGAGGACTGTATTTTTGCGCCGCGCGCGACTAGAGGGCTGCGGCAAGCCTGAAGCGGCATCCCGAACAGCAGGAAGCATCCCCATGACCACCGACGTCACCATCAAGCGCGCCCTCCTTTCCGTATCGGACAAGACCGGCCTTATCGAACTGGGCCAGGCACTGGGCCAGCATGGCGTCGAACTGGTATCGACCGGCGGCACCGCCAAGGCGCTGCGCGAGGCGGGCCTGGCCGTGAAGGATATTTCCGAGCTGACCGGCTTCCCCGAAATGATGGACGGCCGCGTCAAGACGCTGCACCCCAAGGTTCATGGCGGCCTGCTGGCGGTGCGGGGCAACCCCGAGCATGTCGCGTCGATGGACGAGCATGAAATCGGCGCGATCGATCTGGTGATCGTCAACCTCTACCCCTTCGCCGCAACCGTGGCCAAGGGCGCCGACCGCGACGAGATCATCGAGAATATCGACATTGGCGGCCCGTCGATGGTCCGTTCGGCCG
>Ga0075367_10001414_pt1 | contig 10278 bp, 7 predicted proteins | sample EndMethybrTD3032_FD_71399 | JGI IMG/M metagenome (GOLD analysis project Ga0075367, IMG submission 71399) | Populus endosphere microbial communities from Tennessee, USA - Endosphere MetaG P. TD hybrid TD303-2 | ecosystem: Host-associated > Plants > Roots > Endosphere | place: USA: Tennessee...
GTCCAACACCTGACGACGGGTCTCGCGATGACTCCGTTTTATGTGGTGCTGTTCGGGGCAATCTTTGGCTGTACGTTGCTGCCGCTGCTGCTCGTCGTGCGTGTGTTCAGCGCTCGCCCGGCGTTACTCGCCATCGCCGGCCTCCTCTGCTCACCCGCGCCGTTGATCGCGAGCGCCTACGTGGACCATGGCACGCTGACGGTCTGTCTGGAGGCACTGCGACGCACGCCCGTATCATTCGCGGTGTCGTCGTTGCCGTTTATCTCGGGAGCGATTGCCGTCGGCTGGCGTTACGGCCGGTGACGATGTGAGACGTCGATGCGATCAACCGTCACGTCGATGCTTGGGTTCGTCCTCGCGCTCGCCGCCGTCGCGAGCCAAGCGTCCAACTCACTCACGGTTCATCCGCTCGACGCCAACGATCTCGGTTCCGGCGCTCCGTGGCAGTTTCTCTCGTCCCTCCTTCACGACGTGGACGTGGTGGCGTTGCCTGAACCGATCCACATGACGCACGAATTCCCCATCGTCCGTCTCGGCGCGATCAAGTCTCTGAACGAGCAGAACGGTTTTCATCTGCTCGCGATGGAGGGTTCGGCGATCGATGCGTGGGCCACGCAGGATCGGTTCATCGCATCCGCGAAAACCGATCGTGATGCCGCGGACGCGCAGCTCGCGCTCTTTCCGCTATGGAATACCCCTGAAATCCAGCAACTGTTCCAGTACGAAGCGGCGAGTTGGGCGACGCCGGCTCCGTTCTACATCACGGCGTATGACGTCCAACCCGGCTCGGGAAAAGGGACCTACGGTGTCGAGGCGTTTCGACTTCTTGCCGATCGACTCACGACGTACGCGCAGCCGCCGACAACCCTTACGCTCGAGACGTGGCTGACCCAGCTCGCGCCGCTGACTGGCGGCTGCCGGCAGTTCACACTCGCTGACGTCCCGGCAGTCAGGAGCGCCATCGAGCAACTCGAGTCGTGGATTTCGACGGCGGTCACGGTCGTCGCGACTCGCGTTCCCAGCGTCCCGATGCATGCCGCGGCTCTCCGATTGCTGCCTGCGAATCTTCGCGGTTCTCTTGCGCTGTGCCAGGGCATGGCGGCCGGCCCTCAGGCCAACTACAAGGCGCTGAGAGATCGCGAAGGCGCGGCCTTCGCCGAGATGCTGAGAAACTCGTCGGCCAACAAGAAACTCATCCTGTGGGCGCATTGGAGTCACCTGACGTATCGCGATGCGAGAGCAGGCGTGTCCGTGGGGCAAGAACTTCGAGAGAAGCTTGGTACACGTCTCTACACGATCCTGCCGATTGCCGAGCGAGGAAGTGCGATTGTCATCTTTCCGAACCGCGGCTCCGACGAAGACATCGGCTTCAGTTGGATTCGGTCCCGCTCGGACCCGTTCTCGAAGAAGATGCAGGGGCTGTCGCCGAGTTCCTTCTTCTTGGATCTTCGCGATCCAGTCGTCAAGAACGATGACGCGTTGGCCGGCCTTCAGGAGGTGTGGATCGAATCTCGGCCGGTGAGCCTTTCCTTGTTGCAAGACACCGACGCGATCGTGTGGCTCAAACGCGTCGGCCCGCCACAGTTGCCGTTGCCGATGCTCCTGATCTTGGGCGGCATGCACTATCGAACGACGCTCGCGGTATCGGTGTCGTTCTTGGCCATCGCCGGTGTTGGCATCGCTGTGTGGCGCTGGCGGAGACGCCGCTCGGTGCACAACGTTCTGTCGGACCCGAATCCGAGTCAGGCTTAAAATTTGGACATGCGCACCCCTTGGCAACCTATCGTCCTGTTCACCCTGATCGTCGCAAACGTCGCATTCACATCGGCCGGGCAGACCCCGCCCAAAAAGAAGACGTGGGTGATCGGACACCGCGGCGCCTCCGCGTATGCACCGGAGAATACGGTGCCGGCGTTTCGCCTCGCCGCCGAGCAGGGCGCCGACTACGTCGAGTTCGACTTGCAGCTCACCAAGGATCGGAAGATTGTCGTGCTGCACGACAACTCGCTCGAGCGGACCACCGACGTCGAGCAGGTGTTTCCGGATCGCGCGCGCAAAGCGGCTGACGGCACGGCACGCTGGATGGTGGATGACTTCACCCTGGAAGAACTCAAGCGCCTCGACGCCGGGTCCTGGTTCGACGCGAAGTTCCGCGGCACGCGCATTCCGAGCTTCGGCGAGACGATCGACGCGCTGCGCGGACGCGCAGGGCTGTTCATCGAGTTGAAGACCCCGGAGCGTTACGAGGGCATCGAACGCCTGATCCTCGAGGAGCTCGAGGCGAAGGGCCTCGCTCGACCAGGCGCGGATCTCAAGACCCCGGTGCTCTTGCAGTCATTCACCGCGTCGAGCCTCGAGATCCTGACGCAGAAACTGGGGACGAAGTTGCCCGTGCACTTCCTGATTAGCGCACGCGACGCCGGACCGTGGATGACGCCGGAAGGACTCAAGAAGATGAAAGCATTCGCCACCGGCATCAGTCCAGAGAAGACCATCGTCTCCAAGGAGCCTGACGTCGTGGCCCGTGCCCGAGCACTGGGAATGCCCGTGACGCCGTACACCTTCCGCGCGAGTGCGGTGACGGGCTACCCTGACGTTCGCGCCGAGATGACGCAGTTCATCGACGGCTTCGGCGTGGACGGTGTGATCACCGACAATCCCGACAAGGCACCCGGTCGCTGACTGTCGAAGATCACTGCCGCCGCAATCGCAGGGCGATATCAGTCTGATACGCCGGCGGCACGATCTCTCGGACGCCGCCACCGGCGACGTCAGCAGTGCCGACAACTGCGCCCGTGATCGGCGCAATCCACTCCGCGCGCCACTGACCCGCGGAGAGATTCACTCGCAACGCTGCTGACGCCGCGGTGTCCGTGGAGGCCGCAACGTCGGCCCCTTTGGACGACGGACGCCGTTTCAGCAAATAGATCGCCATCGCGCGCTCGCGATCGACGAGCGCCCGCGCGGCGCCACCCGAGGGCACACCGCCGCTGATGAGGGAAGAGTCGGGCACCATCCGCGGCAGATCGAAGCCCTGGATGAAGTCGCGCAGGATCTTCAGTTGACGTCGCAGCGCACGGCCACCGCCGCCCGGTTGCGTCGCGGGATACGCGAACGTGCCGTTTTCATATCCGACGGCAAACGAGTAATCGAGGTTGTTGTACAAGCCACCGCCCGCCACGATGAACTCCCACCCTTCAGTTCGATACACCTCATCGTCCACGCCACGGAACCCGGTCTCATCGTCGCCGATGACTGTGTTCAGCGCATAGTTGGTGGCGATGGCGTCAGGCGGCGTCGCGTAGTGGAAGTTGAAGATCGAGACGGCCGGATGCGGCGCCACGATTGACGCCGTCTTGTTGGCGATGTTCTGGGCGATGAGGTGCTTCACCGGCAGCGCACGTTCGGTCTCGACGATCAGGTCGGCGATGCGATGCTGCCAGGCTATCGTCACGCCGCCGAAGTACGGTTCGTTGATGATCTCGAAGAACACGTTGGGAAACGCATTCACCTCCGTGACCAGCTTGCGCGTCAGCGCTTCCTGCGCCGTGAGCAATGTGAGATCTCGATCCAGCGTGTAGGCCTCGTTGCGCGCGACGGTGCCGATCCGGTTGATGTTGTTGGCGGTGTTCATCGGGCTCAAGCTCCATTGCACCTCTTCGTACATGGGGCAGAAGAGCGTCAGCTCGACGACGATCCGACGGCGAGCGGCCTCGGCGATGAACGACGTGAGGCGATCGAAGTAGGCGTCGTTCCAGCGTGACAGGTCGAAACGTGGCCGGCCACTCGGATCGCCGGATGGCGCGCTACGCGGCCAGGGACTGATGAATCGACCGTCGCTCGGAGCCAACGTGTTGCGCTCGATCTTGAACGCCCCCTGCGGCTCGACATACGCACCGCTGAAGATGCGGGTGTAGTTCAGACCATCCGCCGCGAGCGTCTCGAGATACGTCCGATAATCGAAGTCCAGATTGATGACCGCCCCGTAATGCTCACCTGACGTGATCAGCACCGTCGGCCGGCCATCCCACGAGAAGTAGTGTGGATTCTCGGGATGCAGCGCCAACGGTGCGAGGCCGGTCTGCGGCGGCGCCGCGAAGCCGCCGACGAAGAGAGCGGCGCACAGAACGAAACTGAGCAGCGAGAACTTCAAGCCACCGAATCTTACGCGCAAACAGGAAAATGCCGCGACCGGACGGCTCATCGCATAGCATCTTTAGATCGCCACATGACCGAAGCCGAAGTCGAGGACCTCAACAACCAGGCATCAACACTGATGAAGCGCGGAATCGCGCTGTTGGAGGAGGTCCGCCGTGAGGCCGCGATCGATGCGCTGTACTGCTTCGACGAAGCGCTGGCGCTGCGACGGCAGATACCCGCGAGTCACTCCCCATTCCAGGGCTACCTTCTCGCGGCGTGTCTGCTGAATCGTGCCGACGCGCTCGTTCGATTCAACGATGCGGGCCCGCTGGCGGCAGCGATGACATCGTACGAGGAAGCGATCGACGTCTTGCGCGCGTTGCCGATGGACGCGGATCCGCGATACCCACGACGGTTGGCGATGGCTTATCAGAACCGCGCATTGGCCCTGCAGCTGCGCGGCCACGAGGAAGACGCGGCTGCCGCAGCGACGGCGTTTGCCGACGCGCTTGTGGTGTTGGACCACGAGTACAGCGCGGGAATCGAGGACCGGGACTATCTGCGCGGTGTCGTCTGGCTGAATCTCTCCAACCTGCACGCCGGAAGTGAGGCATCTGATGCGCCGGTCGCGGCTCGCGAAGCGGCCGTCCGCGCGCTGGCCTGTGTGGCCGATGCAGAGTCACAGGATATCCAGGCCGCGAACGTCGGATTGCGTGCGCGTCATGCACTCTGTCGTCTCTGCGCCACGAGTCTGTCGCAGATGACCGACCAGACGGCGTCGATGCCGGACGATGTGCACGAGGCGACGGATGCGGTCGATGATGGGCTCACGCTGGTCCGTGCGTGGGAACGGCGCGGCGTCGAGATCTTTCGCGGCGTCGCGTTCGATCTGTTTCGGTTTGGGGCGCGCGTCTACGCGCTCTACCAGCCGCAGTTCCTCGCCGAGTTCATTGGCGAGAACATGGACCCCGCGCAGTCATCGCCCGGCTACGTTGCCGATCCCGACATGACGCTCGCGGCACACGAAGCGCAGGGGTTCATTCTGCGCAACGACGCATAACCCCGCAGGCCAGTCGCCGCCGCTACATCTCGGCCCAACGACGCAGGAGGTTGTGGTAGACCCCGGTGAGTTGCACGACCGCAGGATGATCGGGCACGTCCGCACCGAGTCGCTGAATGGACGCGTCGAGATCGAACAGCAATGTTCGCGTGGCGTCGTCGCGCACCATGCTCTGAATCCAAAAGAACGACGCCACGCGCATGCCGCTGGTGACCGGCCGCACGTGGTGAAGACTGGTCGCCGGATACAGGATCATGTGCCCGGATGGGAGCTTCACCGTGTGCACACCGTAGGTATCCTCGATCATCAGCTCGCCACCGTCGTACTCGTCTGGCTCCGCAAGGAAGAGCGTTGCCGAGAGATCGGTGCGGATCCGCAGCGGTGTCCCGATGATCTGCCGGATGGCGTTGTCTACGTGGTTGCCGAACGCGTGTCCCCCTCGGTACCGATTGAACAGCGGTGGGAACACGCGCAGCGGCAGTGCCGCCGAGACGAAGAGCGCGTTGCCCTGCAACGCGGTCACGATCATCTCTCCGAGCTGCTGGGCCACCGGATGGCCTTCGGGCAGTTGTTCGTTCTCCTTGACCCGCGCGGATTGACGGCCCGCGGTCACGCGTCCATCGACCCAATCAGCGGAGTCGAGCGATCGGCGCGCGTGCGCCACTTGCTCGGGCGTGAGCACGTCCGGGATTTGTACGAGCATCGCGGCCTAGAACGAAATCACCGGCGCGAAGAGGATCTGACGCGCGGGCCCTGGCATGAAATGGCGGTCGTAGCCGCGATCCGCATATTTCTCGTTGCCGATGTTGTTCAGATTCACCTGCAGCGTCAGATGACTGTTCAGCGGGTAGCTCGCCATCGCGTTGAAGACCAAGTATTTCGTCAGCGCCTGGATGGCGGCGGCATTCGCCGCGTATTTCGTTTGTGCGACCGTCCCGCCGGCAACGAAGTTGAACGTGCCGGTCTGATTGAAGAAGTTACCGTCGCTGTAGTTCATCCCGAAGCCAACCGTCACGCGCTTCGGCAGCTCGTACGACGTCCACAGGTTCATCATCGCCTTTGGCACGTACGGCAGCGTCACGCCCTCTTCCGAGAGCTGCGCCGACTTGAGGACCTTACCGTCCATCAGCGAGAGACCGCCAAAGGCATACCAACCAGGCCGGATCGTTCCGGCGACGGTGAACTCGACACCGTTCACTCGTTGATCGCCGAGCAGCGTCACCGCACCCGCGAGGTCTGTGGTCTTGGCGTCGGTTTTCTCGAGGTTGAAGAATGCCGCCGTGAAGTAGATCGCGTGCCCGAGATCCCACTTGGTCCCGATTTCCGCGTTGCGGCTCCTCTCGGGTCCGAGCGCCTGGTTCGTCGCGCCCGTCGCCGACAGGGTCACGCCGTGGGTCGAGTCGTAGACCGGCGCGAACGAAGTGCTGAAGGCGGCGTAGAGGCTGCCGCGCTCGACCGGCTTGAAGACGAGGCCGACACGGCCGGTTGTCGCCTTGTCGGTGCGCCCGAACTTGGCGACGACGCCGGTTGCGGAAACGGTCTCGAAGTCGAGGTCAACGTAGTCGTAGCGGATACCGAGGTCGGCTTGCCACTGCTCGCTGAACTTCACCGTATCGAACAGGTACAGCGCGACCGAGTTAGCGTCGGCGTCCGTGGTCGCACCGGTCTTGACGTAGGTCGGCGTGTAGGCCACGAACGGATCCGGGTTGACGAGATCGATGACCGGTGGACGACCGTTGGCGAACGAGTCGGTAAACGCAGAGGTCGGCTGACGATCGGCCGCAACCTCGAGCCCGAGATCGGCGCTGTGACTGACGCGACCGGTGCGAAACACCGAGCTGAGATCGGTCTGGTTGGTGGTGACCTTGTCGACGCGATGTTGGTACTTCGTGTCGGTGCGGCGCAACTGAAACGCGCTGGCGCTGTAGCCGGGATCAGTCGTCCCCTGGTTGGCCGCCGTCGTCACGGGACGCGGAGGTGTGCTCACCGCGTCGCGATAGTTGCGGCCGTAGCGCGTCAAGTTCCGGAGTGTCAGCGCGGAGTTGAACTTGTGCTGGACGGTGCCGGTGAGGACGTCGGTGGTCGTGTCCTCGTAGTCACGCGACGCGATGCTGTAGTAGTTGTGAAAATCGAGATCGTTGACCGTCAAGCCGGCCGCGATCGCATTGTCGGGGAAGAGCGTCGGGATCCCGAGGTCCGGCACGTTGTTTTGTTGCAAACGTGCATAGGAGACGTTCACCGTGGTCGGCCCGCCGAGGCCGAAGCCGACCGTGGGCGCGAATCCCCACTGCTTGTTCTTCTGCACATCGCGCCCGGGGTAACCAGCGTCCTGCCACATCGCGTTGAGCCGGAAGGCGATGGAGTCGGTGAGCTTCCGGTTGACATCGACCGTCGCGCGCCGGTGATCGGCGTTGCCGACGGTCGCACGTCCGCTGGTCGCATCGGTCAGCGTCGCCGCCTTCGAGACCATGTTGATCGATCCGCCGGTTGACCCGCGGCCACCAGTCACCGACGTCGGTCCCTTTGCCACTTCGACCGCTTCGACATTGAACGTATCGCGACTGACTTCACCCGGATCGCGTGCGCCATCGATGTAGATATCGTTCCGCACGTTGAAGCCGCGGATGAACACGTTGTCGCCGAAGCTCACGGTGCCGCTCGCGCCCTCGCCAATGCTCATCGTGATGCCCGGCGTGTTGCGCAGCACGTCGCGCAGCGAGGTGGCACTCTGCTCTTCGAAGACTTTCTGCGGGATGACGACGATCTCTTGCGGCGTATCGCGGATCTCATCGCGATACTTGGGGGACTGCGCCAGCCGCGGCACGCTCCCCGCGACATCGACGACCTCGTTGACGGGACGAACCCTGAGCGACACCGTGGTCTGATCGAACGTCGCACTCACGGACAGCCCCGCGAGCAACCGCGCCATCGCCTGTTCCGGCGTGAAATTGCCCGAGACGCCAGGCGAGGCCAGCGTCCGGAGCGCCGGATTGGCGAGCACCGTACGAAGCTGCGTCGCGCGCTCGAACGCCGCCAGAACGGTGTCGAGTGAGCCTGGGGCAATGTCGAAGCGCATCACCGTGGAACGCGCGGCTGTGCCGGAGACGACGGGCTGCTGACCCTCCGCGGCATGCATCGGCATGGCCGGCGCGAGGATGGCCGCGCTAAGAACGGCAAGGTGCGTCCGGTTCCGCCGACGAGGCGTCGAGGAACGGCGGTGTGGGGCGGTGCGATACTTCATCGAAGGACTCTCCCGAATGACAACGATCTGATGGGGCCAGTAGGGCCACGCGCGGCAGGGCAAGGGCAGTACCACTGGTGTGAGATCGGTCGCGCGCGCCGCGTCTTCTTCCACGGCGTGGCTGTGCATGATGTCAACAGAAGGGAAGATAGGAACGTCAGGCTAGCCGGAGATGTCCCGTGCTCCGTTCACGACGTGAGCTGATCTGTGCACGATATGAACAGACGGCAAGGTGCACGCTGCATCGCGGGCTGGCCAAGCCAGGTTGCCTGAGCGGCGACTAAAGTCTAACTTCGACGCGGTGAGCTATAGTTCGACCCGGGCGCCAGCCGCATCGTCCTCCTCACCTTTTCTGAAAATATACCTGCGCGGGTGCTGCGAAATCTCGGATCGTGTTCGTCTAACAGTCACTTGAGGGGGCATGAATGAGATCACTCATTCCCGTATCCGCGCTTCTGATCGTTGGTCTTGTAGGAGTCGTCGGGGCGCGTCAACAGGCCCCACCCGCACCAGGGCACTCAGATGCGGATCTGCGCGCCAAGCATCCGGAGATCGCGCGCAACCCAAACTTCCAAGAATGGCTGAAGGGCACTGGGGTTGGTCCCTGGTACGAGACCGCGATGGATGCCCAACGCCGACGTACGGTCGTCATTCAGGATGAGACCGGCGACAAGCTTTTTGCCGCGCAGGTATCGGCGGCTGACGGCGCCGCCGTCCGTCAGACCGCGGTCGTTGACTTGGCCGCTCGGTCGGCGCGACGCACGGATGCCTTCGCGGCCTTGACCAACTCGGTGAAGACCGCTCCGGCGAACATCACGCGTGCCCGTCCGGTCGTCGATTTCAGCGATGACGGGAAATGGAACTTCAGTTGGCAATTCGAAGTGAGCGCAGGAGCAAAAGTCGAGACCTATCGTCTGCGCGACAAGAAACTGCAGCTCGAAGCCACCCGCGATCGTAGCGGACCAAGTCTGCCGCCGCCGCCGGCTGCGGCACCCGCAGGGGGCCGGGGTGCTGGAGCCGCGCCGCCGGATCCTGACCCTGCACTCGCCGGGAACGAACTGCATCATCCCGACATGTTCCGCGGAGAAGCGACGACGTGGACCCAAGGGATGACGACGGTGCAGGATCGCGCGCGCCGCGTGTGGGACCGCGTCCACGACGGCTACCTCTACGACCAGTTCATCGAACACATCAAGAACTTCACGTGGGCGGACGTGCTCACGCGAGACGTACACAACCGGGCCGGGATCTGCGACGAACACGCGGTCGTCTCGGCGACGTATCTGCGATCGCTTGGGATTCCGGCTCGAGTGATCGCCCTGAGTTGGAACAACTCCGGCAACGGTCAGGACGAGACGCACGAGGCAGTCGAGTACCTGGATGGCACGGCGTGGCGTCACTTCGATTCGTTGTGGGGATTCAACGATCCTGGTGTGTACCGCGCACAGGGCATGACGAATGTGCTGGTGATGGATTTGGGAGATCCACGCGACTCGCGCTCTACGGCCGACGCGTATGGTACCCCCGACATCAACGGCGACAAGAAACTTCACCCGTTCTTGGATTTCATTGTGACGCCCCCTTACAAAGGGGCGAGCAGACCTGGTTACAGTCAGTGAAAGGACGACCGATGTTGGAACGCGTAGTTCGATCGCATCGAAGGCGGGCCGATCGCGACGCAGTCGCGATCGCGTTAGCACTCAGTCTGGCGCTTGCGGCGAAAGCGGAGGCACAGGCCGAGTGTACGACCGTGACACCGAACACGACTTGTGTAGTCACGATCAACCGTGAAGTACCGGTCTCGCCGCTGCCGATCAAAATCAACTCGATGTCGCAG
>Ga0075367_10001415_pt1 | contig 10273 bp, 4 predicted proteins | sample EndMethybrTD3032_FD_71399 | JGI IMG/M metagenome (GOLD analysis project Ga0075367, IMG submission 71399) | Populus endosphere microbial communities from Tennessee, USA - Endosphere MetaG P. TD hybrid TD303-2 | ecosystem: Host-associated > Plants > Roots > Endosphere | place: USA: Tennessee...
CTGCCGCTCGGCGGGGCGGATCTCGCGAGCCTGCTCGAACGCTTCGACGCGCAGTTCGCGGACGCGCGCGCCACCGACCGCGCGCATCTGTTCGACGCCGCCACGCGCGCGCTGCAGGCGCCGGTGGACGCCTCCCCGCGTACGCCTGGCTTCGAGCTCTCGGCGGCGGGCTTGCAGCCGGCGGCGCTGCTGCTCCTCGACGTGCCGATCGACTCCGGCGTCGAGTTCGCGTTCGTCAGCGCCCTTCTCGCGCGCTACGGCGACGCGGCGTTGATTACCGTGCCGGTCGGAGACGTGGCGGTGCGCCAGCGGCTCGCGACGCTCGGTCTCCGTCCCGAGGTGCTGGAGCAGCAGGGGGACTCCGACCTCGTCGCGCTGCGGCGACACCTCTTCGCGGGGTCGCAGCCGCCCGAGCGCGCCTCCGCCGGCGACGTGCGGTTCTTCTCCGCCCCCGGCGAGGGCCGCGAGTGCGTGGAGATCGCCCGGCGTATCCTGCGCGAAGCGCGCGCCGGCGTCGCGTTCGACGAGATGGCCGTCTTCCTGCGCGCGCCGCAGCGCTATCTCGGCCTCCTCGATCACGCGCTTCGCCGCGCCGGCGTGCCGGCGTGGTTCGACCGCGGGACGCGCCGGCCGCATCCGGGCGGACGCGCGTTCCTGGCGCTCCTCGCCTGCGCCTGCGAGCAGCTGTCGGCGCGCCGCTTCGCCGAGTACCTGTCGCTCGCGCAGGTCCCGCGCGGAGAGGAGGCGCAGCAGCCGCCGGCGTTCGTCGTGCCGGCGGGCGACGAAGAGCTGACACTGCTGCAGCTGATGGACGATCCGCCGCTGGACTTGCCGGACGTGCCCGACGCGCCGCCGCCGGCAGACGACGACCCGGTGGCCGATGGATCGCTGCGCGCGCCGTGGCGATGGGAAACGCTGATCGTCGAGTCGTCGGTGATCGGCGGCGATCCCCAGCGCTGGCATCGCCGGCTCGCGGGCCTTGCCAACGAACTGCGGCTGCAGCGGGACGCCGCCCACAAGGAGGATCCCGATTCGGCGACCGTGGTGCGTCTCGGCCGCGATCTCCGCAACCTCGGTCATCTGCGCGCGTTCGCGCTGCCCATCATCGACATCCTGGCCGGCTGGCCGGCGACGGCCAGCTGGGGCGAGTGGCTCGATCGGTTCGCCAGCCTCGCGCCGCGCGTCCTCCGCCAGCCGGAGCGCGTCCTGCGGGTCCTCGAGCAGCTCCGGCCGATGTCGGCCATCGGACCGATCGCCCTCGACGAAGCGCGCGACGTCGTCGCCGACCGCCTGCAGATGCTCGAGCTCGATCCGCCGAAGAGCCGGCACGGACGCGTGTTCGTCGGCAGCCCGCACCAGGCGCGCGGCCGTTCCTTCCGCGTCGTCTTCGTCGCCGGCCTCGCGGAGCGGATGTTCCCGCAGCGGCCCCACGAAGATCCGATGCTGCTGGATCGCGAGATGCGCGCGCCGCTCGACGCCGGTCTCGTGCAGCAGAACGACCGCGCCGACACCGAGCGGCTGCTCCTGCGCCTGGCCGCGGGCGCGGCGTCCGAGCGCCTCTGGCTCTCGTATCCGCGGATCGAAGCCGGAGAATCGCGGCCGCGCGTGCCGAGCTTCTACGCGCTCGACGTGATGCGCGCCATCACCGGGCACATTCCGCAGCCGCAGCGCCTGCAGGCGGCGGCCGCCGAGGAAGGTGGCGCGGGACTCGCCTGGCCGGCGCCCGCGCGGGCCGCCGACGCCATCGACGATCTCGAACACGACCTCGCGGTGCTGCGCGAGCTGCTGCAGGTCGAGCCCCGCGCGAGCGTCCGCGGACACGCGCACTATCTGCTCCGGCTCAACGAATCGCTCAAGCGATCGGTCTCGGCCCGGTGGGGCCGCGGCCGCTCGCTGTGGACGCCGTTCGACGGCATCACCCGCGTCACGGGCATGACCAGGCCGATGCTCGAGGCGCAGCGGCTCGGTGCGCGGCCCTACTCGCTGTCGGCGCTGCAGAAGTACGCCGCATGTCCGTACCAGTTCCTGCTCTCGGCGATCTACCGCCTCGAGCCGCCGCCCGACATCGAGCCGCTGCAGAAGCTCGATCCGCTGACACGCGGATCGATCTTTCACGAGGTGCAGGCGCGCTTCTTCCGGACGCTGCGCGACGCCGGCCGCCTGCCGGTGACGGCGCCATCGCTTCCCGCCGTGCTCGCGACGCTCGATCGCACGATCGAGGCGGTCGCCGCCAGGTACAAGGAAGATCTCGCGCCGGCGATCGATCGCGTGTGGCGCGACGAGATCGGCGACATCGCGCGCGACCTGCGCGTCTGGGTTCGCCGCCTCGCCGCCGGCGATCCGGCCGCGGCCGCATGGATGCCGACCTACTTCGAGTTCGCGTTCGGGCTGAAGAACGATGACGCGGACCGGGATCCGGCGAGCCTGCCCGATCCGGTGCTCGTCGACGGACGCTTCAAGCTGCGCGGCTCCGTCGATCTCATCGAGACCCAGTCGTCCGCGCTCATCTCGCCGTCCTCCGCCTTTCTCAGGATCACGGATCACAAGACCGGCAAGAACCGGACGACGTGGAAGACGGTGATCGGCGGAGGCGCGATCCTGCAGCCGGTGCTCTACAGCCTCGCGATCGAGCAGGGGCTGGGTGCGAAAGTCGCCTCGGGACGGCTGTTCTACTGCACGTCGGCAGGCGGCTTCGTCGAGCACGAGATCCCGCTCAACGACGCGAACCGACGCGCCGGGCTCGAAGCGCTCGAGATCGTCGATCGCGCGATCGAGCTCGGGTTCCTGCCGGCGGCGCCGGCGGAGCGTGCCTGCACGTGGTGCGACTTCCTCTCGGTCTGCGGTCCCGACGAGCCGCGACGCGTCCGGCACAAGTCGCCCGACAAGCTGGGCGATCTCGAGGCGTTGAGGGAGATGCCGTGACGGACGACAGGGACACGGGACGGCTGGAAGACGGGCCGGCGCGCGAGACCATTTCCGGCGCGCTCGACGACACGCTCGTCGTCGAAGCGGCGGCCGGGACGGGCAAGACCACGGAGCTGGTGCACCGGATCGTGCGCATCCTCGCCACCGCGCGGGCCACCGTTCGCGGGATTGTCGCGGTGACGTTCACCGAGAAAGCGGCCGGCGAGCTGAAGCTCCGGCTCCGCGAAGCGCTCGACGTGGAGCGCGCGGCGTCGAGCGGATCCGAGCGCGACGCGCTCAACGAGGCGCTGCAGTATCTCGAGGAAGCGCACGTCAGCACGATTCACGGCTTCTGCGCCGAGCTGCTGCGCGAGCGTCCGGTCGAAGCGGCGGTCGATCCGCTGTTCTCGGTGCTGACCGAGCCGCAGGCCGAGCGTCTCTTCGACCAGGCGTTCGGCGGATGGATCCAGGCGCAGCTGCAGGATCCGCCCGAGGGCGTCCGCCGTGCGCTGCGCCGTTCGGTCTGGCAGGGGTTCGGCGCCGCGACGCGTGAGGACACGCCGATCAATCGGCTCCGCCGCGCGGCCTGGGACCTCACGCAGTGGCGCGACTTCGACGCCCCGTGGACCCGCAATCCCTTCGATCGAGAGACGGGTGTGGAGCGGTTGATCGAGACGGTGGCGGCGTTCGCCGCGCTCACCGACGGCCCCTCGTACGCCAAGGACACGCTCTTTCTCGATACCGCGCCGGCGCGGCACCTCGCGGCGGAGATCGCCATCCAGCAGGAAGCGGGAGACGCCGACTACGACGGCTGGGAAGCGCGCCTGGTGGATCTGTCGCGCCACCGGAACTTCGCGCGCGTGCGCCACGGCCGGGGGCCCGGGTACAAGGCGGGCGTCCCGCGCCAGCGCGTCGTCGACGCCTACGACGTGTTGAAGCAGCAGCTCGACGAGTTCCGCCTGCTCGCCGACGCCGACCTGGCGGCGCGGCTGCAGCGCGAGCTCGCCGGCGCGATGACGAAGTACGAAGAGCTGAAGGCGCGCGCCGGAGCGCTCGACTTCCTCGATCTGCTGCTGAAGGCGCGAGATCTCGTGCGGGGCAATGCCGACGTCCGTCGCGGCTTCCACGAACGGTTCACGCACATCTTCGTCGACGAGTTCCAGGACACCGATCCGCTGCAGGCCGAGATCCTGCTGCTGCTCGCCTCCGACGATCCGGCCCAGGACGACTGGCGGCAGGTCAGCCCGATCCCCGGCCGCCTGTTCATCGTCGGCGATCCCAAGCAGTCGATCTACCGGTTCCGCCGCGCCGACGTCGGGATCTATCGCGAGGTGTGCGACCGTCTCGTCGCGCGCGGCGCCAGGGCGGTCACGCTGACGACGAGCTTTCGCAGCGTGCCGGGCATCCAGGCGTGCGTGAACGCCGCGTTCGCGCCGATCATGACCGGCGATCCCGTGACGCTGCAGGCCAGCTACGTGCCGCTGTCGCCGTATCGCGCCGAGCTGAAGACGCGTCCGGCGGTGATCGCGCTGCCGGTGCCCGAGCCCTACGGCGTGCGCAACGTGTCGGCGATCAAGATCGAGCAGTCGCTCCCGGATGCGGTCGGCGCCTTCGTCGACTGGGCGATCGGCGAGAGCGGCTGGCAGGTGCAGGCGCGCGACGTCTGCATCCTCTTCCGCCGGTTCCTCAGCTTCGGCGAAGACGTCACCCAGCCGTACGTGCGTGCGCTCGAGGCGCGCGGCGTGCCGCACGTCCTCGTCGGCGGCAAGTCGTTCCACAACCGCGAGGAGATCGAAACCCTCCGCGCCGCGCTCTCCGCCGTCGAGTGGCCCGACGACGAGCTGTCGGTGTTCGCGGCCCTGCGCGGGGCGCTGTTCTCCGTCGGCGACGAGGAGCTGCTCGAATGGAAGCAGCGCGTCGGCGCCTTCCATCCCTTCCGGATTCCGGCGCTCGAGCCGCGGGAGACGGACAGGCACCTGCAGCCGATCGCCGACGCGCTCCACGTCCTGCAGAAGCTGCATCGCCGCCGCAACTATCGTCCGGTCGCCGAGACCGTCCAGGATCTCCTCGACGCGACGCGCGCGCACGTCGGGTTCGTGCTGCGGAGCGCCGGCGAGCAGGCGCTCGCCAACGTGCTCCACGTGGCCGAGCTCGCGCGCGAGTACGAGTCGTCCGGCGGGCTGTCGTTCCGGGGCTTCGTCGACGAGCTGCGCGTCGCGGCGGAGACCGCGCAGGCGTCGGAAGCGCCGATCCTCGAGGACGCGAGCGACGGCGTGCGGCTGATGACCGTGCACAAGGCGAAGGGGCTCGAATTCCCAATCGTCATCCTCGCCGACCTGACCTGCAAGCTCGCGCGCGCCGAAGCCGGCCGCTGGCTCGATCCCGGGCGCAGCGTCTGCGCGCTCAAGCTCGGGGGCTGGGCGCCGGTGGATCTGCTGCTGCACGACGCCGAGGAGGCCGCGCGCGATCACGCGGAGTCGGAGCGCCTGACCTACGTCGCCGCCACGCGCGCGAAAGATCTGCTGGTGGTGCCGGCCATCGGGGACGGTCCCTACGACGGCGGCTGGCTCGATCCGCTGATGCCCGCGATCTACCCGCCAGACGCCGAACGCCGCCTGCCGAAGCCGGCGCGCGGCGTTCCGCTCTTCAAGTCGAAGGACACCGTGCTGAATCGCCCCGATGGCGATCCCGCCACGCCCCGCACCGTCGCGCCGGGCACGTTCGCGTTCGCGGCACCTTCAGCGCCTTCACCACGCCGGACATCGGACACCGGATCGGGCTACTCCGTCACGTGGTGGGACCCGCATGCGCTGCGGCTGGGCGTCGAGTCCACGTTCGGCCTTCGCCGCGACGATCTGATCGTGAAGGACGGCGACATGTTCGCCGTCGAGGAGCGGCTGGCCGACTACGAGACATGGCGCGACGAGCGCGCCGCCGTCATCGCGACAGCCTCGCGCGAGACCGTGCGCGTCGTCACCGCGACCGCCTGGGCCGCCCAGGCCGCTCAACTGGGCATCGACACCGCGCTCGCGGGGACGGATGTCGAGATCGTCGAGATCCCGGGAGCGGGCAATCGTCCCGGCGGACAGCGGTTCGGATCGCTGGTGCACGCCGTCCTGGCCACCATTCCACTCGACGCCGATGCCGCTCTCGTCGGGCGTGCCACGGCGACGTGCGGCCGTCTGCTGAAGGACGTGACGTCGGAGGAGCTCGCGGCCGCGGTCACCGTCGTCACCGCCGTGCTCCGCCACGCGCTGGTGGCGCGCGCGCGGGCCTCGGCATCGGTGAGGCGCGAGAGTCCCGTCTCCTGGGTGCAGGAGGACGGCACGCTGATCGAAGGCGTCCTCGACCTCGCGTTCGAGGAAGACGGCCGGACGATCGTCGTCGACTTCAAGACCGACCACGAGCTGGCGGCGGGGGAGACCCGCTACCGCGCGCAGCTGCAGCAGTACGTGAACGCGGTGGCGCGCGCGACCGGCCGCGCGGCGGCAGGCGTGCTATTCAAGATCTAGTGTCTTTCCCCGCATCGCGGCGAGGAAGAACAGCGCGCACGTCCACATCACCCCCGCCGTGACCCAGATCACGAGCGGCGCCCTGAACGTCCACGGACTCGCCGCCGTCGAGGCTGGCGTCGACACGAAATTCGTGTTGTTCACGGCGGCGTGCATCAGCATCGTCAGCAGCAGGCTGCCGCGCGTGCGCCAGTACAGCCAGGCCATCGCGACCGACAACGCCGTGACGAGCAGCAGATAGGCCGGAAACGACTGGCCCGACTTGTCCGCGCCGCCGATGAAGAAGAACGGCAGGTGCCACGCGGCCCAGACGACGCCCACGGCGAGACTCGCGAGCGGAAGGCCGATGCGCGCCGACAGCCGGGGCAGCAGGTAGCCTCGCCAGCCGATTTCCTCGCCGGCCTGGAACGGTGTCGAGAACGGCACCGCCGCGATCATCACGAACCACGGCTCCTGATTGAACGCCGGGTATTCGCCGGACACGACGCGGTGAAGCAGAGTGACGCCGAGCTTGACGGCCGCGTAGTAGGCGGCGGCGAAGACATACCATCGAAGGGCGACCTGCCAGTGCAGCGTGCGCTGGAGCAGCGTCTCCATCGCTCGCCGCCCCTCGGTGCGCGCGGACATTGCGACGGCCACCAACGCGGGGACGAAGACACCGAGGAGATACACGGGGCCGCCGATGGCGACCAGGCCCGTCTGGAACGAGAAGCTCCAGCCCATGAGCGCCGCGGCGGCGATCCACAGCAGCCAGCTCCCCGCGCACGTGAGAACCACGAACGCGAGGATGGGCAGCATCGCTGTCGGAACCGTTCAGGCGACGGCGATCTTGACGATCGCCTTGACCAGCGCTCCACGGCCCCCGAGCGGCGCGTGTGCGTCTTCGGGAAAGAAGATGGCGAACGATGCCGGCGGCACGCGGAGCCACGCCGAGGGGGCGTCGCCGAAGAACACGATGTCCTTCGACTCGTCGAAGGCTCCCTCCGGTGCCTCGCACGACGCGAGCGGCGTCCAGCCGATCTCTTCCTCGCCGCTGACGGTCAGCTGGATGTCGATGTAGCGGCGATGCGCCTCGAGCCGCGCATGCTCACGGCCGCGTCCGTCCTTGCGATCGATGATGACGAACAACGCGTCGCCGTCGATGGGGTTGCGTCCGGTCTCGAGCGCCGCCAGGTCGGTGGACGCCAGAAACGCGAACGCGCGCGCGAAGGCCGGATGCAGCGCCGCGTAGCGGCCGGACTGCGCCAGCGTCCCGAGCACCATGGCTACTTCACCCTCGGCGCCGCGATCTCGGCGAGGAGGTCGGCGCCGGCCCCGGCGACGCGTTCGAGGTGCGGATACTTCAGGCCGCCGTGATAGTCGACGCTGAGCGTCTTGAAGTAGCTGCCGTTCTCGACGATGAGCTCGATCGCATTCGTCGACGCGGTGGACGCGGCGATCGCGCGCCGCAGCTCGCCGGTCGAGAAGCGGCGCCCGTTGACGGCGATGATACGCATGCCGTTCGACAGGCCGGCGATGTAGGCGGGACGCGTCTGCCAGGCGTTGTCCACCGTGCCCTCAGCCGACACATGGATGCCGAGCGAGCCGTACGCGTTCAAGCCGTCGTCGAGCGACCACGGGTCGGTGAACATGTTGGCCGCGTCGGTGTAGACGAGACGGTAGCCCGCTCCCTCGAACCCGCCCGCCGGGATGTCGGCGGTCTTCGAGCGCAGCCGCGTCTCGAAGAACTTCTTCCAGTCGTACGGCGCCACCCGATTCAACGTGTCGTACACCTCGGCTGCGTCGTACGGCTTCACCCAGACGCGGCCGTTGTCGCCCTGGCCGTGGAAGAGCGCGCAGAAGTCGTCGAGCGTCTTCCTGCCGCTGGTCAGGCTGCGGATCGTGACGTCGGCTTCGAGCCAGATGAGCGCCCCTTCGGCGTAGAAGTCGGTGCTGCGGCGCCATCCGCTCCACCCGCCGCCCGCGGTGTACAGAAACGGCGCGGCGTCCGCCGTGTCCTGCAGCGGGCGCCACGTGCGCCCCGGCTCCGAGACCGACAAGGCGTCGGCGGCCAGCTCCTCGATCCACTCCTTCGCCGAGATGAGTCCGCCGCGAGCCGCCAGCAGCTCGCCGTAGTACTCGGTGAGCCCTTCGTACACCCACAGCAGATCGTCTTTCATCGGCTTCTCGTAGCCGCCGGTGACGAGTCCGGCCGGGCGCCGCGCCTTGCCGTTCCACGAATGGAAGAACTCGTGCGGCAGCAGCAGGCTGCTGCGCTTCGCGGTGTCGTCGTCGACGAACGAGTTCTCGGGCACGCGATCGTCGGCGCACTCGTGGTGCTCGACGCCGAAGGACCCGAGGTTGTCGCTGAGCGTCAGCAGCCAGTGATACTTGCGGTAGTGCCCGACGTCGCCGAACACGCGGCGCTCCTCGAGGACGATGCGCGTATAGGCGTCGATGCGCGACTGCGGGAACTGCAGCGCCCACTCGCTGTCGGCGACGACGTCGAGGACGTGCTCGCCCGGCGCGGATCCGGCGGGCCACAGCGTGATGCTCCTGAAGTGCTCGCCGAGGAGGACCGGGTGATCGTTGAGCATCTCGAGCGACGTCGGCGCGTAGCGGATCGTCGAGCCCTCGACGCGATCGACGTCGAGCGATCCGCCGTGCTTCCAGCCCTTCGGCGCCTGGAGCGTCGCGGTCACGGTGATGGCCGCCGGGCTGTCGCCCATCGGATACAGGCAGACGGTGTACCAGTTGATGACGGCGATCTTCGCGTTGGCGGACGCGGTCGAGCCGAAGGCGCCGCCGCCGGTCGGCACGACGTAGTCGTACTTCGCGGTGAGCGTGCGCGCGCCGGCCGGCACGGCGATCGTGAACGCGTGCATCTCGACGAGATCGCGCCGCCACTCGAGCTCCTTGCCGTCGGCGAAGACGTGCAGGCCGGTGAGGTTCTCGATCGGGCCCGACGGCATGTGCTCGCCCGGGATCCACTTCGGATAGAAGAGCGTCATCGCGCCCGGGCGCGCCGGCATCGTCGCCGTGGCGTGCAGGATCTTGAGCGGCGCGTCGGTCGCGTCGACGTCGAGCGTCATCGCGACGGGACTGGCTTGCGGGGAAGGGAAGAAGAGCGAGAGGGCTAGCAGGATGGCCTGGACCATCCCGCTAGCATATGCGAGCAGGCCGGGGCTGCCGGCCTGCCGGTCCTACTGCTTGGTGACCTTGTAGTTGGTGACCTTGACGTCCACGTTGTGCGCGACGCGGATGCCGGGCGTGCCCTCCACCGACTTCAGCTTGCCTTCGCCGACGAGGTCGTCCTTGGTGAACGTCGCGACCGTGGCGCCGTTGACGCTGCAGGTCACCTGGCTGCCCTTGACGGACATCGCGATGTCCTGCGTCACGGGTTCACCCTTGGCCGCGGCCTTGTGGACCGCGTCGTTCGCCGCCGGACGGCGGCCCGAGGGGCCGGGCGGCGCGAAGGTCGTCGGGAAGGCGCGGACGCCGAAGCGGCCGTCGCCGTAGGCCATGCAGTAGAGCAGCGTCGGCGTCTCGCTCTCGAGATCGTTCCCGCCGATGAACACGCCGTAGGAATGCGGGTGGCTCATCGCCGACATGTAGCTCGGCTCGGTGAAGGTGGCCGACACCGTGTAGTCGCCGGTCTGCGCATCGGCCGGGTTGTAGTAGATGCCCGCGGGACCGGACGCGATCGTGAAGGTGCCGTTGGCGCCCTCGATCTTCGAGTCGTTGATCGTCGAGCCGTTCTTCGCTTCGCCGGCGTCGACCTTGCCTTTCCAGCCGCTCGCGAGGATGCCGCCGCCGGGCACCTTGCGCGCCGGATCGCCCATGCCGCCCATCCGCTGTCCGCCACCGCCGGCCGGCGG
>Ga0075367_10001416_pt1 | contig 10273 bp, 9 predicted proteins | sample EndMethybrTD3032_FD_71399 | JGI IMG/M metagenome (GOLD analysis project Ga0075367, IMG submission 71399) | Populus endosphere microbial communities from Tennessee, USA - Endosphere MetaG P. TD hybrid TD303-2 | ecosystem: Host-associated > Plants > Roots > Endosphere | place: USA: Tennessee...
CTGGCAGCCCCAGCACGAGGCTCTGTTCGGCCGTCACGCCATCAAGCTGCATCATCGTCTGGCCGGCAGCGGCCTGTTCACGGGCCAGGCGCTCGCCGCGCTGATCGAGCGCTGCCCGGCGCATGAGCTCGGGCTCGAGGCGATGGAGAGCGAAGGCAACAGCACGCGCCGGCTGTTCGGTGAGCTTGGCGGCGTCTCAGGGACAGAGGCGATCGCTGCGATCGAGCGTGGCCGCATGTGGATGAACATCCGCCGGGTGATGGACTGGGCCCCGGAGTACCAGCAACTGCTCGACCGGGTATTCGACGAGTTCGAAGCGCGCATGCCGGGCCTGAAGACCTTCAAGCGCAACATCGGTGTGTTGATCTCCTCGCCCAACATGCAGGTGAACTATCACGCCGACATCCAGGGCCAGTCGCTCTGGCAGATCTCCGGCGTCAAGAGCGTCCATCTTTATCCGGCGACCGACGTCTTCGTCGATCCGCGCAACATCGAAAAAATCCTGCTGCGCGAGACGACCGAGCAGATGCCGTATCACGGCTGGTTCGACGAGCATGTCACCACATTCGATCTGCATCCGGGCGAGATGCTGACCTGGCCGCTCTATGCGCCGCATCGCGTGGTCAACCACGACTGCCTGAACATCTCGGTGACGATGGAGCACTGGACCGACGAGATCTGGCGATCCTACGCGGTCCACTATGGCAACGGCGTGCTGCGCCGCTCGCTCGGGCTTCGCAAGCCATCGACGCGGGCGAACGGCCTGTCGGTGTATCCGAAGGCCGCGGCCGCGCTCGTCTGGAAGAAGCTCGGCAAGCAGACCTTCGGCGACGTGGTCAAGCGGCGAGAATTCAGGCTCGACCGCGTGTCGCCGAACGGCCGCGCCGAGCTGGCCGCTTAGCCCGGCAAGCCGTTGATGCTCGCAATAAGTCCTGACCAGGTGCAACTGGATTGCGTGATCGGTGTCGAGGAAGATTTCGACTTCCTCGGCGCGGAGTATCGCGCGTTCTTCAGTCTGGAGCGGGGCACCGTGTTTCAATCGCCGCTCTGGATGAGCATGATCCATCAGCGCCTGGTCGGCGAGCTCAAGGCGAAGCAATGGACGATCACGTTCCGCCGGCCCGGCGACCGGGCCTTGCTTGCGGTGCTTCCCACCGTGATCCAGCGGGCCGGACTGATCAAGGTGCTGCAGCCGGCGGATTTCGGCGTGTGCGACTACAACGCGGTCGTCGGCGACCGCATCGTGCTGGATACGCTCGCGGCGGATCCGAATGTGCGAGAGCGGTTTGCGCAGTTGTTCAGGGCTGCGGACGTGTTCCTGTTTCGCAAGATCCGTCCGGACGGATTCGATCCGGCGAGCCTCGTCAGCGCGCCGCGCATCACGCCGTGTGAAAATTCCGCGTTCTGGTTCGACGTGGGCGACGATTTCGAAGCCTGGCAGCGGCGGACCATCCGCCGCAAGTTCTCCAAGGAGCTGGGACGGCTCGCCCGCCAGCTCGCGCGCGAGTCCGGCGCCTACGAGCATCGCGCCGCCGTATCCGAGGCAGAGGTGCGCGAGGCGTTCGATTTCCTGAAGGAAGTCCGCAGCACGCGCTTCGAATCGGACCTGCTGCGGCGTGACATCTACTGGCAGTTCTACCGCGACTATGCGCTCGCCGGCCTCGCGTCCGGCGACTGCAGAACGTATGTCAGCTACCTGGATGGCAAGCCGGTGGCCGTGCTGTTCGGCCTGACCCGCGACGACCAGTTTCATGCGGTGCTGATCGGCTTCGACGCCGAGCGCTTCGCAAAATATTCGCTCGGCACGCAGATCATCTATCGCGTGGTGAAGCTGCGCTTCGAGAATGGATTTCCGCGGTTCGACATGGGCCTCGGCAACACCGGCTACAAGTCGCATTTCCGCGTCGAGGAGACAGCGCTGCAAAATCTGACCTGCGCGCAATCCGTGGCCGGATCGGCCTTCGCGTTCGTCTACCATCATGCAAAGCCGCTCAAGAATGTGCTGAGGCGACTTGTGCCTCAGCTCCGTTGAGCTACAGGAGCCAGGCCTTGCGGTTCGCCGATGCCGTTTTGCGATTGACGCGCTGGCGTAGCGTTGGGACATCACTTGCCATCGCCCGCGTCTTCGGCCTGAAGGCGGTCTTCACCGCGTTGAATTTTGCGCTGGTGACGCTCGCGGCGCGCAGCCTGCAAGCAGACGTGTTCGGCGCGTATTCGCTGCTGTTCAGCGCTGCCGGCCTGCTCGGCATCGCGGCAACGCTCGGCCAGCAGGTGCTGGTGATGCGCTTCTGGAGCGAGTATCTCGCCGCCGATCGCCTCGACCTCCTCAAGGGCGCGTTGCTGTTCAGCGCCATTGCCTGCGTTGTCGGTTGTCTTGCTTTCGGCGTGCCGTTCTATCTCTGGAGCGCAGCCGGTCATGCGGACGACGTGGCGCTGGCTGTCGTCCTCTACATGGCGATGCTGTCGCTGGTCATGACGACCGCCCATCTGGTGCGGACCGCGCTCGGCATCGGCATTGGCGACGGCGTGGCGAACGTCCTGCTCGCGCTGCCCGGCGCAGCCTATCTTGCGATCTGCCTTGCGACCGGCATGCGCGCCGAGCTCGCCATCCTGTTCGGTGCCATGGCAGCGGGCGGGTTGCTTGCCTTCGTTGTCCACGTCGCTGCGCTGCTCAAATCTCTCGCCGCCCGTCCGGGCTTCCTCGCGATGCGGCCGGCGTTCGACCTGTCGCAATGGACAGGCCGGTCGGCACGGCTGTGGCTGTCCAACGTGCTCGAGGCCGCCAACCAGTATCTCGACGTGCTGGTGATCGGCTTCCTGATGGATCCGGTCACGGCCGGCGCGTGGTTCGTCATGACGCGGCTTGCCAACATCGTGTCGATCGCAACCGATGCGGTTCACATGTTCGCGACCCGGCATATCCCGGACCTCTACTTCCGTGGTGAGACTGTGCGTCTCGGCGGCGTTCTCGACGCCGCGGCCTGGGTGGTCTGGCTGGTGGTCGTCGCCAGCGTGCTTGGCATCGCCATGGCCGGCGGCTGGCTGCTGGCGATCTTCAATGGCGCCTACGCCGTTCATCACGGCGTGCTGATCGTGCTGTCGATCGGGGCCGCCGCAGGCGCGATGGCCGGCTCGTCGCCGTCGCTGCTCATGCTGACGGGCCACGAGGGGCGCTATCTTGCGATCATCGGCGGCGCCGTGGCGCTGCGCATCTGCGGCTTTGCCGTCCTGATTCCATGGCTCGGCATCGCCGGCGCGGCTATCGCGGTCGCCCTGTCGCAGCTGGCGATGACCCTGCTGCTGCGGCGGGTCGGCAAGAGCTGCACAGGCATTGACGCGTCGGCCTTGCGGCTGGCACCAAAACTCGCGCCGGCCTTGCTGTCGGCACGGCAGCGGTGAGGCGAGGTTGCAAATGAGGCCACGAGGCCCCATCGTCGGAACGCGATGACGAATCGAATGGCGCTGACGCACACCATGTCCGAGCCGACCGCGAGCGTGTCGCCCGCGTCCGGTCCGGCCACGGCCACGTCCGAAGTGGTGGCGCCGCTGCTGCTTGGCGTCGTCGCGATGGTGTTCGCTCCGGTTCTGCATGCCGTCAGCCCGGTGCTCGCGATCGCGACCCAGGCGCTGATCGCCTGCGCGATCGCGCTGCTGCTGCCGGGCTACACGGTCGTCATCGCGATCTTCACGCTGCTGTTCCAGAACATCATCGTGTCGGTCATGTCGCCGCTCATCGAGGGGCCGTCGCAACTCGAGTTCATCAAGGGCTACAATTTCCTCTGCTGCGTCGTGATGTGGCTGACGGTCGTGATGGTCAATCTCGTCAGGTGGCGCAGCCTGCCGCGCCAGGTGTTGCAGCTGATGATCGCCGGCGCCGCGGTCGCCGCTGTGATAGGCCTCTATTTCGTGGTCGGTCTGCTGAACGACCCGATGTCGGCGGTGATCTATCTGCGCAACGTGATCTTCCCGCTCCTCACCTTCCAGCTCGCGCTGCTGACCGCCTCGATGAATTCGGTGCGGCTCACCCGCGCGCTGGTCGTGCTCGGCGTGCTGATGATCGCCTGCGGCTATGTCGAGTTCCTGTTCCGCGACTTCTGGCTCGACATCACCAACGGCCATGCCTATTGGCGCTTCGAGGAGATCAAGGCTGCCGATACGGGCGTCTGGGAAAAGGAGATGCGGGCGACGGGCAACGTGCCGGTCGACCTGAAGGACCGATTCAAGTTCGACTTCCTGAATACGCCGCTGCTGGAGGGTTTTGGTTTCGATCAATTCCTGCGCGTGTTCGGACCCAACATCAGCGCGATCAGCTATGCCTACGGTCTGGCGTTCTTCATCCTGTTCATGCTGTCGACCAAACGCTATCTGATCGCGGCGCTTGCCGTGCCGCTGGCGATCGTCTGTGGCGTCAAGGGCGCGCTGATCATGACGCTGTTCGTGATCGCCGGCTGGATCGGTACGCTGGTGATCGGCGCCTTCTGGACGCTCGTAGGCGGTGTGGTTGCCGTTCTCCTCTATGCGGCGGCCGGTCTCTATATCGGCCTGCAGATCGGCGACTACCACGTGATCGGCTTCATGGGCGGCCTGAACGGCTTCATCCAGTGGCCGTTCGGCCGCGGTCTCGGCGTCGGCGGCAATCTCGGCGGCGATTTCGCCACCATCGACTGGAGCGCGGCGCAGCAGGCCGGCGCCGTCGATGGCGCAGTCGAGAGCGCGGTCGGGGTGATGATGTACCAGATGGGTTTTGCCGCGATCGTTCCGCTCGCCTATTACGCAGCGATCGGATTCCTGATCTGGCAGCGGTATCGCCGAACGTTGCTGCTGCCGCAGGGACTTGCCGCCTTCGGCATCCTGATCACGCTCATCAACGGCATTTTCCAGGAGGAAGCGCTGTTCGCGCCGCTTGCGCTCGGCACCTTGCTCGCGCTCGCCGGCCTCGTGCTCGGCAACGCCATCAGAGCAGAATCGATGGAGGCGGACGAGCCCGTCGCGACAGCGCCCGTAACCGCCGCTTAGGCGATCTCCAGCAGCAGCGCGCGGTGGTCGGAGACCTCCGGCTCCCGCACCACCTCGAAGCGGCGCACCTTCGCCGCCTCGTTCACCAGCATGTAGTTCGCGTAGCGGCCCGACTTCGTATAGAGCGAGGTGCGCGTGTCGGTATGGCCGCCGCCTGTGACGAGGTCGGTCAGCCCGATCGCCTGCAACGCCTCGAGCGTCACGCTGTCCGGCAGCACGTTGAAATCGCCGCAGACCACCAGCCGCTCGCCCTTGCGCGCGATCCGCAGGATCAATTCGACGAAAGCCTTTGCCTGTGCGTGCCGGGCCGGCGTGTCGGTCTTGCCTGTGAGCTCGCGCAGGCCGTGCATATGGGCGATGGTGACAGGCGCACCGGTGCCGTCATCGAACAGCCGCACCGCATGCGCGTTCCGCGATCGCGGATGCGGTCCAAATCCGTCGGCCGCGAAGGTGCCGTGCACGAAATCCTGTGCCTGGGCGATGATGGGAAATGTGCGGCGCACGAACGTCGCCAGTCCCCATTCGGATTGCAGGACGCGCTCGCCCTCGTAGAGCGGCCCGCGCGCCGCTGCGCAGAAGAAGGCGCGATGGGCGGGAAGCGCAGCGCTCACCTCGCCGAACAGGTTCGCGCGCTGCGGCAGCACGATGCCGTCATCGCGATAGGTCAGCCACGCGGTGCTTGCGGCCGGCGTATGGATCATCTCCTGCAGGCAGAAGACGTCGGCATCCGCTTGTCCGAGCCAGGCGATCAACGGATCGCCGACGCGTCCGCCCCAGGTGTTCAACGACAAAATTCGCATTTCAAGTCTGTCGGGCGCGTGGCCCGTCACTCGTCTCCGCCGACATAGCTCGCAAGGCGCGCCGGGTCGACGTTCTCGCCGATCGACATGGCGCAAATGCGGGAGATGTGGACGTAAGGAAGGCCGCTCTCCTTGGCCCACGTGTTGAACTGGGCCTGCACTTTTGCGAGGTCGCGCTTGGAGGTGACGGTTTCCGCCACGTCCACGCCTGCATCGCGCAGGCACAGCACCACGTCGCGCGATGTCACGAAACCGTCCCAGCCGAGAAAGCGCAGCAGCATCTGGCCGGTGTTACCGCCGAGCCGGCTGCCTTTCCTGACCAGTAATTCCAGCAGGCCGATCTCGTCGGACGACGGCCATTTCGCCAGCATCTTCGCGAAACTGCCGTGCTCCTTCGCGACATCGCGGATGAACGCCGCATTGGTGCGCACCGACATGATCTTTGCGCCGTTGCGGACGATGCGCTTGTCGCTCGTCAGCCGATCCCAATAGTCGTCCGGCTGAAACAGCAGTTGTCCCACGTCGAAGCCATCGAACGCTTCCTCGAAACCGTCCCATTTCGCGTCGATCACGCTCCAGGCGAAGCCTGCGCAGAACACGCGCCGCGTCATCTCCGCCAGCACGCGATCGTCGCCGAGTTTCGCCAGCGCTTTCGGATCCGGCTTTGCGGGCAGGAGCTTGCTCAGCGCCTTCGGTCCGCCCTTTCGCTTCTCGGCGCGTGCGCGAATGGTCTTGAATGATGTCGCCATCGGAAACCCTTGCCCCTCGTAAAAATCCTGCGTCGGAATCCGCTTGCAGTGGAACCCGAAAACGAAAATGATGCCAGCGGCTGCGATTGCAATATCAACGTTGGAAGCCCCGTTTCTGGCAGTGCCGCATGGGCCGCGGCGACATAAGGATTTCCTAAAATGATCAACGCCTTGGCACGTGCAGCAGCGCTCGGCACAGTGTTGACACTATTAGTGTCGGTTGTTTCGGCGCCCGCCGTTGCGCAGGGGCCGACCGAAGCACAGCGCGAGGCGGTGAAATCGGAGTGCCGTAGCGACTACATCGCCCATTGCTCCAGCGTGCCGCCGGGCGGCGAGGCGTCGCTGCAATGCCTGGCGAAGAACATGTCGAGCCTCTCCAGCGCCTGTCAGGCGGCCGTGCGCGCGGTCGAAGCCTCGGTCGAGGCGCCGAAGCCGGCAGCGGCCGCACCGGCGACCCCGGCAGCAAAGTCCGCGGCTCCTGCCGCAGCGGCAAAATCCGCGGCGCCCGCGGCCGCGGCAAAGCCCGGCGCACCGGCTGCTCCCGGGAAATCGGCGGCTCCGCACGGAGCGCCCGCCGCGACGACGGCAGCGGCTGCGCCTGCCGCAGCTGCCGCCGCAACACCTGCGCCGCTCGTGCTGCGCAAGATGCTGCCGCGCGAAGAGCTGTTCGTCACACGCTCGGCCTGCAGCACCGATATCGGCACGCTGTGTCAGGGCGTGGTGCCGGGCGGCGGACGCATCATGCAGTGCCTGCAGGTCCGCTCGGTCTCACTGTCGTCGGCATGCCGGGACGTGCTGGCGCCGTTTGCCGTTCAGTAGCCGCGCGCTTCGTCAATCAGGTTGCCAAAGTCCGGGGAGTCCAAACATGCGTTCATTGATTCTGGCCGCAACCGCGGCCTTGACCGTTGCCGCTGCCATGACCTTTGCGCCGACCGAGGCCAGCGCCGTGGTCTGCGCCGACGGCGTCGTGCGCGCCGCCTGCGCCGGGCCGCGCGGTGCGGTGGTCGTGCGCAAGCCGAAGCCCGTCGTGGTCTGCAAGACCGTGTGGGTGAACGGCTTGAAAGTGCGCCGCTGCACGTAAGCTGCTCGCGGCGATCTAGGCCGAGCCGACCGCCACCTGCCGGCCCTGGCGCCAGACGCCGCGCAGCACCGGATGGCCGTCGACCAGCCGCACGCGGATGAGATCCGCCCGGCGGCCGACCTCGATTGCGCCGCGATCCTTCAGCCCGAGCGCGTCGGCGACGTTGCTGCTGCCGAGTTTTGCCGCGTCGGGAAGCGGCGTGCCGCTGCGCACCAGGTGGAAGATCGATTCGAGCAGGCTCGCCGGCACGTAGTCGGAGCAGAGCATGTCGACGAGGCCGCGCGCGTGCAGGTCGGCGGCGCCGACATTGCCGGAATGCGAGCGGCCGAGCACGACGTTCGGGCTGCCCATCGCTATCCCCTGGCCGAGCGCGCGCGCCCGCTCCGCGGCCTCGATCGTGGTCGGGAATTCGGAGATGGTGATGCCGGCGGCGGCCGATCCTTCGACGTCGGCGAGCGTCGTGTCGTCGTGGCTCGCCAGCGGAATCGCATGCGCCTGCGCGATCTCGCGGATCCTGCGCGCGAAGCGCGGCGCATGCTCGTCGCGGAAGGCGGTTACCTTCTTCAGGTGCTCGGCGAACTCGGCATCGGTCCAGACGATATTCTTCTTGGTGCGGCGATAGTTGCGGTAAATGGCGAGGTCGCGCCACTGCCGCTGGCCCGGCGTGTGATCCATCAGGCTCATCAGCGCGAGCAGCGGATTTTTCGCGTGCGGCTCGACCATGTCGAGCATGGCGCCGTCAGAGGTCTCGCAGCGCAGGTGCAGCAGGTGGTCGGCGGCAAGCAGTCCGCCGTCCTTGGCGCGCGACAGCGTCGCGATCGCCTCGTTGAGCATGATGCCGCGCGCGCCGCCGGTGTCGTAGTCGCCGCACGAGATCGCATCGAGCACCGTGGTGATGCCCGCGCCGATCACCTCGCGATCGTGCGCGAGCACGGCGCCGAGCGGCGAAGGCCAGTGCACGCCCGGCCGCGGGAAGAAGTGCCGTTCCATGTTGTCGGTGTGCAGGTCGATCAGCCCGGGCAGCAGCAGGTCGCCGTCGAGATCGGCCGCGCCTGCGGCCGCCGTGCGCCGATCGTCGATCTCGGCGATCCGCCCGTCGCGGATCACGAGCGTGCCCCTTGACGCCGCTTCGGGGGTGACGAGGACGGCGTTGCTCAGAATTTCGGTCATGGTTGGTCAGACGACAGTGCGATGCCGGCGAGTCGCGCTCGCCCGCCGTTGTTTTTCAACAGGTCGAGGGGAGGATCAAGCGAAAGGAACCGCCTGTTAGGCCGCACAGGTGACAATGCGATGAACCTCAGGCGTCGCGGACCGGCGGAACCGTGCAGGGATGCATCGTTCGGCGCAGCTATGTGCTCTGGATCACAGAATAGCGAGCCCGTGCCCTGGGTGTGATCTGAAGTCACATTATCGTTGAACCAAACGCGTGCGCGATGCAACGCAAGCATGAGCACATGCAGCTCGTTCGCGATTCTAAAATTTTTAATTAATTCGCGTGCATGCTGCGGGTTGGGGGTGACGTGGAGTACAGAAAGTGCGTGTCGCTGAATTTGCCGTCCGGTCCTATCTCGCGCTGCTCGCCGCAGGCTATGTCGTGCTCTGCTCGGCGCTGCTGACGCTCGCGTTTCGCTGAACGGCCGCAACCGGATCAGGCCGGCGGGACCGACAATCCGACCTTGACGCGGTCCATCGCGACAAGGCTGCGGAACCGCTTCACGTTGTTGTTGCCGAAGAACAGCCGACGCGTCAGCGCCTCGTAGGCCCCCATGTCGGGCACCAGCACCACCAGCAGAAAATCGAACTCCCCGGTCACGTAGTAGCATTGCTGCACTTCCACCGCGGAGGCGAAGGCGCGTTTTGCGGCGTCGATCTCGGCTGCGAGCTCGCTCTGCATCTCGATCTCGACCAGCACGGTGATGGCCTGTCCGAGCCTTGCCGGATCGACGACGGCGACGCTGGCCTGAATGACGCCGGTCTCCTGCAACCGCTTGATGCGCCGCTGCACCGCCGGCGCGGAGAGATTGACCGCTTCGCCGATCGCCCGCTGCGGCGTCGCGGCGTCCTTCTGCAGGATCGCAAGGATCGCGAGGTCGAACGGATCGAGATCGGCGCGTTCAGTCATGATCACCTGAAAGAAACAAACTTGCACGAGCGGCGCCGATATTCAGCGCATGTTTCGTGGCCATTGCAATATCGTTGCACGAACAACCACGCGAGGCCGCATGTTCGTCAGCAATACGCATCCCGACTACAACGCGTCTCTCGAGGCGATCGACCGCGAAACCCTTGGCCCCGATGCGACCGATCGCGTCGCGCGCGTGCTGGCGCAGCGCACGACCGACGGCACGACGCCGCTGCACACGCTGCCGGCGCTCGCGCGCGAGTTTGGTGTCGCCGCGGTCCATGTGAAGGACGAAGGCGCCCGGCTCGGACTTGGCAGCTTCAAGGCGCTGGGCGGCGCCTATGCGGTGATCGTGCTGGTGCTGGAGGAGGCGGCGCGGCGGCTCGGCCGGCGGGTGGATGTCACCGAGCTGCGCACGGCGGACGTGCGCGCGGTCGCGGCCACGCTCACTTTCACCTGCGCGACGGACGGCAATCACGGCCGCTCGGTTGCGCAGGGTGCTGAG
>Ga0075367_10001418_pt1 | contig 10270 bp, 10 predicted proteins | sample EndMethybrTD3032_FD_71399 | JGI IMG/M metagenome (GOLD analysis project Ga0075367, IMG submission 71399) | Populus endosphere microbial communities from Tennessee, USA - Endosphere MetaG P. TD hybrid TD303-2 | ecosystem: Host-associated > Plants > Roots > Endosphere | place: USA: Tennessee...
GGAAAACCGCTTCACACTTATCCTGGAATTGCTTAGTGCCCGCCACCTCCGCCACCACCGGGCGCGGCCGGCTTGTTGATCAGCATCGTGAACAGGCCGAGCGTCGCGAACAGCACCGTCAGCATGTAGAACACGTCCATGAAGGACAGCAGCGCCGCCTGCTGCTGGACCATGCCCGACAGCTTGGAGATCGCCGCGCTGGCCGCATCCAGGCCAGTGGTCTGTTCGAAGTTCAGCGTCATGTTCTGCAGCTTGGTCTGCGCGGCGGCACTGCCCCACTGCACATGCTCTGCGAGCCTCGCATAGTGGAAGGCGTTGCGGTCGATCAGCACGGTGTTGATGAGGGCAAGGCCGACGGCGCCGCCGAGGTTGCGGGTGAGGTTGAACAGGCCGGAGGCGTTCTTCAGCCGGTCGGGCGGCAAGGTGCCGAGCGCGATGTTGTTGATCGGCACCATGCACAGCATCATCGAACAGCCGCGCAGGATCTGCGGGATGAGCAGTTCGTAGAAATCCCAGTCGGCGGTCAGATGCGTCATCCACCAGGTGCCGGTGGCGAAGCCGAAGAAGCCGATCATCATCATCAGCCGCAAGTCCATCTTGCTCGACAGGATGCCGGAGATCGGCGCGGTGACGAACATCGCCAGGCCGCTGACGAACAGCGCCTCGCCGATCATCATCGAATCATAGCCGCGGATACGGCCGAGGAAGACCGGATAGAGATAGGTCAGGCCGTAGAGGCCGATGCCGATGACGAAGGAAAACAGCGAGCCGAAGGCAAAGTTGACGTTGCTGAAGGCCCGGAGGTCGACGATCGGCTCCTCGGCGGTGAAGACACGCCAGAAGAAGATCACCGCGCCGACGCTCATGACAATGGCGCAGATGAACACGCCCTGGTCCTGCAGCCAGTCATTGTTCGGACCCTCTTCCAGCACATATTCCATACAGCCGAGGAAGGCCGCCATTCCGGCGAGGCCCCACCAGTCGAACTTGTTGAACAGCTTGAGATTGGGCTTGTCGAAATCGATCAGCGCCCAGGCGGCGCTCGCCACCAGGATGCCGGGCACGACATTGACCAGGAACAGCCAGTGCCATGAAAAGGCGTGGCTGATATAGCCGCCGACGGTCGGGCCGATGGTCGGCGCCAGCGTCGCCACCAGGCCGATCATCGGCGAGACGACGGCGCGCTTGGAAGGCGGGAAGATGGTGAAGGCCGCGGCAAAGACGCTCGGGATCATGCCGCCGCCGATGAAGCCCTGCACGGCGCGGTAGACGATCATCTGGTCGATGTTGGTGGCGGTCGCGGCAAGCGCGCTGGCCGCGGTGAAGCCGGCGGCGGCGATGGTGAACAGCACGCGCGTCGACAGCATGCGGCTGAGGAAGCCCGACAGCGGGATCATGACCACCTCGGCAATCAGATAGGCCGTCTGCACCCACGGAATTTCATCGGAGCTGGCGCTGAGGCCCGCCTGGATCTCGGCCAGCGAAGCCGAGACGATCTGGATGTCCAGGATCGCCATGAACATGCCGAACACCATCGCCAGGAAGGCGATGACGCGGCGTGTGGAGATGGTGTCAGGGACCGCCGGTCTTGCCGGCGGCGATCCTGCGGTGATGGTAGCGGTTGCCATTTCATGGGCCTCCTTGAGGCCGGCCGGGCGGCCCAGCGCTTCATCAGCCGCCGAGCCACCCTCCGAAAGCGCTTAGTTGGTCGTCGCGGCAGGTGCGGTGCGGCTGTCAACGTTGACGACAACGCTGAGGCCAGCACGCAGCTTGCCGGTCTTCAGGGCATCGGCCGGCACGTCGATGCGGACCGGGACGCGCTGCACAACCTTGGTGAAGTTGCCGGTGGCGTTTTCCGGCGGCAGGAGCGAGAAGACCGCGCCTGAAGCCGGAGCGAGCGACGAGACGGTTCCCTGGATGGGATGGCCGTCGATGGCGTCGACCGAGATGTTGACCTTTTCGCCCGGAACCAGCCGGGCAAGCTGCGTCTCCTTGAAGTTGGCGACGATGTAGAGCTTGTCCAACGGCACGACGACGGCGAGCTTCTGGCCGGGGCTGACAAGATCGCCCTGCTCGACCGAGCGGTTGCCGACGACGCCGTCATAAGGCGCCTTGAGCACGGTGAAGGACAGGTCGCGCGCGGCCTTGTCGCGGCTGAGCTGCAGCGAAGCGAGCGTGCTCGCCGACTCGGCGCGCTGCGCCTCGAACACGCCGATATTGGCCTGTGCAGCGGCGATCTGCGCATCGGCGCCAACCAACGCGGCATTGGCCTGGTCGAGCGCAGTCTGGGCATCGTCCAGTTGCGCCTGCGTGCCGACATGCGTCTTGACCAGTTGCGCGGCGCGCTGCTGGGCACGGGCGGCGTTGTCGGCCGCGGCCTGGTCTGCAACCTTCTGCGCCTGGGCCTGCTGCAGGGAGGCCTGCGCCGCCTTGGTCTGCGCGTCGATGCGGTCGAGCGTCTTGGACAATGTGGCGATCTGCGCTTCGGCCTGGGCAACGGCGATCTTGTAGTCGCCATCGTCGATCGTCAGCAGCGGGTCGCCGGCCTTGACCAGCTGGTTCTCGCTGACCTTGACCTGATCGACATAGCCGGAGATCTTGGGCGAAACGAACGCCATGTCGGCCTGGACATAGGCATCGTCGGTCGAGATCATGAAACGGCCCGTGGTCCAGTAGTCATAACCGTACCAGGCGCCACCGCTCAGGAGGGCAAGGCCGATGATCGGCAACAGGAAGGAACGCACCGAGCGCTTCTTCTTGGCTGGAGCTTCGGCCGCCGGCGGCGGTGCCACGGGCAGGACGGGAATCTCCGGTGCTTCCGTCGCCGGAGCGACCTTGGCGTTGGGGAAGGGGCGGACTTCGGCTGTGTTGGGCGCGTTCGAGGACATGACATCTCTCTAAAGTAATAATACTGAACCGTTCGGTTCGATCCGGCCGTTGACATAGCGTGAAAAGAGGACCATATCAAGGGGCAATCGAACCGGTTGGTTCGAATTATTTTCGAGGTGTGACTTTTATGGCCGAGACAACGCCTGACGTCGAAACCGACAACTGCAACGACCTGCTGGAAAGCCTGCGCCGCGGCCGCCCGGCGGCCGGACAGGATCCGGCCAAGCGCAGCCAGATCATCGACGGCGCCCGCCGAGTCTTCATAGACAAGGGCTTCGAGGCCGCCTCGATGAACGACATCACGCGCGAGGCCGGCGTTTCGAAGGGCACCATCTATGTCTACTTCGCCAACAAGGAAGAGCTGTTCGAAGCGCTGATCGAGGAAGAGCGCGGCACCATCTTCAAGAATATGTACGACATGCTCGACCGCGCCGACGATCTGCGCCAGACCCTGGTGAAGTTCGGCAAGGTGCTGTCGATGAAGATCACCTCGGCCAGGGTCATCCAGGCGCAACGCACGGTGATCGGCGCCTCCGACAGGATCCCCGACATGGGCGCGCGGTTTTACGAACGCGGCCCCAAACGCGGCCATGACAAGGTGGTGGAGTTTCTCAATGCCGCCATCGAACGCGGCCTGCTCAAGATCGACGATGTCGATCTTGCCGCCTACCAGTTTACCGAACTGTGCCTGGCCGGCCTCTTCCGGCAGTGCATCTTCGCCTACCGCACCAAGGCTCCGAGCGACGAAGAGATCGACCACATCGTCAGGTCGGGCGTCGGCATGTTCCTGAAGAACTATGGCACCGAACGGCTCGCGGAGGAAGAAAGCCACCAGATGATTGCGCTGGAGGCAAAGGCCTAGAGCGTTTCACCGTTTCATGGAAACGGCGAACCACTCTAACTCTTAGTTTGACGCAATTCCCAAGGGAAAACCGCTCACACTTTTCCTGGAATTGCTCTAGCCGCCATTGGCGGCAAGCACGATGGCGGCCTGCAATTCCTCCAGCCCCTCGCCCTTTTCCGATGACGTCGCCAGGACGAACGGAAACGCCGCCGGCCGCTTCTTGATCTTTTGCAGCGTCTCCTCGATCAGCCGCGGCACGCCGGCGACCTTGATCTTGTCGGTCTTGGTCAGCACGATCTGGTAGGACACCGCCGCCTTGTCGAGCAGCGACAGCACCTCGTCGTCCTTGGCCTTGATGCCATGGCGGGCGTCGATCAGCACATAGACCCGCTTCAGCGTGACCCGGCCCTTGAGATAGTCGAAGACCAGCTTGGTCCACTCGTCGACTTTCTCCTTGGGCGCGGTGGCGTAGCCGTAGCCCGGCATGTCGACCAGCGCCATCGGCGGCAGGTCAGCGCCCTCGCCGGAAAATCCGTCCGGCACGAAATAATTCAATTCCTGCGTGCGCCCCGGCGTGTTGGAGGTGCGCGCCAGCCCCTTCTGGTTGACCAGGGCGTTGATCAGCGACGATTTGCCGACATTGGAGCGGCCGGCAAAGGCGATTTCCGGCGGCCCTTCCGGCGGCAGGAACTTCATGGCCGGCACGCCGCGGATGAAGATCCACCCGCGCGTGAACAGGTCGGTGGTGATCACAGTGCTGTTCAGAGCGTTCAAGCTGCTGCCTCCAGAAGAGAGATATCGGCGCCCCTGATGGCATCGAGGTTGCGGCCGATCTTGTCCACGGGCCAATGCCACCATGCCAGTGCCAGCAACCGCCTGATCGTCCTGTCGTCGAAACGCATCTTCACCACCTTGGCGGCGTTGCCGGCGACAATGGCATAGGGCGGCACATCATGCGTCACCACGGATTTGGCGGCGATGATGGCGCCATGGCCGATTTCCACGCCGGGCAGGATAACCGCCTCCATGCCGATCCAGACATCGCTGCCGACCACCGTGTCACCGCGTACCTCCTTCGACCATGTCGCCGGGTCAAAGCCTTTTTCCCAGCCATGGCCGAAAATGTTGAACGGATAGGTGGAAAAGCCGGACATTGCGTGGTTGGCGCCGTTCATGATGAAGCGCGCGCCTTCGGCGATGGCGCAGAACTTGCCGATGATGAGCTTGTCGCCGATGAAGGGATAGTGGTGCAGCACGCATTTCTGCGCGAATTTGTCCGGTCCGTCCGGGTCGTCATAATAGGTGAAGTCGCCGATCTCGATGTTCGGCTCCGTCACCAGCGGCTTCAGGAAGCCGACGCGCGTGTGCATCGGGATCGGGTGCTTGATGTCGGGGTTGGGTCCGTCCATGTCGGGTCGTCCGGGAATTGGCAGACAGGCGCATCCGAACCGGAGGCGCCTGGTCAAAATAACGTGATCCGCCCTATAGCACCAATCGGCCGGGGTGCGAGTCTTCCGTGCGTGCCAGGCTCATTTGTCGCCGCGGCAGATCACGATCGGATTGGACAGCGCGCTGTCGAAACCGCTGCCCTGGTAGACGGTGACGTTGGCCGCACCTGGCGGCAGCAGGAACGTGCCTTCGACGACCTTCTGGTCGCCCGCCATGGTGTGGAGAGCCCAGCTAAACGTGCAGAATTGCGGCGGTGCCGCGGGTTCGACGTGGCTGCAGTTCAGCTGCGCGCCACCCAGCATGGCGGCGCCGCCGCAGCTCACCGCCTCCTTTGCAACCGCGATGCCGGGACACCCGACGAGAGCCGTCACGGCTGCGATCCTAATCCAGTTCATCGTCGAAATCCTTGCCGGAAAAATTCGCGCCGCAGGGGCGCCTCTTCCGTGTCGTGGCCCATGCGATTTTTGGCCAACGCGGCTTAGTCCGTCTTGCACGCGCCGTCCAGCGGGATTATGTGCATGATGATAATAAGCATGCTCACGAAAACTTGTCCGTAGATCCCGATCTCTTCCCATGTCCTCCTCGCCCCATATCAGCTTCGTGCTGCACAACGTCGCGCGCCTGCTTCGAACGCGGTTCGAGCAGCGTTTGCGGGCGTCGGCGCTGAGCCGTCCCCAATCGCAGGTGCTGGCCTGGCTGCCTTACCTGGCCCCGCTGGTCCGCCGGCTGCTCGAGATCATGCGCGGCAACGGCCGGAGAACGCGAGACGAGGCCTTCGCCGGCCCTTCTCCTGAAACACGGCAGCATCGGCTGCAAACCCCAAACTTTATCAAATCCAATCTGCTCGCGGCTCGCACCCAGCCAGCCGGCGACCGGGAGAAAGTCCATGGCTGAATCAACATCCCCCAAGAAGCCTGCCGAAAACGACCCCGCCACGGGTCGCCCCGGCGACCAGATCATCCGGCTGGACAGCGAGCGCGAACAGAGGCGTGCCAATGTCGTCATCGACAATGACGAGCTGGAAGCGCCGATTGCGCTGCAGCCGGCGGCACTCGAGGCGCCGACCAAGGAGCCGCAGCCGGCTCCTATCGCCGTTGCCCCTCCCCCTGCTGCCCCGGCCAAGCCGAAGCGCAGTCTGAAGCGGCCGGTGCTGTTTGCCTTGCTTCCCATCGCGCTCGCCGTAGGCGGCTATTACTACGTGACCGGCGGCCAGGTGATGACGACCGACAATGCCTACATCCAGGCCCAGTCGCTCGGTGTGTCCACCGACGTCTCCGGCACCGTGCAGGAGATCGACGTACACGAGAACCAGGTGGTGAAGAAGGGCGACGTGCTGTTCCGCCTGCGGCCGGCCTCCTTCGAAACCGCTCTTGCCGCCGCCCAGGCCCAGCTCGGGACGGTGCGCAACCAGGTGCTGACCCTGCAGGCGAGCTACCAGCAGTCGCTGTCGCAGATCGAACAGGCGCAAGCCGACATTCCCTATTACGAGGCCGCCTTCCAGCGGCAGCAGGACCTTCTCAAGACCTCCACCGCCTCCAAGGCGTCTTTCGATAGCGCCCAGCACGACCTCGTCGCGGCGCGCCAGAAAGTGGCCGTCGCCAAGGCGCAGGCGCAGGCCACGCTTGCCCAGCTGGGCGGCGACGCCAACCAGCCGGTGGAAAAGAACCCGTTCTACCTGCAGGCCCAGTCGGGCGTCGACGATGCGCAGCGCAACCTCGCCGATTCCGTGGTCAAGGCGCCGTTCGACGGTGTCGTCACCAATGTCGATGCGCTTCAGGTCGGCAAATATCTGCCGGCCTCGCAACCGGCCTTCAGCCTGGTTTCGTCGACGGATCTGTGGATCGAGGCGGAGCCGAAGGAAACCGAACTGACCTATGTGCGGCCGGGACAGACGGCGACGATCAGTGTCGACACCTATCCAGGCGCCGTCTGGCACGGCACGGTTGCCTCGATCAGCCCGGCCTCGTCGTCGAGCTTCTCGCTGCTGCCGGCGCAGAACACCACCGGCAACTGGGTCAAGGTCGTGCAGCGCATCCCGATGCGCGTGACGGTCGATGACACCAAGGGCAAGCCGCCGCTGCGCGGCGGCATGAGCGTGGTGGTCGACGTCGAGACCGGCCATGCGCGCGGCCTGCCGGACTTCGTCACCAACCTCATCGACCGGTTCGGACAAAAATCATGACCAGCGCGACCGCGGCAGGTGCCACACCGGTGGTCGCCAATCGCGGCGCCATCACGGCTTGCGTGATCCTGGCGGTCATCATGCAGGCGCTGGACACGACCATCGCCAATGTGGCGCTGCCCTACATACAGGGCAGCGTTTCGGCCAGCGCCGATCAGATCAATTGGGTGCTGACCTCCTATATCGTCGCGGCCGCCGTCATGACGCCGCCTTCGGGCTACCTTGCCAACCGCTTCGGCCGCAAGCGCATCCTGTTGACCTCGATCACCGGCTTCGTGGTCGCCTCGGTGCTGTGCGGCTTCGCGCAGTCGCTGCCGCAGATCGTCGGCTTCCGGCTGCTGCAGGGCCTGTTCGGCGCCGCACTGGTGCCGCTGTCGCAGAGCATCCTGCTCGACATCTACAGCGTGGAGGAGCGGGGCTCGGCGATGGCGCTGTTCGGCGTGTCGGTGATGGTCGGGCCGGTGTTGGGCCCGGTCATCGGCGGCTGGCTGACCGAGAACGTCTCCTGGCGCTGGGTGTTCTACATCAACGTGCCGATCGGAGCGCTGGCTTTCGCCGGCGTATCGCTGTTCGTGCTGGAAACCAAGCTGGACATCAAGGCAAAGCTCGACTGGCTGGGTTTCGGCATGCTCAGCATCACCATCGCGGCGCTGCAGATGTTTCTCGACCGCGGCGAGCAGCTCAACTGGTTCTCCTCATCCGAGATCATCGTCGAGGCGCTGATCTGCGCGTCGGCCTTCTACATCTTCCTCGTCCACACCTTCACCGCCAAGAACACCTTCGTGAACCCGCGGCTGTTCCTGGACCGGAATTTCGCCGTCGGCATGATCTTCATCTTCATCGTCGGCATCACCTATCTCGCCTCGCTGGCGCTGATGACACCCTATCTACAGACGCTGATGGGCTATCCGGTGGTGACGGCCGGCATCGTCATGGGTCCGCGCGGCCTTGGCACGATGGCGTGCATGTTCCTGGTCGGCAGGCTGGTCGGCAAGGTGGACACACGCTGGCTGCTGTTCATCGGCCTCGCGATCACCGCCTGGGCGATGTACGACATGACCGGCTGGACGCCCGATGTCTCGCAATGGACGATCATCAGCACCGGCTTCATCCAGGGTGCGGGGCTCGGCTTCCTGTTCGTGCCGCTGACCACCATCACCTTCGCCACGCTGGCGCCGGAACGGCGGGCGGAAGGCACCGGGCTTTACAATTTGTCGCGAAATATCGGCTCCAGCGTCGGCATCTCGGTGGTCACCGCGCTCCTGACGCAGAACGTGCAGATCAACCATGCCAACATCGCCACATATGTGACGCCCTTCAACCAGGCATTCGGCAATCCGGCGATCGCGCAGGCGATGAACCCCTACACCGCCGCCGGTCGCGCAGCACTGGACGGCGTGGTAACGCTGCAGGCGACCGTTATCAGCTATATAGACGACTTCAAGCTGATGATGATCCTGTCGCTGGCCGCCATCCCGCTGGTACTCTTGCTGCGCAAGCCAGGCACGCCGGCCAAGGTCGACCATAGTGCCGTGATGGAATGATGCGCTGGAAGCGGTCGAAGTTCGATCGCTGAAGCCAAGCGTCTTCACGGTACGCAAAAAGAAACCGGGGCCCTGTGAGGGACTACAGGACCCCGGCCTCGCCGATAACGACTTCCCCAAGAAACTTGGCACCTCGTCACGAGGCGGGGATGGCAGGCCAAGAAAGCCCCAACGACCTGCCACTGCCCCTTTCACCGGAAGCCGTTACTTCGGCAACAGCACCTTGTTGACGACATGGATGACGCCGTTCGACTGGTTGACGTCGGCGATGGTCACCTTCGCCTCGCCGCCGGACTCATCCATGATGAAGAGCTTGCCCTTCTTGACCTCGGCGGTGAGCGTGTCGCCCGAGACGGTCTTCATCTCGTATTTGCCGCCCATCGCCTTGGCCTGCTTCATCATCTCGGCGCCCGAGATCTTGCCAGCCACGACATGCGCGGTCAGGACCTTGGTGAGCTTGTCCTTGTTCTCGGGCTTGAGCAGCGTGTCGACCGTGCCGGCCGGCAGTGCCGCGAAGGCCTCGTTGGTCGGTGCGAAGACGGTGAACGGGCCGGCGCCCTGCAGCGTGTCCACCAGCCCGGCGGCCTTGACGGCGGCGACGAGCGTGGTGTGGTCCTTCGAATTCACGGCGTTCTCGACGATGTTCTTGGTGGTGTACATCGGCGCCCCACCGACATTGGGGTTCTTGGCGTAGGCGGGGGCGGCAATCGCCACGCCGGCGACGAGAGCGGAAATGGCGATGATCCTGAATGACGGCAAGCGCATGTGGTCTTCCTCCGGGTGAGGGCTGATCGGAATTGATAGCCTTTGGAAATGCACACGCAGTCACGCTCCGCGACCGCTCGCAGTTTCGCCGATCACGGGAACGTGAACGGATATCCACCCAAAGAAAAAGCCCGGACGAACCGGGCTTTCGCGAAGAGAGAGCTTCTATTCCGCCGGTGACGGTTTCTTTTTGAACAGGGCCATCAGATTGTCCCATAGCTCGATCTTGGCGCCCTGGCGCTTCATGATCACACCCTGCTGCAGGATCGACAGCGTGTTGTTCCAGGCCCAGTAGATGACCAGGCCGGCCGGGAAGCCCGCCATCATGAAGGTGAAGATAACAGGCATCCAGGTGAAGATCGCGGCCTGCGTCGGATCCGGCGGCGTCGGGTTCATGCGCATCTGCAGGAACATGGTGACGCCCATGATCAGCGGCCACACGCCGATCATCAGCATGTGCGGCAACGTCACCGGGATCAGGCCGAACAGGTTGAACAGCGACGTCGGATCGGGCGCGGCCAGATCCTGGATCCAGCCGAAGAACGGCGCGTGCCGCATCTCGATGGTGATGTAGAGCACCTTGTAGAGCGAGAAGAA
>Ga0075367_10001419_pt1 | contig 10267 bp, 3 predicted proteins | sample EndMethybrTD3032_FD_71399 | JGI IMG/M metagenome (GOLD analysis project Ga0075367, IMG submission 71399) | Populus endosphere microbial communities from Tennessee, USA - Endosphere MetaG P. TD hybrid TD303-2 | ecosystem: Host-associated > Plants > Roots > Endosphere | place: USA: Tennessee...
AACAGGCCGCGCAGCGTCATCAGCTGCTCGGACTGGTCGTTCACCTGTTGCGCGTAGGAGCGATACTTGTCGGGCAGGTTGCCGCGCACCGCATGCTGCAGGTCGGCGACCACGCCGGGCCGCCACATGTGCGCCTCGCCGCGGATGCGATAGGCATACTCGCCGCCCACATCCAGCGCGTTGTCCAGCACCGGCACGTCGCCGAACGCCTGGCGGTGCCGCTCGGCCGTCTCGCGCGCGATCTGGCGCAGGCCGACGCCTTCCACCTGCGTATGCGTGCCGGTGAAGTACTTCTTCACGAACGCCGAGCGCAGGCCGACCGCGTCGAAGATCTGCGCACCGCAGTACGACTGATAGGTGGAGATGCCCATCTTGGACATCACCTTCATCAGGCCCTTGTCGATCGACTTGATGTAGCGCTTCTGCGCCTCCTTGAGCGAGAGCTTCTCGTCGAGGTCGGGCAGGATCTCCTCCAGCGTATCGAACGCCAGGTAGGGGTTGATCGCCTCCGCGCCGTAGCCGGCCAGCACCGCGAACTGATGCACCTCGTGCGGCTCGCCGGTCTCCACGACCAGCCCGACCGATGTGCGCAGGCCCTGCCGGATCAAGTGATGATGCACGGCCGAGGTGGCGAGCAGCGACGGAATGGGAATGCGGTCCGGGCCCGTGGCGCGGTCCGACAGGATGATGATGTTGTACTCCTTGGAGCGCACGGCCTCCTCGGCCTCCGCGCACACCACGTCGAGCGCCCCCGACATGCCGGCCGCGGCCCGGTCGGCGGGGTAGGTGATGTCGATCGTCACCGATGAGAACTGGTTGTCCTTCACCTGCCCGATCTGGCGGATGCGCTCCAGGTCCTCGTTGCTGAGGATCGGCTGGTACACCTCCAGCCGCTTAATCTTGGCGGTGCCTTCCAGGTCGAGGATGTTCGGCCGCGGCCCGATGAACGAGACGAGGCTCATCACCAGCTCTTCGCGGATCGAGTCGATCGGCGGGTTCGTCACCTGCGCGAAGTTCTGCTTGAAATACGTGTGCAGCAGCTTCGGCTTGTTGGACAGCACGGAGACGGGCGTGTCTGTCCCCATCGAGCCGACCGCCTCCTGGCCCGTGTGCGCCATCGGCGCCATCAGGAACTTGAGGCTCTCCTGCGTGTAGCCGAACGCCTGTTGCAGATCGAGCAGCGCCACGTTGGTCTTCTTGCGGCCGAGCTTCTTGGGCAGCGGCAGGTCGCCGACCTGGATCTGCGTGCGCTTCAGCCACTGCTCATAGGGGTAGCGCGAGGCGAGGTCCGCCTTCAGATCATCGTCGGAGATGATCTTGCCAGCCTCCAGGTCGATCAGCAGCATCTTGCCGGGCTGCAGCCGCCACTTGCGGGCGATGTTGGCTTCCTCGACCGGCAAAACTCCGGCCTCCGACGACATCACCACCATGTCGTCCTTGGTCACCAGATAGCGCGCCGGCCGCAGGCCGTTGCGATCCAGCGTGGCGCCGATCTGGCGGCCGTCCGTGAAAGCCATCGCCGCCGGGCCGTCCCACGGCTCCATCAGGCAGGCGTGGTACTCGTAGAAGGCGCGCCGCTTGCCGTCCATCAGCGGGTTGCCGGCCCACGCCTCGGGGATCAGCATCATGGCCGCGTGCGCCAGGCTGTAGCCGCCCATCACCAGGAACTCGAGCGCGTTGTCGAAGCACGCCGTGTCGGACTGGCCCTCGTAGGAGATCGGCCACAGCTTGGAGATCTCCTCGCCATACAGCGGCGAGGCGACGGAGGCCTGCCGCGCCGCCATCCAGTTGACGTTGCCGCGCAGCGTGTTGATCTCGCCGTTGTGGGCCACCATGCGATAGGGATGCGCCAGCTTCCACGACGGGAAGGTGTTCGTCGAGAAGCGCTGGTGCACCAGCGCCATCGCCGACGTCAGCCGCTCGTCCGACAGGTCGGCGTAATAGGCCTTCACCTGATACGACAGGAACATGCCCTTGTAGACGAGCGTGCGGCTCGACAGCGACACGGTGTAGTGGCCGATGTCGCCGCCCTTGTAGGCGTCGTAGATGGCGTTGGAGACGATCTTGCGGATCAGGTAGAGCTTGCGCTCGAAATCGTCCTGGGTCGGAATCGACTTCGGCCGGCCGATGAAGATCTGCCGGTGCACGGGCTCGGTTGCCCGCACCATGTCGGACAGCTTGGTGTCCGTGACTGGCACCGAGCGCCAGCCCAGGAACTCCAGGCCCTGCTCCCGGATCAGTCGCTTCCACACGCGCTCGCAATGCGTCCGCAGCCGTTCGTCCTGCGGCATGAAGATATGGCCGATCGCATAATGCCCGGGCTTCGGCAGCTTGATGTCGAGCTTGGCGCACTCTTCGGCCAGGAAGTCGTGTGGGATCTGGATGAGGATGCCCGCGCCGTCGCCGGCGATGGGATCGGCACCCACGGCACCGCGATGCTCGAGGTTCTCGAGGATGTAGAGCGCGTCCTTGACGATGCGATGCGACTTGCGGCCCTTCAGGTCGGCAATGAAGCCGACGCCGCACGCGTCATGCTCGCGGAGCGGATCGAACAGGCCGCCGGCCTTGGGAAACAGCTCGTTGCTGTCCTGCTCCGCTTCCCACTGTTCCGCACCGCCGGTGGGGTCCATCGCTGTCGTCATGGTCTCGCGCCTTCCGGGCTGAAACGAGTTGCCTTGCCAAGCGGTGTGAGGTCCGGGCACGCGTCGCCGCTCCCCGCTTTTGCGCGCAACCTGGCGCACGGGGACTGGCATTCGGTAACGCGCGGAGCCGGCTGCCACCACTCCATTGAGCCACCTCCGATGCGCGGCTCCCCATCTCCCGGATCGGACAGGGATCGCAGCGCAAAAGCGGGTGCCGCGGCTCGGGTGGCAGTCTCACCCCTCTTCTACGGACACCGACGCGAGCGCCCGGTCGCCGGTCGATGCCCGGCGCTGGCCTGTCGCGACAAATGCCCGCAATTAAAGGACAGGATAGCTGACCTATTTTGCTCTGCAAAGGTAAATTGTGGGCGAAGCAGGCTGCTGCGCACTTTTTGGTACGGCTGGCCGACCTGCCAGCCTCGGAAGGCGGTGGGACGGCCGGCAACGAGACAGATTGCTTCGCTGGGAGCCCCCACCAAAAGCCATGGGGCGCGACCACAGACAGATCACGCCCCACGCCCCGCAGCTAGCGCGCATGCCTCACGCGCATGGCTGCTATGCTATCAATCTTGCATAAGACTTACGAGTGAATTGTTGCGCATACGTCAGTTTTTTGCGCAAAGGCGTGCTCCGTTTGCACTCACATGGAGAAACCAACCGCTGGGCACTGCTTGCCAACAAATGGTCTTCCAAAGACTGCCCTTTGCTTAGGCAGAAAGAAAGCATCACACTGAGCATTGGGTTGTCCGGCACCCCGCACCGGATGGCCCCCTGAGCAGAGAACCGGTTCACACACACTCAACGGACCGGTTTTCTCGCTCTAGGCTTGATCCCAACACAGCCCGTAGCTGGATGCCAACTCGGCTCAGACAGTGGCGGCTCGGCTCTTCCTTCTTGGCCAGGATTGCTGATTGGACACGGTTGGGCGAAGCATTTGATTGGGAATGCAGAACAACGGAACTGGCCTTGAACACCTCGCGTTGATGAGCCGAGGATCTGGCCTGGGGCGTCCAATGCCATCGCAAACATCTGACCCTTCAGCACGCTGGCGCGTGCTCGCAGCCGAGGCGCGCGAAACTGCCGATCAGATGACCGACCCCGAAGCCAAGCTGATCATGCTGAGCATTGCCCAGGCCTACGAGCACCTCGCCCTGCGTGCCGACGAACGCAGAGCTAAGAAAGATCACGACATTAAAGAATGAGGTAGCGCTGTTGCGCTGCAGTGCTCCAGATTGCGGTCGGAACCCCTGTCCAGTTTGAAGTGTTCACCAAACATGAAAGCGCCGAGCGCAATCAACGATCCCGCCCATTGGCGGCAGCGAGCGAACGACGCGCGTCGCATGGCTCAACAGCTCACCGACGCCGACGCACGGCAGGCGTTGCAAGACATCGCCTCTTCCTACGAACGGTTGGCCAAGATCGCCGAAGGGCGGCCAATCCAACAAGGATGAGCCCCGGCTTGGGGAAACCGGGGCTCGGGCTTGCGCGTGCTGGATACCGGGACCGCTCGATGGAGCATTCTCAGCGTCCAGTTCGCGCCCAACGCCGAAACCCGCCCGACGGTTCCGGACCAGCACCGCCTGGGCACCGCCTCGAAACAGCTTCCGGACTACCGCCGGATCGGCGCCGTCGCCGCCTCCAGCCACGCCCGATCCGTCGGCCCCAGCTCCGGCCCGATCACCTCCCGCACGCGAGCGTGGTACGCGTCGAGCCAGGCCAGCTCCTCGCCCTCCAGCATCTCGGCCACCACTAGCCGCCGATCGATGGGCGCCAGGGTCAGCGTCTCGAAGCCCAGCATGTCCCGGTCGCCACCGGCCGGCTTGGCGGCTTCCGTCACCAGCACCAGGTTCTCGATGCGGATGCCGTAGGCACCCTCTTTGTAGTAGCCGGGCTCGTTGGAGATGATCATGCCCGGCTCCAGCACGGTCGCACCGCGCTTGGAGATGCTCTGCGGCCCCTCGTGCACCGACAGGTAGCTGCCGACGCCGTGTCCCGTGCCGTGGTCGAAGTCGAGCCCCGCCGCCCACAGCGCGCGCCGCGCGAACGGATCGAGCTCGGCACCGCGCGTGCCCTTCGGAAACAGCGCGGTGGCCACCCCGATGTGTCCCTTGAGGACCATCGTGAACCGCTCCTGCATCTCCCGCGTCGGCTTGCCGATGACGACCGTGCGCGTGATGTCGGTGGTGCCGTCGAGGTACTGGGCGCCCGAGTCGACCAGGAACAGCTCGCCCGATCCAAGCTTGCGGTTGGTCGCCGTGGTGACGCGATAGTGCACGATGGCGCCGTTGGAGCCGGCGCCGGAGATGGTGTCGAAGCTGATCTCCTTCAGCGCCTGCGTCTCCGCCCGCATCGCCTCGAGCTGCTTCGCCGCGCCGATCTCATCGATGCCGCCCTTCGGCGCCTCGCGATCGAGCCACGCCAGGAAACGCACGACGGCTGCGCCGTCGCGTTTGTGCGCCGCGCGCGAGCCCTTGATTTCCGCGGCATTCTTGCGCGCCTTGGGCAGGATACACGGATCGGTGGCGCGCACGATCCGAGCCTTGCCGCCCTTCAGCTTGCGATAGAACCAGAGCGCCGCGCCGGGGCTCAGTCGGATGCACTTGCCCGCCGCCTTCAGCGCCGCAAGGCGCCGGTCGAGCGAGGCGGGCTCGCTGATCTTCGCCAACGGTGCCAGATGCGACCTGGCCTCGGGGCCGATTTTTGCCGCGTCGACGAACAGCTCGGCCTTGCCGCTCGACGGCACGATGGCGAAGGCGAGCACCACGGGGTTGTGCGCCACGTCGGAGCCGCGGATGTTGAACAGCCACGCGATCGAATCCGGGAACGTCAGGATGACGGCATCCTGGCCGTCCTTCTTCAGCGTCGTCTGCAGTTCGGCGAGCTTGTCCTCGGCCGACTTGCCTGCATACTTCATGGGATGCGGGATCACCGGGCCGCGCGGTGGCGCCGGTCTCGCCCGCCCCCAGATTCGATCGATCGGGTTCTTCGGCAGCGCCTTGAGTTTGATGCGCTTGCCTTTCAACTCCTTGGCAAGCTCGTCCATGGTGCTCGGCGCATGCAGCCAGGGATCGAACCCCAACGTGCCGCCCGCTTTCAAGGCCTTGCCGAGCCAATCGGCGAGACTGGCCTCCGGGATCTGCAGCACCTCGAAGACGCCGGTATCAACCTGCTTGGGCGCCTGCAGTACGTAACGCCCGTCGACGAACAACGCCGCCGTCTTGCGCGCCACCACCGCCAAGCCGGCCGAGCCGGTGAAGCCCGTCAGCCAAGCCAGCCGCTCCGCGTTAGGTGGCAGATACTCGTTCATGTACTCGTCGGCGTGCGGCACCAGCAGCGCATCGATGCCGGCCTTGGCCATCAGCTCGCGCAACCCAGCGATGCGCTCGGATGTGTCGGCGCCCGCCGGCGGGCTGTCGAATGTCTGGAACATGGCGACCTTCATAAGACACGCCGATACCGGCAGCAAACACCGCCGCTCCCGCTCTGGCCAAAGGGTGGTGATGCATTTCTAAGCACTTGATCCGCCTAGGCCTATGGCATGCATAGCTTGCAGTGCTGCGGTGCAACATGCCGCCTACCCGAGGGGGACGACGCACACTAGGTCTCGTGCACCCACCAAAAAACAAACTCAGAGTGGAGCATGATCATGAGCACGGGTACGCAAGCCTTGGGTCGCGTGGATGCCGTCGTCCGCACCGCCCCGAAGTCGGGCGGTTTCTTCCAGCGGGTGATGCGTCGCATCGTCGAGGCGCAGGAGCGCAAGGCGCGCGCGATGGTGAACGGTTTTCTCGCCTCGCAGAGCGACGAGCGCCTCGCAGATTTGGGCTATGACGCCGCCGAGATCAAATCGATCCGCCGGACCGCCGCTGCCCCGATGGCTTGGCTGTAGGGTTTTCAGAACATGACCGGCGACGCGCGTCACAAACGCGGTGCGTCGCCGCTCTCCATACCGACTTCCTGGCCCTCTTCCGGCGCGATGTCCGGCAACTCGTTGAGCGAGGCATCCCAGAGTTCATCGATGCGCAGCGCGGCCTGCTCCGGGGCAAGCGTCTGCAGCGTGCCGTCGGGCAGCTCGGTGACGATGCCATCCCGTTTCAGCCGACTCAATGCATCGCCGACGTCGAAGTCGACATCGACATTGAAGGTGCGCGCCAGGTACTGCTCGATCGCCTCGTCCACGTGCGCGAGCTCGCGGATGTTGGCCGGCGCCTTGGCCAGCGCGCTGTAGAGCAGCATCTCCTCCTTCACGTCCTCCTCGGCGGCCCGGTCAGCCAGTAGCGTGATGACGCCACGGTTGTCGGCCATGGCGTGGAAATAGAGGTTCTGCGCCATCACCACCATGTAGCGGTTGCGCTGGGCGACGAAATTGGACGCCTGCCGCGCCGCCACGCCGCCGAGACCGACCAACGCACCGGCAAACGCGATCGGATTGGTGGTCAGCAGGGCAATCTTGCTGGCCGTGCCGAACACACCCATGCCGAGGCCGCCACCAGCCGTCACGCCGAACTTGATCTTGTCGAACAGGCGGAATTTGACCTTCGTGTTGGGGAAGATCATCTCCACGTCGCTGCGCGGCAAATTCTTGAACAGCTTCAGATACACGTAATCGCTGCTCACCATGGCCGGCAGCAGGCCGCGCATGCGCTTTACGTACTGCTCGGCATCGGCGCGAACCATCTGCCGCTGCTGCATCACCTCCTGCACGCGCTCCTCGAACGGCTTCAGCTTGAAGAGCAGGAACAGCCGCTGGAAGACCGGGATCTTCACCTCCTTCCAGCCGACGTAGGCCTTCAGCGGATCGCGGCGCCGCTCGGTGATGGTGGTCGCGCCGCGGTAGAAGATCAGCACCTCCTCGAAGGCGCTCAGATCGACCTGCAGGTCGAGGCCGTAGTGCGAGTCCTTGGTCAGAATGATGTGCACTTCGGAGGGGTCGACGCGCGTGAAATTGGCCTGCTCCAGGAATTCCGAGATCTGTCCCACCAGGCGCTTGCGCAGCGCCGTGCGCTCGTCGGCCGAGAAGGTGCGCGTGGTCAGCAGGTCGCTATCCGGGCTGAACGGCTCGTAGCTCTGTTCCAGATCGAGCAGCTTCATGGTGTAGGAGTGCCGCCGCCAATAGTCGAGGTAGCGCAGGAAGCGGCGCACCTGCGCGACGTCGCCGTTCGGCCATGCGCTGACCGCCGTCAGACGATCCACCAGCGCCGCGCGCGTCACCGGCAGGAATTTCTCGCGCTGCAAGGCGCTGCTGCCGTCGTGCGGATCCGAGACGACCAGTTCGACCGGCTTGGCGGTCGTGGAGATGGCGGCTGCGACCATGGCTGACCTCCCCGCGGGACTTCCCCGCCCGCATCCTTCCGGCGCAGCAGACGCTGGGCCGCCCTGCGTTTGCGCGGCAAGAATTTGTATTGGTTTTAAGGCGTTGGTTCTACGACCTCAACGGCGGTTTTGTCGAGGCCGGCTGGCAAAGGAGCAACAGCACTGAGGCTTTCGTCAGACTACATCGGCGCGCGCCACAAAGCTGTCGACCACACGTTTGCGGCCGGCCTTGTCGAAATCGATGGTCAGCTTGTTGCCTTCGATCTCGGCCACCACGCCGTAGCCGAACTTCTCGTGGAACACGCGCTCGCCCATCGCATAGCCGGCCCCATGGCCGGTCGATGAGGCAACCAGCTCACCGTCCAGCGTCATCGGCGCCCGCTTCTTGCCGTGGTCCTCGCGCTTCCACTGCTCCTTGGCGCGCTGCCAGCCGGGCGTCGAATATCCGCTCTGGAAGCCGGCCGCCGGCTCGTCGAACCGGCTCCGGCCGTAGGGGTTGAACCGACCCGCGCCACCGGTACCGCCTCCGTACGGGCTTTTCGACTCGACGACCTCGACGTGCTCTTCCGGCAGCTCGTCGACGAACCGCGATGGCGCCGCCGCCTGATACAGCCCGCGCGTACGCCGGTTCTGCGCGAAGCTCACCTTGGCTTGGCGCCGGGCCCGCGTCAGCCCGACGTAGGCCAGCCGCCGCTCCTCCTCCAGGCCCGCCGCACCGCTCTCGTCGAGGCTGCGCTGGTGCGGAAACAGGCCCTCTTCCCAGCCGGGCAGGAACACCACGTCGAACTCCAGGCCCTTGGCGGCGTGCAGCGTCATCAGCGAAACGCGCTCGCCGCCGTCCTGCGTATCGACGTCCATGACGAGCGACACGTGCTCCAGGAAGCCCTGCAGCGTGTCGAACTCGTGCATGAAGCGGATCAGCTCCTTCAGGTTCTCCAGCCGCGAGTGGGCCTGCGGGCTCTTGTCGTTCTGCCACATCTGCGTGTAGCCCGACTCGTCGAGGATCAGCTCGGCGAGCTCGGTGTGCTTCATGCTGTCGATCTGGCGCCGCCAGCGCTCGAACGAGAGGATAAGATCGGCCAGCGCCTTGCGTGGCTTGCCGCCCAGCTCTTCCGTTTCAGTGATCTCGCGCGCCGCCTGGTGCAGCGGGATGCCGCGCGCTCGCGCCAGCTCGCTGATGCGCCGCAACGACGTATCGCCGAGGCCGCGCTTGGGCACGTTGATGATGCGCTCGAATTTGAGGTCGTTGTCCGGATTGAGCGTCACCTCGAGATAGGCAATGGCGTCCTTGATTTCTTGCCGCTCATAGAAGCGCGGGCCGCCGATCACGCGATAGGGCAGGCCCAGCGTGACGAAGCGGTCTTCGAAGGCGCGCATCTGGAACGAGGCGCGCACCAGGATGGCGATGCCGTCCAGACTCTGGCCGGCCTTGCGCAGCGCCTCGATCTCCTCGCCGACGCCGCGCGCCTCCTCCTCGTCGTCCCATACGCCGGTGACGGCAACCGGCCGCCCCATGTCGTCGTCGGTGAAGAGCGTCTTGCCGAGGCGACCCTGGTTGTGGGCGATCAGCCCGGAGGCGGCGCCCAGGATGTGGCCCTTGGAACGATAGTTACGCTCCAGGCGGATCACGGTCGCGCCCGGAAAGTCCTTCTCGAAGCGCAGGATGTTGTCGACCTGCGCACCGCGCCAGCCGTAGATCGACTGGTCGTCGTCGCCGACGCAGCAGATGTTGGGCGATCCGCCCGCCAGCAGCCGCAGCCACAGATATTGTGCGACGTTGGTGTCCTGGTACTCGTCGACCAGGATGTAGCGGAAGCGGCGCTGGTAGTCGGCCAGGATGTCGGGGTTGTCCTGGAACAGGCGCAGCACTTCGAGCAGCAGGTCGCCGAAGTCGGCCGCGTTCAGCTCTTTCAGGCGCTTCTGGTAGGCCGCATAGAGCTCGCCACCCTTGCCCTCGGCGAAGCCGAACGCCTCCCCTCGCGGCACCTTGTCGGGTGTCAGGCCACGGTTCTTCCAGCTGTCGAGCAGCCCCGCGAACTGCCGGGCCGGCCAGCGGTCCTTGTCGAGGCCTTCGCTTTCGATGACCTGCTTGATGAGGCGGATCTGGTCGTCGGTATCGAGGATCGTGAACCCCGACTTCAATCCCACCAGCTCGGCATGCCGGCGCAGGATCTTGACACCCATCGCATGGAAGGTGCCGAGCCAGGGCATGCCCTCCACGGCGCCGCCCACCAGCACGCCGATGCGCTCCTTCATCTCGCGCGCGGCCTTGTTGGTGAAGGTCACCGCCAGGATCTGCGAGCCGCGGGCGC
>Ga0075367_10001420_pt1 | contig 10266 bp, 9 predicted proteins | sample EndMethybrTD3032_FD_71399 | JGI IMG/M metagenome (GOLD analysis project Ga0075367, IMG submission 71399) | Populus endosphere microbial communities from Tennessee, USA - Endosphere MetaG P. TD hybrid TD303-2 | ecosystem: Host-associated > Plants > Roots > Endosphere | place: USA: Tennessee...
CAGCCCCTGGACACCGAGACCATGATCGCCTCCGTCCGTCGCACCAACCGGGTGCTCGTGGTGCACGAGGCCGTCACCTTCGGCGGGCTCGGCGCGGAGATCGCCGCCCAGATCCAGGACGCGGCCTTCGACTACCTGGACGCTCCGGTTCTGCGTATCGGCGCGCCCTTCTCCCCGGTGCCGTTCTCCCCGGTGCTGGAGAAGGCCTATGTGCCCGACCAGGCCCGCATCGTGCAGGGCTGCCGTCGTCTCCTCGGAAGGTCGTGACCGACGTGGCGGTCGAGGTTCTGCTGCCGAAGATCGGCCTGACCATGCAGGAAGGCACGATCGACGAGTGGCTCGTGCCCACCGGCGGCATCGTCTCCGAGGGCGACGCCCTGCTGCGGCTGGCCACCGACAAGGTCGACGTGGACGTCGAGGCGGAGGCCGGGGGCCTGTTCCACCCCGTGGTCCAGGCCGGGGCGACCGTCCCGGCCGGGGCCCTCATCGGCTGGCTGCTGGCCGAGGGCGAGCAGCCGCCGGGCACGGAGGGTACGCCGATGCCCGCCGCGCCCGAGTCCGTCCCCGGCACGGATGCGATGCCGGCCACCGGTGAAGGCGCCTTGGCCGTGCCGGCACTCAACGGCACTGCTGGGCTCAACGGCTCGGCGGGCCGGCTCCTGGCTTCCCCGAACGCCCGTCGGGTGGCCGCCGACACCGGGGTCGACCTCACCGCCGTACGCGGTACCGGGCCCGGTGGCCGGATCGTGTCCGAGGATGTGGAGGACTACCTGCTCATCCCGGCGCCACAGCCGCCCGCCACCCTGACGGCCGACCCGGTGACCCCCACCTCCCCGCTGGTCCGTCGGCTGGCGAAGGAGCGGGGCATCGACCTCGCGGACGTACGCCCGACGGGCGCGGGCGGACGGATCCGGCGGTCCGATCTCGACGCCGTCACCCCGGCGACCGCACCGGCGACGGCCCGCCGGGCCACCGCGTTGCCACAGCCCGGGGACGTCATCCCGCTCACCGGGATGCGCGGCACCATCGCCCGCAGGATGCACGCCAGCCTCCAGGAGATGGCGCAGCTGACGCACGGCTACGAGGTGCGGATGGACGCCGTCGTGGCCCTGCGGGCCCAGTTGAAGCAGGAGTGGACCGACAGCGATCTGCCGGTGCCCAGCCTGGGCGACTTCCTGATGAAGGCCGCAGCGCTGGCTCTGCGTGAACACCCGCTGCTCAACGCGGCGGTGCTCGAGGACGGCGTTCACCTCTACCAGGGCATCCACCTCGGGTTCGCCGTCGCGGTGCCGAACGGCCTGCTCGTCCCGGTCATCGAGGACGCGGCGGAGCTGCCGCTGTCCGAAATGGCCCGCCGGTCCAGGGAGTTGGCGGACAGCGCCCGATCCGGCCGGATGTCCCCGGCGCTGTTGGAAGGCGCCACGTTCACCGTCACCTCGCTGGGCGGATACGGCGTCGACTTCTTCACGCCCGTGATCAATCCGGGCAATGTCGCCATCCTCGGAGTGGGCAGGCTGAGGGACGGCGTCGAGTGGGTGGCCGAACAACCGCGGCGGACCCAGGTGCTCACCCTGAGCCTCACCTTCGACCACCGAGCCGTGGACGGCGCGCCGGCGGCCGAGTATCTGCGCACGGTCGGTGAGCTGCTGCGCAAACCTCTGCGGCTCCTGGTCTGACCTCCTGGCACCGCGCCCGTCGGCCGTTCCACCCATCCGGCCGGCGGGCGCCGACCACCCATGGTCCGGTCCTGCTACTCGGCCGCCGGAGCGGCGATCCGCTCGGCGAGACGGCCGACCTCGCGGAGGAAGGCACGGTGCCCGAGGGAGCGGTAGACGTCGTCCCCGCGGACCTGCGAGATGGCCGCGGTTTCGAGCAGCGCCAGCACCCCCAGGCCGGTCACCGCCGCCTCCGCGTCCGTGATCGGTTCACGACCCTTGCGGATCAGCCGTATCAGTTCGTCCAGCAACTGCGTCCGCATCTCGTGTCGCAGCGCCTCGGCCTCCTGGCTCATGCCGGCCGAGGACACGAAGAAGACGGTCGCGGCGGACCGGTGCTCGCCCAGCCAGACCACCAGCGCCGTGACGGTCGGTCCGATGTCCGAGCCGGGCTCGTGAGCCTCGGTGAGCGTCTCCAACTGCTCGCGCAGCGCGGTGGCGAACACCCGCATACCTTCCACGAGGACCTTGTCCTTGGAAGAGAAGTGGTAGTACACCGCGGCCGACGTCATCTCCGCCCGCGCCGCGATGTCGGCCACGGTCACCTCGTCCGGAGGCTGGGTGGCGAAGAGCTCCGTGGCTGCCTCGATCACCCACTGCCTGCGCGAAGGGCGGTGAGCTGCGCGGGTTCCGGATGTAGTCATGGTGTCAAGTATGCCGTGACCTTCGTCCTCCATACCCGCGCGGGTACCTGGGTTTACGGGATCGACCAGCGGCAGTAACTGGATAACATGGTCAGTACGCCGGGGCTCACAGGCACCGGTCGCGGCAACCGCCAGGGAGCATCATGGCCACCACGAACGGCAAGCAGCCCGCCCACCGTCCTTCGCGACGTCAGCACATCATCAGCGCCGCTGTCCGGGTGTTCGGCCGCAACGGCTTCGCGGAGACCAGTGTGCAGGACATCGCGGACGAGGCCCAGGTGGTGCCGACGGCCGTCTATTACCACTTCTCGGGCAAGGAGGAGCTGCTCGAACTCGCCATGCGGCGGGTCTTCGACCAGCTGAACACGGTCGTGGAGACGGCCCGGCCGGACACCGAACCGGGTGATGCCGAGGGCCTGCTGCGCGTCATCGACGCCGTGTGGGACTGGGTGGAGAAGAACCCGGACGAGGCCCGGCTCTACCAGGTCCAGATCGCCTCCGCCAACGGCAACATCAAGCTGCTGCGCGACGAGTTCGAGCAGCGGCACATCCAGCGTGCGTACGACTATCTGCCCGAGAGCACCACCCGCAGCCCTCGTGCGGCCAAGGCACGGCACGCGTCGCAGGCGCTCGCGGTGCGCACGCTGATCAGTACGACCATCCTGGTGACCGCGCTGCGGGCCGAGGGTGGCCCGCTGTCCCGGATGCCGTCCCGGTCCGTGCACGAGGCGGTCAGGTCTCTGGCGCTGCGCATCGTCGCCGCCGACCAGAAGGCCGAGTCCGCGGCCTGAGACGGGCGGTCGCCGGGAGGCCTGCTCACCAGGCGCGCCGGTCCGCATGCGTCACGAGGCGCGCCGGTCCGCATGCGTCACGAGGCGCGCCGGTCCGCATGCGTCACGAGGCGCGCCGGTCCGCATGCGTCACCAGGCACAGCGGTTCCCACGCGTCACCATGCACACCGATCCGCGCATCACCAGGGCAGCGGTCTGCGCTCGGCGAACAGCCCGCCCGTCGTCTCATCGCCCTCCGGCAGGGTCGCCAGCCAGACGGGCGTGTCCGCGCCCTCCTCCGGCCCGCGCGGGGCGGCCGGGCCGCCCATGCCGCTGCGCGTCCAGCCGGGGTCGGCCGCATTGACCAGGACGCCCGTGCCCGCCAACTCGCCCGCGAGCATCCGGGTCAGGGCGTTGAGCGCGGTCTTGGAGACGCGGTAGGCCGGGTGCCGGCCGGAGTCCATCAGCGCCAGCGAGCCGTACGAGCTGGTGAGGTTGACCACCCTCCCGTAGCCGGTCCTCACCATGTCCGGGACGACGGCCTCGGCCATGCGCCAGGCACCCAGGAGATTGACGTCGAGGGTGGAGCGCAGGACTTCCTCGTCGAGGTGGGGCGGCCGCAGGTCTCCGTCCAGGGACACCCCGGCATTGTTCACGAGCACGTCGATTCTGCTCCCGCCACCGATCAGCTCCCGGGCCTCGCGCACGGCTTCGGTGACGCTCAGCGCGGAACCCACGTCCAGGGCGAGCGGAAGCGCCGCAGGGCCGATGGCGCGGCACACCTCCTCGGCCGACTCCCGCTTCCGCGCCCCCACCAGGACGCGCAGTCCCCGGTCCGCCAGCTGTCGGCAGATCTCCGCGCCGATTCCGCGCGCACCACCGGTGACCAGGGCGGTTCTGCTCCGGCTCATGACAGTTCTCCTCTGTTCTCCGTCTGCCGGCACAGGGTGTGCACCGCTCAGACCGTCAGCACTGCGCACGCGCTGATCCCGGGCGCCCCGTACACATGGGTGAAGCCCACCCGGGGCCCGCCCGGCACCTGTACTCCTGGCGCGCGGCCCTGCAACTGCCGTACGACTTCGTGGAATTGGCGCAGTCCCGAGGCGCCGACCGGTTCGCCTCCCGCCAGGCACCCGCCGTCGGTGTTGACGGGGATCCGGCCCGTGGGGTCGGTGTCTCCAGCGGCCAGCAGGTGCTCCTGCTCGCCGTGCCCGCACAGGCCGGTCTCCGCCAGGTGGATCAATTCGGAGCCGCTGTCGGTGTCCTGCAGCTGGGCCACCTGCACATCGGCGGGCCGCAGGCCGGCCCCACGGAAGACGGCCTGCGCCGCGTCGACGCTCGGGCTGCGGTGCGGTCCCTGCGGCAGCCAGGGCGAGAACACCTCGAACGAGCCGAACCGCCGGGTCCGGAAGGCCAACGACGCCAGCTTGACCGGCCGTTCGCACAAGTCGAACGCGCGGTCGCCGCGGGCCAGCACCAGCGCCGCCGCGCCCTGACCCGGGGAGCAGAACATGTACTGGGTGAGTGGCGGGCTCACCTCGGCGGAGAGGAGGATCTCCTCCTCCGTGAGCTCCTTGCGCCGCCAGGCCAGGGGATGGCGGGATCCGTTGCGGAAGGCGCGTGCGGCCACCATCGCCAGCGCTCGCTCCGGAATTCCGTGCTCGTGCATATAGCGCTGCGTCTTCAGGGCGAAGAACTGGGTCGTCAGCATCATTCCGGTCTCCGCGTACCAGTCGGGAAGACCGTACCGGGCCGCCGAGACGTGGAACGCGCCTCGTTCGTGCTTGTCGAACCCCACGGCCAGCCCCAGCGACGCCTCGCCCGCCCGTAGCGCGTTGGCCACCGCGAGCACTGTCGAGGCGCCGGTCGCGCAGCCGTTCTGCACGTTGACGAACGGCACACCGGTCAGTCCCAGCCGGCCCACCAGCGTGTCGGGTTTGCCGGACACGTCGGAGCCGCCCGCCGCATACCCGATGTCGTCCCAGGCGACCCCGGCGTCGGCCAGCGCCTCCCGTACCGCGCGGGCGGCCATGTCCATCCCGGTGACGGACTCGTCGCGGCCGAAGGGGTGCATCCCGCAGCCGACCACATAGACCTCGTCGGCCCGGTTCATCGCGGCCCTTCCGCATCCGAGCGGAAAGCGAAGGTCAGCACGTCGGTCCCGTCCTCGTCCTGGTACGCGGGCACCGTGGTGAGCCGTACCGGAAGGCCGATCCGTACGTCCGGGCGGGACACCTCCAGCCGCGCCTCGATCAGTACCTCACCGAGGTCCACATAGCCGACGTGGTACGGCTCGTAATCCCCGGACGGCGGCCGGTACGGCGGCTTGGGCGGGAACGCCTGCACCGTCCACGACCACACCCGCCCGCTCACCGGCAGGGGGTGCGCGGACATGGTCCCGTCCGAGCACTTGGGGCAGGAGTCCTGCCGGGGGAAGACGACGGTGCCGCATCCGGAGCACTGCGCCCCCACGAGGCGCGGGGGGTTCGCGCCGTCGAACAGGCCGTCGTCGATGAGTCTCGTGGTCATGCTGTCGTCCTGTCCTCTGACCGGCCCACGGGCTACCAGCCCAGCAGCCCGGCGAGCCGTTCCCGGTGGTGTGCGGCACCGCCCAGCAGTACGGCGTCCGACTGCGCGCGCCGGAAATACAGGTGCGCGTCGTGCTCCCAGGTGAAGCCCATGCCGCCGTGCAGCTGAACGCACTCCGCCGCGACGAACGTGAACGCCTCGCCGCACCAGGACTGCGCCACCGCGGCGGCCTCCGCCAGCGCTTGCGGGGACCCGGCCGCACGGATGGCCCGTACCACCGCGGACCGCGCCGACTCGACCTGGAGCAGCATCTCCGCGCAGGTGTGCTTGACCGCCTGGAAGCTGCCGAGCGCCCTGCCGAACTGCGTACGGTCCCGCACATGCGCCACGGTCATGTCCAATGCCGCCTGCGCACCGCCGAGTTGCTCGGCGGCCAGTGCCACCAGGGCGGTGTCCAGCGCGCGGGTGACGACCTCCGTCCCCTCGCCTCCGGCGGTCAGCGCACGTGCCCGGGCGCCGGAGAACGTGACGACCGCCTGGCCGCGGCTCAGGTCCAGTGTGGGTACCCGGCGGACGGTCACGCCCGGCCCGCGCGGGTCGGCGAGGAAGAGGTCGACGCCGTCGGGACCGGTGGCCGCGACGACCAGGGTCGCGGCGTCGGCCCCGTCCAGGACGAACGGCGCGGTGCCGTCCAGCACCGCGACGCCGCCCCGCCACGTGACCCCCACCGGCACGGCGCCCGGCCGCCAGACACCGTCGGGCGCGGCCACCGCGAGTGCGTGCACGCGGCCTTCGGCCAGCTCCGCCAGTGGCTTCGCGGCGGTACGGCAGCCGGCCAGGACCTGGCCGGCCAGCACGGTGGAGGACAGCAGCGGCACCGGTGTCAGCGTCCTGCCGAGTTCCTCGCAGACCACGGCGATCTCCGCGAGGCCGCCAATGCCTCCCACGTCCTCCGGCAGGCCGAGGGCCGCGAGGCCCACCTGCCGGCCGAGGGTGTCCCACAGGCCGGCGTCGATGCCGGGGGAGTGTTCGTCGAGGCCTCGCACGGCCGCGATGCCGCCCGCGTCCGCGCACACCGACCGCACGGTCTCGCGCAGATCCTCCAGTTCGGACTCGGAGGTCTCCGTCACGCCGCCGGCGGGGTCGGTCACAGTGGTCATGTCGCTGTCCTGTTCCGCTCGCTGACATGCCCGCGCAGCACGCTGTGGGCCGCCGCCATGCGGGCGACCGGCACGCGGTGCGCCGAGCAGGAGACGTAGTCGAGGCCCAGGTCGTCGCAGAACGCGATCGACTCGGGGTCCCCGCCGTGCTCACCGCACACGCCGAGCTTGATGTCCGGCCGTGCGCTCCTCGCCCGCTCCACGGCCAGGGCGATCAGCGCGCCGACGCCGTGCGGGTCGAGCCGGGCGAACGGGCTGGCGGTGAGGAACCCGCGCTCCTGGTACGAGGCGAGCACCTGGCGTTCCACGTCGTCCCGAGAGAAGCCGTAGGTGAGCTGGGTGAGGTCGTTCGTGCCGAAGGAGAAGAACTCGGCGTGCTCGGCGAGTTCCGCGGCCATCAGGGCGGCCCGCGGTGTCTCGATCATGGTGCCCAGCCGGTACGGCACCTCGATGCCGGTGCGGGCGGCCACCGTTGCGGCGGCGTCGCGGACGAAGGCGGCCGCGGCCTGAAGCTCCTCCGGCATGCTGACGAGCGGGATCATCACCTCCAGCTGCGGCCGGACGCCGGTCGCGGCGACATCGGCCCACGCGGAGAACAGCGCCTCGGCCTGCGCCGGGTACAGCCGCTCGTGCAGCAGTGCCAGACGTACGCCGCGCAGCCCGAGCATGGGGTTGGCCTCGCGCAGTGACGCGGCCCGCTGCTCCGCCGCGTCGTCCCCGGCCTCGCCCGGAGCGGGCAGGAACTCGTGCAGCGGCGCGTCCAGCAGGCGCACGGTGACCGGGCGTTCGCCGACCGCGGCAAGCAGCGCCTTGAAGTCCTCGTGCTGTGCGTGCTCCAGGGCGATCAGCGCCTCGTCGCGGGCCGCGGGGTCGGCGGCCAGGATGACGCTGCGGATCAGCGGCAGCCGGTCGCCGAGGAACTGGTGCTCGGTACGGCACAGGCCCACCCCTTCCGCGCCGAGGGCGACGGCGGTGTTCACCTCCGCCGCGGTGTCGGCGTTGACCCGTACTCCGAGCCGTCGCGCGTCGTCGGCCCACTCCAGCAGGGTGGACAGCTCCGGTGGGGGCCCGGCGACGCTGATGCTCAGCGTTCCGGCGTAGACGGCGCCGGTGCGGCCGTCGAGCGACACCGGGTCGCCCTCCCGCAGCACCCGGTAGCCGATCCGGACCGTGCCGGTCGTCCGGTCCACCCGCAGTCCCTCGGCACCGCACACCGCCGGTTTGCCGGCGCCGCGCGCCACCACCGCCGCGTGCGAGGCGATGCCCCCGCTGCCGGTCAGCACCGCGGCGGCGGCCAGCATGCCGGGGACGTCGGCCGGTGTGGTCTCGTGCATCACGAGGACGGCGTGCGTGTCCTCGGCGGCCAGCTCCAGGGCGCGTTCGCCGGACAGCGCGACGACGCCGGCCGCGGCCCCGGGGGACGCGGGCAGCCCGCGGACGAGGAGCTCCTCGTCGCCCGTCAGCTTCAGCTGCGGGTGCAGCAGTTCCTGCACCTGCGCGGGACTGATCCGGCCGATCGCGTCCTGCTTCTCCAGCGCGCCGTCGCGGGCCAGGTCCGCCGCGAGGCACACCGAGGCGCGCAGCGGTGGACGGCTCTGTACGGAGGCGGCGAGCAGGGAGATCTCGCCGTCGCGCACCTCGAAGTCGACGGACACCGGTGCGTGCAGATGGCGTTCGAGGGTGAGCAGCGCATGCTCAAGGAGGGTCGTGCCCGCCGTCAGGTTCTTGAGCGGTTCGCCGGTGTTCGGGGGCGGAGCACTGCGGCGCACGCCCCGGAAGAACGAGCCCTCGGCCGAGAAGCGGCCGGTCTCGGGGTGGCGGCTGACCGCCGTGCCGTAGCCGGAGCGGTCGGAGGGGCCGATGCGCAGCGCCTGTACGTGCAGGGCGATGCCGAGGTCGGCGGGGAGCTTCTGAGCCTTGCGGGACCTTCTGGCGCGCGGCGAGTCCCAGCGGGCGAGCACCGCCTGGGCGGCCAGGGCGAGCTGCTCGGCCGGGTCGTCGGGGAAGGGCCTCTCGGCGTGCCGTGCGACCAGGGACAGCAGGGCCTCGACCCGGGCGCGGGGCTCCGGGGCGTCGAGGAGCGCGTCGTCCAGCACGGCGGCCGGTATGTCGAGGGCGTACTCCGCGATCATCCGGACCGTGGCGGCCCACACCTCGTACAGTGCCTCCGCGCGGCCGATGACGGTGCACAGGTCTCCGGCGTTGTCCGGGGTCGCGCCGAGACAGGCGAGGTCCGGCGGGAGTCCGGCCACCTCGCCCGGCGCGCTCGCCGACAGCCGCAGCAGCAGCGGCCGGGCCGCATCACCGACCCGGCGTCCCGACAGCTGTTCGACGAGTGCGACGGCCGCCCGTGCGGTGCCGGGCTCGCCCAGCACCTGCGCGGAGTCCATGGGCACGGTCAGCCCTGGGACCACCGGCAGCCCGAGGGCCACCAGCCGGTCCATCGCGATGCCGTGGGCGCCCAGCTCATCGGCGCCCAGTCCCCGGATGCGTCCTTGGCCGTACGGCACCAGGGCCAGGCCGACGGCCTGCGGGCGGGCGACGGTGCCTGCCGTTCGGTCGGTGATGCTCAACCTCGGCTCCTTCGCACCAGCTTCTCCTCGAGGGCCTCGTCGTCGGCCCGGCTGATCCCCAGGACCAGCAGCAGTTCCTGGTGCAGCCGCATCCACACGGTGTGGTACGAGTCGCACAGCGGGGAGGCCAGCCACTGGGCGCCGCCGTCGTCGAACCGGTCGAGCGCCTCCTCGAGGCCGGTGAGATACCGGCCGCTGCCCGCGAGCAGCCGTTCCAGCCTGCGCAGTACGGGCTGGATGGCCTCGTGCACGTCCTCGAGCATCTCGCGCACTCCGGCGTCGTAGACGCTGTCGCTGTGGTCGTTGACGCTGCCGTCCGGGCGGCACTGCCAGGCCGTGCAGACCTCCCGCACCTTCCTGTTGACCGGCAGGAACGCCTCGTAGACCGCGTTGATCTGGCCCTGAAGCTCCGTGCCGGCCGGTATCCGCAGCGTCTTGGCCGCGGCGCTCTTGGCGTACTCGGTGGGCAGCGCCATCGGGCCCTTCACCATGGCGAGTCCGGCATCGACCAGGGGGCGGTACTGGGACTCCGGCACACCGCGCCACATGCCCCGCAGGACGAGGTCGATGACGGCATCGGTGAGGGACTTGTCAAGCGTGTCTGTCCGCTCCGCGGCAGGGTGCATCTGCACACCTTCTCCTGTGGGGCGCGGGCTCAGGCCGCGCGGCGACGGTGGCCGGGTCGCAGGGACTGCGCCGGGTGGGGGTCGCAGGGGACTGCGATCTGTGTTGCCCGGAGGTTACGCCCGAGCGGCCCTGTTAGTGAAGAGGTACTCAAGAAACACTCTGTGGCTCCTCCTCTTTCGGTCGCGCGGACGGCCCCCTGCCGCGAGACCGCGCGGCGAGGAACGACTCCATCGCGGCCTGGGCCTCCG
>Ga0075367_10001422_pt1 | contig 10262 bp, 8 predicted proteins | sample EndMethybrTD3032_FD_71399 | JGI IMG/M metagenome (GOLD analysis project Ga0075367, IMG submission 71399) | Populus endosphere microbial communities from Tennessee, USA - Endosphere MetaG P. TD hybrid TD303-2 | ecosystem: Host-associated > Plants > Roots > Endosphere | place: USA: Tennessee...
CGCATCGAAAAGTTCATGTGGGGCTCCTGGACGCCGGCCAAGCTTAAGATGGCCGTCTCGGGCTGCCCACGCAATTGCGCCGAAGCAACCTGCAAGGACATTGGCGTGATCTGCGTCGACAGCGGTTTCGAGATCCATTTCGCCGGTGCTGCGGGCCTCGACATCAAGGGCACCGAGGTTCTCGGCCTCGTGAAGACCGAGAACGAGGCGCTGGAGCATATCGTGGCGCTGACGCAGATGTACCGCGAGCAGGCCCGCTATCTCGAACGCATCTACAAATGGGCGAAGCGCGTCGGCCTCGACGAAATCCGCCGCCAGATCATGGGCGATGCCGACAAGCGCAAGACTTATTACGAGCGCTTCGTCTTCTCCCAGAAATTTGCCCAGGTCGATCCCTGGTCGGAGCGTGTCTCCGGCAAGGACAAGCACGAGTTCAAGCCGATGGCGACTATCGGCTACCCGCAGGCCGCTGAATAAGGAGATGGACATGAACTGGATCGCAATCGGCGACATCTCCGACATTCCGCTGCGCGGCGCACGCTGCGTGAAGACCCCCCAGGGCAAGATCGCCGTCTTCCGCACGGCCGAAAACGAGGTCTTTGCCGTCGAGGACCACTGCCCGCACAAGGGCGGGCCGCTCTCCCAGGGCATCGTTCACGCCAAGGCGGTCACCTGCCCGCTGCACAACTGGGTGATCTCGCTCGAAACCGGCAAGGCACTCGGCGCCGACCAGGGCGAGGTGCGGACCATCCCGGTGCGCAACGAAAATGGCGCCCTCTTCATCGCGCTCGAAAGCCTGATGATGGCGGCCGAATGATGGAAAAAGAGGTCAAGACAACCTGTCCCTATTGCGGTGTCGGCTGCGGCGTCATCGCCAAGGTCGCAGACGACGGCAAGGTTTCCGTCAAGGGCGACCCGGACCACCCCTCCAATTTCGGGCGGCTATGCTCGAAGGGCTCGGCGCTCGGCGAAACCGTCGATCTAGACGGACGCATTTTCCACCCGGAGATTTCGGGGAAGCGGGCGGAATGGGGACAGGCGCTTGACCTCGTCGCGCAACGATTTTCGGATGCCGTCGCGAAGCACGGCCCCGATTCCGTTGCCTTCTACGTCTCCGGTCAGCTGCTGACTGAGGACTACTATGTTGCCAACAAGTTGATGAAAGGCTTCATCGGCTCGGCTAACATCGACACCAATTCGCGGCTCTGCATGTCCTCCTCCGTCGCCGGCCACCGCCGCGCCTTCGGGTCGGACACCGTGCCGGGCACCTATGAGGATATCGAGCTTGCGGACCTGGTGATCCTTACCGGCTCGAACCTCGCCTGGTGCCACCCGGTCATCTATCAGCGGCTGGCGGCCGCCAAGGCGGCACGCCCCGGAATGAAAGTCGTCGTCATCGATCCGCGGCGCACGATGACCGCCGATATAGCCGATCTGCACCTAGCGATCCGCCCGGACAGCGATGTCGCCCTTTTTGTCGGCCTTTTCGAGCACCTGATCGCAAGCAACGCCGTCGACCAGAATTACGTGGCCGAACACACCAACGGCTTTGCCGAGGCGTTTACGGCTGCGTCAGGCGTCTCTTTCAACGAGGTGCTGGAACTGACCGGCCTACCGGCCATGCAGCTTCGCGAATTCTACCGCGTCTTTGCCGCCGCCGAGAAGGTGGTCACCTGCTACAGCCAGGGCGTCAACCAGTCCTCCTCGGGCACCGACAAGGTCAACGCCATCCTCAACTGCCATCTCGCCACCGGCCGAATCGGCCGGCCGGGCATGGGGCCCTTCTCGCTGACCGGCCAGCCGAATGCCATGGGCGGGCGCGAGGTCGGCGGGCTTGCCAACATGCTTGCCGCCCACATGGCAATTGAAAGCGCCGAAGATCGCGACCGCGTCCAGCGCTTCTGGGGTGCGCCGACAATTGCCGAAAAGCCGGGCCTGAAGGCAGTCGACATGTTCAGGGCCGTTGCTGACGGGCGCATCAAGGCGCTCTGGATCATGGCGACCAACCCCGTCGTTTCCATGCCGGATGCCGACGCCGTCGAGGCCGCCATCAAGGCCTGTCCGTTCGTTGTCGTCTCCGACGTCTTGAAGGACACCGACACAGCGCGTCACGCTCACGTCCTTCTGCCCTCCCTCGGCTGGGGCGAAAAGAGCGGCACGGTCACCAATTCCGAACGCCGCATCTCCCGCCAGCGCTCTTTCCTGGATGCGCCCGGAGAAGCCCGAGCCGACTGGTGGCAGCTTGCCGAAGTGGCTCGCCGGATGGGCTTTGCCCAAGCCTTCGACTTCGGCTCCAATGCCGAGATCTTCGACGAACACGCCGCCCTCTCCGTTTTCGAGAATGACGGCAGTCGCGACTTCGATATCGGCGCATATGTCGGTATGAAGTGTCAGTCCTATGACGAACTATCCCCTTTCCAGTGGCCGCAGCCGGCAGGCCGTGAAGCTCATGTGACCCGCTTCTTCGCCAAGGGCGGCTTTTACCATGCCGACGGCAAGGCACGTTTCATCGCCGTCAAACCGGTCGTCTCCGATCGCACCAACGCCGACTATCCCTTCACATTGAACACCGGCCGCATCCGCGACCAGTGGCACACGATGACGCGATCAGGCAAAAGCGCGCGGCTCTCGTCGCACATCGCCGAGCCCTTCGCCGAACTCCATCCGCGCGACGCAATCGAGATCGGCGTTAGCAATGCCGGCCTCGTCGAGATCGAAAGCCCGCACGGCAAGGCTGTGGTTCGTGTCCTGATCACGGAGCGTCAGGCCCGCGGCAGTATTTTCGTGCCGATGCACTGGAACGATCAGTTTGCCGCCAAGGCTCGCATTGATGCCGTCGTCGCGCCTTTGACCGACGCGATCTCGGGCCAGCCGGCATCCAAGAATGTCGCCGTCGCGGCTCGACGCTTCAAGGCCGCGCGCTACGGCTTTGCCGTTTCCGCGGCCAAGCCGGACCGGCTCGACGCGGCCTATTGGGCGTTGGCAAAGGCCGAAGGCGGCTGGCGGGTGGAGCTCGCTTTCGACTGGCCGGTCGAGGACTGGTGCGCCTGGTGCCGTACCACTTTCGCTATCCCTGACGATGTCGAGCCACTCGGCTACGCCGACCAGCAATCCGGCGATCTGAGGCTCGCCTTCTTCGATGGCAAGCGGCTGCTTGCGGCGTTGTTCCTGGCGCGCGAACCGGTGGCGGTCGCCCGCAACTGGGCGATCTCTCAGCTCACCGCCGAACACACCAATCTGCGCAAGCGCTTCGCCCTTGTCGCCGGTCGCCCGGGCGCGGACAAACCCGACCCAGGCGCCACCGTCTGCTCCTGCTTCAGCGTCGGCGTCAACCAGATCGTCGCTGCCGTTCGCGGCGGCTGCCACAGCGTCGAAGCTGTCGGCAAGGAACTCAATGCCGGAACAAACTGCGGCTCCTGCCGCGCCGAGATCAGGGGGATCGTCGATGGATGTCTTGCAGCAGCCGCGGAATGAAGCACCCGCTCGCATGGAGCCGCTTGCCAAACTGCCGGTGTTCTGGGCGCTCGACGGCAAGCGCGTGATCGTCGCCGGCGGTTCTGATGCCGCCGCTTGGAAGGCCGAGCTTCTAGCAGCCTGCGGCGCGCAAGTTCACGTCTATGCGGATGTGCTTTCCGACACCTTCGAGAAGTTGATCCTGCGGGGCGCCGAACACCCTCAGGGCGGCTTCATCCATCATTGCCGAGAGTGGAATGAGATGACCTTTGCCGGCGCGGCCATCGCCATAGCCGACTGCGAGGCGGACGAGGAGGCGAAGGCCTTCTTTGACGCCGCCCGGATCGCCGGCGTGCCAGTCAACGTCATAGACAAGCCCGCCTTCTGCCAGTTCCAGTTCGGCTCGATCGTCAACCGCTCGCCGGTTGTCGTGTCAATCTCGACGGACGGCGCTGCCCCGATCCTCGCTCAGGCGATCCGCCGGCGGATCGAGACTTTGCTACCGCAAGCACTAAAAGGCTGGGCGAAACTCGCGCAGTCGTTGCGAGAAACGATCAATGAGCAGCTGGTCTCCGGCCCGCTGCGGCGCGCCTTTTGGGAAAAGTTTGTCGATCGCGCCTTTTCAAGTTCGGATACGCCGGAGGAGGGCGTCGGCGGGCAGCTTCTCAAGGAAGCCGAGCGACTTCGCGAAGCGCCCGCCCACTCCAAAGGTCGTGTAACGCTTGTCGGCGCCGGGCCCGGTGACGCGGAGCTTCTGACGTTGAAGGCGGTTCGCGCCCTGCAAGCCGCAGACGTGATCCTCTTCGACGACCTGGTTTCGACGGAAGTGCTGGAGCTCGCCCGACGCGAAGCCAAACGCTTGCTGGTCGGCAAGCGCGGCGGCCGCACGAGCTGCCGCCAGGAAGACATCAACGACATGATGGTGAAGCTCGCCAAGGCAGGAAAGCGTGTCGTGCGGCTGAAGTCCGGCGATCCGATGATCTTCGGCCGCGCCGGCGAGGAAATTTCCCATCTTGATCGCGAGAGCATTCCGGTCGATGTCATCCCCGGCATTACCGCCGCAAGCGCCATGGCCTCCCGTCTCGGCATCTCGTTGACGCACCGCGACCACGCACAATCCGTCCGTCTCATCACCGGTCACTCCCGGCATGGCAGCCTGCCGGTCGATGTCGATTGGACGGCGGTCGCCGATCCGCACACGACGACCGTCTTCTACATGGGCGGGCGAACCGCACCCCTCATCGCCGATCGGCTGATCGAAGAAGGCCTGTCGCCTGAAACGCCAGCCATCATCATCAGCGACGTCACCCGGGCAACCGAGCGTGACTGGAACGGCAAGCTGTCAACCATCCCCGATGGGATCGCAGAAATCGGCTACGACAATCCCGTGCTGATCGCGGTCGGCAGCGCGCTTGCTGCCCGTAAGACCTCCGCCGGCGCCATCAACGTTTTCGACAGCGATCGCCACTTAGCCATCGGAGCGCGCTGATGCAACTCCACACGATTGCACCCGCCTTCCTCGTGCTTGCCATTGCCTTAAGCTGGCCGCGCTTCAGCAGCATCTTTCGCGGCGAGACGCAGGCCACGGTGGCAACCGCTCCGCTCACCATGGTTGCCAGCGCCGTCAACCTTTCCGCCCTCGGATTGGCTTTCGCCGGCAACGGTCCATGGCTCGGCATGCTGATCGCGGCGCTTGGCCCACTTCTCGGTTGGACGATGCGGACGCCAGCGCCGCCGCTCGCCGTGTCGCTGTCCACGCTCAGCCTGGCCGCCTACCTACAGTTCGGCCCGGCCACTCTCTTCTAGCTGCCATTTCACGCGGCGCTTCGCGTCGTCTGTTCGGCAGCATGTACGCCATGGCGCTGAGCAGGTCCGTCTGCGAGATGAGCCCGAGCACGTGGCCGCCGGCATCGACAATGATAACGGCATGGGCGCGCCCGTCGGTCAGATCAGGCAACAGGCTGACGGCGGGCGCATCCGGGGACGCGGTCGCAGCCACCGCGATGTGACCGGCAAGCTGCTCGGCCCGCGTCAATTCCCGCAGCCCGACCGTGCCGATCAATCGCCCGCCGCCATCCTTCACGGGCAGCGTACGGATATTATGCTTCAGGAGTAGAGCACGCGCCTCTTCCGCCGTGGCGTTCTCATCGACCGCGATCACATCGCGCGACATGATGTCGGCGCAGCTGACGGTGCCATGAGAACGAACGGCGGCCTCGACCTCGACCTGCCGCAGCAAGCGGCTCAGGTCGCTGCGATCGATATCGAAGGTTTCCTCGAACTTCGCCAGCGCCGCATCGACGTCTTCCTCGCGAAAGCCGATCCGTACAGCGGACGGCGGATCGATCGTCTGATGTGTATTGACCGGCGCCGGGACGGCGACATGAGGATAGTTCCGCCGCCCGAGTTTATGGAAGACAATGCCGAGCGCCACCAGGATGCATGAATTCAGCGCCACCGGCACAAAGGGAAAGAGCAACCCCCAGCTTGCTACCGCGGGCCCGCCAAGCACGGCTGTCAGCGCCGCGGCACCGCCCGGCGGATGCAGGCAGCGGGTGAACGACATGGCACCGATCGCCAAGGAGACGCCGACGCCGATCGCGATGATCGGTTCATGAATGAAGTGCGCGGCGAGAATGCCCATCATGGCGGAAATCGTGTTACCGCCAATGATTGACCACGGCTGCGCCAGCGGACTTGCTGGCACGGCAAAAAGCAGCACGGCCGAAGCACCCATCGGCGCGACGATGAGCGGCAGGTGCGAGCCCTGGCCGAAGAAGTGACCGCAGACCATTCCTGTCAGCGCGATCGCGACCAGCGCGCCGAGGCAGGCGAGCATACGCTCGCGCAGCGTGGCTCCGGCGAGGATCGGCGAAAACAGGCGGAGACGGAGGCGTTGGCCGGGATCGGCTTTGGGATTGCTGGAATTTGACATGAAGAACCGACAGTCTGTGAAACGAAGTGTCTTGGGGTGCGAGAGGGTCAACCGCTTGGGAGCGAGAGGCCGTCCCTTCCCCGCGAGGCAATGAGGACATCGTGGAAGGCCTCGAACGAGTCCGATCGGCCGCCCTTGCGGCGAAGGAGGAAGGTCTCCACAACGCCGATCTCGCGGGCGACAATATCGACGGGCCAGCGCAGCAGATCAAACACCGAGCGCGGCATGACACCAAAGGCATTGCCGGCGACAATGCTCGCGAGGATCGCATGATAGGAACCGAGCTCCAGCGTGCGCAGCGAAGCGGCGTCCTCAGCCCACTCCTCAGCCATCCGCCGATAAGTGCATCCTGGCTCCATAGCAGCAAGCGTCCCGACGCGCAGGTTCTTTGCATCCTTGATCTCGGGATGCTTCGGGGGAAGGACGAGGATCAGATCCTCGACATATATGCGCCGAGCATCGAACCTGCCGAGGTCGAGATCGGCATAGCGCATCTCGTCGAGCGACGCCTGTGGCGGTCGGGCTACTAATGCGCAATCCAGCTCTTCGGCCAGCACGTTCCGTATCAGTTCCCGTGTCGCGCCCATCGTCAATTGCAGAGAGACGCCCGGCCACAGCGATCCGAACCGCCTGATGGCTTCAGGGAGCCGGCTTGCGGCCGTGCTCTCCATCGTTCCGACACGCAGTACTCCCGATGCCGCCAGCGGCCGCACGGCCTGCTTTGCTTCCTCGGCCAGATCGGCAAGGCGCGTCGCATAGGACAGGAAGATCGTGCCTTCACGCGTCAGCGACATCTTCTTGCCGTCTCGAGAGAACAGCGCCACCCCGAGATTCTCTTCCAGCTGCTGGATGCGCGTCGTGACGTTTGATGGCACACGGCCGATTGCCGCCGCCGCCTTCGTGACGCTGCAATGCGATGCGACCGCCTGAAAGATTTCGATTGACGACAGGTCCATATCTTCACTTATTGAGAATGCAGGATGTATATTATTCTCTATGTAGAAACGACAATCAACCCACGCTCTTGCCGAAACCGCGCCTTATCACGCAACCTTCCGCCATGGGGTTGGAAAATGAGAGAGCCGCCGGATCGCTCCGGCGGCTCTTCTAAATTCCTGCTTGTCCATCAGTTCGAGTCGAACTTCCGCACTTCCATGAAGTTGACCGCGCTGCCGCTGAAGCGGCCGGGATCGATGGAAGCCGTTTTGGTGAAGCCTTCGGCATAGACCGACTTCGGCTGGGCGCGAAGCGTCTGGCTGACAAAGCGCGGCGCCTTGACCGGCTTGGTGACCATCTCCATGCGGGAGTTGGTGAGCGCCCACTGCGAGATGATCTTCTGCGTCAGCTTCGGTTCGGTGCGAATTGTCGCGCGGCTGGCGTCGGCCTCTGCGGCCTCATGCTTCGTCGGGCGGCCACCCTTGGCCGGCAGGCCCTGCGACAAGCCGTTGGCATCGGACGGCTTTGGTGCATCGAAGCCATCGCCGAAGCTTGCAGACCTCGTGGCAGGTGCGAGTGCAGCAAGCTGCAGCGGCTGCTTCTCGCTCGGAACCTTTTGCGGCATTGCCGCGTTAATCGCCTGGTCGACGCTCGCGACCGGCGCCTGGTTGGACGCGACCTGACGGTCACCATCGCCATTCTGTTGGTCAAGAGCATCGGCAACGGCCGGAGAAAGCGTATCCTCCTGGTCTGCTACGTCGTCCTCGGCTTCGGCATCGGCATTCGCCGCGGCCAGAAGCTTTTCGGCAAGCGCCGGTCGTTCAGCCGGCGTCGGAACCGCTGCGAGATTCCCCGTCATCGCAGACGGATCAGCCGAAGCGACTTCCGCGTCGCCCGGAGAGCGGCGTGGCCCGAGCAGAGAAGGAACCGGTACGCTATAGGCGCTGAGATCCGCAAACTGCTGCTGACCTTGCTCGGTCACAGCAGAAAGGGCCTGTTGCGCTGCATTTCCGGACTGCGGAGCGACGAGGGCGCTGGCCATGTCGCCACCGCTAGGCTGATTGGCGAACGCCGGCCGCACCTGCGGAACCGGCGCGTTTGCAGTTGCGACTTCTGTAGCCTGCGCGGGCGCCTGCTCGCCGGGATCGGCGGCGTTTGGCATGTCAACCTTTGGCGGCGACGCCTTCGCGACCGCCACTGCTGCGCTGCTATCATCATCAGAACTGTCTTCGGCTTCATCCGCGCCGCCGCCAAACAGGGCAGCAAACAGTGTCTTATGCTTTGGCTGATCGCCTGACGACGAGCCCGTATAGGCGCCGGAGCTTGCCATCTGCACCTGTGTCGAGCTCACGCGACGTTTGTAATCGGCAACGGCCTGCTCGTATCCCGGCAGCGGACGGCCATCCGACGGGATGTGCATTGTATTGCCGTTCGGGAAGAGCCGGACGAGTTCTTCGCGGCTCATGCGCGGCCAGGCGCGAACACCGCCGACGTCCATGTGAACGAAGGGAGAGCCGGATTTCGGATAGAATCCAACGCCGCCGACCTGCATTTTCATGCCGATGCCGCGCAAAGTGGCCAGTTTGACGTCAGGTATGAAGAAATCCATTGCCTTGCCGAGCATGTGCTGGCTCTTCTCGGCAACGCCGGAATTGCGCGAGCGCGCCTTCAGCATGGCGTTGGTGGCCGGGGAACGGAAGCCGCAGACGACGTTAATGTAGTCGCGCGACCCGCTCTGGCGGTAGACTTCCCAGATGAGGTCGAAAAGGCGCGGGTCCATCCTCGTCGGCTGGTTCTTGCGCCAGTCGCGAAGGAAGCGGTTCAACTGCTCGAGGCCCTTCGGGTCGAACCGGCCGTTGCGCTTGTAGGTGATGACGGCCTTTTCGCCGGTATGAATGAAGTAGAGTTTGAGACTGCGTGTTTCGCCGGCGGCCTCGGAAGGGGTGCTGACCAGAACTGGCGAGGAGACAACGAGTGCGAGAAGGGCGGCCATAACCGTCCTAAACACCTTTCCGCAAAGGTCCGTGTACCTAGTGCGCCCGTTCAAGCGCGAAGGCCTCGTATTCCCATTCAGATCCGGCAAACTCAATCCCCGTCAGACAGCCGATGGTCCCCATTCATTACCGTTGGCCGTTAAATGCGGTCACACGATGGCAAAAATGCCACACGTGATCAACCTTTTCTTTACATAGTGAACAGGCCACTAACAAGTGGTTTATGAATGGTAACAAAAGATGATTGCCGGAGAGTTAATTTGGACGATTATGCGGCATCCTTCTGCGGATTGTCCGGATCGATGCCGTAATCCTTGAGTTTTCGGTACAATGTGGATCGTCCGATGCCCAGTTTCCGGGCCACTTGACTCATCTGCCCCCGATAGAATTTAAGGGCGAATCGGATCAATTCCTCCTCCACATCCGCGAGCTTTCGCACGTCTCCGGCAGGGTTTGTGCTGGCAATCGCGTTATCAGGCGCCTCCGTGATTCGTGCGACGGCCTCTTCGACGCTGGCCTGGTGGGCTGGATACTTCCCGGTTGAAAAGTCGCTTTGGCGATCGTCTCGCGTGTTGTCGGCAACCAGCGCCAGGCGATCGACGACCTCGTATTCGGGCAGCTGCGCGGCAATCTGCGGAAAGTCCGCTTCGGTAAGTTCGCTCCCCTCGGCCAGGACGACCGCGCGGAAGATCGCATTCTCGAGCTGGCGGATATTACCTGGCCAGTCATAGGCAGTGAGCAGGGCCAAAGCACCGGCGCTGACCGACATGCGTTGGCCGCCCTTCTGCTCGCTGGAGAAGCGCTCAGCGAAGACCCGCACGAGATGCGGAATGTCTTCCTTGCGCTTGCGGAGCGCCGGGATGGTGATCGGGAAGACGTTCAGGCGATAGTACAGATCTTCCCTGAAGTGGCCGTTCTTGACCTCTTCGATCAGATCCTTGTTG
>Ga0075367_10001424_pt1 | contig 10255 bp, 7 predicted proteins | sample EndMethybrTD3032_FD_71399 | JGI IMG/M metagenome (GOLD analysis project Ga0075367, IMG submission 71399) | Populus endosphere microbial communities from Tennessee, USA - Endosphere MetaG P. TD hybrid TD303-2 | ecosystem: Host-associated > Plants > Roots > Endosphere | place: USA: Tennessee...
GAATGACGCTTTCGCGACATTTCAGCCGGACTACGTGATGCATCTGGCGGCCGAAAGCCATGTCGATCGCTCCATCACCGGCGCGGCTGATTTTATTCAGACCAATATCAATGGCACTTTCACGATGCTGGAAGCAGCGCGGCAATATTGGAACGGTCTTGTCGAAGACGCAAAATCAGCCTTCCGCATGCTTCACGTCTCCACCGACGAGGTCTACGGTTCGCTCGGAGAGCATGGCCTCTTCGAAGAAACAACGCCCTACGATCCCTCGTCGCCCTATTCCGCTTCAAAAGCAGCAAGCGACCATCTCGCCACGGCATGGCAGCGGACCTATGGCCTTCCCGTCGTGATTTCCAACTGCTCCAACAATTACGGGCCATTCCACTTCCCGGAAAAACTCATTCCGCTGATCATCCTAAACGCCTTGGAAGGCAAGCCGCTTCCGGTCTACGGAAACGGCGCCAACATCCGCGACTGGCTTTATGTGGAAGACCACGCCCGCGCTCTGTGGCTCATTGTCCAGACGGGGCTCGCCGGCGAAAAGTACAATGTCGGCGGCAGAAACGAGCAGAAGAACATCGACGTGGTGAATTGCATCTGCTCTATTCTGGACGAACTGCGCCCGCAGTCAAAGCCTTATGCCGAGCTTATCAAATACGTCACGGATCGCCCTGGTCACGATGCCCGCTACGCTATCGACGCAACAAAGCTCGAAACGGAACTGGGTTGGAAGGCACAGGAGAATTTTGCGACTGGAATTCGCAAGACCGTTGAATGGTACCTCGACAATGAATGGTGGTGGGAGCCGCTGCGTCAAGGCGTCTACTCAGGTGAGCGCCTCGGCGTTCTGACGAAGGACTGAACCGGATGCGGCTGGCAGTCACCGGGAAAAATGGACAGGTCGTTAGTGCCCTTCAGGCACTGGCCGGACCCGGTCTGGAGATTGTTGCTCTTGGCCGGCCGGAGCTTGACCTTGCGCGACCTGACACTGTTTTCAAAGCGCTGCGGGAGGCGAAACCCGATGTCGTGGTATCGGCCGCTGCCTACACCGCCGTTGATAAAGCGGAAAGCGAACCAGACATCGCTTTTGCCGTCAATCGGGACGGAGCAAAAGCCGTAGCGCGAGCCGCAAATGACATCGGTGTTCCCGTCATTCATATTTCCACGGATTATGTATTCGATGGCACCAAGACCACCGCCTACGTCGAGAACGATCCCACAGGACCGGCTTCCGTTTACGGTCGCTCAAAGCTCGAAGGCGAACACGCCGTTTCTGAAAACACCGAAAACTACGCCATTTTGCGAACGGCATGGGTCTATTCGGAATATGGCAGCAATTTCGTAAAAACCATGTTGCGGCTAAGCGAGAGCCGCGACGAGGTCAATGTGGTTGCGGACCAGTTTGGCTGCCCCACCTCGGCAAATGACATCGCCATCGCAATTGTGTCGATCGCAAAAAGACTTGCGACGGATCCTTCTGCGCATCTTCGCGGCGTTTTTCACATGTCAGGCACAGGTGAAACGAACTGGGCAGATTTTGCCAAGCAGATATTCGCATTTTCTGCGGAAAATGGCGGAAAGTCGATTGTTGTCAACGACATCACGACCGCACAATATCCGACGCCGGCCCGACGCCCGGCAAACTCCCGGCTTGATTGCTGTAAGCTGGAAGAAGTTTATGGAATAAGATTGCCGGAATGGCAGATATCAACGCGCGCGGTCATGGCCGCCCTAGCGCAGAACAAAAAGGAAATGCCATGAAGGGCATCATTCTTGCCGGAGGCAGCGGAACCCGTCTGCATCCTATGACATTGGCGGTCTCGAAGCAGATTCTGCCCGTCTACGACAAGCCGATGATCTATTATCCGCTAACGACGTTGATGCTGGCCGGCATTCGCGAGATCCTCATCATCTCTACTCCACATGACATGCCGCTTTTCCAGAACCTTCTGAAAGACGGTTCCCAATGGGGTCTCTCGATCGAATACGCCGTTCAGCCAAGCCCGGACGGGCTTGCCCAAGCATACATGATAGGCGCCGACTTCATTGGTGGCTCCCCGTCCTGCCTGATCCTCGGCGACAATATCTATTACGGGCACGGACTGCCGGAGCTGTTGCAAAGCGGTACCGGCGTCAATGACGGAGCCACCGTTTTCGCCTACCACGTCAAGGATCCTGAACGTTATGGCGTCGTTGAGTTCGATAGCGAGATGCGCGCGCTGTCCATTGAAGAAAAGCCGTTAAAGCCCAAATCCAACTGGGCCGTTACCGGTCTGTATTTTTATGACGCCGATGTCGTGGACATCGCCGCCAATCTCAAGCCTTCCGCGCGCGGCGAATATGAGATAACGGACGTGAACCGCGTCTATCTGGAACGCGGAAAGCTGAAGGTATCCATCATGGGTCGCGGTTACGCCTGGCTTGATACCGGAACGCCGGATAGCCTGCTCGAAGCCGGGGAATTTGTGCGCACACTGGAAAAGCGTCAGGGCTTCAAGATAGCTTGCCCTGAAGAAGTTGCCTTCAGCAAGGAATTCATTACGAAGGCCCAGTTTTCAGAAATCGCCGAAAAGGCCGGCAAAGGTGATTACGGTGTTTACTTGAGAATGCTTGCGGCATCCTAGCAAGCGCTTTGATCATCTGCCATTGATGTAAGATGGAGACTGAATTCGTTAGACGTCTGTTCGTCGGACAGGCTTGAAACAATAATGAATGCAGGCGCACACTCGCTACCCAACCATTGGATACGAAATGGCAAAACTCCCACTTTCAGCGGTGACAATCGTTTCCGTTTGCTACAAGAGCGATGCGCTCATTGTTGACATGATCGCATCGATCCCCGCGGAGACGCCAATCGTTCTTGTCGACAACGGGCGGACTAACAGTTTCGCAAGTCTTCCTAAAGGAAGAAACATCGACATCGTCCGGCTTGATGAAAATTTAGGCTTTGGCCGAGGCTGCAATGCAGGAGCGGCAGTCGTCCAGACACCCTGGATCCTGTTTTTGAATCCAGACGCAAGATTGAAGCCCGGCGCTCTTGAGGCACTGCTGGAGGCAATAGAGCAATATCCTTCAGCAGTCGCTTTCAATCCGCGAATCGCCAACGCGGATGGAAGTGAGTACTTCAAGCGTCGCTCATGGCTCCTGCCGCGCAGCGACTACATGAAGAAGGGATGGCCCGACGCCGACCGCCCCGTGCCGGTCCTCAGCGGCGCCGCATTTGTTGTTTCGAAGCAAAATTTCGAAAAAGTTGGAGGCTTTGACCCCAATATTTTCCTCTATCACGAAGATGACGACCTTTCCCTGCGTCTTGCGCAACTGGGGCCACTCATGTTCGTGCGCAATTCCCTGACCGTTCATGCGGCGGGACATTCTTCAGGGCGTTCACCTCAGATCGCGCATCTGAAGGCCTTTCACATGGCTCGATCGAGGATTTACACGGGCATCAAACACAAGAGACCCTTCCCAAAAACTTCGACATTCGTTCAGGCGCTTGCGCTTCTACTTTCGCCAACCGTTCTTTTTTCAGCGCGGCGTCGGGCAAAGGCTGTCGGTTTTTTCAAGGGGGCGACCAGCAAGAATCCCATCGGCCTCTAACAGAGTTCAGCACTCGCAAGTTTTTCACTCTCCAAGTACCTTAGGATTTTACCTGACTTTCCTTGAGCCAAGACCATACGCCAGCAATGCCTTCCCTAAGGCCAATCTTCGGATTCCAGTCGAAATCCATCTTTGCCCGCTCCACATCCAGAACCGATACAGGAACATCCAGACTGCGATGGGGCTTGTAGATGATCGGTATGGGATTTCCGGTAATCTCCTGAACCACTTCCGCTATATGCAGGACTGACGTGCCAGTACCACTGCCGCCGTTGTAGATCCCGATCTTGTCGCTTTGCAGCGCGGCGACACAGAGGCTGGCGAGGTCCTTGACGTGGATATAGTCCCTGATGGTCGAACCATCACCCCAAATTTCGATCGGTTGATGCTTGAGAGCGAGATTCAGATAAGTCCCAATGATGCCTTGCACCCCAAGATTGCCCTGATACGGGCCGTAGGGATTGGACGCACGTATCACGATCGGTTGCAAGCCGGCCTTCATCTCGTAGAGCTTGAGATAGGACTCAATTGCGACTTTCACCACACCGTATGAACATATCGGATCCAGAATGTGGCCTTCCGGAATCGGAATTTCCTGCGGTTTTCCATAAACCGTGCCACCGGACGACAAATACAATATCCGTTTTACGCCGCACGCGGCCATATCTTCCAGAAGACTGAGGGTTCCCAGCAGGTTGACTTCCACGTCTCTTCCTGGATCCTTGTCACCCGTAGACGGAACCGTGCCACTTACAAGATGAGCGACGGCATCGACATCTCGTAAGACCTTGCGCATCAGTTTGCTATCGGCCAGTTCTCCCGAGATGTACTGAACCTCAGTTGAAAGAGGACGTGAGGATAGCCGGCTTCTTCCCATAACCGTGACGGCATGCCCTGCCGCCACCAGATCTTCCACAAGATGGCAGCCTATGAAGCCGCCTCCGCCGAGAACCAATATGTTCATGAAAAGCCAATCACCTTAATTCGACTGCGGAGAGGAACGTCGCGTCAGGATCGTACAATACTCATCCAGATACTCGCCAGCCAACACATCGATGTCGTATGTCTTCCCCAAAGCTTCTGCGTTTTCCTTCAGCCCCTCACGAAGCGTTTTGTCCAAAATCTTTTCCATTGCTGCCGTCAACTCTGCCACGAACCGGACATTATCGCTATCATTGGCGATAATGATGCCAGCTTGCCGATCGTCGATCTGAGACATGCCCCTGATCTCACCGATATCGGTTGCAACGCAGGGCACACCAACCTGCAGCGCTTGTATCAGGCAAAGAGGATAAGATTCCCCCGGAAAGCGCGTGGGTATCAGGGCGACATCACTCATGCGATAGAGACCATAAATCTCTGTCACGTAGCCGAGGAAGTGAATTGTTGAATCGGAAGCCGCCAACTGTTTTGCAGCATCGGTTGCAGGTCCTTCGCCAACCATCAGCAATGCCATCGGCACCTCTGGCCGCCGTTCACGCAGGATAAGGTAGGCCTTTACAGCTTCAGCCCAACCTTTTCCTTCCGCTCCTCTTGCGACGAGAGCAAATACCACCGCATCATCCGCGACACCGAGTTGCGCTCGATTTTTTGGAAATGAGACATCATCGACAGGCATCGCATTTTTCACTTTTAGAAATTTGTCCTGCGGAATCTGCAAGTTATTGAACGGCGTCAAATTTCGATCAGCCGTATACGCGAACCGATCAATTTTTTTACTCCAACGCGAAATCCTGGTCGTTGCAACATCCATAGCTTCGTAGGAGCCGTGCAGCGTAGAGATGAAAGGAACTGAAACGCCTACACCATCGAGCAAAAACCCCTCGACATTGGCAACGTGCGAATGGACGATGGAGATACCGGCATTTTTGATAAAGTTGTCTACGCCCATGTCACGAACCGCATTTGCCGTGTAGACGGGAATTCCCGGATTCAGCATCCGTTTGACATCTCTATGGTCATCGACATCGTGCATCTGCAGAATAGAAACCATCACGCCTTTGCGGCGAAGCGCGTTTGCGAGATGAATAGGGAATATCTCGCCGCCGCCGAAAGAAAAGCCTAAAATACCAATAAGCACATGGATGTTGTCGCGCGGTATGGCGCGAAGTGCCGGCGCATTCAATAATTCGTCAAAATTTGCTCCCTGCAAGCCGGCACCTTTTGAAACACTGCGGCATACCTCGATAAAGCGCTGCAGAGTATCATCCGGAATATCCCAGCGGCCTTTCAATGCCGCCATCAGTCGCGCGTATTCCTTGTAATATTCGGGTTTAGACTGGGCACTGCTGCCGGACGTATTGCTCTCATGAATTCGGAAATAGCTTATTGCGCTCGGTTCATATGCAATCTGTCCACCACCGGCAATAACCGAGTAGAGATACCAATCTCCCATTATCTTAAAGCTGCGCGCTTCTTCCCAGACTTGGTCGGAAATGTCGAACCGGCGCCACAAGCTGCCGCCGACATTTGCAATCACGTTCTTTACTCCAAAGCCGCCACGGAACCATTCCGCCGCGGGGCGGACGGTTCGAACGTCCCAGATCCCGGGTTCACTATCTTCCCGATAGTGATCCAGTCCCGCGAAATAATTGCCATCACTGTTGGCAAACTGAATGCGGCCAAACGCTAACATCACGCTTGGATCTCGGAATGCACTTATCGTCCGCTCAACAAATGTGGGCTCGCAAAAATCGTCGCTTTCACAAATCCAGACGAGGTCACCTTTTGCCTGGGAATGGCCCTTTTGCCACTGGCGGAAAACATTGCCGGAGTTCTCGGTATTGTAAATTGCCCTGATACGCTCTGGAAAACGTTTGACATAGGAATCGATCACCGACCGGCTGTCATCGGTGGAACAGTCGTCAAGGACCAGAATATCGATGAGAGGATAAGTCTGCGCCAAGATGCTGTCGAGGCGTTGAGGTAGATAACGGGCATGGTTGAAATTGGGAACAATAGCTGTCACCCTCACGCCGCTACGCGCACTGAGGTTTGAACGGCTAGCCGCGATAATTTTGTTTGTTGTGATCTTTTGATAATAGTCGAGGCAAAACTGATCCACCTTGCGCGACAGCAACATGGGATCGCGTTTCTCAGCAGACTTCAAAAATCTTTTCCGTCGACGCGTACTGAAAGCTTTTATTTTCGACAGTGTATAAAGCAGCCGGGCGTAAATCAGTCGCTTCAACAGTTTTGCCAAAGAAGCACTGCTCATCCAATTGCTTCGCTGAAGCGCATCTACTTGACCGGAAATATGGTCAATATCCTTCATCAACGCATCAGACCACTGTGCTTCCTCGAACTCTACGCGCTTCAAGACGGGTTCGGAAGACTGAATATCCTGCGAGAAAACCCCGCTCATGCTCACATTCTCAACGGGTCGATCTGATGCGACACCGATCATATACATCGGCGCATCGATACCGGCCGCAGTTGCGCCACTTCCAGAGTCTGTTTCAAAAAACCGCGCAGACTGGTTTTCTGATGCGATGATCGAGCCGAAACCTATCTTCTGGCCATGCATCGAGACATGAGCAAAATGTTGCCCCAAGAGTTCATTGAATTCGTTCTCAAAAAGTTCTTTTACATGAAAGGGATTTACCAGCCCCGTCGCGACGGTGTAGGCGTGTTTTTCCGGCGTCGAAATGATCAGTATTCCATCAGCCCGCAGGACGCGTTTGATCTCTTGCATAAAGCGATCATGGGCCTCAATATGTTCAAGTGTCTCAAATGAGACGACGACATCCACAGACGCCGACGGGAGCGGGATGTCTTCGCACGACCCCGTCTTAAACGAAATGCTCCCGGTTTTGTACTTCACTTGCGCGTGTCGGACTGCTTCATCTGAAATATCAACGCCAATCACTGATCGGGCAGTTTCCGCCAGGAGTGCAGTGCCAAAACCCTCACCACTTGCGATATCCAGAACGTCTTTACCTCTGACAAAATTTTTTGCCAGATGATACCGATGCATATGTTCGAGATAGATATTGCCACCAATCGTCGGTAGATAGCGTTCGCCGGTGAAATCAAGATCGTCGGTCATACTGTTCCTCGGCAAAATACGCAGCTGTTATGTTTCGAGGCGGATACCCTATTCTCTGGCTCAAGTCGAGACAATGATCCCGCCCCTAAAAACAAGTGGGATTATTTGCAGCTGTTGTGCGGAAGTTCAGACACACCTCACGCTTCTCAAAACGCCGTGACGGATTCGGGAGGCGCTCAGAGGCATTATTGATACCTCCAAGCGACGGCCATCTGAGAAAGACTTACGATTTTTTTCCTCTTGAAAGGAATTTTCCCAACCACGAGGCTTCCGGCTGATGATCGCTTGCGCACGATGCACTAATTGCAATTCCCGCGGGATAGTCGAACGTGCTCAGGCAGACATCTTCAAACCCAGCCTCAACGACATGCTTCCAAGCGTCAGCTCCATATTCGGTAACAACCTGAAAGTCGGATGCGTTGGAGCTTGGAGCACCATGATAGCTGTTTGGCAATCCCTTCCGATCACGCGTCAGCCTGTCTACAATTATCGGAACCGTGTAGGCTAGAAGACCGCCCGGTTTCAAAACCCGTCTGCACTCTGACAGGGCTTTCACAGGGTTTTCGACATGCTCGAGAGTATCCGAATGGACAATCAAATCGAAAGTTTGATCCGCGTATGGGAGCGAATGCATATCGACTTCCGGATATTCTCCAAGTGTTCGATCAGGCATTTGCCTCAGGTAGTTCGATAGCTGTGCGCACTCATTGAGTTCTAGAACTTTTTTTCCCTTACTATCAATAACGAAGTCCGCAAATCTACCCTTCCACGACCAATGACGCATTATAGAACGTGCAAGGGCCTGACTGCGAATATTACACCCGCAACCCAAACACTGCGTACCCTGTTGCCGATCAATATAGCCCCGTTCGAAGCTGTTTATGCCCCATTCCTCAGCGAGCTCATCCCAAATTACATTGTTATTGACGAATTCGTCGCTGCCGCAAACCACACATTGCATTTTATTTCCACCGCTTCAAAAACATGAAGTTAAACCATTCCAGATCACGTTACTCTCGAACACGTCTGATTTTATAGCGTCCTCGCTAAAAGTAACTCGTAGCGACCGGGTTTAAGACACCGATTACACGAGCCACGGCCTGCGAATGAACACCGAACCCGGCGCATGGGAATAGCCGTGTGGCCAGTCCGACGCTCACGACCCATACCGGTGCAAACGCAACCACGTTCACCAAGCCAAAGCGCAGGTATTCCGCCTCTTGTCGGGAACCAGACTCCTCGAAAACGAATAGCTTCATGAGGCCATAGGCCGTCGTCATCCCGAAGATATAGGCTATCACGATGGCAGCAGAGTAGCTGGTAATTGTGGACAATGCTGCCCGCGATAGGACGTTGACGCCTGCAGCTATGCCATCAGATAACACGAAACGAACGAAAGGCGATGGGAACATTTCAGAAATCGACTTCATTTCGACGCAGCTTCTTACACCCTGTTGGACACACTCATCGCCGTCTCGCGATAGTCTCTTTTACGGCAATGGCGCATCTAATATTACGATTCAGTCGGAGCACGCAATTGGAAGGCAGATCGCGCTTTGCCCGAGAACTAGGCCAAAACGCCGATATTGACAGACAGAATGCGGGAGACTATTTGCTAGCAGCTAATGCGGGCCACATATAGCTCTGGACAGAAGCGTCTCGTCCTGACATGCGCAAGTCGTTACCGGAATATCTGGATTCGCGCGCCGGATATCCCTAAGTAACGGTCGAGTTAAGTAAGCGCAACGTGGATTGACCAGTGTAGCAAGGTGAATACAAGTGACATGCTGACTAGGTGACACGACATTTACCTTTGCCATGGGGCGGTGAGCAGGTCTTATCTTGGAACGTTATTTATCTTGAATTCGCAAGGATATTGCAGTGATCGGATCGTTTTTGTCGGCAGACGACAAAAAGCTGCTAGCGCGGCTCTTTAAGGAAAACTTCAAAAAACACGTTGGCTGGTATTCTGCGGCGATTGCGGCAATGGTTGTTGTTGCCGGCACGACATCTCTCAGCGCTTGGATCATGCGCGATATCGTCAACAGCGTTTATTTGAAGCAGGGCTTCGACGTTGTCCTGAAGATTGCCTTCGCGGTTGCGACTATCTTCATCGTGAAGGGCCTCGCCACGTTCGTGCAGAGCTATTACCTGAGCAAAGCAGGCAACAGCATTGTTGCCGAGCAACAGCGCAAAATCTACGACAGGCTTTTGAAGCAGGGTGTTTCCTTTTTTCAGAACCTGCCCTCCTCGGAACTGCTAATTCGCGTCACCTATAACGCGCAGGCAGCCCGTAGCGTCATAGACACCATCGTTACATCCTTTATCCGTGACCTGCTTTCGCTCGTCGGCTTGATCATCGTGATGTTCGCCCAGAATTTCCTTCTGAGTGCGATTTCCATGATTATCGGACCGATCGCGATTCTCAGCGTTCGCCTTGTTCTGCGTCGCGTTCGCAAAATCATGGAAGCGGAACTTGCTTCGCTCGGCGAGATCGTCAACGTCGTGCAGGAAACCAGCATTGGGGTTCGCGTTATCAAGGCGTTTTCGCTTGAAAAGCTGATGCGCCAGCGCATGAACAAGGCGGTATCCGATGTCGAGCAACGCGCC
>Ga0075367_10001425_pt1 | contig 10251 bp, 9 predicted proteins | sample EndMethybrTD3032_FD_71399 | JGI IMG/M metagenome (GOLD analysis project Ga0075367, IMG submission 71399) | Populus endosphere microbial communities from Tennessee, USA - Endosphere MetaG P. TD hybrid TD303-2 | ecosystem: Host-associated > Plants > Roots > Endosphere | place: USA: Tennessee...
GCAAGACATGCTCGATTTTGCTTTCGACGTGCGGCCGAATTCGCGCCTGTCGTGCCAGATCAAGGTCAGCGACGAACTCGATGGCCTGGTCGTGACTACCCCGGAACGGCAGGCCTGACGCTAACTCCAAGCCAAAACACGGCTTTATTCTCCCTTTTGTCGGTTTGGGAGGCTATCGTTCTTGCGATAGGTCGTTTTTGGCGATTGCGAAAAAGGCGGTTCTCCGGTTAGAGAACCGCGTGAAATTTCCTTTCCGCAACCCACATCTCGCTTCATATGCCTAAGGTCACATTCATCGAGTTCGACGACACCGTGCACACGCTCGACGCCGAGCTGGGCGCGACCATGATGGAAACCGCGCTGCAGGGCGGCGTCACCAGCATCGTTGCAGAGTGTGGCGGCGCATGCTCATGCGCGACCTGTCACGTCTATGTCGAAGAGGCGTGGGTTGAACGGCTGGAGCCAAGGACGGCTGAGGAAGAAGACCAGCTTGACGCCGCGTTCGACGTTCGGCCGAACTCGCGCCTGTCTTGCCAGATCAAAGTGACGGAAGCGCTCGACGGTCTTGTGGTGCGCACGCCGTCGTATCAGGGACGATAGTTTCATCATGGCTGAACCGATCAAAACCGATGTGCTCATCGTCGGCGCCGGCCCCTGCGGGCTGTTCGCTGTGTTCGAGCTCGGGCTTCTCGATATGAAGACGCACCTCGTCGATATCCTCGACAAGGTCGGCGGCCAGTGCTCCGAGCTTTATCCGGAGAAGCCGATCTATGATATTCCGGCGGTGCCGTTCGTCACCGGGCAGGGTTTGACCGACGCGCTGATGGCGCAAATCAAGCCGTTCAACCCGCAGTTCCACCTCGGCGAGATGATCGAGAACATCGAGAAGATCGGCGATCCTCTGTTCCGCGTCACCACCGATCAAGGCAAGGTATTCGAGGCGAAGGTTGTCGTGATCTCTGCGGGTGGTGGCTCGTTCCAGCCGAAGCGCCCGCCGATGCCGGGCATCGAGACTTATGAAGGCACGTCGGTGTTCTATGCCGTGCGCAAGATGGAGCAGTTCCGCGACAAGAAGCTGTTGATCGTCGGCGGCGGAGACAGCGCGCTCGACTGGACGCTTAATCTCGTACCGGTTGCGAAGCACGTCACGCTGATGCATCGCCGCAACGATTTCCGCGCCGCGCCCGACAGCGTCAACAAGATGCGTGCGCTGGTCGCCGATGGAAAGATGGATCTCGCGATCGGTCAGGTCACCGCGCTTGAAGGAAACGGCGCGCAGCTCACCGCAGCAGTTGCCAAGCCTGACAAGGGCGATCCTTTCAAGATCGAATGCGATGCGATGCTGCCGTTCTTCGGCCTGACCATGAAGCTCGGCCCGGTCGCGAACTGGGGCCTCAAGCTCGAAGGCGAGGTGATTCCGGTCGACACCGAAGCATTCGAGACCAACGTGCCCGGCATCTTCGCCATCGGCGACATCAATACCTATCCGGGCAAGCTGAAGCTCATCCTCTCCGGCTTCCACGAGGCTGCGCTGATGTCCCAGAAGGCGTCGAAGTACGTCAATCCGGACAAGCGCATCATCTTCCAGTACACGACCTCGTCGTCGAGCCTGCAGAAGAAGCTCGGCGTAGCGTAAATTTTACTGCTGCGTCGGTTGCGGCGCGGGCAGGGGCTGGGCCGTTACCGGCGCATCGACCTGTCCAATCGCCAGCACGCGCCGCGCCTGCACGATGGCGGCATCCGCCATTGCCGCATGACCTTCGGCGGTCGGATGCACCGCGCCGCCGTAAACCGCGCTCAGAATTCCCCAGGTCGCGTCGTGGATGTCGCTCGGCTGCATCGCCTGCGACACGCCCTGCGGATAGGTCATCGCTGCAAAGTAGCTGTCGTTTGCAGTACGAATCCAGCGCGCGCGCGGCGCATAGGCGCGAAATTCGTTGGGACGGTGATTGCATGAGAGCGGTGAGGTCGATGCCTCGACCGGGCTCTTCGGGAAACTGTCGCCATTCAGCGAGAAACACTCGTTGTCGAATGCGGGATCGGTCGTCGCCCGCGCGCACATGGCGTGACTTGCAAAACTTTGCTGGTGAGTGTCGACGAAAGTCATGGCGTCGCTCGCGGCGCAAGGCGCGCCGCCGGTGCAGGTCGCAAGCGCCTTGATACGCGGGAAGAACTGCGTCTCGACGAATTGGGAAGCGGCAAAGGCGCGGGCGCCATTGACTGAAAACGCCGGGTGTACGTCGACACCGTCCTTTCCACCCTCACACACGCCGCCTTCGGTCAGGATCGGGTTGGCGTATGATGTGTAAACGACGTGCGTCATGTCACTGACGAAGGGCCTGAGCGCCGCACGAAGGCGCTGAAAGTCCGACGGCAATTTTTGATCGAGCAGTGTCTGCGAATTCTTCAGATTTCCCATCAGGCCGCCGCGCTGGAACAACCCGCGCGACCATGGTTCGTCAATGATGACATCGGCGACGATACCGGAGAAGTCGATGTCGTTGGCGCCGATGGTCAGCAGGATCAGGTCGAGCGCGCGCGCCTTGTCGCGTTTGCGCGTTTGCGGAAGCAGATTGGACAGCCGTGAAAGTTGCGATGGCACGGTGGCCGGACATTTGATGCCGCCGCAGTCGGCTTCGCGGGCCCGCCGCGGCCCAAGAATACCGGCATCAATGGTCGATCCGGAACACGACAATGGCAGGAAAGTGACCGCGACATGCGGATTGCCGACCGCCAGCGCGATCGCGGTGCGCATCTGATAGCTATAAAGAGAGCGATGACAGGCGGCACTGAACCATCGCGCGGCAAGCTTGTTCCAGGCATCGATCGCGTTTGCGTCCGGGCGCGTGGTTTCACAGGATTTGTCACCTTTGAAGCCTGCGCGGCCGGGCCGGTAATACTGACTGCTCGATGTGCCGATAAACTGACGGAAACAGAAACCATCATCCGACAGCGCAACCGGGCGGTCAGGATTGCCTTCGCCGGAAGCAATCGAGTCGCCGAGCCCGGCGATCAGGATATCGCGAACGTTGATTTCCGTCGTAACGCGGATCGCCGGCGCGTCTTGACGGCGGACATCGACGGCAACATTTGTCGGCCGGCCGGCCGGAATGCGAACGTTGATTTCTTCGTTGCAGGGGAGAAAGCCGGCCTTGGCTTCCGCGCCTTGATCGAACAGCCATGAGCAAGTCGCATCGTCCGCGCCGTTAACGCGAATAGCGACGCGATAGTCGGCAGGGCTCAAATAATCTTCATCGACGCCATCGCGATTGCACGGCGTCGCGATACGTCCCGCGCCATCGATGCAAAGCCGGTTGACCATATTGCGCGACCAACCGCGGCCGTCGCTGTCCGCGGCCATGATCCTTTCAGCTTCGAGAATGCTGTGGCCGCGCGTCGCATCCAGATGCAACTGGAAATCCTTTTCTTCGCGGAACAGACGGAAACGGTTTTTGACTTCCCAGACGATCTGCGGCTCGCGCGGTGTCTGTGCCCGGGCGGCGTCGAATACGCCGCCGAGCGCGGTAAAAGCCGCGACAAGGATGAGAAAAAAGGGTTTGAGCCGGGACATGAGGTTTGTGGGCGGGCCTGCAATAGGCTCATTCTTAGCAGGCCCGGCAAGGCAATATCAGGGCGCAGACGTGACGGTCCGGTGACTCGTTCGCTTATTGTCTGCTCCGGCCAGCACCCGTGCGACGGCCAGCCCGACCGCAAAAGTCGCAAGCCATGCGATGCGGGCGCCGTAACGGTCATGCGGCCCCGATAGCGCTCCGCAGAGAAACGCATTGGCGAGGATCGCAAGGGTCGTGGTCGCGGCGAGCAGGGCGAGATCGTCGAATTTGCCGCGGCGAAAGCGAAACAGAAGGCAAAGCACCAGCACCATGGACGCCAACGCCACCGGCACATGCAAGCGATTGACCGCGGTGAAATCGAGTTGGCCCCTCTGCTGCCGCGCCGCATAGGCTGCGGGCCCCTCGAATGGCACGAAGCGATCGATGATGCCGTAGGTATGCCAGACGCGATTGTTGACGCCCGCGCCGCTTGCGACCAGCGTGAGCTGCCGAGCGGTCGCGACGGCGGCGGTTTCGATCTGCTGGAGCGGATATTCGGTCAGGCTGCGCAGCGCGATGGTGCGCATCTCGTCGCCAAGACCGTCGAAGCGGCCGAGTTTGTTGAAGACGCTGTAGCCCCACAGAAAATCGTCGGCGGTCGCCGGCAGCTCGGCGCGATACGGGCAGAGCTTCAGCGAAGAATCGGGGCAATGGTCCTTCAGATAGCGGGCGACGATACCGTCCTGCAGCATGCGGCCAAACATGATTCCCCATCCACCCGGCGTCCACATGAGCTTGCCCGAGAGCGCGAAATTTGCCGCCAGCACCATGCAAGCGCCGAGCACAATCGCCGTAAAGCCCTGCAAGAGGCCGCGAACGGAGGCGAGACCGCGGATGATGAGCGTGCCGAACGCGCCCGCGATCACGAGTCCGAGCAGCATCGCCATGGTCGCGCTGTGGGTTGCGGCTGAAAAAGCAATCAGCAACAGCAGGCCGCATTTTTCATAGTGCGCGAGATTGCCGCTGCGGAAAATCACGAGATGCAGCGCGAGCACGCTCAAGCCAGCGAAGATGTCGGTGAGCAGGACGCTCGAAAGCCACGGCAAGGTCGTGATTGCCGATAACGCGGCAACGATTGCGAGCAGCACGCGCGGACGATCCCCAAGACCGCAGGCGCGAAGCACCAACGCAATCACCCATACGGTGAGCGCGCATTGCAGGATCACAATCGGCCAGAAGTGCCAGCCTTCGCCGGCATGCAGGTAGAGTCCGAACACGGTCGAACGGCTCGGAACGAGATAGCCTTCGTACCAGCGTGCGAGATAGCCGCCGGTGTCGTATTGCAAAAGCGGATAGCCGTTCCACAACGCCGGCGCGAGCAGGACAAGAATCGCCACGCCATAGAGGGCAAAGTAAACCAACGGCGGGGTCACTTGCGGCGAAGACTTACTTTGCAAGTCCCGCCGCCTTTGCTACTTGCGCACCCTTCTTGATCTCGCTGTCGATATAGCGCGTGAAGTTTTCCGGATTGCTGCCAGTCACCGGCTCGATGCCGGCGGCGAGCAGCGCCGCTTTCATGTCGGGTGTGGCCATCACATCGTTCGTGGCCTTGGCGATCTTGTCGATGGCTTCTTTCGGCGTGCCGGCGGGTGCACAGAGCGCAAACCACAGGCCGATGTCGTAGCCGGGCAGGCCGGCTTCCGCCATGGTCGGCACATTGGGCGCTACGCTCGATCGCTGCGCCTGGGTAACGGCGATGGCCTTGAGATCTCCCTTCTCGACATATTGCATCGCCGGTGCGGCAGGCACGAACAGCAGTGGAATGCGGCCGGTGATGACATCCGTCAGCGACTGCGCACTCCCGGGGTAAGGAACGTGGGTGAGCTTCACGCCCGCCATTACGTTGACGAGTTCACCGGCCAGATGCGTCGTGGTGCCGAGGCCGGATGAACCATAGACGAGTTCGCCGGGTTTCTGCCTGGCGAGGGCGATGACGTCCTTGAGCGTGCTGGCGCCAAGGGAAGGGTGCGCGACCAGAAGATTCGGCACGGTGGCGACGAGCGCAATCGGGGCGAAATCTTTCTGGAAGTCGAAAGTGAGGTTCGGCGAAATCGAGACGTTGATGGTCTGCGCCGCGGTTGCCATCAGCAGCGTGTAGCCGTCCTTCGGCGCGCGGGCGACGAATTCGGCGGCGATGTTGCTGCCGGCGCCCGGTTTGTTTTCGACGACGAATTGCTGGCCCATGGCGGCGCTGAATTTCTGCGCCAGCAGCCGCGCCGGCGTATCGGCGACCGAGCCGGGGCTGAAGCCGATGATGATGCGGACCGACCTGTTCGGGTAATCGCTCTGCGCCAATGCCTGCGATGTGGGAATCGCGCAAAGGCCAATGGCGGCGAGTAGCGCCGCGCGCAACAGGTTCATGATTTCCTCCCGCTTCTTTTGCGGCAAGCCAAGCACGAAGTTTGCGGGATGACCAGCGAAAGAAGCGGTTTGCAGCGCTCTCAGCTGCCGGTGCCGTCAACCGGGACGCGTGGCGGGGTGTCGCAGCGCACGGTGACCCGTGCAGCGGGCGGCGAAAAATAAAGCCGCAACTCACGAACGCCGAGCACGGTCAGCGCCAGTACGAATGGCGTGATGTAGTACATCAGCCGAAACAGCAGCAGCGCGGCGACAAGCTTCTCGGTCTCGACCTGTGGCAACGCCAGCAGCATCGAGGCGTCGAACACACCGATGCCGCCCGGGGCGTGGCTTGCAAAGCCGAGCAGGACCGCGGCCACGAACGACACCAGCACGTCGATGAAGCCGACGCTCACGTTCGCTGCCAGCAGCGCGTACATCGCCAGTCCCGACAACCCGAGATCGAACATTCCGATGACGATCTGCACCAGCGTCAGCCTTGCGCCCGGCAGCGTCACGCTCCAGCCATTCCATCCGATGACGCGCGGGCGCTGCGCGACCCATGCGACGTATCCGCAGATGGTCAGCAGCATGGCGATCGCAATGGCGCGGTTGAGCCACGCCGGGAGCTGGTCGATCTGGCTCGCGGCTTCCGGCTGGTAGCAGATGCCGATGCCGAGCACGAACATGTTGCCCAACCAGAAGGTGAGGCCGGTCACGAACGCCATTTTTGCAATGTCCCGCGCGGTCAGCGCGTAAGCCGCATACATGCGAAAGCGGATAAAGTTCGCGGTGAACACCGTCGCGCCGATGTTGTGGCCGATGGCGTAGCTCGTGAATGCCGACAGCGCAGCGACGCGGTAAGGCACTTCGCGACGCCCGATCGTGCGCAGCGCGAACCAGTCATAGAACGTCAGCGTGAGATAAGCCGCCGCCACGCACACGCCAGCGAACGCCATGTTGGATGCCGGTGTCGCCAGCATGGCGTCGACGATTTTGTTGATGTCGACTTTGCGCAGCATGCGCACCAGCGTGACTACCGCGATGGCGAAAATTGCAATGCCAAGGAGGGTGCCGATGCTGTGCCAGCCGAATTTCGTGCGCAGGGTCTGGAAGGCGGTCTTCAGTCGGCCGGGCATTCTCTCTCCAGTCGCGGAATCGGACCGCAATCCGCGACCCTCTTCCCATTCCATTGCAACAGAAACCTGACAGTCGAAGACCGGAGGCTCAAAAATGTCATCAGATTGAAATGTGACTCACTAATGGTCCGCCCTCATGAGATTCGGGGTTCATATCCGCGCGGGACGCACTGGCTGATGCGTATTCTCGTCGCTACCGACGCCTGGCATCCGCAGGTCAATGGTGTCGTGCGAACCCTGACGACGCTTGCGCGTACGGTCAGCAAATTCGGCGCGACCATCGACTTTCTGACGCCGGAAGGTTTCCCGTCGTTCCAGTTGCCGACCTATCCGGGTTTGCAGATTGCGATGACGAACCGCCGCGAGATCGCGCGCCGGATCGATGCGGCTGAGCCCGATGCGATTCATCTTGCGACAGAAGGTCCGATCGGCTGGGCGGTGCGGCACTATTGCCTAAGCCGCGGCCGGCCGTTCACGACGAGCTACACGACGCGGTTTCCGGAATACCTGTCGGCGCGGTTTCCGCTGCCGGAAGCCTGGAGCTACGCGGTGCTCCGCCGCTTTCATTCCGCCGCCGCCGTCACGATGGTCTCGACCCATTCGATGATGGCAGACCTTCGACGCTGGCGTTTCGACAATCTCGGCATGTGGACGCGCGGCGTCGATACCGAGATTTTCAAACCGGAGCGCGCAATCCCGCTCGACCTGCCACGGCCGATCTTCGTCACCATGGGGCGCGTTGCTGTCGAGAAGAACATCGATGCATTCCTGTCGCTCGATCTGCCGGGCACCAAGATTGTGATTGGCACCGGACCCGCGGAGCCCGGATTGCGTGCACGGTTTCCGGAAGCGAAATTTCTTGGCGCGCTGACGGATGCAAGTCTCGCCGCCCACATCGCCGCGTCCGATGTGTTCGTGTTCCCGAGCAAGACCGACACGTTCGGCCTCGTGCAGCTCGAGGCGCTCGCCTGCGGCGTGCCGGTCGCTGCGTTTCCGGTGACGGGACCGCGCGATGTGATAGGCAACGAACCGGTCGGCGTGCTCGATGATGATCTTCGCGCGGCGTGCCTCGCGGCGCTGAAAATCCCGCGCGACATCTGCCGTCAATTCGCGCTCGATCGATCCTGGGATGTCAGCGCCAACCAGTTCCTCGGCCATGCGCGCAGCATCGCGGGCGGGCCCGTCGAGGATACGCCGCGCATGGCGCGGGCGGTGTGATCGTCCGCATTCGTTCTGGCGCAAACTTGTCGGTTCGGTGCCTCCGCGCTACGCTGTTTTGCAGCGAGGATCGATGTTCATTACATTTTTCAACGAGCTGAAGCAGGCCGGGGTGCCCGTCACGCTACGCGAGTATCTCACGCTGATGGAGGCGATGGACAAGGACCTCGCCGGCCGCCGCGTCGACGACTTCTATTATCTTGCGCGCTCGGCGCTGGTGAAGGATGAGCGCAACCTCGACAAGTTCGACCGCGTGTTCGGCCATGTCTTCAAGGGCCTCGAGCAGATGCCCGACGGGCTGGAAGCGGAAATTCCGGAAGAGTGGCTGCGCAAGCTTGCCGAAAAATATCTGACCGAGGAAGAAAAGAAGGAAATCGAAGCGCTCGGGGGTCTCGACAAGCTGCTTGAGACTTTGAAGAAGCGGATGGAAGAACAGAAGGGCCGCCATCAGGGCGGCTCGAAATGGATCGGCACCGCGGGCACGTCGCCGTTTGGCGCTTACGGCTACAATCCTGAAGGCGTGCGCATCGGGCAGGACGGCAACCGCAGCTTTCGCGCGGTGAAGGTCTGGGACAAGCGCGAGTTCAAGGACTTCGACGATCAGGTCGAACTCGGCACCCGCAACATCAAGATTGCGCTGCGGCGGCTGCGCAAATTCGCCCGCACCGGCTCACCGGACGAACTCGATCTCGACGGCACCATCAAGGGTACTGCGCAGAAGGGCTATCTCGACATTCACATGCGGCCCGAGCGCCACAACGCGGTGAAGGTGCTGCTGTTCTTCGACGTCGGCGGCTCGATGGACTGGCACATCAAGACGACCGAAGAACTTTTCTCCGCCGCGCGCTCCGAGTTCAAGCATATGGAGCATTTCTACTTCCACAACTGTCTCTACGAGCGCGTCTGGAAGGAGAACCGCCGCCGCTACGATATGACGACAGCGACCTGGGACCTGCTGCACACCTATCCGCACGACTATAAAGTGATCTTCGTCGGCGATGCGTCGATGTCGCCTTATGAGATCGCGATGCCCGGCGGCTCGGTCGAGCACATGAATGAGGAAGCCGGGCAGGTGTGGATGGAGCGCGTCACGCGGACCTATCCGTCCTGTGTCTGGCTTAATCCGGTCGCTGAACCTAGCTGGGACTTCACGCACTCGATCCAGGTGGTCAAGAACATCATGGGCGGGCGGATGTTTCCGCTCACGCTCGAAGGGCTCGATCGGGCGATGCGTGAGCTGGTGCGGTGAGTGTGAAAATCAGCGTGCCAAGTCTGCGTGAATTCGATTCTGCGTTTGGTGAAATAGGCCTGATGGTTGGGCCTCGCACCGGCCCAAATAAGCGTACCAAAGATGACAAGGAATGGTATGTCGTTCGTCGTTTCTTGAAAGAAGCGGCTCTGGCGAAAGTCTTTCAGTGCCCGCTAACAATTCAAAAGACATACCCGCCTGCACCGGATTTTCTTTTGGAAAATGCGAATGGTGCCGCTCAGCTTGAAATTACAGAGGCGACTGATGAGGCAGATCAGATAGAGATGACGAAGATTGAACTCAGTAATCAATCGGCGACGTTGATCGGCGAATTTGGTGGAAGATTTAGTGAAGGAGCGAGCCAGCCCGGACGAGCGTGGGCCTCTGACGTGATCGATGCGATCAGTCGCAAAGAGGGTAAATCAATTTTTCAAAAGGCAAGTGTTGGTCGTCATTTGATTATCTATCCGAATTCTAATGCTTCTTCGTTGCTATTTGATGGAGATGACGAGCGTGAGGCATTTGCTTTTTTAGAGGCGGCCGTCGCGAAGAAGCGTCAGGACTTCATTCGAGCGACAAATGGATGTCTTGTGCATATTCTTGGAAAGGAACATATATTTCTGGACGTCACCGGTGCAGTCCAAATTCGACCCTGCCTCAACTGAATTTAACCTTTCACTCCAACCCAACCCTCAAC
>Ga0075367_10001427_pt1 | contig 10248 bp, 6 predicted proteins | sample EndMethybrTD3032_FD_71399 | JGI IMG/M metagenome (GOLD analysis project Ga0075367, IMG submission 71399) | Populus endosphere microbial communities from Tennessee, USA - Endosphere MetaG P. TD hybrid TD303-2 | ecosystem: Host-associated > Plants > Roots > Endosphere | place: USA: Tennessee...
GTCGGCACGCCGGAAGACCTGGTCGAAGGTGTCGCCGCGGGTGTCGACATGTTCGACTGCGTGATGCCGACCCGCAACGCGCGCAACGGCCACCTGTTCACGCGCTTCGGCGACCTGAAGATCCGCAATGCACGCCACAAGAGCGACGAACGCCCGCTCGACCCGACCTGCAGCTGCCCGACCTGCGCGAACTTCTCGCGCGCCTATCTGCACCACCTCGACCGTTGCGGCGAAATGCTGGGCCCGATGCTCGCGAGCGTGCACAACCTGCACTACTACGTGAACCTGATGCGCGAGATCCGCGAGGCACTGGACGCCGGCACCTTTCCCGCGTTTGCGCAACGCTTCGCGCAGGACCGCCGGCGCGGCATCGACTGAGGGCGCGTCCGCGTCGGCGTTGTCCGACGACACGCCGCGGACTGCACCGCTGACCGGGGTATTGGCCGACGGCTAACCTTGTGCCGCCCTCGATCCGTGGGCGAGCAACCAGGGAGCGCGCGATGACGAAAGTCGGCGAGATCATGACCCGCGGTGTGGCGGTCGTCCAGCAGGACGACACCTTGCAGCATGCCGCGCAGAAGATGAAGGGCCTGAACATCGGCTCGCTGCCGGTGTGCGACGGCGATGCGATGGTCGGCGTCGTGACCGATCGCGACATCACGGTGCGCGGTGTCGCGGCCGGCATGGTGCCGCAGGAGGCGCGCGTGTCGGAAGTGATGACGGCCGACGTGCGCTGGTGCAGCGAGAACGACAGCGTTCAGCAGGCGATGGACTTGATGGGCGAGGCGCAGGTCCGCCGTCTCGCGGTGCTCAGCGAGGAACGCAAGATCGTCGGCATCGTGTCGCTCGGCGACCTGGCCACCCGCCAGAGCACGCATACCGACGCGACGCTGCGCGAGATCTCGGAGCACGCGCCGACGGCGCCATGACTTCGGGAGTGCGAGCGCGGGCTACCAGAAGCTCCAACGTGCGGTCGCGACGACCCAGACGCCCAACGCGCCGTTCGTGACCGCGTGCGCGATGATCGGCACCCACAGCTTGCCGGTGCGCACGTAGAGCAGGGCGTACGCGAGGCCGGCGATCACGGCCGCCAGCCACAGCGTGTGTGCGAGCGTGAAGACGAAGGTCGTCAGCACGATGGCCTTCAACCCGACTTGCTGCGGCAGCACCGCCTCGAACTGCGGGCTGCGGATCCAGCGCATCAGGAACGAGCGCCAGAACAGCTCTTCCATCACCGGCACGACGAGGCTCGCGCCGATCCAGCGCACCGCGACAAGCGGCCAGAGCAGCCGGCCGTTCGCGTCGACCGGCACGAAGGTCGCGGCGGGCTCGCTGAGCTGCATCCAGGGCGCGTCGAGCCGGATCCACAGCGCAAACACCACCAGCCCGACGACGGCGGCGAGCGCGACTTCGGCCCAGCTCGGCAGCGTCTGCTTCACCAGCTCGCCGTACTCGCGCCAGTACCAGGCCAGCAGGGCGCCGACGACGATCACCGTGACCGGATAGAGCCAGCGCGGGTCGAAACCCCACGCGCCGTCGCCCGGCATCACGCCGCGCAGGGCGAGCAGCACCATGAACGCCGCGAACGGAACGCAGCGCGCCTGGGCAGCGCGGCTCGGAGCCCAGGCCATCTACGAAGCCAGCAGGGCCCCAACCCGCTCGCGCAACGCGCTCGGCGTCACGGCGGCCGGCGCCACCGCATCACCGGCCACGAGGCCGACCGGGCTGAAGATCCCGCGGCGAAACGGCTTGGTCATCGCGCTGCCGTCCTTGCGCGAGAAGAACGATCCCCACAGGTTCTGCAGCGCGAGCGGAACCACCGGCACCGGGTTCGACTCGAGCAGTTTCATCACGCCGCCCTTGAACTCGCCGAGCTCGCCGTTACGGGTGATCGTGCCTTCCGGGAAGATGCACAGCAGCTCGCCGTCGTCCAGCACCTCGCGGGCACGCTTGAAGGCCTGTTCGTAGATGACCGGGTTGTCGCGCTGCGATGCGATCGGGATCGCCTTCGCGAGCTTGAAGAACCAGCCGAGCAGTGGAATCCTGAAGATCTGGTGGTCCATGATGAAGCGGATCGGTCGCGGGCTCGCGGCCATCATCAGCACCGGGTCGATGAAACTCACGTGGTTGCAGACGAGGATCGCCGCGCCGCTGACAGGAATGTGCTCGTCGCCGCGCACCTTGAAGCGGTAGACGAAGCGCGTGACCAGGAACGCGACGAAGCGCAGCAGGTACTCGGGCACCAGCATGAAGATGTAGAACGCGACGACGGCGTTCAGGAGCCCGATCACCAGGAACACCTGCGGGATCGTCGCCCCGGCCTTGAGCAGCACGCCGACGATGATCGAGCTCGCGATCATGAACAGCGCGTTCAGGATGTTGTTTGCCGCGATGATGCGGGCGCGGTGGCTGGGCTGGGAGCGCAGCTGGATCAGCGCGTACATCGGCACGCTGTACAGCCCGGCGAAGAGCGAAAGCAGCGCGAGGTCGGCCATCACGCGCCAGTGCGCGCTCTTCGCGACGAACTCGGCGGCCGCGAGGCTCGCCGACGGCGGCAGGGCGCGCGACGCGAAGTACAGGTCGACCGCGAACACGCTCATCCCGATCGCGCCGAGCGGCACCAGGCCGATCTCGACGTGGCGCTTGCTCAGCACCTCGCACAGCAGCGAGCCGATGCCGATGCCCACCGAGAACACGACCAGCAGCAGCGACGCGACCTGCTCGTTGCCGTGCAGCACTTCCTTCGCGAACGACGGGAACAGGCTCAGGAACACCGCGCCGAAGAACCACATCCACGAGATGCCGAGCAGCGAACGGAACACGACGATGTTCTCGTGCGCGAGCTTCAGGTTGCGCCAGGTTTCGCTGACCGGGTTCCAGTTGATCACGAGCGTCGGGTCGGTCGACGGCGATGCCGGCACGAACTGCGCCGTCGCACGGCCGGTCAACGCCACGGCGATGCACGCGATCGCCACGTAGTGCGGTCCGATCGAGGGGATCGCGACCAGCAGCCCGCCCGCGACCTGGCCGAGCAGGATCGCGACGAAGGTGCCCATCTCGACCATGCCGTTGCCGCCAGTGAGCTCGCGTTCGTTCAGGTGCTGCGGCAGGTACGCGAACTTCACGGGGCCGAAGATCGTCGAGTGCAGCCCCATCAGGAACACGCAGGCGAGCAGCGCGTAGACGTCGGTCGTCCAGAAGCCGTAGGCTGCGATCGCCATGATCGCGATCTCGAGGTTCTTGACGAAGCGGATCACGCGCGTCTTGTCGTACTTGTCGGTCGCCTGCCCGGCCGTCGCCGAGAACAGCAGGAACGGCAGGATGAACAGCGCCGCGATCGCGAGCCCCGCCAGCGACGGCGGCAGCCATTCGAGCTGCAGCTGGTACGTCACCATCACGGTGAACGCGAACTTGAACAAATTGTCGTTGCCCGCGCCGAGGAACTGCGTCCAGAAGAACGGCGCGAACCGGCGCTGGCCGAGCAGCGCGAACTGGTTCGGGTGGGCGTGGCTGTCGTCGCTGGTGGCTTGGCTCGTGGAATGGCTCATGTCTCGTGCCGTCCGGATGCTGTCGTTGTCGGGCCGCTCGCTGCGCACTCTAGCGGATCACCCGGACTGTGCGTCGCTGGTATCGTTCGGCGGCACTCATTGAAGGCATTCGCCGTGAGCACCACCCACGATCTTGTCGCCGCGCTGAAGGCTGAGCTGAGGACCGCCGGCATCACCTACGCCGAACTGGCGCAGCACCTGGGCATGGCCGAGTCGAGCATCAAGCGTGTGTTCGCGAAGGCCGACATGCCGCTGTCGCGCATCGACGAGGTGCTGCGTGTGCTGAAGATGGACTTCGCCGAACTTGCGCGCAAGGTCGCCGACGCGCAGCCGCTGCGCCGCGAGCTGACGCTCGAGCAGGAGCGTGCTGTCGTCGCCGACCGCAAGCTGCTGCTGCTGGCGATCTGCTGCGTCAGCCAGTGGACCTTCGAGCAGATGGTCGCGACCTACCACTTCAGCGATGCCGAGTGCGTGAAGTACCTGCTGCAGCTCGACAAGCTCGGCATCATCGAACTGCGCCCGTTGAACCGCTATCGGCTGAAGATCGCGAAGGGATTCCGCTGGCATCCGAACGGGCCGGTGATGGAGTACTTCCGCAAGCACGTGGCGGCCGACTACTACAGCGGCGGCTTCGACGGCGACGGCGAGACGCTGCTGCTCGTGCACGGCCACATCAGCACCAGCCAGGCCACGACCTTCGTCGAGCGGCTGCAGCGCGTGGGGCAGGACTTCGCGCAGCAGCATCTTGCCGATCAGAAGCTCGCCCCCGAGCAGAAGAGGCCGTACACGCTGGTCGTCGGCATGCGCTCGTGGCTGTTCGCGGCGTTCCGCGATCTGAAGCGCGACCCGCGGCCGCGCTGACCTCTCAGGGACCCAGGTTCTTGCGCAGGAACGCCTCGATCGTCTCGTAGCGCTTGACGCGGTTTTCCATCTTTGCGAAGCCGTGCCCTTCATCGGGGAAGACGAGCCATTCGTACGGCTTGCCGGCCGACTTCAAGGCGTCGCGCATGCCCTCGGCGTGCTGGAACGGCACGCGTTTGTCGTGCACGGCGTGCACGATCAGCACCGGCGCCTTGATCTGGTCGGCATGCAGGCGCGGTGAATATTTCTCGAGCATCGCGCGGTCTGCTTTCACGTCGCCCATGGCTACCGTGTAGAAGGCCTCGGCCGCATCCGGATCACTCTGGTTGAAGTCGGTGTAGCCGAGTTCCTGACCCCAGATCAGATCGACGACGCCGGCCTCGTTGATGCCGCACTTGAACATGTCGGGCTCTTTGACCAGGCCCATCATCGTGGCGTAGCCGCCGTAGCTGCCGCCGCCGATGCAGACCCGGTCCTTGTCGACGATGCCCTGCGCGATCAGATAGCGAACACCATCGGTGATGTCGTCCTGCATCGCGAGCCCGTACTGCTTGAAGCCGGCCGTGTAGTGCCTGATCCCGAAGCCGGTCGAACTGCGGAAGTTCGGCTGGAACACCGCGTAGCCGCGGTTCGCGAGGAACTGGACGTCGGGGTTGAACCCCCAGTCGTCGCGCGCCCAGGGCCCGCCGTGGATCCAGGCAATCAGCGGCAGCCTGGTGGCAGGCTTGCCGACCGGCAGCGTCAGATAGCCGGGGATCTCCAGGCCGTCGCGCGCCTTGTAGCGAACGACTTGCGTGCTGGCCATGCGTTCGGGCTTGATCCAGTCGCGAGGCCGCAGCACGCGTTCGAGGCGCTTCACCGAAGGGTCGTAGAGGTAGTACTCGCCGGGGTCACGGTCGCCGTGCGAATAGACGGCGAGCTTGCCGTCGTCCAGCAGGACGATTTCGTTGATGTTGCCCGTCGGGAGGCTGGCGTCCATCAGCTTCTGCAGCTTCGCGTAGGTCTCGTCGAACCAGGCCACTTCCGGCTTGTCGGCGTCGATCTGCAGGCCGACGATGCGGTGGTCCTTGGTTCGAATGCGCAGATTGCCCGTGTCGAGGTCGACCAGCGGATGCTCGAGGATGAGCTTGCCTGGCTTGCCCGACACCGGGTCGAACTCGTAGAGCTTGAACTTGTCCGAGTCGAGGTTCGAATAGACGAGCAGCAGCCCGTCGGCGTCGAACCCCGCGGGCTTGATTCGCGGCGCGCTCAGCCCGGTTGCGGTCATGATCTTGCGCCATGGTGCTGTGGCGCTCTCGCGGTACCAGAAGGTTTCCGCGAGCTTGCGGCCGTCTTCCGAAATGGCGGCTCGGGGGACGTTGTTCTGATCGATCACCCAGCGAGAGATCCCGCCGGGATTCTGCTCGGTCAACAGCGTCTTCCGCCCGGTCTTGGTATTGAGGCGGTACAGGTCATCGGAGCGCAGGTCGCGCTCGTTCGCACCGGCGATGATTTCGTCTTCGCTGCCGGGAACCCGGGCGACGAACCAGGTCTGGCGGCAGATCTGATTGCGGGCCTTGCAGGCTTCCTGGGTGGGTGCCAGCTCCTTGGGCTCGGAGCCGTCGGCGTTCAGCGCGAAGAGCCCGCCGCCGCGCCATTCGGCCAGGCCTTTCGAGGCGTCGTACAGGCTGATCACGAGGCGCGAATTGCTGATCCAGCGGTAGAGCCCGACGTCGTAGGTCTTGAAGCTCGTGATTCGTGTGAGCGTGCCCTTCTCGAGGTTGCCGACCGCCAGGTTCATTCTTCCGTCGAGATCGGTCAGCGCTGCGAACTGCTTGCCGTCCGGGGAGAAGTCGATCGACGCGTACTTCGGCTGTTTCGCGAAGTCGCTGACCGGCAGAAGCGCTGCTGGCGGCTCGGCGGCGGAGGTGGCGTGCACCAGGATCGACAGGCTGGCGCATGCCAACAGGAGATTGCGAACGGTCTTCATGAGGAACAGTGAACTGGATGGGCCAAAACGAAAGGGCCGCGCCCGAAGACGCGGCCCGCCGCGATCATGTGGAGATGTCGGGCTTTACCAGAACGTGTACTTCGCGCCGAGCGTGAAGTAGCGCCCGAGCTGGTTGTGGAACTGCGGGTAGTACAGCGTGTAGCGGCCGGCCATGCGCTCATCCAGCGGCGCGGGGCGGTTGAACAGGTTCTTGATGCTCAGGCCAAGCTCCAGGTTCTTGAAGCCCTTGTAGCCGATGAACACATCGGTCGTCAGCCACGATGCGATGCCGCACAGCTCCGGCCGGTTCGTGCCGGTCTCGTCGTACGGGCAGCTCAGGTCCGCCGGGGTGAACGCACGCAGATAGCCGCCGGTGTAGTTGAAGGTCAGGTTGCCTTGCCACGGGCCGCGGTCGAGCGCGAACCCGAGTTTCCAGCGTTCCTTCGGCTGTTGCCACGTGCCCGCATAGTCGGTCTCCGGCGAGTCCTTCACCGCTGCGACGAAGTAGTGCGGCAGCGCGTTGTAGGTCGCATTCACCGTCAGCTTGCCGGCCTCGCCCATGTTGAACGAGCTCTTGACCTCGATGTCGTAGCCCCAGATGCGGGTCGAACCGAGGTTCGTGTACACCAGGTTCAGGTGGTCGATCGTGCCATCCGGCTTGCGCACCACGTAGCCCGGGTACTCGCCCTCGTGCGCCAGCAGATAGTCGGGCGAGATCGAGGCGATCTCGTTGCGGCGCTTGATCCTGTAGTAGTCGAACGCGATCGACAGGTTGTCGACCGGCTCGAATACCAGGCCCGCGGTGATGCTCTTCGAACGTTCAGGCTGCAGGTCCGGATTGGCGCCCGAGATCGCTTCCAGCGACAGGTCGCAGTTCGCGTTGTTGGGGTCCGGAACCGGGCAGGTCTGCGGATCGCGAATGCCGGTGTAGAAGCCGCGCGACGGCGACTGGGTCGTCTCGGTGATCGCCGGGGCGCGGAAGCCTTCGGCATACGTTGCGCGCAGCGCCAGGTTCGACAGCACCTTGTACTTCAGGCCGACCTTCGGATTGGTCGTGCTGCCGAAGTCGCTGTAGCGGTCGTAGCGTGCTGCGAGCGACGCCTCGAGGTTCTTCAGGACCGGGATGGCCAGTTCGGCATACAACGCGTTGATCGTGCGCGAGCCTTCGGACGACGAGGCACCCAGGACGCTCAGGGCGCCTGATGCCGTCAGGTCATCGGGGATGCTCTTGTAGCGCTCGCGGCGGCTCTCGGCGCCGAGCGCCAGCTGCACGCCGCCGGCCGGCAGCTGGAAGATCTCGCGCGTGCCGCGCACGTCGAGCGACATGGTCGTGGTCGTACCGACATCGCGCAGCTCGGGGTACAGGCGCGACATCAGGCCAGGGTCGTTGAGGCTCGGGTTGCCGAAGCGGAACGAGTTGTTCGCGACCCCGTTGGCATCGAGCACCTCGTTGACGAGCACGCTGTCGTTGAGCAGGCCGGTCGTGCTGACGCGGGTGCGGGAGTGCGAATAGAGGAAGCCCGACTCGACGTCCCAGCCGGCCAGGTCGCGGTTGCGGACGCCGAGCACGCCGCGTTGCGTATCACTCTGCACGGCGGTGTTGTGCAGCACGTCCATGAAGCGATAGCGCAGGCCGGCGTCGACGCCCGTCGGGTTGTCCGGATGGTTCGCCGCCACCGGGATGAACGCTTGCGCGAGCGTTCCGGTCGAGAAGTAGGTGCTCGAGCTGTACGAGGGGCTCTCCGCCTCGTACTTCGTGCGGCGGAAGGTCCAGTCGCTGAACAGCTCGTAGCCGAGCCCGAGGTTGGCCGAGCCGGCGATGAACAGCGTGTCGGCCTTGGTCTTGGCCTGGATGTCCTGGTGGTCCGTGCCCTGGTAGATGCAGCGGCCGTTGGTGGCTGCGCCTGCTTCGGCAAGCGGCGTGCAGCTGGCGAGGTGGCCGAGGAAGGCGCCGCCCGCTGCACCGGTCGGCGCATAGAAGTTGCCGGCGTAGCTGGAGCGCTGGTCGAGCAGGCCGAAGCGCCGGAAGTCGGACGTGCTGGTCATGTCGCGCTCGTTGGCCTTCAGCGGATCCTGGTCTTCGTGCGAGTAGTTCGCGAAGACGTTGAAGCCGTCGCTTGCGAGCGAACCCTTGCCGAGCGTCAGACTGACGTTCTTGCTTTGCGCATCGCTACGCGACGAGATGCCGTAGTGGCCGCCGGCGACGAAACCGGAGAAGTCCTTGCGCAGGATGACGTTCAGGACGCCACCCATCGCATCGGAACCGTAGATGGCCGAGGCGCCGTCGAGCAGGATTTCGACGCGTTCGACGACATCGACCGGAATCGAGTTGACGTCGACGAACGTGGTCTGGCCGCTGGAGGCGAAGCCGAACGGCGCGACGCGCCGGCCGTTGATCAGCACCAACGTGGCCTGGGAGCCGAGCCCGCGCAGCGAAACACCGGCGGCGCCGGGCGTGAAGCTCGCGACGGCGTTCTCGTTGAACGAGCCGGTGTTGCTGGCCGGCACGCTGGTCAGCAGCTCGCTGATCGACTTGGCGCCGGAGCGGTCGATCTGGTCACGCGTGATGACCTGGACCGGCGAGGCCGTCTCGGCGTCGACGCGCTTGATGCGCGATCCGGTGACCTCGACCCGTTCGAGGGTCTGTGTTGGCGACGCGGGCTGTTGCTGGGCGGCAACGGTGCCAGCGAGTGCGCTGACGCAAATGGCAAGCAGAGTCTTGGGCGGTAGCGCTTGGCGGCGGCTCATGAATGCTCCGGAAGGGGTTTATGGGTGTGGGTCTGAGGCTCTTTCGCTCACGGCGAACGTCGTCAGCGATGCAGCGTGCCGAGATGGTGGCCGCCAATAACCCTGGCGTCATCGGGGGAGACTCAGCTTGGCAACGCGTCGGCAACGAAGTAAGCAAAGCTTTGCGAAGCCGCAATATTCGCGCCACACGGCCGTCATCGGCCGCAGATCCGCCTAGCCGGGTGGTGTGCGCAGGGCGCCGATCACGGCCGCCGTGTCTTCGCCCAGCTCTGGTGCGCGCCGCGTGATCGCGCCGGGCGTCAGGCTCAGCTTCGGCACGATGCCGGGCACATCGAGCTCGAGCCCATCGGCCGTGCGCACACGCTCGATCATTGCGCGCGCCCGGTAGTGCGGGTCTTCGGCGATGTCGCGTGCGTTGTAGATGCGCCCGGCCGGGACGGCTGCGGCATTCAGCGCGTCGAGGACGGTGGCAACGGTGCGAGGCGCGGTCCATGCTCCGATCGCCGCGTCGATCTCGCCGACCCGGGCAACCCGCCCCGCGTTGCCGGCAAGCTGCGGATCGCCCGCCAGATCGTCACGGCCGATCGTGCTCATCAGCCGCTTGAAGATCGAATCGCCGTTGCCCGCCACGAGCACCCAGCCGTCGGCGCAGGCGTAGGCATTGCTCGGCGCGATGCCCGGCAGTGCGGAGCCTGCCGCTTCGCGCACTGCGCCGAACGCGCTGTATTCGGGCAGCAGGCTTTCCATGCAGTTGAAGACCGCTTCGTACAGGGCGACGTCGACCACCTGGCCGCGGCCCTTCGGCGCGTCGGGCGCGATGCTCGCGTGACGGTGCTGCAGCGCCATCAGGATGCCGATCACTCCATGCAGCGACGCCAGCGTGTCGCCGATGCTGACGCCGACGCGTACCGGCACCCGCCCCGGTTCCGCCGTCAGGTGGCGCAGGCCGCCCATCGCCTCCGCAACCACCCCGAAGCCCGGCCGGTCGCGGTATGGCCCGGTCTGCCCATAGCCGCTGATCCGCAGCATGATCAGCCCCGGGTTGCGCGCCGCGAGCGCGTCGTAGCCCAGGCCCCAGTCCTCCATCACGCCGGGCTTGAAGTTCTCGACGAGCACATCGGC
>Ga0075367_10001428_pt1 | contig 10245 bp, 10 predicted proteins | sample EndMethybrTD3032_FD_71399 | JGI IMG/M metagenome (GOLD analysis project Ga0075367, IMG submission 71399) | Populus endosphere microbial communities from Tennessee, USA - Endosphere MetaG P. TD hybrid TD303-2 | ecosystem: Host-associated > Plants > Roots > Endosphere | place: USA: Tennessee...
TGCTGATGCTGCTCCGCCGACGGGACGGGGTTGCTGCAGGGCTCGTCGTCGCGGCGCTGTGCGCAGCCCAGCTCACCAGCACGGGCCTCGTCGGGTTCCGGCGATGGCCACTGTTCCGCGGCGCGTCGGCGCCTGCCCCTCTGACAGCGGAGGACCTGGCGAGGTCGCTGGCCCTCCTCATGGCAGCAGCATGCGCGGTCGCGGCGCTCGGCTGTCTCGTCTCCCTGGTCCGCGGGGGGCACCTCGCGTGGCGCGGCGGCGTGAGCGTCGCCGCCCTCGCGACAGCCGCCGTCGTCGCATCCGTGGGGCCACTGCTCCTCACCTACCGGCCGTTCGAGGTCAGGGAGCTGGCCGCCTGGTCGTTGATGTACGGCCTCCCCTACGCCGCGGCGGTGACCGTGTCCGGGCTCGTACGCCGCCCTGTGGCGCTGGTCGCGGCCGGGGCGGTCGCTGCCTGCTCGCTCGTCGCCACAGCCGGGACGTCCATGCTCGAGCTCATCCAGCCGTGGGGTGCCGCACACGCTCTCGTCCTGGTAGCAGCGGTGACGGTCGTCGTGGCCGGGACGACTACCAGCCCCAGGACTCCCGCAGGCTGAAGCCGAAGGTGCTCTCCAGCGCCTCGACCTCGGGGGCCAGTGCTCGACGCACGGCCATCACGTCGTGCTGGTCGGGGCGTACGGCGTCACGGTCGATCGGCCGGTAGAGCGCGCGGTGCACGAGCGGCGAGCGCTTGACCACGCCGACGAGCCGTGCACCGTCGTGCTCGCGCACCCAGTCGGCCCCCCGACGCACCGTCGCGGCGAGTCGCACGGAGCGGGCGCTGGCCGCTGGCAGCCGCGGCTCGAGCTCCTTGGCGGCGAGGGGCAGCCGGGCGATCCCGAGCTTGTCGGTGACCCCGTCGAGGAACCGCTGCGGGTCGGCCTCCAGGTCGTCGAAGAGCGCGACGTGCACGTTCTCGCGGGGGAACAGCCGGAGGAACCGGTCGAGCCCGGTCGCGTAGCGGCCGTGGTCGAGGAGCTCCGGACAGCTGCGCAGCGCCTCGGCGAAGGTGTCGGGCCCGATGCCGTGCTTGCGCATGTAGAGGTACGACGACCAGGCCCGATCGACCGGGTCCCGGAGCGACACCATGATGGTGATGTCACCGAGGGCGTCGTGGATGCGCTGGGCGGCCTCCGGGTGGAACAGGTAGTCCTGGCAGATCTCCCCCACGACCAGCTGGTCACGAGCGTCCTTGAACTGCGCGGCGTACCAGGGCAGCCCCCGGTCGTGGTAGCGGTCGAAGAAGTAGAGGTCCTTGGACGGGGACAGATAGACGTCGGGGTGCTTGATGAGCGTCTCGTGCAGCCACGAGGAGCCGGCCTTGTCGGGACCGACGTAGAGGAAGTTGGGCATCCGATTCATGACAGTCCCCGTCCGAAGCGTCGCGCCATGGCCAGCAGTCGCTGGTGGTCGGCCCCGGGTCCCGCGACCGCGAGGGCGAGCCAGGCGTGCGGGACGGCCGGGTGCCGGCTCAGGGCACGACCGGCCACGCGCGCTGCAGTACGCCGTTGCCCGGCGGCTGCGCGCGCATAGGCGATCTGGCCGAGGATCCGCGCGTGGCCGCGCCTGTGGTCGCCCAGGTCGGGATGCTTGTCGAGGAGGTACTCCAAGGCCGTGGCGGTGTTGATCCACCGGTCGCGGAACCACGAGGGGATGTCCTTGCGGATGTCGGCGAGGGTCTCCTGCACGACGCCGACCCGACCCACCCGACTCGCGCGAAGGAGCCAGTCGTAGTCCTCGCCGTAGCCGTGCGGCAGCTCCTCGTCGTAGAGCCCGGCGCTGTCGAAGGACGAGCGCCACATCATCAGGTTGGAGCTGTGCAGCTCCTTGACGCGGTTCTGCAGCAGGCGTTCGTGCGAGATCACGGCCGCGCTGGCTGCCCACTCGACCTCGCCGCGCTCGCCGCCCATCAGCAGTCGGATCCCGGTGCCCACCACGACCAGCGTCTCGTCGTCCTGGAGCCGCCGGACCTGCTTGCGCACCTTGGTCGGGTCCCACAGGTCGTCGTCGTCACAGCTGGCCACCAGCGCCCCGCGCGAGGCCAGGACACCGGTGTTGCGGGCGCCACACAGGCCCCGCGTTCGAACGTTGGTGGTCGTGCGGACCGCGCGACCGGGTCGGGAGAGCTCCGCCAGGCCCGGGTCCTCGGGCTCTCCGTCGTGGACGACGAGAATCTCCATGTCCCCGGCGTAGTCCTGGGCGATGATCGTGGCCAGCGTCTCGCGCAGGAGCTCCGGCCGCCCGTGCGTCGGGATGACGACGCTCACGAGCGGGTCCGGGCCCCCCGGCCCTGCTGCATCCTGGTCGGTCACGTAGGGATCCTTCTGTCGAGTGCGTCCGGTGCCCCGGTCAGCGTGTCGTGCCGGGACGGTCGGCCGGCGTATCCGTAGGCGAGCAGGAGCGGGAAGGTCACTGTCGTCACGACCGCCCGCGCACGTCGCGGCATCTCCTGGGTCCACGTCTCGTCGCGGCGCAGCCGGACGGGGCCGGACCGGAAGCGCGAGGGGTTGCCTGAGAGGCCGTGGCTGGGGTGGAGCACGATGCTCCCGTCGTTCAGCGCGGGCAGCTGGTCGGCCGACACCGGACGTCCCAGCGCGGCCGTCGCCGCCACGAGGGACGAGATCGGGTCCGCCACGAAGTCCTCGTACCGAAGCTGGGCGCTCGGCGCTGTCGCACGGCGCGCCACGGCAGCCATCTCGAGCTGCAGGGCGCCCCACTGCGCTGCCGCCCGGTGGGCGGGGATCCGCCACATCTGCTCGGTGCCCGACACGTCGTGCGGGCGGGCCACCTCGCGCTGCCACGACCACGCCACCGCACGTGGGTCGCGTACGACGTTGAGCATGCGCAGGTCGACACCGGGCGCGCCGGCGATCGCCTGCCCCAGCGCGGGGCCCTTGGACGCGTCGACCACCACGCTGGCGCCGGTGACCTCCGCGACGGCGTGATAGATGAGGGAGTAGTCGGCGCGCAAGGACGCCAGGGCCGGGCTCGGCGGACGTCCGAGCAACAGTCCGGGCAGGTGCCGCTGACGCGCAGCCGCCCGGTGGGCGGCGGTGATCCGGTCCAGCACGTCCTGGGTCCAGCCGCCGAAGGCGACGTCGCCGACGCGGGTCCACACGGGACAGGTCGAGAACGTCGCCCCGCACCCGCACAGCTCGTCGTGGGGGGCCACCGACCGCGCGAGGTCGACCAGCTCGCCCACGTTGACCCATCCCGGCACCGCGCCCAGGACTCGCTCGATGAGGGTGGAGCCCGATCGACCGAAGCCGCCCAGGTAGATGACGCTGACGTTCCCCGTCACCATGACGTCACCGAGCGCCGGCGACGTGGATCGAGCGATGGCGCCTCGGCCTGGGGACTCGCAGCGAGACGACCTGGTCGAGCTCCTGCGACACCAGCGCCAGGGCTGCCTGCCGCGCGCTGTCGGCACCAGTCCTGCCCGGACCGCGCGGGCCCTGCGCGAGGCCGCCGTCGACATCGACCAGCAACGCCTCCAGAGAGGACACGACCCGCACCAGACCGACCTCGCCCACTACGGAGGCAAAGCGCTGCTGGTGACCGTCCACGTGCTCGCCGAGGCGGGGGTCGCGGGGGATGCACAGCGGCACGTGTCCGGCCTGCCGCGCGTCCATGATCGTGCCGGGACCGCCGTGGCACACCACGACCGCGGCCTGCCGCATGAGCTCGACCATCTGGTCGTGGGGAAGGAACGCATGGCCCTCGGCCACCCGCGGCGCCGGCGAGTAACCGTGCTGCACCACGAAACGTACGTCGTCGCGCAGCCCGGCAGCGATGTCCATCCACCGCACGAGCCGGTCAAAGGGGTGGTGGTCGGTGCCGGCGAGGGCGAGGACGACGGCGCTCACAGCAGCGGCCCGACGAGATGGGCGTCCGGGTAGAACTCGAGCTGGCTCTGCCACTGGACGAGCCTGCGGGTGGTGAACGGCCCGCACAGCCGACCGGTCATCGTCGGGGTGTCCACCCGGTCGTAGACCTCGATGAACACCGTCGGGATGCGCATGAGCCAGGCCAGCACGAAGAACGGGACCGCGACCCCGGCACCCGCGCTGATGACGACCGCGGGTCGTTCGCGCAGCAGCAGACGGCAGGCGAGGACGGTGTTGCGCACCAGGTTGGGGATGTTGCGCGTCGTCGGGTGGTGCGAGCGCTCGAGGCGCTCGCCCACGAGGCGGTCCAGCACGTCGGGGGTGGCGGGGCAGACCCACAGGCGTTCGCGGCCCCCCCACCAGGGGCTGAGCGCGAGCAGGTGCGCCAGGTGCCCTCCTTGGGAGCTCACCAGCAGCACAGGGCCTCCAGCAGTCTCGTCCACCATGAGCACAATCTGTGGCACGAGCTCGGCGGAGGCCCGTGCGTACGTAGGGAATCCTCCATATTGGGGGTAAGCGCGGCCGTGTCGCGCGGAGCGCTTCCGAGGTGACCGCGACCTATCTATCGTCGTGTCATGGAGATCGGACGACGTCAGCTGCTCGGGCTCGGTGCCGGCGTCGCGCTCGCACTCGCCGCGACGTCGTGCCGCGATACCGATCCGCACGACTCCGGACGCCTGGGCCCACCGGCAGACCCGTCCCCGGACATCATCACGGAGTCCACCCGCGCACGGGCGTTCCCCGGACAGCCCGCGCCGGGAGACCTCTACTACGGAGCGTCCGTGCCCTACCACCGGTCGCTGACCAGCTGGGAGGCGGAGCTGGGCACCACGCTGGCACTCAACCGCTCCTACTTCACGCCCGATGCCAACGAGACGGCCCAGCTGGTGGCGCGCTGCCGCGACGACCTCGCGCACGGCCGGCTCCCCCACGTGTCCATCAAGCCGGACACGACCTGGGCTGCCGTCGCCGCCGGTCAGCGGGACGAGTGGCTGGCCGCCATGCTCGGTCCCCTCGGCGAGACGGCGGCGCCGGTCCTGTTCACGCTGCACCACGAGCCCGAGAACGATGCTGGTGGCCTCGGCATGCAACCGGCCGACTTCGTCGCCATGCAGCGGCGGCTGCTGGACCTGGCCGCCAAGCTCGCGCCGTCCGTGGTCGTGGCTCCGGTGCTCCAGCACTGGACCTTCGACCCGTCGCGCCGGGACATCGACGCAGAGGCGTGGCTCGTGCCCGAGGCGCCCGTCGCCGGGCTGGACGTCTACAACCCCTGGTCACCCGTCAACGGCAAGGAGTGGCTCAGCTTCGGCAGCAAGATGGACGAGGTCATGGGCTGGCTGGGAGACCGGCCCATCGTGATCGGCGAGTACGGCTGCCGCGACGACCCGACCAATCCGGGCGTCGCAGCCCAGTGGTTGCGTGATGCCGCCGACTACGCCCGCGGGCACAACATCGTGTCGATGTCCTACTACAACTCCAGCACGGACGCGCCCGAGGGCTCGTGGGAGCTGACGGCCGAGATGGAGTCGGCCTTCGCCCAGGAGCTCACCTCCCCGTGGGTGGCCCGACCCACCTGAGGGCTCACTCCTCGGGAGCGATGTCGAGGAACACGTCGTCGATGACCCCGTGGAACTGGTCGTCGTGGTCACCGATGCCCGGACTGCCGATGCGGACCGCCAGGCCGCTGTCGACCGACCCGGTGTCCGCGGGCCGGCGGTGGACCGACCCGTCCACCTCGATGCTGATGCCCGCCTCGTCCCGACGGCACACGATGCGGTGCCACGCGTCGTCAGCGATCGACACGCTCGAGCGGACCTTCACCGGGTCGTCACCGCCCGACCGGATGATGCAGCTGGGCTGGCCCTCGTCGCCGTCGACCTGGAGCTTCCACTGCCCCCCGACGGACTCGAAGCGCCCGCTCTGGACGATGTTCGAGCCGACCGAGGTCTGGTCACTCGCCAACCGCACGCTCGCGCCGTAGGCGAAGGGCCGGTCCTCCGGCTGGAGCGCGGGGTCGGCCGGCACCTCCACCATCGCGCGGGGGCATCCCGACGCGGCCGTGCAGCGGCTCGGGAACGCGAGAGCCTGACCCCGACCGGCTGCGCCGGGGACCGGTTGCGCCGTGCCGTCGTTGGCGGTGACGACCCGTCCGGCGAACGGCCCTCCCTGGGCGTCGGCGTACTCCGGCGACCCGTCGAAGCCGACCTGCGGGTCGTCGAAGGACAGCCACAGCTCCGCGCCCCGCACGTCAGGTCCCCCTTCCGAAGAAGGTGCCCCGGACAGCTGCTCGTCGTCCTGGGTGTCCTTGTCCGGGGCGCCGCAGGCGCCCACCAGCGCCACCAGCACCGCGACCACAGAGCACACCGCCGCGGTGCGCCGCCGATCTGTCAGGCCCATAGCGATCCCCCCGGTGGGCGTGAGCCCTCCCCTCGGCTACCCCTATTTGGGGATGCCCGTCGACTCTGCAGGTCTCACCCGGAGGCGACACCTAGCGTCATCATCTCGGCCGCCCCAGCGAGCGGCCGGTGGGGAAGCTCGTGGAGGGGGCGAGGATGAAAGTCCTCTATATCGTAGGTGTGGGCAGGTCTGGTAGCACCCTGCTCGAACGGATGCTCGGCGCGCTGCCCGGCTGGCTCAACGCGGGCGAGCTCAACGCCGTCTTCTCCCGCGTGGTGCAGCAGGACCAACGCTGCGGCTGCGGGACCCCGTTCTCTGCCTGCGAGTTCTGGCAGGCAGTCGGCCAGCAGGCGTTCGGCGGCTGGACCGAGGTGAGCGCGCGGATGAGCGCCCTCCAGCCACGCGTCGTACGACAGAGGTTCGTCCCCCGCCTGGTCACCGGCGTCATGGACGGCACCGCCCGCCGCGAGCTCGACGAGTACCTCGAGTGCCACGAGATCCTCTACCGCGCCCTCGCCTCCGTGTCGGGTGCCGAGGTGGTGGTCGACGCGAGCAAGTCCACTGCGCAGCTCTTCGCGCTCCGCCGGATCGAGGCGCTCGACCTGCGGATCGTCAACCTGGTGCGGGACTCCCGTGGGGTTGCCAACTCCTGGAACAAGTCCGGGCTCCGCAAGCCCCAGTCGCGCGACGGTGACTCGATGGGCACCTACTCGCCGCACCGGCTGGCCGTGCTGTGGGCCGCACTCCAGATGGAGTCCGCGCTGCTGGGCGCCGCCGCCCCGCACCGCGCGCGCATGCGCTACGAGGACCTCGTCGAGCGGCCCAGGCCCACGCTGGAGCAGACCTTGCAGCGCGTCGGGCTGCCGGCGGGGCCGGGTGCGCTGGACCACGTGGGCGAGCACAGCGTCCACCTCGACGCGAGCCACGGGATCGCAGGCAGCCGCACCCGCTTCACCACCGGCCGGATCGAGCTTCGGCTCGACGACGCCTGGCGCACGAGCCTTCCGCCGGTCTCGAGGCGCGTCGTCACGGCCGTGACGCTCCCGCAGCTGATCGGCTACGGCTACGTCGGCCTGCGCAAGCGCCCGGCCCCGGTCGAGGAGCCGAGGACCAACGCATGGCAGTGACCGCCACGACGCCGTACCCGCGGGTCGCGGCGCCCACCAAGGAGCGCCGCCGGCTCGCACCCGGGTGGCCGCTGTCGGTGCTCTACCTCGGCTTCCCGCTCTGGTGGGCGCTCGGCCTGGCCCAGCTCATCTTCTTCGTCATGGCAGCGGCGATGGTCGTCATCCTGCGGCGACAGGGACCGTTGCGCGTCCCGCGCGGGTGGGGGATCTGGGTGCTCTTCCTGGTCTGGGTGGCGATGGGCATCTTCGTCACCTACGCCCACGCACCCGGCAGCGTCCCGGGCGGCGGCCTGGGTCGCCTGGCCGGCTTCATCGTGTGGGCGGCGTGGTACGTCGCGATCACCGTGGTGATGCTCTACGTCGTCAACACCGCGCACCAGCTCTCCACCCAGCGCATCGTGCGCCTGCTCGGCTGGATGTTCGTCGTCACGACCGGCTTCGGGGTCCTGGCGATGCTGGCGCCGACGCTCGAGTTCAAGTCACCGATCGAGATGGTCCTCCCCCACGGCCTGATGTCGAAGAACTTCGTCCGCACCCTCGTGCACCCCTCGCTCTCCTCCTCCAGCGACTTCCTCGGCTACGTCCAGCCCCGCCCCACGGCGCCGTTCCCCTACTCCAACGCGTGGGGCAACAACATTGCGCTCTACCTTCCCTTCTTCATCCTGGGCTGGCTGGGCAGCGACGGCGGGTGGCGGCGCAAGGTGGGGCCGCTGATCCTGGTGGCCGCCGTCTTCCCGATCACCTTCTCGCTCAACCGCGGACTGTGGATCTCGCTCGGGATGGCCGCGACGTACGCCGCCTTCCGCCTCGCCGTGAACGGCCGCGGCCGCGCCCTCCAGGTCCTGGTGGCGGCGCTGCTCGTCGGAGGAATCGCCTTCGCGGCCTCGCCGCTCTACGACACCCTCGCCCTGCGCGTCGCGACGCCGCACAGCAACGACCGGCGTGCCGGCACTGCCGAGACGGTCGTGTCCGTCGCCGCCGAGGGCTCCCCGGTCGTCGGCTTCGGCACCACCCGCACCATGCAGGGCAGCTTCAGCTCACTGGCCGGCGGGGAGACCGACCAGTGTCACCAGTGCGCGGCACCGCCACTGGGCACCCAGGGATTCATGTGGCGCCTCGTGCTGACCACCGGTTTCGGGGGGACCGTGCTGTGCCTGTGGTTCTTCGCCCTGCAGTTCCTCCGCCGAGCCAGGGGTCCGGCGCCGCTCGATGTCGCGTGCTGCGCGGTCCTGCTCATCACCGTGCTGTGCTTCTTCGTCTACGACTCACTCGGGTCGGCGATGTTCACATCGATGGTGGCGGTCGGGTTGATGGCGCGCGCCGAGGCCCCCGCACGCGAGGTGACGTCATGACCGCCGAGGTCGCGAGCGCCTCCGCGTCGTACGCCGCCGAGGTGACGCGGCTGCTCTGGCCCGAGCCGTGGGAGGCGCCGCGCGTCACTCGCGCCCGGCAACGCACGGCCCTTGGTCACGAGGCCTACCTCTTTCCCAGCGAGAGCAACCCGCGCCTGCTCGTGCCGGCCGACCTCCCTCAGTCCTCGGTGATGATCCGACGGCTCGGAGGATCCCGCTCCGGGCTGGTCGGCCCGGCCCGTCGGGTGCTGGAACGTTCGGTCCGCTCGCGCGCGTTCCCCCTCGTGGGGTGGCCACGGCTGAGCGTCCGGGGCGACGACCCCGACGCGGACTCGATCGAGCGGCACCTCAGCCGGAGCCTGGGATCCGAGGTCCGTGTCGGGATCCTCCTGGGCACCCGTCGGGTCAACCAGAAGCCCGTGCTGCAGGTCTTCCGGGCCGACGGCACCGTGCTGGGGTACGCCAAGATCGGGCACAACCCCTTGACGGCCGCGCTGGTGCGCCGCGAGGCCGTCGCGCTGGCCGCGGTGGCTGCGACCCACCCGCGCACCTTCCACGCGCCCCGCGTGCTCCACCACGACCAGTGGGCCGGGCTCGAGGTGCTCGTGATGTCCGCGCTGGCGAGCAGTGGCGCGCGGGTGGGCCCGGGCCTGCGGCTCGCCGCAGCCCGCGAGGTGACCGAGCTCGGCGGCCGCCAGAGGACCGCGCTCAGCACGAGTGAGTTCGCCACCCGCCTGAGGGCCCGGGCCTCCTTGCTGGTGGCGGTCCCCGAGGGACGTCGGCTCCTGGACGCCGTCCGCGTGCTCACCGAACGACACGGCGACGACGCCCTGGAGCTCGGCGGCTGGCACGGCGACTGGGGCCACTGGAACATGAACCTGTCGAGGGGCGTCCTGCAGGTCTGGGACTGGGAGCGCCACGAGCGCCACGTCCCGCTCGGCTTCGACGAGCTGCACTTCGCCGCCCAGGCGGTGCGGCCGGAGGGGCGCGACGCCCGGCACCAGGAGCGCGTGTTCCTCGACTCGGTCGACACGCTCCTGGCGGCGCTCGACGTGCCCGGCGGCCAGCGCAGCGTCACTCTCCTGCTCTACCTGGCGGAGATGACCGCGCGCTACCTCGAGGCGTTGGGCCACGGCGCCACACCCGTCCTGCAGCTGCGCATGCGCTGGGTCATCTCCCTGCTCGAGCAGCAGCTACACCACACGCGTCTCGGACCGAACGGAGCATCATGACGATCCGCAGGGCACTACCTCACCCGGTCAAGACCGCAGGGAGGGTCCTCTCCGTGGGGGTGGGCTCGGCCACCGCGTCGCACCGCCAGCTTCCCTCCTTCATCCTGGTCGGGGCGCAGCGCGCGGGGACGACCTCGTTGTTCCGCGCACTGACGTCGCACCCCCTGATCCAGTCCGCCAACTTCCACAAGGGCGTCAACTACTTCGACGT
>Ga0075367_10001429_pt1 | contig 10243 bp, 7 predicted proteins | sample EndMethybrTD3032_FD_71399 | JGI IMG/M metagenome (GOLD analysis project Ga0075367, IMG submission 71399) | Populus endosphere microbial communities from Tennessee, USA - Endosphere MetaG P. TD hybrid TD303-2 | ecosystem: Host-associated > Plants > Roots > Endosphere | place: USA: Tennessee...
GCGACGGGCGTGATGTAGTTCACCCAGGCGGCGACCTCGGCAGCCACGAGCGGGTCGTAGTAATAGTCGATGAGCTTCTCGACGTTGCTCTTCTGCTGTGAGCCGATCGGGATCATGAAGTTGTCGCTCCACAGCGTGCCGCCCGAGTCCGGCAGGGCGAACCCGAACTTGTCGCCGACCTCGGCGTTGATCGCGGTGATGTCGCCCGACCACACGATGGCTGCGAGGGTGTCCTCGTTCTTGAGGTCGTCGGCGTACGAGTTGCCCTTGATGTTGCGGATCTGGCCGTTGGAGACCTGCTCCGCGAACACATCGAGCGCGTTCTGGAATTCCGTGTCGCCCCAGCTGCTGCCCGAGATGTCGACACCCTGGCTGAGCATGATGAGCCCCATCGTGTCGCGCATCTCGCTCAGCACGCCCACTCGACCCTGCAGGTCGGGAGCCCAGAGGTCATCGATGCTCTGCAGCCCCTGCGGGAGCTTCTCCTTGTTCCACGCGATGCCGGCGAACCCCGACTGCCACGGCAGCGAGTTCGCCCGGCCCGGGTCGAAGTCCGGGTTCTGCAGGCTCGGGTTCAGATTGGCGACCGCGTTGGGCATGTTCGCCTGGTCGAACGCCTGCGTGTAGCCCGAGGCGATCCAGATCGAGGCCATCCAGTCGGTCAGGCACACGGCATCCGCCCCGATGTCCTGACCGAGCGCCAGCTGGTCGCGCACCTTCGCGAAGTACGTGTTGTTGTCGTCGATCGAGACGTCGTAGTTGACCGTGAGCCCGGTGTCTTTCATGAACGCCTCGAGCGTCGGGTGGTTGCCGTCGTCGTCCTCGTCGAGGTAGAACGACCAGTTCGCCCACGTGAGCGTCTTCTGCGACGCAGACAGGTCCTCCCCCGCACTTGCGGAGGCAGCGGGGCCGGATCCGCCGACGCGCCCTGAGCAGGCGGCCAGGAACGCGGCGAGCGACAGCGCGCCGGCACCGCCGATCAGCCCGCGGCGACTGATCTGGGCAGCGCGCGCCCGGGCGATGAGGGCGCGGACGGCGGGGTCTTCGGGCAGGGGTCCACGGGGCATGGAGCACTCCTCAAGAGATGCGGATACATCGCTCACGCGACGACGGGTGAACTGATCCTGCCAGATGAGCACCACGACCGACGACGGAATCCGCACATCGAAACAAAACTTTCACATGAATCGATGTCGCCGAGGGTCATAATCTGCGATTTCCGTCGTCTTCGGTTGTCCGAACGGACTCGCCGGTGTCAGGATGCTCAGCATGTCCCACCCCGGCGCCATCGACGGCCTCTCCAAGCTGATCATCGAACAGCTGCAGGAAGACGGTCGCCGTTCCTACGCGGAGATCGGCCGCGCGATCGGCCTGAGCGAAGCGGCGGTGCGCCAGCGCGTCCAGCGGCTGACCGAGAGTGGCGCGATGCAGGTCGTGGCGGTGACCGATCCGATGCAGCTCGGCTTCCATCGCCAGGCGATGATCGGCCTGCGGGTCTCGGGCGATACGCGCCTGGTCGCCGCGGAGTTGGAGAAGATCTCGGCCGTGGATTATCTGGTGCTCACCGCCGGCAGCTTCGACATCCTCGCCGAAGTCGTGTGCGAATCCGACGACGACCTCGTCGAACTGCTCAACAGCAGGATCCGATCTCTGCCGGGCGTCATCTCCTCCGAGACGTTCGTCTACCTCGGGCTGCGCAAGCAGTCCTACGACTGGGGCACGCGCTGACCGCGTGCCCCCACCGTCGGGCTACTTCTTCTTGTCTGACGCGCGCCGCTGCGCGCGGTTCTGCGGCGCGGCCGGCGGTGCGGCGACGTCCGTCTTCTGCCCGAACGCCCCGCGCGGAGCCTCGGCCACCGGCGCGGCGGCCGGAGCAGCGGATGCCGCGGCCTGACGCAGCCGACTGGTCGCCGCTTGCTGCACCTGACCGCGGTCGTTGCGGACCTCGACCTCGCCGGCATCATTCGCGGCGGAGTACTGGAGCCGCTGGCCCTCGACCGGTGTCGCACCCAGGCCCTTGGCCTCGACCTCGGCGACGGCTTCGCTCTCGCCTTCCGGACGACGGACCTCGACCTCGAGGTTGTAGAGGTAGCCGACCGACTCCTCCTTGATCTGGCCCATCATCGCCTGGAACATCTGGTAGCCCTCGCGCTGGTACTCGATCAGCGGGTCGCGCTGGGCCATCGCGCGCAGGCCGATGCCGTCCTTGAGGTAGTCCATCTCGTACAGGTGATCGCGCCAGCGACGGTCGAGGACCTGCAGCACGACGCGGCGCTCGAGTTCGCGGGTCGCCGCGGCGCCGAGCGTCTCCTCGCGCCTGCCGTAGGCGATGAGGGCGTCGGAGAGGATCTCGCGCTTGAGGCCCTCGGGCGTGATGCGTCCCTTGGTGCCGGCCTCGGCGACGACCTCGTCGATCGTGACACCGACCGGGTAGAGCGTCTTCAGCTCGGTCCAGAGGGCATCGAAGTCCCAGCTCTCGGTGTGACCCGAGCCGGTGTGATCGTCGATGACGGCGTTGATCGCGTCCTCGATGAAGTGCTGCACGCGATCGGCGATGTCATCGCCCTGGAGCATGTGGCGGCGATCGGAGTAGATCGCCTCGCGCTGGCGGTTGAGGACATCGTCGTACTTGAGGACGTTCTTGCGGATCTCGGCGTTGCGCCCCTCGACCTGCGACTGCGCGCTCTTGATCGCGCGGCTGACCATGGTCGATTCGATCGCGACGTCGTCGGGGAAGTTCGTCCGCGCCAGGATCGCCTCGGCGGCACCCGACTGGAACAGCCGCATGAGGTCGTCGGTCAGCGACAGGTAGAAGCGACTCTCACCGGGGTCGCCCTGACGGCCGGAGCGACCGCGCAGCTGGTTGTCGATGCGGCGCGACTCGTGCCGCTCGGTGCCCAGCACGTAGAGGCCCCCGGCCTCGACGACCTTGGTGGCCTCGACGGCGACGGTGTCGCGGGTGCCCTGGTACACGGCATCCCACTCGGCTTCGTACTCGTCCGGCGTCTCGACCGGATCGAGCCCCTTGGCCTTCATCTCCTGCACGGCGAGGAACTCGGCGTTGCCGCCGAGCATGATGTCGGTGCCGCGTCCGGCCATGTTCGTCGCGACCGTGACGGCACCGAAACGGCCCGCACGGGCCACGATCTCGGCTTCGCGCGCGTGATTCTTCGCGTTGAGGACCTCGTGCTTGATGCCCTTCTTCGCGAGCAGTCGAGAGAGGTACTCGCTCTTCTCGACGCTCACGGTGCCCACCAGGACCGGCTGACCGCTCGCGTGGCGCTTGGCGATGTCCTCGACGACCTGGTCGAACTTCGCCTGCTCGTTCTTGTAGACCAGGTCGGACTGGTCCTTGCGGATCATCGGCTTGTTCGTCGGGATCGGCACGACGCCGAGCTGATAGGTCGACATGAACTCCGCCGCCTCGGTCTCTGCCGTTCCGGTCATGCCGGAGAGCTTGTCGTACAGGCGGAAGTAGTTCTGCAGTGTCACGGTGGCGAGGGTCTGGTTCTCGGCCTTGACCGGAACGGCCTCCTTGGCTTCGATCGCCTGATGGATGCCCTCGTTGTAGCGGCGCCCGACCAGGATGCGACCGGTGTGCTCGTCCACGATCATGACCTCGTCGTTCATCACGACGTAGTCGGCGTCGCGCTTGAACAGCGCGAGCGCCTTGATCGAGTTGTTCAAGAACGAGATGAGCGGGGTGTTGGCCGACTCGTACAGATTGTCGATGCCGAGGTAGTCCTCGACCTTCTCGATGCCGGGTTCGAGCACGCCGATCGTGCGCTTCTTCTCGTCGACCTCGTAGTCGATGCCCGCCTCGAGGGTCTTGGCGATCTTCGCGAACTCCACGAACCAGCGGTTCGCCTCGCCCGAGGACGGTCCGGAGATGATGAGCGGCGTGCGCGCCTCGTCGATCAGGATCGAGTCGACCTCGTCGACGATCGCATAGAAGTGACCGCGCTGGACGAGATCCTCCTTGCGCCAGGCCATGTTGTCGCGCAGGTAGTCGAACCCGAACTCGTTGTTCGTCCCGTACGTGATGTCGGCTTCGTACTGCTGGCGACGGATGTCGGGGGTCTGGCCCGCGACGATCGTGCCGGTCGTCATGCCGAGCGCCCGGTAGATGCGGCCCATGAGCTCGGACTGGTACGACGCGAGGTAGTCGTTGACCGTGATGACGTGCACGCCCTTGCCGGCGATCGCGTTGAGGTAGGCGGCGAAGGTCGCGGTCAGGGTCTTGCCCTCGCCGGTCTTCATCTCGGCGATGTTGCCGAGGTGGAGGGCGGCGCCGCCCATGATCTGGACGTCGTAGGGGCGCTGCCCGAGCGTGCGCTTCGCGGCCTCGCGGACGGCTGCGAACGCCTCCGGCATGAGCTGGTCGAGGGTCTCGCCGGCCTCGTGGCGGGCGCGCAGCTCGGCGGTCTCGCCGCGCAGCTCTTCATCGGTGAGGTGCGTGTAGTCCTCTTCGAGGGCGTTGACCGCCTTCACGACCTGCTGGAGGCGCCTGAGGATTCGTCCCTCTCCGGCGCGAAGCAGTTTCTCGAGAGCGTTGGCCACGAAGCATCTCCATCTGTCAGGTGCAGCGCCATCCGGCGCCGATGCCGCCCGGCGCCGAGCGCACAGGCATACACGGCCATGTTATCCGCCTGTGACCTTGGAGTGCGCTGGATGATGCGCCGCCGGAGTCGCCCACGACACGCGGGTGGCGGCATCCCCGACCCCACGGCCGACGTGCCTAGACTCGGCAACTGCATACCGGGTATGCATTCGATCGACGGGAGACCGACATGACGGTGCGACAGAGCCTGCTGGCGATCCTCGACCAGGGGCCCTGCTACGGCTACCAGCTGCGCGCCGAGTTCGACCGCCGCACCGGATCGACCTGGCCGCTCAACGTCGGCCAGATCTACAACACCCTGGATCGCCTCGAGCGCGACGGACTCGTCTCGAAGGGCGCGACGGACGAGCAGGGGCACGTCTACTACGAGATCACGGATGCCGGTTCCCTCGCGGTCTCGGACTGGCTCACGGCCCCCGTCCCGCGCGGACAGGGCACCCGGGACGAGCTCGCGATCAAACTCGCCGTGGCGGCGACCCTCCCCGGTGTGGACGTGGCCGGCGTGATCCGCGCGCAGCGCGCCGAATCGCAGGCGAATCTCGACGCTCTCCGGCGCGCGCCGCGGCCGATCGCCGAGACCGAGGCCCAGGCGTTGGCGCGCGCCGTGGTCGCGGACGCGATGATCGCGCACGCGGAGGCAGAACTTCGCTGGCTGGATCGCACCGAGCGGCGGCTGGAGTCGCAGCCGGGGCAGGCGATGGGCCTCGCGACCGACCGGCCGAAGCGCGGACGCCCGGCCAAGGCGCCCGCGGCCTGAGCGCGGCATCCTGCGTCCTCACACGCGCGCGCACTAACCTGAAGCGTGACTTCTGCTGATGCCCCCGTCGAGGCCGAGGCTCCCGCCGAGCCCCCCGCGATGACGTTCTCCGACCTCGGATTGGGCGACGCGGTGCTCAAGGCGCTGAGCGACGTCGGGTACGAGACCCCTTCGGCGATCCAGGCGGCGACGATCCCGTCGCTGCTTGCGGGGCGCGACGTCGTCGGACTGGCCCAGACCGGAACCGGCAAGACTGCGGCGTTCGCGCTGCCGATCCTCGATCGCCTCGACGTGTCGCAGAAGACCCCGCAGGCCCTCGTGCTGGCCCCCACGCGCGAGCTCGCGCTGCAGGTGTGCGAGGCCTTCGAGAAGTACGCAGCCCATGTGAAGGGTGTGCACGTGCTGCCCGTCTACGGCGGACAGGGCTACGGCGTGCAGCTGTCGGCCCTGCGACGCGGCGTGCACGTCATCGTCGGAACCCCCGGACGCATCATGGACCACCTCGACAAGGGCACGCTCGACCTGTCGGAGCTGAAGTACCTCGTGCTCGACGAGGCCGACGAGATGCTGAAGATGGGATTCGCCGAAGACGTCGAGACGATCCTCGCCGACACCCCCGCCACCAAACAGGTCGCCCTCTTCTCGGCGACCATGCCGGCCGCGATCCGCCGGATGTCGCAGCAGTACCTGCACGACCCGGAAGAGATCACGGTCAAGACGAAGACCACGACCTCGGCCACGACGACCCAGCGCTACCTGATCGTGTCCTACCAGCAGAAGATCGACGCCCTCACGCGCATCCTGGAGACCGAGAACTTCGAGGGCATGATCGTCTTCGCCCGGACCAAGAGCGCGACCGAGGAGATCGCGGAGAAGCTGCGGGCGCGAGGCTACTCCGCCGCCGCGATCAACGGCGACGTCGCCCAGCCCGTGCGCGAGAAGACCGTAGGCCAGCTCAAGTCGGGCAAGCTCGACATCCTCGTCGCGACCGATGTCGCCGCGCGCGGCCTCGACGTCGAGCGCATCTCGCACGTCGTGAACTTCGACATCTCGACCGACACCGAGTCCTACGTGCACCGGATCGGCCGCACGGGACGCGCGGGTCGCTCGGGTGAGGCGATCAGCTTCGTGACCCCACGGGAGCGCGGGCTCGTGACCGCGATCGAACGCGCCACGCGTCAGCCGCTGACACAGATGCAGCTGCCGACCGCCGACGATGTCAACGTCACCCGCCTCGCCCGCTTCGATGACCGCATCACGGCGGCGCTCGCCCAGACCGAGCGGATCGACGGCTTCCGCGACGTGATCGCCCACTACGTGCGCAACCACGACGTGCCCGAGGTCGACGTCGCCGCCGCGCTCGCAGTCGTCGCGCAGGGCGAATCCCCACTCCTGCTCGAACCCGAACCGGAGCAGCAGCGCCGCGGCTTCGAGGACCGCGCCGACCGCGGCGATCGCCCGGGTCGCTTCGACCGCGACGAGCGGCCCGAACGCCGGCAGCGCCCGGGCAACAGCCGCATGGCGACGTACCGGATCGCCGTCGGCAAGCGCCATCGCGTCGAGCCGCGCCAGATCGTCGGAGCCCTGGCGAACGAGGGAGGCCTCAGCCGCGGCGATTTCGGCGCGATCCAGATCCGCCCGGACTTCTCTCTCGTCGAGCTGCCCGCCGACATGCCCGCCTCGACGCTCGACCGCCTCTCCGAGACCCGCATCTCGGGCAAGCTCATCGAGATCCGCCTCGACACCGGCGGCCCCGGCCGGCGCGCTGGCGGCGACGACCGTCCGCCGCGCAAGCCGCGGCATAAGGACTGACGTCTTCCCTGCGTCGCCGTTTCTCCGCTGCACGCGAACCCCGGCGTCCCCTCAGGCGGGCGAACCTAGGATCGACCTATGGCTGGATTGTGGGGCAAACGCAAACGCGAGGAGCAAGCGGCGCTCGATGCGCAGGATGCCGAGCTCGCCCGGCGCGCCAGGAGCGCGCTCGTGGCGGTGGACGAGCGCATCCGGACGACGACCGACGAGCTCGTCTTCGCCGAGGCAGAGCTGGGTGAAGGAGCGACGAGGGATCTGCGGGAGGCGCTGACCGCCGTCCGCACGCACCTCGGCGAGGCATTCCACCTCAACCAGCTCAACCACGACGAGATCCCCGACACCCCGGATGAGCTGCGCACCCGCAACGCGCGGATCGCGCAGCTGTGCGAGTGGGCCGACGAACTTCTCGATGACCGGACGACCGCGCTCGCGAAAGACATCGAGCGCGTGCGTCGCGCCCCCGAGATCCTCGCGCAGGTGCGGGCCGACACCGCGTCGCTCAGCGAGCGGCTCCCCCACGCCCGCGCCACGCTCGAGCGCCTCGCCCAGCGTTACAGCGAGTCGGCGCTGCGTCAGGTCGCCGAGGGCGCGGACGAGGCCGAGCAGCTGCTGACCTTCGCCGCGCACAGCGCCGACGTGTCGGCACGCCGCCGCGAGGACGGGCGCCGCGAAGAGGCCAACCTCGCGCTCGAGACCGCGACCGAGGCGGTGCGTCGTGCAGCGGCGATCATCGACGGCGTCGAGGACTTCGAGATCGAGGCCCTGCGTGCGGAGTCGACCCTGGCCGACGTCATCGCGGACTCCCGCGGAGACCTCGTCGCGGCGCGTCAGGCGCCGCAGGTTCCCGCGGTCACCGCCGCGGTCACCGCGCTCGAGGCGGCGCTCGCGGCCCTGCCGCCCTCGCGCGTCAAGGCCGATCCGTTCGCCGAGCTGTCCCGGCTGCGGGAGGCCAACACGGGGCTGGATGCCGCGATCGCGGTGGCCCGAGAACGCGCGGCCCGACCGATCCCCTCGGTCGCCCACGTGCGGCATGCCCTGGATGACGCGGACCGCCAGATCGCGGTGGCGCGCAGCGTGATCGCCGGGCACCGGGGCTGGATCGGCGCCGATGCACGCACGCGCCTCGCCGAAGCCGAGCGCACCCGCAACGATGCCGAGCCGCTCGCGACCGACGAGGACAGCCGCGAGGAGGGGATGGCCCTCGCGCGGCGGTCCGGCGCGCTGGCGAGCGAGGCGCTGCAGCTCGCGCAGCGGGACATCGACTCCTCCCGGCCGCAGGATCCGGGCTGGGGCGGTCAGGGCGGCGGACGCCGCGGCGGCATGAGCGACGGGATGGGCGGCATCCTCGGTGGCCTCGTGATCGGCAGCCTGCTCGGCGACATGTTCGACGGCTGATCCCTGCCGCACGAAGACAACAGCCGCGCGAATGACGAACGGGATGCCTCCAGAGAGGCATCCCGTTCGTAGGAAGACTGCTGCTACGCGACGGCCACCGGAGCCGATTGCGTGGTCAGTGAGATGACGCCGTAGTCCCACCCCTTGCGGCGGTACACGACGCTGGGGTGATCGGTGCGGGCATCGATGAAGAGGAAGAAGTCGTGGCCGACCAGTTCCATCCGGTCGACAGCCTCTTCGACTGCCATCCACTCGGGCTCGAACTCCTTCGTGCGGATGACGACCGGTGTGTAGTCCGCCTCGTCCTCATTGCCGGTGATGATCGGGATCTCGCCGGTCGCGACAGCGCGCATGACGTCGATCGAGGCGGGCTGCAGGTCGATGCCGGACAGCTCTCCGCTCTCCTTCTCGAACTTCGCACCCCGCGGGTGGTTGCGGGCGTCCACGCGCTTGTCCTTCGCGCGCCGGAGCTGCTCGCACAGCTTGTCGACCGCCATGTCGAGGGCGGCGAACTTGTCGGCATCCGTCGCCTCAGCGCGGACGATGGGGCCTTTGCCGGTCAGCGTGAGCTCGACCGTGTCGTCTTCCATGCGGCCATTGTGATAGGCCCGGTGCGTCACCTTCACGTCCACGCGCTGAGCGCGTGGCGCAAGGTGCTCTATCCGGGCGGCCTTGTCTTCGACGACCGAGCGGAAGCGATCGGTGATACCCACTCCCACGCCGACGATGCTGGTTTCCATCCCTGACCTCCTTGTTCCGGTCCACCCGGCCAAGGGCGGACCCTGAGTCGCCTTGTGCTCTCCACGCTAGTCCGGCGGGCACCCTCTGTCACGTGATAGTCCCGTAATAAACCCCGATGAGTCATTCGTGATTCACTTCGGTGCGCGACGCGGAGTCGCCGCGATCGTCGCCGCGCCGATCACCTCGGCACCGCCGGCTCGAAGGGCCCGGACCGCCTCCTCGAGCGTGGCGCCGGTCGTCACGACGTCGTCGATCACGAGGACCCGCACACCCGTGGCGCCGCGTGCGCGCAGCGAGCCGGCGACGTTGCGGCGGCGCGCGTCACGGTCAAGACCCCGCTGGTCGCTCGTCGCGCGAGTCGTGACGAGCAGGCGCGCGGTATGCATGCCCGCGCGAGCCGCGACGAGTTCGACCACGCGGTACCCGCGGCGCCGGTAGGCCGCGCGCGAGGTCGGAATCGGCACGAGGACGACGCGCGCGTCTCCGCGCTCGTCGGCGGATGCCGCAGCCACGGCCGCGTCGACGGCGGCGCGCAGCGCGGGGGCGAGCTCGCGCGCGAGTGCGGTGCGACCGTCCGCCTTCAGCGCCCGCACGACCCGCGCGGGGACTCCCTCGAAGGCGAGGCCGCTCCAGACCGTCGGGTCGCGACCGCTGCGGGAGGTCGTCGGTCGCAGCTGCCCGCGGCAGTTCTCGCAGAGAGCCACGTCCGGCTCATCGCACCCCGCGCACGTGACCGGCAGCACGAGCGCGAGCGCTTCGGCGAGCGCGCCGCGCAGCGCGGGGCCGATCCATCCCGCACTGTCCACACGACCACCGTCGACCCCGCGGGATGCGGAAGGGCACGCGCCTGGGCACTCCGTGCACACTTCGCATCGGCGGCCGCCTGGGGAGGAGCTACTGGGGCGAGCCCTGCTGCG
>Ga0075367_10001430_pt1 | contig 10243 bp, 9 predicted proteins | sample EndMethybrTD3032_FD_71399 | JGI IMG/M metagenome (GOLD analysis project Ga0075367, IMG submission 71399) | Populus endosphere microbial communities from Tennessee, USA - Endosphere MetaG P. TD hybrid TD303-2 | ecosystem: Host-associated > Plants > Roots > Endosphere | place: USA: Tennessee...
CGGGATGGCCATTGCGACAGTGGAGAAGAACGGTGAGCACAGCAGCGCCGCGCCCATCTCCTCGAACACGACGGCCAGCTCGCGGATCCCTGCGCCTGCGCCGCCGTACTGCTCGGGGACCGCGATGCCGTGCAGTCCGAGCTGCTCGGCCATCTGGCGCCATACGACCTCGTCATAGCCCCGCTCGGTGGCCATCAATTCGCGTACCCGGTTGCTGGGTGACGTGGCTTTCAGGAACTCCCGCACGGCCCCTCGAAGGTCGTCGGCCTCACTTGCCGCCACGCGCAACCTCCTGCCGGTCCGACCCCGGGATGGGCATTCCCGGTCGAGGATAGTATCTTTTCTTAAAACGGAGAATATTCATTCTCGCATGAAGGAGGAGCGCCGTGACGACGAGACTCGACTATGGGATCTTCGACTGCGACACGCACTGCTACGAGACGCGAGATGCGTTTACCCGCTACCTTCCCAAGGAATTTCACGATCGGGCCATTGCGCCGGTCCGCGGCGTTGACGGCAAGGAGGTGATCCTTGCCGGGCACCGCGTCGCCACCTTCAACAGCGAAGCGGGTCTGGGGTTCGACCTCGCGTACCGGCCGGGGTCGCTGAAGGAGATGCTCAAGCAGATGGGCTCGGGTAATCCAGACGAGACGTATGAGCCCCAACCGATGCAGCCGGAGTGGTTGGAGCGCGATCCGCGGCTGAAAGTCATGGCCGAGCAGAATGTCGATCGTGCGGTCATCTTCCCGGCGGGCATGGCCCTGGCAGCTGAGCATTACGTCGATGACACCGAAGCGCTGTACGCGAACCTGCGCTCCTTCAACCGCTGGTTCGACGACACCTGGGGTTTCAACTACCAGGACAAGATCTATGCCACCGCACTGCTGTCGTTGCGCGACCTCGAATCCTCGATCGCCGAAACCGAAGCGATCATCGAGCAGGGTGCCCGCCTCGTGCTGCTGCCGACCGGACCCGCTTACGGCCGCTCTCCTGGCGACCCTTACTTCGATCCGGTCTACGCGCGACTGCAGGAAGCCGGCTGCACGCTGGTGTTCCACATCCAGCCGTACTGGTACTTCGACGCCATCTCGCCGGCCTGGGGCCACGAAGCCGACCCTGCCGCCTGGCATATGTCCGCGTGGCAGTGGATGAACATCTACGGTCAGCGGCCGATCGAGGACACGTTGTCGGCGCTGATCTTCGACAACTTGTTCGGCCGTTTCCCCGGCCTGAAGGTGCTGGTTGCCGAGCACGGCGCCGAATGGGTGCCGCAGTTCGTCATTCATATGGACAAGAGCCGCGGAATGGGGCGGAACGGGCCGTGGATCGGAGGCAAGCTGACGGAGCGTCCGTCGGAGATCTTCCGTCGGCACGTCGGTGTGGTTCCGTACCCGGAAGACGACATCCCGACGATCGTGGACCGCCTGGGCTACGACGAATGTCTGCTGATGGGTTCTGACTATCCGCACGCGGAGGGGTTGGCCGAGCCCGCTGACTTCGTCAAGCTGCTCGACCCGCTCGACGACGCCGCCAAGAAACGCATCATGGCCGACAACGCGGATCAGTTGATCGGGCGGAGCTAGATCTCGATGGGCGGTGCGGACGAGGAGGACGTTGACCTCGATCTGTTGCGCGGAGCGGCGCGCGATTTCTTGACCGGTCGTGTCGCGCAGGACTCGCTGAAAGAGCTTGCGGCCATGGATTGGACGGGGCTGCTCGTCGACGAGAAACTCGGCGGCAGCGGATGGCGGCCTGTGGAGTCGACGATCATCGCCGAGGAACTCGGCCGCGTGCAGAACTCGTCTGCGTGGTTCGGAAGTGTGCTGGCTGCGGCGGCATTGGCTTCGGCCCCCGGCGACGTGCGTGACCGATGGTTGCCCGCCATGCTTGATGGGACCGCAAGTGCAGGCTGTGCGCTATCCGGTGACACCGTCCGGATCGCAGGAGTCGATTCACTCGATATCTTGGTGACGCTGGGGCGCAACGGAATCCATCTGTTCGAGGTGTCTGACGCGATGCCGAGAAGCCGTGATGACGAACTGTTGGACGTCTGCCGTTCTGCATGGCGCATCGACGTCTCCCGGGCAGAAAGCATGCTGATCGGCGCGCCCGAACGAGCGGACCTGCTGCTCGCGGCCGCCAGGGTGCTGCTCAGTGCCGATTCGCTCGGTTCTTTGTCGGCCACCTTCGAGCGGCTGGTCTCCTACCTCAAGGAGCGCATAGCGTTCGGTGTGCCGATCGCCAGTTTCCAAGCGGTGCAACACCGACTGGTGGATCTGTTGGTGTTTGAGGCCAAGGCGCGTGCCGTCGTCACGAAGGCCGCCCGCGCGCTGGCGTCCGAGGACATCTCGGACGATGCGATCGGGTTGTCCGCCGCGGCCCATGCCTTCGTCACCGCAAAGGCCACCGCAGCTGTGGACGAGTGCATGCAACTCTCGGGTGGCATCGGATTCACCTGGGAATACCCCCTGCACCACGAATTGCGACGGGTGTTCACGAACGCCTATCTGCTCGGGACGGCGCGCGCGAGTCGCGCGCTGCTAGCGGATAAGGCCGGTTGGTGAGCCCCATGGGCATCAGGCCCAGCGACGCGCAGTTGGCCGACTTCAGGGACCGTGTCAGGGCGCACATCGCCGAACACGCACCGGCGCTCGAGGCGCGGGAAGGGCGCCGGGCTCCAGAGAACGCCGAGCAGGAAGCGCAATTGCGCAGATGGTTTGCCACGCTGTTCGACGCGGGTCTCATCGGTGCCGACTGGCCCGTCGAGCACGGTGGACGCATTGACCACCATCCGTTGCACGACCGCATCCTCAGCGAGGAAATACTGCGTGCGCGTGCTCCGCGTCCTGTCGACCAGGTCAATCTCGCAGCCCATGTGCTGCTGCACTTCGGGTCGGACGAACAGAAGGCCACGCTGCTGCCGCCGATCCGACGCAGCGAGCACGTGTGGTGCCAGTTGCTCAGTGAGCCCGATGCCGGCAGCGATATCGCCAACGTCCGCACGAAGGGAGTGCAGCAGAACGACGGAACGTGGGTCATCGACGGCCAGAAGACGTGGATCACCGACGGGCACTGGGCCGATATGGGTCTGGCCCTCGTCCGCACCGATCCGTCGTCGTCACGCCACCATGGTCTGTCGGCCTTTGTCGTCCCGTTGTCGGCGACCGGTGTCGAGGTCCGTCCGATCCGGACGATCAACGAGGCGATTGAGGTGAACGAAGTCTTTCTCGACGGCGTCACGTTGTCCGCGGACAGCCTGATCGGTGAACCAGGCCAGGGTTGGTCGATCATCATGGCGGGCTTGGACTTCGAACGCTTCGGCATCGGCGGCAATGTGATCCTGCTCGAATTATTGATCGACGATCTGGTGACGGTGGTGCGCCACGCCACGCTCGATGGCAGGCCGGCGTTCGAGCACGAGGACATCCGGCAGAAGGTGACCGAGTTGGCCGTCGACGTCGAGGTGGCGAAGGCGTTCATCGACGATCACGTCGAACGCCTGGTCGCAGGAGCGGAACAACCCGGAGACGGCTCGATTGCCAAGCTGAGCTTCGCTGAGACCTATCACCGGGTTTCGGCGTACGGCGCTGAGCTCGCACCGATGGTGTGCACCGTGGGCGCCGATTCGAGTGTCGAGCTGTCCAAACAGCGTCTGCGAGAATGCTGGTTGTGGTCGCGTGCATATACGGTGTCCGGCGGAAGCAATGAAATGATGCGCAACATCCTGGCAAAACGGCGGCTGCTGCTGCCGTCGCGCTGATGTCCGGAACGTACTGGAGTCTGGTCGAAGAAGCGGCCGCAAAGCATCCCGAACGCGTCGTCCTCGTCGATGACTTCGGTCGTAGCCTCACGAATTCGCAACTGCGCGACGCGGCCGCGAGTACCGCAGCCGCTTTGGCGGAACGCGGCGTCGTCGACGGCTCCGTGGTGTCCTGGCAGCTGCCGACCACCTTGGAGACGATGGTCGTCATGGTGGCATTGACGCGCCTCGGTGCCGTGCAGAATCCGATTCTTCCGATCTGGCGGGAGAGCGAAGTCCGTTTTGTGACAGCGCAACTCGGTACCGAGATGATCGTCGTCCCCGGTGTGTGGCGCGGTTTCGATCACGTCGCTCTCGCCGACGAGCTCGCACGAGATCAGCCGATGACGATCGTGGTCGTCGATCATGAGTCCCCGATCACCGACGGTCTCCGGCTTCCCGCAGGTGATCCCGCAGAGTTACCAGCGCCTCCGGTAGAGGCGACGTTGCCGCGGTGGGTCTACTACTCGTCGGGGACGACCGCTGCGCCGAAGGGCATCCGGCACTGCGATCGTTCGGTTATCGCCGGATCGGCAGGCGTTGTGGGGATGTTCGGCGCCTCCAGCAGCGATGTCAATCCGATCGCCTTCCCGGTGTCGCACATCGGCGGTGCGGCGATGTTGGCTGCGAGCCTGCTCACCGGTATGCGGCTGGTGCTGTTCGACGCATTCGATCCGGTGCTGACCCCGAAGGCCATCGCCGGACACCGGCCAACGATGCTCGGCTCGGCTACCCCGTTCTTTGTCGCCTTCATGGCAGCACAGCGGGAGCACGGTGCCGAGCCGCTTTTTCCGGATCTCCGGGGTTGCGTCGGGGGTGGGGCACCGATCACCGCGGAACTGGGACGGCAAGTCCGCGAGACGCTTTCGGTGGCCGGGGTGGCGAACGCATGGGGACTAACCGAATTTCCGGTCGTCACATCGCCACCTCCGGACGGGGAGCCGGACGTGCTCGATCACACTGTCGGCCGGCCTGTGGCAGGCGTGAGGGTTCGCGTAGTCGATGACTACGAGCATGAGGCCGCACCTGGCGAAGAGGGCGAGCTACGGCTCAAGGGGCCGCAGTGCTTCCTCGGCTACGTCGACGCGTCGCTGAATGCCGACGCGTTCGATGCTGACGGCTGGTTCCGCAGCGGCGATCGTGGGCGTATCGATGCGGAGGGAAACGTGGTGGTGACGGGCCGGATCAAGGACGCCATCATTCGCAATGCGGAGAACATCTCGGCGCTGGAGATCGAGGGAGTGCTGGCGACGCATCCCGCGGTTGCCGACGTTGCTGTCATCGGAGTGCCGGATTCTCGTACGGGAGAAAGGGTTTGTGCGGTCGTGGTTTCGCATCCGGGAACCGAAGTCACTCTGACGTCGCTCGCGGATCACTGCCACGCGCAGGGATTGAGCAGGCATAAATCACCTGAACGGATCGAGATTGTGAATGCATTGCCACGCAATCTCACCGGCAAGGTTCTCAAAAACGAACTGCGGTCTAGGTTTGGCTGATCCGGCCGATCTCGCGAAGTAGCGGTTGCGCCGCCCTCTTGACCTCACGAATCGTCATGTGCCGCAGCGGATGTACTGCCAGTATCACCTCGACGTGGCCGGCGGCGTCCAGCACCGGTGCTGAGATCGTCGCCACCGGATGTGCCCCGCTGGTGTGCTCATCGGGGAGCACATTCGCAGACGTGAACTCGACACGTAGCTGATCGATCACCGATCGCAGGTTGTGAGGAACGGCGTCGCCGGTCAGCGTGCCTATCGCGTGTGCCGCCTGCGCGAGCGCGGGAGTCATCCAGTCCACGTCGTAGCCGCGTTCGCGCGTATGGGCGAGGACTCCGTGGAGTCGCTCGCCGAGCGACGGATCTCCGGCCGCGCCCCTTTGGACCCACGCCTTCTGCTCGGCCGGGGTGTCCCATGCCGCGAACGCGATGCCGAATGGTGGCGCATAGGGGATTCGTTCGTTGGGAATGACCGCATTCGAGGAGTTATCGGGATGCTCGAAGGCCGTGATCACGAGCTGATCGCCGCCGCGCTCCAGTACGGAGGCGGGCATGCCGGTCGATTCCGCAAGTCGGCAGACGGCATCGCGGGCGGCGACAGCCAATGGGCGAGCGGCATCGAGGCGCGCCGTCATCAGAGTCAACGCGGGACCGGGGGAGAAGACCTTGGTCGTTGGATCTCGAGTGACCCAACCGCGGTCCGTGAGCGTCTTGAGGATCGCGTGCGCGGTCGCTTGCGACAGGTCGAGCTCGCGCACCACATCGGAGAATCGCATCGGGTGATCGCCCGGCTGGCTCAGCAACTCGACGACGTCGAGCACACGTTCTGTCGGCGCCGAATTCGCTCCACGCAACCTTGACTCCTCCTCGGCCGCATCTTACGGTCTCTTCAGTAATTAGAGAACTATCTCTCGAATAATAGAGATATGCAGATGAGGATGTGAAGCCTTGCGGGCAGTTGTGTTGCGAGGGGGTGAGTTGTCGGTCCGCGAGACCGCCGATCCCGTTCCCGGCCAGGGTGATTTGTTGCTGAAGACGCTCAGTACGGCGATCTGTGCCTCGGATGTCCACTTCATGGACCATCCAGAACTCGCGATTGAGGATCCGACCGGGCGATCGCTCTACGACGAAGACCGCGACATCGTCATGGGGCACGAGTTCGTAGGTGAGGTCGTCGGCCACGGACCGGGGTGCAGCGATGCGTTCCCTATCGGCTCGCGCGTCACGTCCATGCCGATCCGCTTGGTCGACGGCGGTGCTGGCGGGCTTCGAATAATCGGTCAGCATCCCGAAGCGCAGGGCAGTTTCGGCGAGTTGCTGGTGGTCCCAGAGGCCACCGCGAAGGTTGTCGAGGGTCCGGTGTCGAGTGACGCGATCGCGGTTGTCGACGCGTTCGCTGTCGGTGAGTTCTACGTGCGCGCGGCGGCGATTCAACCGGGCGAGATACCGATTGTCATCGGTGCGGGCGCCATCGGCCTTTCGGCCGTCGCCGCGTTGTCCAGTCGTGGCATCGAACCGATCATCGTGTCGGACTTCAAAGCTGAGCGCCGCGAGCTCGCGAAGTCACACTTCGGGGCCCACGTTCTCGTCGACGCAGCCGAAGAGTCGGTGTTCGATGTGTTCCGGCGTGAGCGGGCCGAACGTCATCTGGGCGGCTCGGCCGTGGTCTTCGAATGCGTCGGCGCGCCCGGGCTGATCGATCGCATAGCGGCGCAAGCTGAGTTCTACACGCGCATCTATTGCGCGGGCGGTTGGTACACCGGGGACACGTTGAACATCACCCAGGCCACGCAACAGGGCCTGACCTTCCAGTTCGGCGGTGGCCCGATGCCGCAAGACTGGTACGGCGTGCTGGACGCGGTGGTTGAGGGGCGGCTGGATCCGCTGCCGAGTATCGGGAAGGTCATCGGCCTCGACGAGGTTCCCGAGGCGATCAACCAGGCCCGGCGGTCCGACGGGCCGCCTCGGATTGTCGTCCACCCGAATGGAGACGTGAAATGACCGACCGCGACGAGATATTCGACCTGACGGTGCGTTACGCCACCGCCATTGACAGCAAGCAATACGAGCTGCTGTCAACAGTTTTCACCCCAGATGCCGACCTGGATTACGGCGAGGTCGGCCACTGGACCAGCGCAGCAGAAGTGACCGAGTTCATGGATGTTGCGCATCGCGGAGCGGCGAACACCCTGCACCGCATGAGCAACCAGGTGGTCGCTGCAGATGGCGACGCCGCGACGGCTCGGACGTACGTCGATGCGCTGATTCTCGGCCCGGACGGCTCCGGTGTGAATGCAATCGGTTACTACGACGACGAATTGGTGCGCACCGCCGACGGGTGGCGCATTGGTAAGCGAAAGTTCACCTCCGTTCGACTAGTGATGGTGGGGAGCTGAGATGGGCGGCGTCGCCGACAAGTACGGCCCCTGGGCGCTGGTCGTCGGAGCGTCTGACGGGTGTGGCGCACTGTTTGGCGAGCGACTTGCGCGCGAGGGGGTGAATGTAGTCCTCGTCGCACGTCGCGAGCAGGTACTGCAAGAGGTGGCCACGGGCATCAGCGAGCGTACCGGCGCGGCGACCAGGACACTCGCCATCGACTTGACTGACCCCGGTGCTGCACAAACGATCGTCGACGCCACAGCGGACCTCGAGATCGGCATGCTCGTGTACTGCGCAGGCGGAGACCCGAATTATCAACCCTTCCTGGCGAACCCGGTCTCGGCAGCCGAGGCGTTACTCGTACGCAACTGCCTGGTCCTGATGCGGCTGTGTCACCATTTTGCGGCCAAGATGGTAGAACGCGGCCGCGGCGGCATCGTCAACTTCAGCTCCGGCGCGGCACTGGCGGGCGGACCGAACATGGTCGCCTACGGCGGCACCAAGGCCTTCGACATGGTCTTCACCGAAGGGCTGTGGGCCGAGCTGCACGACAAGGGCGTCGACGTCCTGGGCCTGCTGCTAGGCAAGACCGACACCCCGGCGCTGCGCCAACTTGAACACAGCCGAGGACAGATCGCCTCGCTCGACGACATTCCGCCCGGCGCCATCCCGGCCGAGGACGTCGTCGACGAAGCTTTCGACAATCTCACCAACGGCCCCACGCTCATGGTCGGTGACATGATGCGTATGGCCGAAGAGGTGTTCAAGACGCTCAGTCGCAACGACGCTGTGAAGATGGTCATTCAGGCTGGCGCGCAAGCCATGGGATCAGATGGAGAACGCTAATGCCGATGTTCACTCTTCGGTTCGACATGAGGGCGCCATCGATCGGTGCGTCGCCGTCGGACCTCTATGCGGCGGCCAGCGACATGTCGGCGTGGGCGGAGAGCCGGGGTTGTGTGGCGGCGGTGTTGTGTGAACACCACTGCGCCGATGACGGGTATCTGCCGTCGCCGCTGCTTCTCGGGTCGGCGATCGCCGCCCGCACCGAACAGCTGATGCTCAACCTGGTGATCATCCTGCCGTTCTATGATGTCGCCCGGTTGGCCGAGGACATGTCGGTGCTCGACCACATCAGTGCCGGCCGAGCGAGCTATGTGTTCGGGATCGGTTACCGGCAAGAGGAATTCGACCATTTCGGACTTTCACTTTCCGATCGCGGGCGGTTAGCGGACGAGAAGCTCGGTCAGTTGCGCCGACTGCTCTCGGGTGAGGAAGTCATCCACGAAGGTCGTCGGATGAAGGTGACACCTCAGCCGCGCACATCCGGTGGACCGATGATGATGTGGGGCGGTGCGAGCCTCGCGGCGGCACGCCGGGCGGGTCGTAACGGTCTCGGCCTGCTGGCCAACGGAGTGGTCCCGGGGATGAGGGAGGCCTACGAGAAGGCCAGCCGGGACGCCGGGTACGAGCCCGGGTTCATGCTGCTGCCCGAACGAGATACCGCCACCAATGTCTTTGTCGCAGAAGATGTCGACGCTGCGTGGGATGAGATCGGTAAGTATCTTCTGCACGACGCCCTGGCCTACTCGGAGTGGAATCCCGACAACACTGTCTCCGCCAACATCACCACCGCCAAGACGGTCGACGAGCTACGCGCGTCATCCCGGACCCACGTCATCTTGTCGACCGACGAGGCAGCTGAGCGCGTCGCCGGCGGCGAAGTCATCAATCTCTCACCGTTGTGCGGTGGGATGCCGCCTGAGGTCGCGTGGCCTTATCTGAAACGCTTCGCCGATCTGGGCTAGTGCACGCGAACGCACGCTTGTTCTACGTAAACGCCGAGAAAAGCCGCGACCAAGCGTGCACTCAGCGACGTGATATCTGAGCAAACGGTCATTGCCGAATAACGTGGATATTTGTCTTTACAAGCAACATTCAACTTTGGCTCGATAAGTCTTACGCTGAAGCGATGCCTGATCGCACAGACGACGACGATGGGCGGCGCGTCGGTGGCGTCTTTCCTGGCGCCGCCCCAGACGCGGCTCGTGCGGGCGGTCTCGACGCCGGGCCCGCAGGTGCGAAGGGCCTGGGTGACCCCGGTGCGTTGAAGGGTTTGGGTGACCCGGGTGGTGCGAAGGAACTGGGCGGCCCTGGTGGTGCCAAGGGCTTAGGTGACCCCGGCGGTGCGAAGGGCTTGGGCAACCCTGGCGGTGCCAAGGGTTTGGGCGACCCCGGTGGTGCTAAGGGCTTAGGTAATCCTGGTGGTGCGAAGGGCTTGGGTGACCCGCGCCTTCCACGACAGAGCTTTCCGCAACCGGGTTATCCGCAGCCGGGTTATCCGCCGCCGGGCGTAACGCCGCCACGTTATGCGCCGCAGGGCTTTACGCCGCCGGCCGTCGCGCAGCCGAGCAGTTGGCTGTCGATAAAGGCCATCCTCATATCAGTAGCAGCGATCGTTGCCGTCATCGTCGCGGCGATCGCCGCGTTCCTGGTTCTGCGACCGGATCCGCCGCGACAGACAGCAGACGAACAGTCGGTTGGCACGATCGACGTCCCTTCGGGCGGCGCTA
>Ga0075367_10001431_pt1 | contig 10240 bp, 5 predicted proteins | sample EndMethybrTD3032_FD_71399 | JGI IMG/M metagenome (GOLD analysis project Ga0075367, IMG submission 71399) | Populus endosphere microbial communities from Tennessee, USA - Endosphere MetaG P. TD hybrid TD303-2 | ecosystem: Host-associated > Plants > Roots > Endosphere | place: USA: Tennessee...
GGCGACGCCGACGCTCGCGACCCGGCTGAAGGCGCGGGGCTTCGCCACCGGGGCCTTCGTCGGCGGCTTTCCGCTGACCAAGCGGTTCGGGCTGACACAGGGCTTCGACGTCTACGACGACCAGATGCCGGAGACGCGCGGCGCGATCGAGATCTCGATGCCCGAGCGCCGCGCCGACCTCGTCGTGGGCCGCGCGCTGGACTGGATCGGCCGTCAGAACGGCAAGTTCTTCGCCTGGGTCCACGTCTACGATCCCCACTCGCCGTACAAGGCGCCGGACGAGTTCGCCTCCAGATACGCGCAGGATCCGTACGCCGCCGAAGTCGCGTTCGTCGATCACGCGCTCGGTCCCCTGCTGGATCGGGTGGCGGCGCTGCCGCGGCCGACGCTGGTGGTGGTGACGGCGGATCACGGCGAGAGCCTCGGTGCCCACGGCGAGCTGACGCACGGGATGTTCGCCTACGAACAGACACTCCGAGTGCCTCTGATCATTGCTAAGGACACGAAGGAAGCGAAGGACACGAAGGGGGCGAAGGACACGAAGGAGATCGTGATCGACTCGCCGGTGCGGCATATCGATCTCGCGCCGACGGTCCTCGATCTGCTCGGGCTCGATCGCGATCCCGCGCTGCCTGGCTCGTCGCTCGCGCCTGTTCTCAACGGCGGTGACCGCGCCGATCGGCCGTCGTATTTCGAGGCGATGACCTACAACCTGGTCCGCGGATGGGCGCCGCTGCGGGGCGTGCTGCAGGGACGCACGAAGTACATCGATCTGCCGATTCAGGAGCTCTACGATCTCGCGGCCGATCCCGATGAGCAGCAGAACCTGGCCGGCGCGCAGCGCGACCGCCTGCCCGTGCTCACCAATCTCCTCCGCGGCTTCAACGTCGCGCCGCCGCAGCGTCCCGGACGGGAAACCGCCGAGGCCGCCGACGCGCTGCGATCGCTCGGCTACGTCAGCGGACGCGCGCCCGCGAAGGCGGCCTACACGGAAGCCGACGATCCGAAGAGGCTCGTCGCGATCGACAACGATCTCCACAAGGCGAGCGAGCTGACCCAGAACGGCCGCCGCGACGAGGCGATCGCGATGCTGCAGAGCGTCATCGCGCGCCGTCCCGACACCGCCGACGCCTACCTGTCGCTCGCCTACGCCTACTGGGAGAGCGGCCGGCCGCAGCCGGCGATCGCCGCGCTCGAGAAGGCGCTCGCGGCCGGCGCGCCCGATCGCGACATCCGGATCCGCCTCGGCCTGTACCTCGCCGAGAGCCACGTCAATCCCGGACGCGCCATCGCGCTGCTCGAGGGCCTGTCGTCGGAAGACGTCGAAGCGCTCAACGGGCTCGGCGTGGCCTACGGGGACGCCGGCCGCTCGGCCGACGCAGTCCACACGTTCCAGCGCGTCCTCGCTCTCGACCCGACCAACGGCCTGGCGTTTCAGAACCTGTCCGCCCTGGCCCTCCAGCAGGCGCTCTCGACGAAAGGCGAACCCGCGCGGCGGACCGGTCTGCAGGACGCCGAGTCCTACGCGCGCAAGGCGATCGACGCGGATCCGGCGCTGCCCGACGCGTACACGACGTTGGGCGTGGTGCTCTCGACGACGGGCCGGAAGCCCGAGGCGATCGACGCCTGGAAGCGCGCCGTCGATCTCGACGGGAGCCAGTTCAACGCGCTCTACAACCTGTGGTTCGAGCTGATGTCCGCGGGCCGCAGGGACGAAGCGGTCGTCTATGGCCGCCGTTTCGTCGCCACTGCCCCGCCGGCGTTCTTCGCCCCCGACATCGCCCGCGTCCGTGCGACGCTCCCGCCGGGCTGAGGACGGGCCAATGGCATCACCCGCCGGCGGACGGGCACGGCCTCACGCTCCGGGCACAAAGGTCACGAAGGTCACGAAGATCACGAGACCAGAGGTCACGAAAACCAAAGGGCACGAAGGAACGAAGAAAAAGGGTCACGAAGAGTAAGTGCACCAAGATAAAGGGCACGAAGAGCACTACGATCGCGAAGGCAGGAACCCGGGCAGAGCAAGGGCTGACAGGCGATGAATCGACTCGTGTTGTTCGCGGTCGGATGCTGGATGCTCCTGGCGGTTCAGGACAGGACGACCTTTCGCTCGACGTCGCGCACGGTCCATGTCTACGCCACCGTGCAGGGTGAAGATGGACGGCTCGTCGCCGATCTGACGCGCGACGACTTCCGCGTCTACGAGGACGGGCGCGAGCGGCCGCTCACCGTGTTCGACAATACCCCGCAGGCGATCACCGTCGCGCTCATGTTCGACATGAGCAACAGCATGGCGCGGTACCTCGACCGGATCCGGCAGGCCGGCAACGCGTTCGTGGCGGCGCTCGGCGCCGGCGATCGTGTCCGCATCGGCAGTTTCGGGCAGGAGGTGGCGATCAGTCCGTTGCTCACCGGCGACCGGAGCGTGCTCGCCCGGATTCTCGACGAAGAGCTCTGGCCCGGCGGGCCGACGCCGCTGTGGTACGCGACCGATCTGGCTATGACGAGTCTCGAGGGAGAGTCGGGGCGGCGCGTCGTGCTGCTCTTCACCGACGGCGAGGACTCAGGACTGCTGGTCCCGGGAAAGCTCGCCGAGACGCGGCGTCACGCCGAGCGGGGCGGCTTCATGATCTATGCGGTCGGTGTGCCTCGGCGCTCGCTCGCCGATGAACTGCGGTCGCTGGCCGAGGATTCCGGCGGCGGACACTTCCTCGTCCCCAGCGAGGACGACCTCGCCTCCACGTTCGCGCGCGTCGTCGACGAGCTGCACCGGCAGTACGTGCTCGGGTTCGCGTCGGACCTCACCGACGGGAAGTCACACCGGATCGACGTCAAGGTCTCTCGGCCAGGGGCGAAGGTGCGCGCGCGCAAGAACTTCATGGCGGCCGAAGGGGTCATCCGATGACGACGCTGCTGTTGTGCGCGTGGCTGGCGGGCCTGCAGCCGCAGGCCAGGCCGGCGATCGACGTCGTCTTGATGGTGGACGTCAGCCACAGCGTGACCTACGGCGCCATCAAGCGCGATCGCACGCTCGTACACGATGCCGGGGCCGCGCTTGCCGCATCCCTCGCGCCGGGCGACACGGCGCGCGTCGGCACCTTCGGAGACACGATCACGCTCGAGACCGCGCGGTTGACCGACGCCGCGGCCGTCCGCTCGGCCGCCGATGCGCTGACCGACAAGGTCGGCGGAGGCTCGCCGCTCTGGGACGCGCTCGTCGCCGCCGTCGCGGCGCTCGAGGACGGCAAGGCCCGCCGGGGCGTCGTCGTCATCACCGACGGCCGCAGCACGGCCAATCGGACCGGGTTCGCCGACGCGCTCGATCGGCTGGAGCGGGCGCGCATTCCCGTGTACGTGGTGATGTTCGACAAGAGCGACCACGCGATCCCCGATCCCGGCGCCCGGTTGGTCCGGATCGCCAAGGCGACCGGCGGGACGTGCCTGTTCGTCGAGCGGCCGGCGATCGCCGGAGCGATCGCCAGGGCGGCGGCGGCCCTGCGCGACGGCCTCAGCGCGACAGCTCGATGACGTCGTAGTAGCTGCTGATGCGGCCTTCGCTGTACGCCGCGAGCAGTGTGTGGATGGGATTGAGCAGCTGCTCGGATCGCGGTCCGACCGGCGCCTGCTGGCCCGGCTCGAAGCGGAACACACGCCCCTGGTTGTTGAAGAACGCCCGGATGAACGTGCTGCGCGAGTCGATCGGCAGCGCCGCGACGTTCTCGTAGAAGCGCTGCCACAGATCGCCGCGGAACAGGTACTGCTCCACGTTCGACGTGTAGAAGACGCTGACCGTGGCGCGGTGGAGATCGAGATAGCGCGCGACCGAGCGCAGCGCCTTGGGCCCGGCGAAGTCGCCGACCAGCGGCACGACGAGGTTCCGCATCTCGATGTCGCGCAGCACGCCGTACAGCTCCTCCGACGCCATGTAACTGCGCTGCACGTTCGCCTGGTCGTGCTCCGTCATCAGGTCCTTGTAGGTCGGGAACGGCTGCCAGCCGTTGCCCCGCCCGAACGAGTAGCGGATGTCGGGCCCGGCGCTGTAGAACGCGCGGAACACGTAGTCGATCGCGCCGAAGTCCGAGGGGCTGAGCGCGAAGCCGTGATCCGCGGTCAGCCGCCGCCGGATGTCCTGGCGCGTGCGCTCGAAGGCGAGTGGACTCGGCTCCACGCCCTGGAACGCCGAGATCAGCACGTCGGGAGTCGCGTCCAGCGGCAGGTCCGGCGGCGGCTGCCGCGAGAACAGCCGGGCGAGGAACTCCACCCGCGTCGGCGAGAGCTCGATGATCGCCTTGTACATCAGGTGCAGCAGCATGTTCTGCCGCCGGATGTCGACGATGAAGGAAATGCGCGGCTTGAACGCGGCGATGTAGGTGAAGTTCTGGTCGGGTCCGACGCCGACGTAGGCGCTCATCGGCTGCAGGCGCGGCTGGAGCGGCGGAATCACGTGCTCGTACGACAGCTCGTTGGAGACGAGGTTGTCGGAGCGAAACGTTCCTCCGGGCTCGGAGAATTCGGTGACGAGCGTCCAGAACGTCCGATCGTCCAGGCGCTGCGGCACCGCCTCGGCGCGCGGGCGCGACGTCGGCGTGACGCACAGCACCAGCGTCCACACGGCGAGCGACAGGATGGCCAGCCTGGTCGACGTGCCGCGCGTCATGCAAAGAGTATAGGGTTCCTAACGGTTGACGTCGAATTTCTTGCTCCTCGGCTGACGCCGCGCCGACAACGACCGGCCGGGTTGCATACCGCAACTCGACTGCGGGAGCACGAAAACATGCGTCACGTCCGCCACGGCCTCGCGATCCTGGCCATCGTCTCGGCCTCTGGAATCGCCTCCTACTCGCAACAGTCAGGCGTGCCGCTGGCCCTCTCGGAGCGCCCCGGCGGCGATGGCGTGCAAGGCTCGGTCGCGGACGGAAGCGGTGGTCTCTGGGTAGTCGGATGGACAACTACTCCCATCGCCGTCACACCGGATGCGCTGCAGCGGCTCCCGGCCGGCAGCCGCGATGCCTTCGTCTCCCATATCGCCGCCGACGGACGGCTCGTCTACGCGACCTATTTCGGCGGAACCGGCGTCGACGAGGCCTATGACGTTGCGCGCGATCCCGCGGGCAACCTCTACATTGCAGGCGGGACCAACTCCACCGACTTTCCGAACACGACAGGCGCGGTCCGCAGCGGGAGCTCCGGAACCTGGGACGCATTCGTCGTGAAGCTCGACCCGACTGGCAGGCAGATCCGGTACTCCACGTACTTTGGAGGCACTGGCTCCGACGTCGCCTCCGGCATTGCGGTCGACGCGGGAGGCTCCGCGCACGTTGTCGGCCAGACGCCCGGCCACGGGTTTCCGATCACCTGGAACCGCTGCCTCGACCTCTGGCTGAACGCGTTCTATGCGCGCCTCAGTCCCGACGGAACGACCGTGCAGTCGGCAACGTGCCTGGACGACTCGAGGGCCGCGGCGGTCGCCCTCGATGCGAATGGGGATCCCTACGTCGTCGGCCTCGCGGGCCGCAACTTCGGGCCGCGGACGGGCACGGTGATCATCAAGGCGGCGTATCCGACGGGGGCGGCATCGCAGGCGTTCCTGGCCAAGTTCAGCGGTGACTCGATCGAGTTCTCGACGTATCTCGGCGGCTCCCGGGACGACCGGGCCAATGACGTCGCGGTGACGACGAAAGGGATCTACGTCGCGGGTTCCGGCACCTCCACCGACTATCCGGGCGCGCCGCCGCGCACTCCCGCGAGCGGCTCCGACGGCACGGGCTGGATCACCAAGGTGCGCCTCGACGGCGTCGCCATCCTCGGGACGACGCTGCTCGACGGCAGCGGCAACGCCGACGACGTGCGATCGCTCCAGGTGGACGAGTCCGAAGTCGTGCACGCGACGGGGTGGACCAATTCGCCGGACTTCCCCGCCTCGCCGGACGCCGCCCAGCATTCGTCAGGCGGCACGTTCGACGCGTTCTACGCGACGATCTGGGCGCCGCAGAACACGATCGGCGATCCCTCGTACGTCAGCTATCTCGGCGGCTCGAACGAGGATCGCCCTTACACGCTCGCCCTCGACGGCAGCGGCGGCGCCTGGCTCGCCGGCGACACGCTCTCCCCTGACTTTCCGCTGGTGAACGCCACGGTGAACTCGCCGGGCCGATCGTTCGTCGCCCGGTTCGGACAGCCGCGGAATCCGCCGCAAGCCGCCGGCGGAGACATCGTCCTCTACGCGCGGGACGCGTCGCCCACCGTTGGCGAATGGCAGCACGTGTCGGATGCATCCGCGGCGGGCGGCAGCCGCGTATGGAATCCTGATGCGGGCGCGCCCAAGATCACCGTGCCGGCGGCTGCGCCGGCCAACTACTTCGAGCTGACGTTCCAGGCCACGGCGGGCGTCCCGTATCACCTGTGGCTTCGCATGAAGGCGGACCAGGATCACTGGGCCAACGACTCGGTCTGGGTGCAGTTCTCCGACAGCGTGGACGCCAGCGGGAATCCGCTGTGGCAGACGGGAACGGCCAGCGCCACGTCGGTCAGCCTCGAGGACTGCACGAACTGCGGTGAACAGGGGTGGGGCTGGAACGACAACGGCTACGGGGCCGCCGGAGTGCCGGTGCGCTTCGCGACAACCGGCAGCCACACGATCCGGATCCAGCAGCGCGAAGACGGCATCTCGATCGATCAGATCGTGCTCTCGAGCGGGCAATGGGCCTCCGCGGCGCCTGGCGCGAACAAGAACGACGCGACCATCCTGGCCGCATCCGGCGTCAGGGAGATCGTGCTCTACGCCGCGAGCGACCGCAGTGCCGGTGGAACCAGCTGGGAATCGATCGGCGACGCCACCGCGGCGGGCGGCGCGTATCTCTACAACGCGGATCAGGGACAGCCGAAGCTCTCGTCACCAACCGCGGCCGGTTCCGATTACTTCGACGTGCCGTTCACCGCGCAGGCAGGCGTGCCCTATCACCTCTGGATCCGCTCCCGCGCGGCCGACGACTTCTGGATGAACGATTCGGTCTTCGTCCAGTTCAGCGACAGCGTGGACGGATCGGGCGCGCCGACCTTCCGTATCGGCAGCGGCAGCGCGACCGTCGTCAGCCTGGAGGACTGCAGCGGATGCGGCGAGCAGGGCTGGGGATGGAACGACAACGGCTACGGCTATCTCGCCGAGCCGATCTACTTCGCGACGTCGGGCCCGCAGACGATCCGCGTGCTCCGCCGCGAGGACGGCATCGCGATCGATCAGATCGTACTGTCGGCCGGCCGCTTCCTCACCAGCGCGCCTGGCGCCGCGAAGAACGACACCACCATCGTCCCGAAGTAGCCTGCGGGGCGATCGCGCTACAGCGACACGGACAGGGGCCGGCCGGAGAACTTCACGGATTGCGTCCGTGTCGATCCGGCCAGGCCCACCACCATGTCGCGCGTCAGCGGCGGACGCATCTTCGAGCCCGGGGCGAGATCGACCGACAGCCGCCGGCCGCGATCGGTCCAGCGGAAGCGCAATCCCGTCCAGTCGCCCGAACGGTAGGCGAACGACGAGCCGTCGTCCTCGAACAGCTCGAACGAGCCGTCGGCGCCGGGATAGACGGTGACCGTCAGCGGACCGTCGACCGCCTCGCCGGTGTACTGCTTCACCGGCCCCATCGGGACGATCGCTCCCGCCCGCACGTAGAGAGGCATCGTCGCCAGATCCACGGCGCGATCGATCTCGCGTCCGCCCTCGACGCGCTCGTTCGTCCAGAAGTCGAACCACGTACCGCGCGGCAGATAGAGGCGCCGCGACGAGGCGTTCTTCTCGACGACCGGCGCGACGAGGATGTCGCGGCCCCACAGATACTGATCGCCGCGCGCGACGGCGACGGGATCGTCGGCGTGGTGCAGCCACATCGCGCGCACGATCGGCATGCCGGTCTGCGACGTTTCGCGCACCGCCGAATAGAGATACGGCATCAGCCGGTAGCGGAGCTCGAGGTATTTCCGGCAGATCGGCTCGACGCCGGCGTCGTGCAGCTCGGACTCCGCCGGACGGCCGGCGCCGGAGTACGTGGACGTCTCGTCTGGACCGAGCTGGCCGGTGTTCCATCCCCACGGCAGGCGCAGGTGCCACGTGCGCCCGTGCGAGCGCATCAGCGGGCAGAACGCCATGAACTGGAACCAGCGGACGTAGAGGTCGCCCAGGAACTCGGGCGTCGGCACGAAGCCGCCGATGTCGGTGCCCCAGTATGGAATGCCGCTCAGCGCGGTGTTGACCGCGACCGGGACGTGCGTCTTCAGCGTCTCCCACGTCGAGTAGACGTCGCCCGACCAGAGGAACGCGCCGTACCGCGCCATGCCCGCGTAGCCGTTGCGGTGCAGCGCGTAGGGGCGCTCGTTCGGCCGCCACTTCTGCGAGCCTTCCCAGTACATGCGGATCCGGTTCAGGCGCGACGGCGCGTCGAGCCCGTCGCCTTGATCCGGCCACCAGCCGTCGATGCCGAGATCGAACACGCCCTTGTGGTGCGGCCAGTAGCATCCGACGCTGCGTTCGGGCGGCCAGGTTCCCTTCGTCACGTCGCCGGCGGCGTCGGGCGTCCGTCCGCTGCGCTCGGGCACAGTGCAGGCGTCTTCGACCGTGCCGGTGAGATGGCGTCCCTCGATGACGACGTGCAGGACGACCTTGTAGTGAAGGGCGTGGAGATCGTCGATCGCCTTCTTCGGATCGGGGAACGTCTCCTTCTTCCACTCGAACTCGCCGTTGTGCGTGTTCCACCCCGACGGACAGAAGTCGGTGCCCAGATAGATCAGCGTGTCGCACGGCAGCTTCTTCTCGCGCATCGTCCTGGCGACCCACTGGATCTCCTCGGGGCCCGCGAGCGTGCGATGCGACTGCTGGTAGCCGAACGACCAGAGCGGCGGCATCTCCGGAAGGCCGGTGATGCGCGCGTACTCACGCATCAGCGTCGCCGGCTCCTTCGCGACCACCAGGAAGCAGTCGAGCGGCAGCGGCTGCGCCGACGTCATCTTCCCCACCGGTCCCTTCAGATCGAACGTGCCGAAGGGCTGATGGATGAAGAGCCCCCAGCCCTCGGTGCCGATCAGCCACTGGACGGGGACGCGTCCGCCGTGGGTGCGGAGCTGGTAGCCGCCCTGCCCGTTCCGCATGGCGTCGACCGATCCGCGGCGATCGAACTGCGGTCCGCCTTCGCCGAATCCCAGCAGCGGCGCGCTGCCGGTGTTGAAGAGGAACACGCCGCTGTCGTCGAGCGCCAGCTCCTGGACCGGCCGGCCGGTCTTGTCGGCAACCTGGATCCTGACGGGCGCCGCCGTGACGGTGACGCGCAGATCGCCGACGGTATGCGTGCCCGTGCCGCCCCCGGCGCGGCGTTCGTCGAACGCCGCCAGCGCGCCGTCGCGATTGAGATCGACGGCGAGATCGCGCGCGACAATGGAGATGCGCAGCGTCGTCGCCGACAGCGACGAGAGCCAGACCTGCACCAACGCGCCGCCGACCGCGAGCGGCTCTCCCTGCGCGCCGGTGTCGATGCGCAGCAACGTCGCGGCTGCGCTCGCGACACCGAGCCCTTTCAGAAGGTCACGACGGGTATAGGCCATGCGTCAATGCCATTGACACGCTACTTCGCGCTGAACGTGAATACGGTCCGCGACTCGAGCGTCTTGCCCGGCTGCAGGATCGTCGACGGGAAACTCTTCTGGTTCGGCGAATCGGGATAGTGCTGCGTTTCGAGGCACAGGCCCGAGCGCAGCGGATACGGCTTGCCGCCCTTGCCCTTGATCGTGCCGTCGAGGAAGTTGCCCGAGTAGAACTGCACGCCGGGCTCGGTCGTGGCGACGTCGAGCGTGCGGCCGCTCTTCGGATCCCGGAGCGTGGCGGCGTGCTGCAGGCCGGCTCCCTTCCGGGTCAGCACCCAGTTGTGGTCGTAGCCCTTCCCGTTCTTGAGCTGCGGATGCTCCTGGTCGATGCGCGCGCCGATCGCCGTCGCCTTGCGGAAGTCGAACGGCGTGCCCTGCACCGGCGCGAGCTCCCCGGTCGGGATCAGCGTGTCGTCCACGGGCGTGTAGCGGTCGGCGTCGAGGGTCAGCTCGTGGTCGAGGATCGTTCCGCTCCCCTCGCCGGCGAGGTTGAAATAGGTGTGCTGGGTCAGGTTGACCGGCGTGGCCTTGTCGGTCGTCGCGTGGTAGGCGACGATCAGCTCGTTCTTCTCGGTCAGCGTGTAGGTGACGCGCGCCTGCAGCGTGCCGGGAT
>Ga0075367_10001432_pt1 | contig 10237 bp, 10 predicted proteins | sample EndMethybrTD3032_FD_71399 | JGI IMG/M metagenome (GOLD analysis project Ga0075367, IMG submission 71399) | Populus endosphere microbial communities from Tennessee, USA - Endosphere MetaG P. TD hybrid TD303-2 | ecosystem: Host-associated > Plants > Roots > Endosphere | place: USA: Tennessee...
GCGCACGCACCCGAACGTGCGCACCAGCTCCGCCGCCTGCACATCACTGGGATAGAAGCGGTATTTGAACGCCCGCTTCACGCACGTCGCCGTCACGCGCACAAGCCAGCGAGACGACAAACAAGTGATCAAACCTGCGGGTCAGAGCACTGCGATCCGCCCCGGCGACGTATCCCAGCCCCTTGCCCTGCTGCGCAGGAGTCCCGTTTCCTCCCCCGGCTGAAGCCGGGGGTATCCACGAGAGGAATCCGATGACCGGTCGCGCTCGCCCGTGTTCGTTGCCGGTCGAGTCACCCCTACCCACGGCTGTCCTGGCAGGGATGACGTCTTGGCGTTGTGGCAGCGTGAACAGGTGGTCCGAGGGTCAGGATCCGGTGCTGTAGCGGCTGAGCATGAGGGCGACGGCTTCGTCCACGATCGCGGCGTCGGTGGGGTTGGGCGGGACGAAGTCGGTCCGTACGAGTTGGGGCCACAGGAACTGGCTGCAGATCATGCCGAGGAACTGTTCGGCCACTTCGGCCGCCGACTGTGGCTGTCCGTCGGTCGAACGGAAGTCGAGTGTGCCGGCCTGTGCCTCGGCGTCCAGGTAGTCGCGGAGCCGGTCGAAGAAGGGTCCGCGGTCGATGGCGAAGCCGGTGCCGACGATGTCGGCGAGTTCCGGCATCTGGGGCAGCTCGGTGATGATGAGGCGGCACAGCGCCGCCGTGCCCGGCCGCGAGACCAGGCAGGCGTAGTCACGGCCGATGTGGTCCAGACCGTACCGGGGATCACCGGGCGGGGGCGGTTCGGCGTACTCCACATCCAGCTGCCACTGTTCGGAGGTGACGGCCGCGAACAGCGCGGCCTTGGAGGGGTACCGCTTGAAGAGGGTGCCGGTGGAGACGCGGGCCTCCCTGGCGATCTGGGCCAGGGAGGTCTTGTCGTATCCCCGGGCGAGGAAGAGGTCGCGGGCGGCGCGGATGATACGCGCACGGTTCTCCGCTTTGATCTGCGCGTGATACCCGGCCTGGCACGCGTCGCCACCGCTTTCCGCTCGGTCACGGTCCGCCACCGACATACCCACGCCCCTCGCCCGTCTCCCGGCCGCGTCCCCGCTGTCAGAGGACGGTCTGGCCGCCGTCCAGGATAAGGTCCTGGCCCACCGCGAAGGCGGAGGCATCGGAGGCCAGGTACACGACGGCCTCCGCGATCTCCTCCGGCAGACCCATGCGGCCCAGCGGGATGCCGGCGCTGATCCCCTCCAGCACCGCCGTCTGCACCGCGGGGTCCTCGATCCCGAGCTTGGCGTACAGCGGGGTGTCCACCGGGCCGGGGCTGACCGCGTTGAACCGGATGCCGTGCGACCTGAGCAGGTCCGCGTTCCACGACCGCATCAGGGAGCCGAGAGCCGCCTTCGTCGCGGCGTAGGCGTTCGAATGCCCGTAGCCGCCGTGCGCGCTGCTGGACGCGTTGAGGATGACCGAGGACGGGTTGGCCAGCACGGGCACCAGGGCCTGAGTGAGAAAGAAGACGCTCTTGACGTTGATGTCGAAGAGCCGGTCGAAACTGTCCTCCGTGTGCTCCTCGAACGGCCGCCAGTCCGAGACACCGGCGTTCAGGAACACCACGTCCAGCTCCCCGAAGTGCTCACGCACCTGCTTGGCCAGGCCGCGCTGCGCGTCGAGATCGCGGGCATCGGCCTGAACGACCGGCACCTTGTCCCCGAGGATCTGTCGCGCCCTGTCGATGCTGGCCGGGGTGACGCCCGTGACCAGCACGTCGGCCCCCTCCGCGACAAAACGCTGCGCGGTCTCCAGACCGATCCCACTCGTGCCGCCGGTGATGAGGGCGCGCTTGCCCGCAAGACGATTCATGTTCCCTGTTCCTTGCCGAGAGAGATAAGTCGATGGACTCACCATCGGAAGGTAGCCCCCGCACCACCCTTAAGGCAAGTCGATCCACTTACCATCGGCGGCCTGGGGTGGTCCTGCTGAGCCGGGAAGGTGGCGAGCGAGCGGGCCACTTCCGGCGACCGAAGCTCCTGAGATCCACGCCGCGGGACGCTGTCTTAGACCTCGTCTCATTTGGCGTGTTCGATAGTCTGGCGTCGTGGGGATCGTTGAGCGTCTGGTGCCAGATGAGTTGTGGGAACTGTTCGAGCGGGTGGTGCCGCCCGCTCCCTCGCGGCCTCAGGGGGGTGGCCGCCGGCGGTACGGAGACCGCGAAGTTCTGGCGGCGATCATCTTCGTGGCAACGTCGGGTTGTACTTGGCGGCAGTTGCCTCCTTCGTTCGGCCCTTCGGGGCCGACGGCCCACCGGCGGTTCAGCGAGTGGAGCAAGGCCCTGGTCTGGGCCAAGCTCCACCGCCTGGTCCTGGACGAACTGGGTGCACGCGGCAAGCTGGACTGGTCCCGCTGTGCGATCGACTCGGTGAACATGCGGGCCCTGAAAGGGGGGAGCTGACGGGTCCGAATCCTGTAGACCGGGGCAAGAAAGGGTCGAAGATCCACTTGATCACCGAGCGGACCGGTCTACCCCTCTCCATCGGCATCTCGGGCGCGAACCTGCACGACAGCCAAGCCCTCGAACCCCTCGTGCGAGGCATCCCGCCGATCCGCTCCCGCCGCGGACCGCGCCGACGTCGGCCCGCCAAGCTGCACGCCGACAAGGGCTACGACTACGACCACCTGCGACGTTGGCTCCGCTTACGCGGAATCACCCACCGGATCGCCCGCAAAGGCATCGAGTCCTCCCAGCGACTCGGCCGGCATCGCTGGACGATCGAACGCACCATGGCCTGGCTTGCCGGCTGCCGCCGACTGCACCGCCGCTACGAACGCAAAGCCGAGCACTTCCTGGCCTTCACCAGCATCGCCTGCACCCTCATCTGCTACCGCCGACTCGCCAAATGAGACGACCTCTTAGCGCCCCGCCGGTATGCCCAGAGCCCGATGAGCGCCGCAAGATTTGTGCGGGGCCGCCCGGGTTGGGAAGACCACCATCTCCCGACTCCTCACCGACGGCCGCGACATGGCATTCGAGTTGCGCACGCCTTGCGCACCGGCGGCACGGATCGTCGCTGCGCGAGCGGGGTGAGGCCCGCCCCGCCTCGAAACCGAGCGGGATCAGGCAGCGTCGACGAATATGTCGAGCGCGAGATCACCCTCGAATCCGGCAGGGCTGTAGACGGACAGGTCGGTGACGCCTTCGTCGAGCAGGACCTCGTCGTCGATGAACAGGTTGCCGGTGCACATGCGCGCGTCACGCGTGAGGACGGCGTACGCGGCGTCAGCCATGATCTGCGGACTACGGGCTTGTCCGGCGCCGCCGACCACGTTGCGTACGGCGGCCGTGTCGATCAGGGTTCGCGGCCACAGCGAGTTGGCGGCGATGCCGTCGGCGGCCAGCTCCTCGGCGAGCCCGATGGTGCACAGACTCATCCCGTACTTCGAGAGCGTGTAACCGAGATGCCTGCCCACCCAGTGCGGCGCGAGGTTCAACGGCGGCGAGAGGGTGAGGATGTGCGGGTTGTCCGCCGCGCGCAGGTGCGGGATCGCGGCCTTGCTCAGCAGGAACGTGCCTCGCGTGTTGATGTCCTGCATCAGGTCGTACCGCTTCATCTCCAGCTGCTCCGTCGACGACAGGTCGATCGCGCTGGCGTTGTTGACCACGATGTCGATGCCGCCGAAGGCAGTGACCGCGGCGTTGACGGCGGTGCGTACGTCGTCCTCGTTGCGGACGTCACCGACGACAGCCAGCCCCTTGCCCCCCGTGCGCTCGATCTCCTCGACCGCGGTGTGGACCGTGCCTTCGAGCTTCGGGTGCGGTACGGCGGTCTTGGCGAGCATCACCACGTTCGCACCGTCGCGGGCCGCGCGCAGGGCGATGGCGAGTCCGATGCCGCGGCTGCCTCCCGACATCAGGACGGTCTTGCCGGCCAGCGTTCGTGTCATGGTCGAACCTCCACAATCGATTGGTTAACTAATCATATGCGATGCGAATGATATGGTCCGCGCATGACTTCCACTCCCGCACGCCAGAGCGACCGGCTCTACCACGAGCTCCTCGCCCCCGAAGAGACCCAGTCCGTACGCGCCGCCGTGCGCCGGATCGCGGAGCAAGAAGTGGCTCCGCACGCCGCGGCGATCGCGAACGGCGACGAGCGCACCGACGGCTTCCCCCGGCAGGTGTTCGACGCGCTCGCATCGGCAGGGGTCTTCCGGATCCCCTTCCCCGGCGAGGTCGGCGGCGACGGTCTGACCCACCCGGCGACCGCCACCGCCGCGGCGATCGAAGAACTCGCCTACTACTCCAGCAGCGTCGCGGCCGTCTTCGACGTGCACTGCATCCTGGCGGGCAACGCCCTGCGGCAGGGCACCGAGGAGCAGCAGCAGCGCTGGCTGCCCAAGGTCGCGGAGGGCTCGGTGGTCGGCGCGTTCGCCACCACCGAGCCGGACGCCTCCAGCGACCTGTCTCCGCAGGCCGTTCAGACCGAGGCCGTACGCACCGAGACCGGTTGGGTGCTGAACGGCCACAAGCGGTGGATCTCCAACTCGCCCGTGGCCGCCTTCGTGGTGGTTCTCGCCCGCACCGGCGAGCGGCTGAGCATGTTCATCGTCAACACAACGCTTTCGGGCGTTCAAGTGGGCCTTGCCGACCGCAAGATGGGCAACCGCGGCCAGCTCACCGCGGACATCCGCTTCACGGACGTACACCTGTCCGACGACGACCTCCTCGGCGGCGCCGAGGGACACGGACTGCGCCACGCACTGTCCACACTGACCTACGGCCGGATCGGCATCGCGGCCGCCGGGGTCGGCATGGCACAGGCCGCCTTCGACCACACCGTGGCCCACCTGTCGACGCGACACGCCTTCGGCAAGCCGGTGGCCGCCAACCAGCACTGGCAGTTCCTGCTCGCCGAGCGGGCCACCGAGATCGACAACGCCCGCACCCTCGTCACCAAGGCCGCCCTGCGCCTGGACGCCGGCAACCCGTCCCCGGAACCCGAGGCCGCGATGGCGAAGTACTACGCCACCAAGCTGTCGGTGGACATGGCGCGCGACGCCGTCCAGGCTTTCGGAGGCCTCGGCTTCGCCCGCGAACTGGGCGCCGACGGAAGCCCTGGCCCCGTCGAGGCGATCTACCGGGACAGCAAGATCGGCGAGATCTACGAGGGCACCAACGAGATCCAGAAGTGGGTCATCGCCCGGCAGATCTTCGGCCGGACCATAGTCGGCTGACGGCCCCGCGCATTCCCTGCCCTCGAGCCCCGAATCAGCGCACCGAGATCGCTGCCCCGGTCCGGTCACCTCATGGGTCCGGCCACCTCAGGCCTTCTCGTACGATGGACCCAGACGATACGCAGGGCTAACCATAGGCGGGATAAACGATGTCCGAGGCTCCGCTGGTACCGGGGACAGTGGCCGAACACACCATCTGCCTGCTGGTCAAACTCGGGCAGGTGGCATTCAGGATCGCCGAAGACGGCATCAGCGGTACCGGCCTGCGCGTGCGCCACTACAGCGTCCTGCAGGCCCTGGCCGACAATGGAGCCATGGCGCAACTGGCGCTCGGCTCGTTCCTGCGCATCGACCCGGCGACGATGGTGACGAGCCTCGACGACCTGGAGCGGGCCGGATACGCCGAGCGGACACGCGACCCCCAGGACCGACGCCGGTACGCCGTCGACATCACCGACGCAGGGCGCAAGGTCCTGGCCGACCTCAACCGCACACTCGTCGGCCTCGACAACGACATCCTCGCCGACCTCGGCACCACTGAACGGCACTCGCTCCACGCCCTGCTGGGCAGCCTCGCCCAGAGTCCCGCTCTCACCTCCATGTTCGATGCCGCCCGCGAGCAGAGCGGCGCGAAAAGGGCTTAACCGCAGGAGGAGATTTCCACAGTCCGGGGCGACACGCCTCGGCCGCGATGGCCGGGCCGCACGGGCAGTCAGCCGCCCCCGCCGCCGATTCGAGGCCGCTCGCCCTCGCGGTCGGCGGCGGCTGCGAGGTGGTCTGCCCGCTTACAGGTCGTCACGACGATGACGAGTTCACAGTCACGATGGTCGGCCTCATCTCCGGGATGCCTGGCCGGCATCAGCAAGGGCATCGACCGACAACTCGGCGAAGGGAACGCGCACAGACCGGTGCCATATCCGCCGGGCCCGCGCCGAGCACGACGACGCCGTGTACTCACCGTGTACGTCCATGGACGGTTCCTATCAACCGCGTGATCGGCCACCTCGGCGGTGGCCTGGTACATCCCCATCAGCGCCCCGTTGCCACGGCGTACGCCCAGGACGGTCATCGCGGATCGCGGACCCCGTCGACTTCGCGTACTCCGGCCTCGGCGGCACCGAGCCTGAGGGGCTCAAGGCGCGGGTCTGGCGGACGGCGTCGGTATGGCGCCCCGCCTCGGGTCGCGGTGGCCCGTCGTCAGCGTGCCGCCTCGTCCTCGATGTCGCGGACCAGGTCGATGGCCCGGCCCAGGGTGGCGAGTCGGGCGTCGAGGGTCTGACCGGCGGGATAGAAACGGACGGTGTCGACACCGACGTCGCGCCACACGCGCAGCCGCTCGCGCACCATGTCCTCGGTTCCGATCAGCGTGGTCGCCAGCACCATCTCGTCGGTGACCAGGCCGGCCGCGCCGTCCCGGTCCCCGGCCTGCCAGCGGGTCCGGACCTCGGCCGCGACCTCGGCCCAACCCTGGCGGCTGTAGGCGTTGTTGTAGAAGTTCGTGGTCGCCGATCCCATGCCGCCGAGGCTGAAGGCCAGCTCCTTCTTGCGTCCGGCCACCATCGCGCGCAGCGCGTCCTCGTCGTCCGCGAAGGCGACCTCGGCGCCCTGGCAGATGTCGAGGTCGACGCGCGTACGGCCGGCGTTGGCCAGGCCGCGGTCCAGGTGGTCGAAGTACGCCTCCTTGGCGCCTTCGGGTACGAAACTGGTGCCCAGCCAGCCGTCGGCAATCTCACCGGTCAGGCGCAGCATCTTCGGCGAGAGGGTGGCCAGGTAGACGGGGATGTCATGCTCGGCACGCATGGACAGGCGCATGGGCTTGCCCTCCCCGCCCGGCAGCGGGATCTGGAATTCACGCCCGGAGTGGGAGACTTTCTCCCCCGAGGCGGCCTGTCGCACAATCTCGACGGTCTCGCGCATCCGGGACAGCGGCCGGTCGAACGGCACGCCGTGCAGCCCTTCGATCACCTGCGGTCCGGAGGGGCCCAGCCCGAGGAGGAAGCGCCCCTGGGAGATCTGCGACAGTGTGATCGCGGCTCGGGCGATGGCCATCGGCGTGCGGGTGCCGAGCTGGATGATCCCCGATCCGAGAAGCATGCGCTGCGTCTTCGCGGCGAGATAGCCCAACGGCGAGGGCGCTTCGGAGCCCCACGCCTCCGCCACCCAACAGATGTCGAGACCGAGCCTCTCCGCCTCGGTGACGTAGTCGACGATCTCCCGCCAGTCGCCACCGGAGGCTTCGATCGTGGTGGAGGTACGCATCACAGACCCGCCTCGCCCGGGATCCGGGCACTCTCGGCCAGCTTCTTGAACCCTTCGAGAGTGACGGTCATGTTGGCCTCGAACTCCCGCATGCGCACGAAGACGATCTTCTGCTCCTTCTCCGGCATGCGTTCGATGGCGAAGGAGAGACCCGAGGGGGCCGGCCCCATCTGCATCCATTCCCGCAGCAGCGTGCCCCCGTCCTGCGGCTCCAGGGTGAACCGCCAGATCGCCGTCGGGTGCTGCGGGTCCTCGACCGCCCAGGCGAGCCTCCTCGGCGGCTCGTACTCGACGATGTGGGACGTGGTGGCCCACTCTCCGAACGCTTCATGCTTGCTCCGGCCGACGAACCGGGCTCCCAGAGCAGGGCCGCTCCCGCCGTCCAGCCATTCCACCGACTGCAGCTCGGAACTCATGCGCGGCATCAGCTCGATGTCGGACACCAGCGTCCACACCTGAGCCGGCGCTGCGGCGATCCAGGTGTGCACCTCGACCGTCGGCTTGTCCGCATAGCGTGCGCCCGTCCACTCCATGACCTCGCAGCCTCCCTGCCCGCCAAGAACTCCCGCATGAGCGCCTGAACGGTAAAGTTGCGTAGATAGACTCACTTGTCAAGGGTGACGCGGCTTCCAGAGCGCTGCCCGATCAGCCCGCGAATCGCTCCTGCACATCCGGCCGTTCGGCCAAGTGCGGTGGGTAGCCGGGGCCCATCCGGGGGTGGGTATTGTCCGCCGTCATGGGCTCGCCGCAGGCGGCGCACACCACCTCGGCATGCGTCTCCTGCCCGCACGCCTCGTGGCGCATCGTCACCGGCGGGCCCGCTTCGCCGGAGAGCCAGCGGTCCCCCCACCGGTTCATCACCAGCAGCACGCCATAGAAGTCGCGCCCCTTCTCGGTGAGCACGTAGTCATGGCGGACCGGCTCCGTCTGGTAGGGCCGCTTCTCCAGCAGCCCCTCCTCCACCAGCCGGCGCAGCCGGTCCGTCAGCGTGTTGCGGGCGATCCCCAGCGACTCCTGGAACGCGTCGAACCGCCGGATCCCGTAGAACGCCTCACGCAGCACCAGCGGCGTCCACCAGTCCCCGAGCAGGTCCATGGTGCGCGCGATCGAGCAGGGCCACTGCGCAAAGGATGTCCGCCTCATATCGGCCAGCATAGGTTCGTCCAGTCGTGAGACCCAGCAGGTGAACCGAACAGCGACCGGTGCGCAGTCTCTTGTGCTCCATCAATAACGAAGTTATGTTGCCGCCATGAAACGTGACTTGCTGGGCAAGAAGCTGGTTGTTACCGGAGCGGCACGCGGCATCGGCGAGAAGGTGGCCCGCCTGGCCGCCGCCCGAGGGGCCCGGGTGACCGTGATCGGCCTCGAAGCGGATCGGTTGCGGGCTCTTGCCGACGAGCTGGGTCCCGCCGCTTCGTGGCGTGAGGCCGATGTGCGCGACGGGGCCGCTCTACGGTCGGCGATCGACGGGGCCGCCGAGGTCATGGGCGGCGTCGACCTCGTGGTCGCCAACGCCGGCGTCGTGGCGTACGGGACGGTGCGGCAGACGGACGAGGCGTCGTTCGAGCGGGTCCTGGACATCAACTTGAACGGCGTGTTCCGCACCCTCAAGTACGCGACGCCGCACCTGGAGCGCAGCCGGGGCCACGTGCTGGTCGTGGCGTCCGCGCTGTCGTTCATGCCGCTGGCCGCGATGGCCTCCTACGGCGCGAGCAAGGCCGGGGCCGAGCTGCTCGCCCTGACCTACCGACAGGAAGTGGCCCACCTCGGAGTCACGGTCGGCGTGGTACACCCCTCCTGGATCGACACGGACCTCGTCCGGGGCGCCGAGGCGGACCTCCCCTCGTTCCAGGACCTGCGCACACGGCTGCCCTATCCGGGCAACGTCACCACGAGCGCCGACCGGGCGGCCGCCGCGATCGTCGACGGGCTCGTGCGCCGACGCAGCCGCGTGTATGTCCCGCGTGCGGTCGTCGTGGCCAACTGGGCCAAGGCGGCGCTGAATTCACCGCTGGCCTGGCCCTGGGCGAGGCGCTTCGCGGCCCGGGCGGTGCCGTCCCTCGAACGCGAGGTCGCGGCGCTGGGGAGGCAGGACCAGGTCACGCCGGGTGCAGATGCCCCTGCCACGGAGACCAGGTCGTCCTAGCCGCGCCCGGGGCAGTGCCCAACCGCCCGGCTTCTCAGCGGCCTTGGACGATCGAGTCGTACAGGCGCGCGCCGGCCTCGTGGGAGGCTTCGGCACGTTCGCGCTCGTCACCGAGTCCGACAGTGAAGTTCACACCCATCGGCACGAGCACCTGCGCCACGGCGTCGTCGAACTCGACGAAGTGCTCGGCCAGTTCAAGGGTGATGTAACCGTGCACGTAACTCCACAGCTGGGCGGCGATGGCTTCGGGTTCCTGACGCTCGATCCTGCCGGAGCGCACGAGCCGTTCGCACGCCGCGTTGACATGAGCGTGGGCTTCCCGAAAGGCCTGGGAATGCCCGCTCAGGCGACGGTCCGTATCCGGCAGCGGCCGGTATGTCGCCCGAGTGGACAGACCGAACATCAGGTCATAGAGGTGAGGGTTCTCCCGGGCCTGCCGACGGCAGGTCAAGGCCATGGCGAAGAGATCCGCGATCGGGTCCTCCGTCACCGGTACCCGGCCGAACGCCGCGCCGAGTTCCTTGAACCCGTGGTCGGCGACAGCGCTCATCAGCTCGGGGATCCCGCCGAAGTGGCTGTAGACCACCATCGTCGACAGTCCGCTCGCGGA
>Ga0075367_10001434_pt1 | contig 10232 bp, 10 predicted proteins | sample EndMethybrTD3032_FD_71399 | JGI IMG/M metagenome (GOLD analysis project Ga0075367, IMG submission 71399) | Populus endosphere microbial communities from Tennessee, USA - Endosphere MetaG P. TD hybrid TD303-2 | ecosystem: Host-associated > Plants > Roots > Endosphere | place: USA: Tennessee...
GCAGGAAGGCGTGCGTGAGGTCGGCGACCGCGGTCATGGCGGGTTGGTTCGGCCTTGTCGCACGGATCGCCTCGCATGTCGCGTCGCTCAGGCGCCGACCTGCTGTAGCAGTTCGGTGTAGAGCTCGGCGAACATCGCCTTCTTGTCCGGGAAGTGGCTGTAGAAGGTGCCCTTGCTCACCCGCGCCGCCCCGGTGATGGCCTCGACCGACGTGTTGGCGAACCCGTTGTCCACGAACAGTTTCCGTGCGGCCGTCACCAGGTCCGCCCGGGTCTGCTCCGCATACATCTGTCGTCGGTTTGGGCCTCGCATGCGAACCATCGTATATTCAATGACCTGAGGTCAGTGAATGACTAAGGGTCAGTAGTCGTGACAGTGCCCTCCGGAAGGCAGGCGGAGCCGTGGAAAAGCGCAGGATCGTGTTGCTGGGTGCGACGGGGTACACCGGGCAGCGCGTGCTCCGGGAACTGCTCGCACGAGGGGAGAAGCCGACCTTGGTCGGGCGGAGTCGGACCAGGATGCTGGCCCTGGCCGACCGCTTCCAGGCGGACCTGCCGGTGGCCGAGGTCGACGTCACCTCGACGGCCGACCTGACGCGCCTCGTGGAGCCCGGCGATGTCGTCGTCTCCACGATCGGACCGTTCATGCGGCTCGGAATGCCCGCGGTCACGGCTGCCGCGCGGGCGGGGGCCCACTACTTCGACTCGACAGGGGAGGGGACCTTCGCCCGCCGCGTCCTCCTTGAGCTGGACGCCGTCGCGGCCGGCCGGGGAGCGACCCTTGTGCCCGCGTTCGGCTACGACTACGTGCCGGGCAACCTCGCCGGCGCGCTCGCCCTGACGCGGGCGGGCGAGCGGGCACGCCACGTGGAGGCCGGCTACTTCATCACCCGTGCCGGGCAGGACGACGAGCTGCTCTACCGGAGCACCCTGCGCGACTCGTACACCTTGACCACGGGAGGCACACGTCAGACGCTGGTCGCTGCGGCGGCCGAGGACGGGTTCGCCTACCGCAGCCCGCGCCCCTGGGCCACCGCCCGTGTGGTCGACGAGCGCGTCGGCAAGCGGGTGCGTACCTTCCATTACGGCGGCGTGAAACGTGCGGCCATGACTGTCCCGGGCACGGAGCATCTCGGACTGCCGGAGGTCTTCCCCCAGTTGGAGAGCGTCGAGGTGGGCCTGGGGTGGTTCGGACGGTGGACGCGCCCGGTGCAGATCGCCGCCACGATCCAGGCACCCTTGTTGCGCTCGGCGAAGGTGCGGGCCGCCCTGGAGCGGTGGTCCGAGCGGCTCCCGGGATCGCAGCGCGAGCCGGATCCCGACGGCCGTTCCCTGGTGATCGCCGTCGCTCGCGACGGCCACGGCCGCCCCCTGGCCACGACGGCGCTCACCGGACCCGATCCGTACGAGATGACGGGATCCCTCCTGGCATGGGGCGCCGCCCGCGCGGCTCAACCGGACGCCGTTCTCAAGCCCGGTGCGCACGGCCCGGTCGCCGCCTTCGGCCTCGACACCCTCAGGCTCGGTGCCGCCGAGGCCGGAGTACACGAAGCCGACGGGGCGTCAGCCCGCCGTCGATGAGGACTGAGCGGGCATAGATCACCGCGCCGCGGCGCTGAAGCTGACGTCGGGAAGCCGCTGCCGAGAGGGTGGACCATACGGTCGCCTCCACCGTTTCCCTGCTGCGAGAGGTGGCGGATGCGGCCGCCGGCGTGTTGATGAACAGATCGTTCGATCGGGAGTGAGTCCGCCCCTCGCGGGGGCGGGCCGTCCCAGCGGAAAGGAAGCCGTCCATGGACGAGCAGGGTGAGCGCTTCGATGTCGTCGTACTCGGTGCGGGTCCCGGCGGATACGTTGCCGCCATCCGGGCTGCCCAACTGGGCAAGCGTGTCGCGGTCGTCGAGGAGAAGTACTGGGGCGGCGTCTGCCTGAACGTGGGCTGTATCCCCACCAAGGCGCTGCTGCGCAACGCCGAGCTCGCGCACATCTTCACGCGCGAGGCGAAGACCTTCGGCATCAAGGTCGAGGGTGAGGTCTCCTTCGACTACGGCGAGGCCTTCCGCCGCAGTCGGAAGGTCGCGGACGGCCGGGTCAAGGGCGTCCACTACCTGATGAAGAAGAACAAGATCACGGAGATCAGCGGTCGCGGCACGTTCCTCGACCCGCACACGCTCCAGGTGGCCGACTTCGACGGCAACACCCGCACCATCGGCTTCGATCACTGCATCATCGCCGCCGGGGCGAGCCCCAGGCTGCTGCCCGGCACCCGCCGTACGTCGCGCGTGGTGACGTTCGAGGAGCAGATCCTCGCCGAGGACCTGCCGCAATCGATCGTGATCGCCGGTGCCGGCGCGATCGGCGTCGAGTTCGCGTATGTCCTGCACAACTACGGTGTGCAGGTCACGATCGTGGAGTTCCTGGACCGGATCGCCCCGCTGGAGGACGTCGAGGCCTCCGCTGAACTCGCCAAGCAGTACCGGAAGTTGGGGATCCAGGTGCTGACCTCGACGCGTGTCGAGTCGATCGACGAGTCGGGCGCGCAGGTCCGGGTCACGGTCACCGGCAAGGACGGCGCGCAGCAGGTCCTGGAGGCGGACAAGGTGTTGCAGGCGATCGGCTTCGCGCCGAACGTCACCGGCTACGGCCTGGAGAAGACCGGCGTGCGGGTCACCGAGCGCGGCGCGATCGATGTCGACGGCCGTTGCCGCACCTCGGTTCCGCACATCTACGCCATCGGGGACGTCACCGCGAAGCTGATGCTCGCACACGCCGCCGAGGCCATGGGCGTCATCGCCGCCGAGACCCTCGCTGACGCGGAGACCATGGAGCTGGACTACGTGATGATCCCTCGGTCCACCTTCTGCCAGCCGCAGATCGCCAGTTTCGGCTACACCGAGGCGCAGGCGAGGGAGAAGGGCTTCGACGTCCAGGTGGCCAAGTTCCCGTTCACCGCGAACGCCAAGGCCCATGGCCTGGGCGACGCGACCGGCTTCGTGAAGCTGATCAGCGACGCCAAGTACGGCGAGCTCCTCGGAGCCCATCTCATCGGCCCCGACGTCACCGAACTCCTCCCCGAGCTGACCCTGGCCCAGCAGTGGGACCTCACGGTCCACGAGGTCGCCCGCAACGTCCATGCCCACCCCACCCTGGGTGAGGCGGTCAAGGAAGCCGTCCACGGCCTGGCCGGCCACATGATCAACATGTAGGGGGATGCTCGCCGCAGCGGCAACAGGGCCCGTTGGGGCTCGGACGGCTTCGCGCCCTCGAGCTTCCGAGGGCCCTGATCCTTTGGTGCGGGGCGATCCGGGGCGGGGGTTCTCGGAGGCATTTGAGAAGTTCAACGCCGAGATGTCCTTGGTTCAGGCGTCTACAAGAACGCGGGCCGTCAGTGTCGCCCCCAGCGTGACCACAAGCAGGTGGGTATCCGGGCTTCCCCGAACAGGAGGGCCCGGCAGGATCGCCCTGTACGAGATCTACGACCTGGCCCTGGCGCACGCGGTGGAGCGCGGCGATCTGCCCCCGCGCCAGGCCGATCGGTCAGGAGGTCACTCGATCGCGGTCTCCGCCGCCGTCGCTCTCCTGCTCCACTGGGGGCTTGTCCGCGACCGGCAGGTCGGCGACGACGACATCGCGGCGATCGTCGACGCCGTCCTCATGCCCTTGCTCTGACGGTCATGCGTACAGCGTCACCGGCAGGCGATTGATCAGACGCGTCCGGGCTCTGTGACCGTTGCGGTTTCAGGCCCCTGCGGGAAGGGGTGTCCGTACGGGTGTGGCGCACCGAAATGCCGACGGGTCGAGGACGGTCATGGTCGCACCCTCGCGGTCGGCGGCGAACCCCGGGGCACCGGGATGAGCGTGAACGACCTGTACGACGAGCTGATGCGGCACCTGGGCGAGTCCACGAAACCCGGACCGGTCGGCTGGTCCTCGCGGCAGACGACGCCCGCGATGTCGTGCCTGGGCGTAGGGGGTGGACGTGGCCGCGTGCAGGCTCCGGGTGTCGAGTGGACGCCTTTTCCCGTAGGGGTGTCGCGCCGCAGGTGAGGGGTTGGCGCGGCGTGGGCGGTGCGGCGCGCGCTCCGCAGTGTCTGTGTGTACGCCGGTCAGTGCGCCGTCCTGGTGTCCCCTTCGTGTTCGATGCCCAGGAGCGCGAGGGCGTTGTGGATGCCCTGGTCGAGGACTTGGTCGGCGAGTTGCGGGTCGGCGAGGGCCCGTGAGAGCTGGAGTGTGCCGGCCATCATGGCGTAGGCGCTGAGTGCCATGGGGCGGACCGAGAGCGGGTCGCCCGGTGCCAGGCGGGCGGCGATGCCGTCGGCGACCACCAGGACGCCCTCGGTGTACGCCTGCTTGGTCGCGTGCGTGCAGCGCCCTATCTCGTCGAGCAGGGCGGCGGAGGGGCAGCCGACGTCACGGCTGTCACGGTGCCAGGGGGACAGGTACCAGCGCACGATCTGTTCGAGGCCGGCGCGGCCCGGTTGTGCGTGCGCGACGATGGTCGCGTTCTGTGCCTGCAGCTGGTCGGCGATCGTGGTGGCCACGAGGTCGTCCTTGGACGTGAAGTGGGTGTAGAAGGCGCCGTTGGTCAGCCCGGCGTCCTTCATGAGCGCCGTGATGCCCGAGCCGTCGATGCCGTCCTCCTTGAAGCGGCGGCCCGCCGTCTCGATGATCCTCCGCCTGGTGGCCTGCTTGTGCTCTTTCCTGTATCGCACCGCACACTCCTCTGCGCGCCGGGTGGGCCGCTCGCCCTCCGTCGGCTCCTCCAATGTATTGTATTGTGAACGTAATTTAATGACCCGGATTCCGGTGCCCTCGCGGCCGGTGCGGGGCCGCCGCCCCTCGGCCCCCGCCGCGCCGGACCGCTTGCGCCGCCGGCCCGCAGGCGGTTCCGCGGCCGGGCCGCGGGCTCCGCTCACCACAGGAACCCCCTTGCGCGCCCGAGTCGCCCCTGCTTAGTATTATGAGCATAATTTAATTGTCCTGCGGCTCGGCGCGGTGGATTCCGGGGTGATCGGAGCGAGTTGGTGACCGAGTGATCCGAGCAGGCCGTCGGCCTGATCCACAACCCTGGCTCGCCGCATGGGGCCGGCCGAGGGCAGCGACCCCGCAGACCCGGCATGTCTTGCGTGTGCTGCGTGAGCAGACCCGCGAGAACGGACAGGCACCCGCCCACAAGAGAAGGACGTCATGAGCACCTATCTGGCAGACAAGGCCGAGAACCTCACCGTGGAGGGGCCCTCCGCGACCTTCACCTACCGGCGCATGGGCCCGCAGGGCGGTGTCCCGCTGGTCCTGCTGCAGCGTTTCCGGGCGACCATCGACTGGTGGGACCCGGAGTTCCTGGACTACCTGGCCGCCGACCACGACGTGATCGTGTTCGACAACGTCGGCGTCGGCTACACCACCGGCGAGCCGCGCGACTCCCTCGACTCATTCGCCGAGGGCGCCGCCGAGTTCATCGAGGCCCTCGGCCTCGCGCGGGCCGACGTGCTCGGCTGGTCCCTGGGGGGTTTCGTGGCCCAGCGCCTGGCCACGCGTCGCCCGGAGCTGGTGCGCAAGATCATCGTGGCGGGGAGCGGCCCGACCGGCTGGGTGCCCGGTGCGCCGGAGGCGAGCGAGAAGGTCCTGGGCATCATGGCCAAGCCCGACGCCGACCAGGAGGACATGCTGTACCTGTTCTACCCGGAGACGAACGCGGCCCGCGCCTCAGGGCACGAGCACTTCGCCCACGTCGCGCCCCGGCTCGCCGCCGGTGGCCCCGCGGTCTCCGAGACAGCGGCGCAGGGCATGCTCGCCGCGATCGGCCAGCTCCTGGCAGCCCCCTTCGACGAGGTACGGGCCGAACTGGAGTCCATCGAGCACCCCGTCCTGTACGCCAACGGCCTGCACGACGTGATGGTCCCCGCCCACGCGTCCTACGTCGCCGTCCAGCACCTGGCCGACGCCACCCTCCTCCTCTACGGCGACGCCGGTCACGCCTTCCTCTTCCAGCACGCCAGGGCCTTCACCAAGCAGGTGGCCGACTTCCTCGCCGCCTGAAGACGCCGACCGCGCCGCCGATCCCGAACCTCGGGCGACGGCCGGTCAGCCCTCGTGCAAGGGTCGCCTCACAGCCGTGAGGCGGCCCTTGCACGGCTCCGGCCGTCATCACCGTCGAGCCTGGGCAGCCGGTGCGTACCGGCGACGTGACCTCGTAGCGCTCCCCGACACGACGGGCGGCACGCATTACTGGTCGTCCGCCTGCCGTCACCTCGTGCCTGTTCTGCGGACAGGGGTCCGCGGGTCTGCTTCCGTCGCCGGCGGTGTCCGGCGACCGGGACTTTCGGCGGCACGCAATTTTGTCTCGGTGCCGGGTCTCGCGAAGAGACCGTGAAGCGTCCCGTCCCGCCCGCTCACAGTGAAACGATCACACGCACCGGGCGTCACCGCGTTGCCGGGCCCGTCCAGGGGATGCCGTAGCGCTCGCTCCGCGCAGGTGGCCGATGGTGAAGGCGGCAGCGCGGAGGTCCTCGATGCGTGAGCTGCTGCCGAGCAGGAGATCGAACTCACCCGGTCCGACGACGCGGCGTCCCGAGCGACGACGACGGTGCAGTCACCGGCGAGAACGAGGATCATCACCTCGACCCATTCGCCCGGCTCGACGCCGACCTGGGTGAAGGCCTTCACTTCGCGATCGGTCCACGTCACGCTCGCGACGCGGTCGCGGGCATAGCCTGCACAGTCTCCCGTGCCGGACGGCGGCCCGCCCTGGTCAGCGTCACCGTGGCCCGCAGCGTCCCCGTGGACGTGACAACGGATTCTGGACCGTCGGGTCCGAGTCTTGCACCGCCGTGCAGCTGAGGCCCTCGCCGAAGGCGAACAGCGGATCCTGTGTCAGATCGGCGCACCTGTAGCCGTGCTGCCCCCGGCCCTGGTTGGTAGTGGACCGGCAGCCGCCCGCTCGGCTCGGTGCGCCCGAGCAAGAGCTCGGCGACCGCCCGACCGCCGGCATCCCCGGGGTGAAGGCCTGGACGACGAAGGGCCGGTCGAGCTTCCGGAGGGCGTCGAGGAGTGCGATCTGACGTCCCATGAGCTCCAGCGTCGCCATGGAGCGGCCTTCCCCGGTCAGGCCGACGGTGTTGCCGACGAGCGCCGCAAGCGCTGCACCAGGTCCGCTGCGGGTGCAGGCGGGAGATGCGCCGTACCGGTGGCGGGGGGTTCGGGGCTGAGGCGCGCGTGGTCCACGGTGTGCACTCCGGCCCAGTCCTCGTCCTGAAATCCGGGGCGCAGCCAGGCGTCGTCCTCACGCCGGGCATCGAAGTCCTGAAACCGTCGTACGGATCGTCGGCTGTCCCCGGTCCGGGGCCGGGCGCGACGAGCGCCGTGCCGCGCTGGAGCGGCAGCGCCAGGCGCTGGCCGGCGGTGACGAGCGGCCACGACTTGCCGGTCACGACCAGCGTCTCGTGGCCGTCGGCGTAGGTGAGCCGCTCCTGCCCTGGTGGTTCGCTGTGCTGGTGCACCCCCGACGCCCGGGGAACCCGTGATTCCGCCGCTGTGCATTCCGTTCGGCCTGCCCACTTGCGCCCTGATGGAATTATGGTCATACTTCAATGGTCGACGGGTTGTTCAGGGACCTGATCCAAGGGGTTTCCCGCTTCCTCGGCCTCCTCTGACCGCCGACCCCGGACTGCAGCCGCAGCCGGGAGACCCGGGAACCGCTCTGCGCCCACCTGCGAGGAAGCAGAGGTCGGCGCACAGTGGCGGTAATCCTCACATCGAAGGGCACGACCGTGAACGCACGCGAAACACGAGGCGACGTGGTGACGTCGTACAAGAACGCGCAGACCCGCACCGTCACCGCCGACGGAGTGACCTTCGCCTACCGCGACCTCGGCCCCCGGACCGGCATGCCGGTCATCTTCATCACCCACCTCGCCGCGGTCCTGGACAACTGGGACCCCCGGGTCGTCGACGGCATCGCCGCCAAGCACCGGGTCATCACGTTCGACAACAGGGGCGTGGGCGCCTCCACCGGCGTGACGCCGAAGACCATCGAGGAGATGGCCAAGGACGCCGTCACCTTCATCCGGGCGCTGGGCTTCGAGCAGGTCGACGTCCTCAGCTTCTCGATGGGCGCCATGATCGCCCAGGTGATCGCACAGACCGATCCGCAGCTCATCCGCAGGCTGATCCTCGCGGGCACCGGTCCGGCCGGCGGCGAGGGCATCAAGAACGTGACCCGGATCTCGCACTACGACACCCTCCGGGCACTGCTCACCCTTCAGGACGTGAAGCAGTTCCTCTTCTTCACCCGCACCGCGAACGGGCGCCGGGCCGGCAAGGAGTTCCTGGCCCGCCTGAAGGAGCGCACCAAGGACCGGGACAAGGCGATCCGCCTCACCTCCTACTTCTCCCAGCTCAAGGCCATCCACCGCTGGGGGCTGGCACGGCCGCAGGATCTGTCCGTCATCCAGCAGCCCGTGCTCGTCGCCAACGGTGACAACGACAGGATGGTTCCGACGTCGAACTCGTACGACATGGACCGGCGACTGCCGAACTCCGAGCTGGTGATCTACCCCGACGGCGGACACGGCGGCATCTTCCAGTACCACGAGCAGTTCGTGCCGACGGCTCTCGAGTTCTTCGGCCGGCCGTAGGACCGCGGTGCGGTCTGCGTACGGGCCGAGGACGTGGGTCAGAGCCGTGACGCCGGTGGGCGGACGGCTCTGTCACCTGTCCGACCTAACTGGCCTGCGTCAAACGGCGCCGAGGCGGTTGTCGTGCAGGATGGCGACGCGGAGACCGGTGTGGTCGGCGTCCCGTCCGCGCGCCAGGCCCAGGAGCGCGCTGCCGCTACGGCGTATGCCGAACGAGCGCAGCGCCAGCCGCCGTACGAGCGGAGGACCGCCGCGTCGGTCGCTCCCGAGATCGCAGTCGCCCCGGGGGCCACCCGCTCAGGCTGAGTGCGGAAACGCGGGTGCACGGCGTCGGCGTCCCGGCCCTTGCCAGGTGCTCACCCAGCCGGTACTGACCGTCATCGCGCGAAGGCGAGGGCGTTCTCGATCCCCTGCTCGAGGACCTCGTCGGAGAACTTCCGGTCGGAGAGCGCGCGGGACAGCTGCAGCGTTCCCACCGCCATGGCGTAGAGCCCGATGGCCTGACCGCGGGCGGACTGCGGATCCTCCGGATTCAGGCGGGCGGCGAGCTCGTCCACGATGGCTTTGGCGCCGTCGGTGTAGGCGTCCTTGGTCGCGTCACCGCAGCGGCCGATCTCGTCGAGCAGGGCTGCGGACGGGCAGCCGTCGCCGGGGTTGTCCCGGTGCTCGGGTGACAGATACGTGCGGATGAGGTCTTCGAGTCCCTCGCGGCCGGGCCGCAGCGTGCTGTACTGCTTGACCTGTGTGCGCAGCTGCTCGGCGACGACGTGGGCGACGAGGTCGTCCTTGGATTCGAAGTGGGCGTAGAAGGCTCCGTTGGTGAGTCCGGCGTCGGACATCAGCGTGGAGATGCCGGAGCCGTCGATGCCGTCCTGCTTGAACCGGTGGCCGGCCCGCTCGATGATCCGTTGCCGCGTCACCTGCTTGTGCTCCTTGGCGTAGCGCGCCACAGGGTTCCTCCCTCAACTCCGCCGGCGATTGCCTCGTATCCCATCCTAATCTGTGATCTGACGCATGTAATATTATGGTCGACAGGTGATTTTGCGGCCGATCCGCCGCCCATCGGACGGCAGGCCATGGGCCCACGTGGCGGCCTCGGTCGTTGCCCGGCTCGACCGCCCCCACCCGCAGACCAGGAGAGCAATGATGCTCAGCCCGAGCCGCAACGTGTCACGACTGCTGACGGACACCGCGTCCCGACACCCGGAGCGCACCGCGATCGTCTTCGGTGACGACCGCATTACGTACGCCGCCCTCGACGCCGCCGCCAACCGTGTCGCGAACCTGCTCGTTGCGCGCGGGATCCAGCCGGGCGACAAGGTCGCACTGTCCTGCCCCAACCTCCCGCACTTCTCCACCGTCTACTTCGGCATCCTCAAGGCCGGCGCCGCAGTCGTGCCGCTGAACGTGCTGCTGAGGGCTCGCGAGATCGCCTACCACCTCGCCGACTCGGACGCTAAGGCGTACTTCGCGTTCGAGGGCACGCCTGAGCTCCCGATCGGGCAGGCCGCGTGGGAGGGGTTCCGGGCGGCCGAGGGCTGCACCGAGTTCTTCCTGATCGAGAGCGGCGGCGCGGCCCCGGCCGGGGGCGGGAGCC